>Ga0207841_1000118_pt1 | contig 89352 bp, 71 predicted proteins | sample HigsolmetaGSP18D_FD_184846 | JGI IMG/M metagenome (GOLD analysis project Ga0207841, IMG submission 184846) | High solid enriched microbial communities from the Joint BioEnergy Institute, USA - SP1-8-D (SPAdes) | ecosystem: Engineered > Bioreactor > SSF (Solid state fermentation) > Aerobic >... | reverse complement strand
CCCCCCCCATTGATGTTTTACTTTTTCCTGTTTGCTGTTCCTGTTCATGTGTTCCTGTTGCTGCTGTGCGCGGTGCAGCCCGCATTGTGAATTAATAATGTCAATGTCAGGGTCCAGGGTCCTACAGTACAGTACAGTACAGGACAGAAGCGAGCGAGCATGTGCATGTATGTATGTATGTAGTGGTGTTTTTTTGGCCGTGATTGTCGATTGATCAGATGCCCAGTGCAGGTAAATAAATAGCCCGTCAGAAGAAGATAGGTGAGATCGATATGTTCACATATAGTAATTACCTACTACTACTGTCCGAGTAAGATGAGAAAGAAAGAGACAGGGTGGTATCCATGTTTGGAAGTCATCGACACCCGCCCGCCCGATACACACACCACACACACATTCTCTCTCTCAGTCTCAGGTTCAGTGATTCACTTCTTTCGGTTCAGCACGACAGACAGCGCCTGATTTTTTACATGTTGCCTACACATGTACATGTACATTGGAACTTCCAGTTACTATATATACCTTGCAATGGCTTCCTTTCTACTTCCGGCATGGAATGAATGAAATGAATGTAGGAATCGAATCGAAGACTCCAACAATGACTGTATATACGTGTCCCTGAAGCCGTCCGTGGGAGGTTGAATGAAGACAAACAAGTCGACCAGTAGTGTTCCGAGGAAAACGAAACGTTCAGCCCATGATTATCTTATCTATCCTGAACCTGAAACTGAAAACTCCAAGAATATCAACCTCCTATACAGAGTAAGTAATAGGGAGCAGGCGACAAGCCGGTTCTGTACTGTGCTAAAGGCCATAAAACAAACGCCATCCGCCATGCATCCATGGATGAAAAAGACAAGGCATAAATAAATAAATTAGAAACCTAGGTATTTTTTTTCCCCGCGCTCAACAATCCGAGACCGTTCTTTGTCAGGACAACACATACATGTCACGCGAAATGAACTTCTCATCTCCCGCTACGCCCTTGTCGACGCGTAGGACTTCGTCTGCTGCTGGCCGTGGCTGACCGCGTGCTCCGGCCACGGGTTGCTGCAGCAGGTTCTTCCGGCTCCTCGACCTCCATCTCCTGCGGAGCTGGTTCTGCTCGTCGAGCCTGCGATCTCGTTGTCCTCGAGAGTCTGACGCGACCAAGGGCATTGCCCAGTAAGCCTTCGGCCTCCTCGTCGAGCTCCATCTCCACTCTCTCTTCCAATGTCCCTGTGCCTGCGGCTGTTCGTGATGCTTCAGCTTCAGCATCCGCCACCTGGTTCGTCCACTCCTCCACGTACTGCGTCGCCATGCCTCGACGCCTAGGCCTCTCCTCGTGCAACCTTTCCTTCCCTTTTTCCCTCGTCCTGACCGCACTCTTGCCCTTTCCCTTCCCGCCCACAGGCGTCTCAACGACGTCCCGCTTTCCGCGTCCCTCCAGAGCCCAGATCTCTAAGGCCCGAGAGAGCAAAGTCCCCGCGATGCCCGCTCCGCCGGCTGCGTCACCTCCACCGGAGCCTAGCACGCGCACGGCCTCGTGGAGCACGGTAACAGCTTCCATAGTCCTGCCCAGCTCCAGGAGGACCAGGCCCCGAGAGGTGTGAAGGGAGCCGATCAGACCGCGATCCTCGTAGCCGCTAACCCCCGAGGACGCAGCAATGCCGGCAGCAGCGCCAAGTGAGGTGCCATACCCCGATGCACCGCCGGCGCCAATTCGAAGACACTCCTCAAACTCCATCAGTGCGGCTTCGAGACGCCCCAGACGGCGCAGCGCATGACCCAGGTTGGCGCGCGTCGCAACCCACGCTCCGGGATCGCACTGGAGGGATGCAGCCAAGGCAAGCGACTGACGGAAAAGCTCGACGGCTCCTTCAAGGTTGTTCTGATGGTAGAGGACGACACCCAGCTCGTTGAGCACCAGTGGATCGCCTCCCAGAGGCGGCAGTCCTTCTGAAGGGTTGCTGGGGATCGTAGGGAGCGAGCCAGGGGTCGAGCCGGACGACATCGCGTAAGCGGCACATAGATACTCATAAGCAAGAGACATGTTATTCAAAGCAAGATGCTGCATTCCCAGGAACAACTGCGGCAGATGGCTGCCCTGAAACAGTCGCGCAGCCGTGCTGTACGCCGCAATTGCCTGGTCATGCTCACCTTCGGCGGCGAACGTGTGCGCAAACCCGATCCACGCCGGTGCTGAATGCGGATCGAGCAGCGACGCTTTGGAGAAGAAACGCCGCGCCTCTGCAATCTTTGACACCGATAGGTAGTATACTCCGATCGCAAGATAGGTGTACGATTCTTCAGGCGCATTGTCGGCCAACGTGTGTGCGAGGAGGAACAAAGCGTTTGTGGCGCCCGTTTCGTAGAGACACGCGAGGTGGAGAGGGTATACAGCGGGAGAATGCCCCAGGTTCTGTCCCTGAAGGCCTTGTGAGGATAGCACCGAGGTGGAGTCGGAGGAGGAAAGAATGGAGGACGTGAGCTCGAGCGCTTCCACGAATCGACATTGGGTATAGAGAGCCTCTGCGCGGGAAAGGAGGATGTCGGGGTTGTCCGCGAGATTATAGTGTGTGGAAAGTGTTTCGGTGGCGTCCGCGAGGGTCGAAGGAGATGAATATTTCGAGAGTCTCGTCGTGTATAGCATCTTGACGAAATGGGCGGCTTCTTGGGATACGGACGGGTCTGACGACACGGTGATGGAGTCGAAGTCCAAGGACTCAAGGAACTCCAGCTCCTCCGCGGGAGACATCAGCGAGTTCTTCATCAGCTGGTCGAATGCTTCAAAGCAGAGGACGTCGATCCGCACGGCATCCTTGTAGCAATCCCGCGCTCGATCGAAGGCATTCTGCTTGGCGTAGCAGAGACCGCGCAGATAGCACATGGAAGCCTCGAAGCGGATGTTGTTGACATCCTCCCGCTCTCTCTCTTCGCTCCTGTCAATCCGATCGAGCCTGGTCGTCTTCCCATTGCGCAGTGTCACGTTGCTGTTGCCATTCAGATGCTGCAGTTTCCGCCGGCTGTTGCTGGTGCTGATGAGGTGGGTAGGGTTGTGCTCTCCGAGCACGGACAGGGCCTGGTCGAACTTGTTCTGCTTGATGTAGCAATGGGCGGCGAGGTATCTGCAGGAGGTGCTTCGGGCGATCAGGTCCTTGCGGTTCAGCAGCGCGAGGGCCCTGGTGTAGTTGCCGTTGTTGAAGTGCACCTGGGCGAGCCAGAAGGCGTCGGCGTCGCTGTCTGCGTCGCGTCGATCAGCAAGCCACCCCGGACGACATCGCAGAGCGTTAGCGCAAAGACTCACTGGTCAGGGCAAGCACCTTGTCCCCGATGTAGATGGCAGCATCATGCTGGCCCCGGTTCAGAGCGTCCTGGCGCCAGGAGCGCAGGAACTTGTCCATGGTTGTTTACTGCGGGCTCGATGGAGACAGCGGCGGGGAGGTCACTCGTCTTCGCGGCTAGGAAGAGGGCATCGGGGACGTGGATCCCTAGGTCGACATCGGATCTCGACTTGAACAGTCTCCTGCTGGCCGTGGTCGCGATCTCGTCGCTCGAGCTGCGCAGACTCGTCTCTTCTCCGCGTCCTGCGGCTGCAGGCGCGACGCTGTGTCGAGCGTGGCCCGTGCGCTCGGCATGCCGACCTCCCCGCGTCCCGCTTCCGGCATCCGCTCCGGGACATTCAGATATTCCTACTTTTGTCCAATATCCTTCGAGTCAAACTATGTACTGAACAATACTGATTTAGGGATATCTTTTGGGTTTTGGTCTATTGTGCCTCCTAGAAAGTCTTCAAGAGAAATTGTCTCAGACGGAAGTAACGCTATGCCTCCTCTTAGTTCCCTTTACCATCCTCCCCTTTGCCCGCCGTCGAGCCGAAGGCCATCATTGACAACAATTCCGGATTTACAGATCCGTCCACCCAGGGCAGTTTCGTGAGCACCGCAGGGTTCGAAGTCACAGTGGCAGAGCCCGTCCTGGTGGGATCGCTCACCGTCACATACACGGTCAAGGCCACTGTCGCCGTCTGCACTACCGTCACTGGAGCCGGAGTAGTCGTATTTCTCGCTGTGGAGTTCAAGAGAGCTGTTTCCGTCTCCGTTGGCTGAGAAGACGGCTTCGTACCAGCTTCCTTTGCCCTGATCACGATGACGGCCGCGGCAAGGACTGCCCCTGCGACTGAGAACAGGATACTGACCCCAATGCAGATGATCATGAAAGTCTTCCTCAGGTTTCTCAATACCCACTCCATCTGCCATGCATGAGCTGTTCTGTGGATCTCTTCCCTTGACCCTTTCTCCTCAACGTTGAGGTTCACATTGACGAAACCCGACTCGGGGTCCTGGGTCTCGCGGAAGCGAGACTCATGGGGCGTCTGGGCCGGCATGGCGATTGACTTTGTGAAAGTGTGCAGTGGAGGCACTTATGTTGGTTGGGTAGAAGTGGCTGGTAAGAAGGCTGGCTGTAGGATCGAGGAAAGCAAGTTTCTTGGCTTTTAAACCCTCCTCGCGAGATCGAGTTTGCTTCGGGTCGTGACTCCCTTGTCTTCAAGTGATGGAGTTTAACGTTGTCACACTGTTCTGAAGGTGATTATTTTTGCTTTGTTTGCAAACAATGCCATGTTCATGTTGGTATTTCTCAGAATTGGAAGTCATGACAATAGTGATTGTGCGGCAACCTTGTCTTTATGCAGTCATCAGCCGATACCTTGTTGCACATCTGCAGCTTACAAGGCACCACTGCCAACACTATCCATCAGTTCAACATTTTGTACTTGGAATTCAAGAAAACACCTTACGTCTGCTTATTTACTGTAGGGAGCAGTTGGTTTTCTGACCTCAATTTCTTCTGCGGATATCTCCACACAGTGACATACGAAAATAGCATCTTGAAGAGACTATCCAAAAGCAAATTACTGATCCAGACTTTATCTGCCTCATTCAGAGATCGATTGTTGGACTCATTCAAGTGCCCATCACTGCACGACTCCCGCAAGAAACCGTGGCCGGCTGATTGGTTTTGTCTTACATCGTTGGATGCAGATACCCAGGTATATGTACGTATCTTTATAGTATCTTTAGCCTTTGTAATGGCAGTAATGTCCTTCTGATACTATCATTCTCCCAGAAAATCTCCGAATCTCAACATTCTAACTTGATGGCAACGCACGCTGCCCGGACTGCTCACAAAGGTAGTAAACATGCTATTCACAACTGCTAACACTGGACCAAGAGTCATCCGAGTCTGCCAGGCCCTCCTTCTCCAAGACAATCCCCCCTTTCTCCACGCCGCGCAGCCAGTTTGCCACCGTTGTCTTCCCACCCGCCGCAGCCGCCTGGATCGCATCTGGATATTTGCCGCCGCGAGCGCGGATCCGGGCTCCCTCCTTCACCAACGTGCGCACGACCCTGCCCCGGCCCTTGAAGGCGGCCGCCTGCAGCACATTGCTAAACCCCCGGACTTCAGCGTGCATGTCTGCGTTGAAGCGGAGCAGCAGCTGTGCCGCCTCAACGTTGCCGCTGCACGCGGCGAAGAGCGCGGTCCATCCCTCCGCGTCCCTTGCGTCGACGGCGGCCCCGTTGCGAAGCAGCTGCTCCATCAGGCCGACGTTGTACTTCAGCAGCGCGAGGTGCAGGGGCGTGAGGCCCTCGGATGTCTTCGCGTTGACATCGGCGCCCGCTTGCACCAGCAGGTCGACCATCGCTGCCCCGTCACCGTACACGTCCGCCGCGTCGTGCAGCGGCGTCCGCCCTCTGTAATCCTTTGCTCCCACGTCGGCACCCGCATCCAGGAGCAGCTCGCGAGCTCGTTGCTCATGACGGCGCAATGAAGCACCGTCTGGTCGGTCCAGTTCACCGCAGCGATGCCGGCCCCGGCTCGCAGAAGCCTTCGCACGGCATCCTCACTGCCACAGGCGGCTGCAGAGTGCAGCGGAGTCCCCCCATCAGAGCTCGCAGCAGCAGGGTCGGCCCCGTGTCGAAGAAGCAGGTCCACCATCGACGCCGCAGCGGGACCCAGGCGCGCCGCATCGTGCAGCGCGGTGTCTCCGGAGGAGTTGACAGCCCGGACGTCCGCTCCGGCCTGGATGAGAAGTCGAGCCATGTCGCGGTGGCCTCTCCGAACCGCCATGTTCAGGGCCTTGTCTGCATCCTCCGACTCTGCGTTGACGTTGGCGCCGCACTCCAGCAGCAGTTGCACCGTCTCCCGATGTCCCTTTCGCACCGCAAGGTGCAGCGGAGTGTGGCCATTGCAGTCTCTCCTTTCGATGTAGGCGCGTTTCTCCAGCAGTCGTCGGACTCGGTCTGTCTGGCCTTTGTCTGCTGCTCGGAGCAGGCCGACTCTGGACTGTCTCTCCTCTGAATCTGATCCATCGGTTATCTCTTCTGGAGGGGCGTGGCCACCCCTCAGCCTGTGGGCTCGAAAGCCCTTCCTCATGATTGAAGTTGCTGAATGTTTTTTTCCCTCTTGTCTTGTAAAGCTGGAATGGAAGAGATGGTAAGTTGAGGCTTTTCGGGATCGGGTTTTCAGATGGCCATGAGCCCGTCTCTGCAGAACGAAGTGGAGAGAGATCCTGGTTCCGGAGGCTCGCCTTGTCATTATAAACATCTTCGTCTCCAGGAGACTACTACACACGTTCGTAATGCCAGAGGCCACTAGAATGGTGGTAAACTTGCGGCTCAAAGATACCTTGGGTAGGCACATAGGCAGGTAATAACTCGCGATTGCACGAGGCTATCCAATGGATCGAAGACAGCGCACGCAGCCATCGACATGTGCTCAACAGCCTGGTGCGACGCAGTCTTTTGCGGCTGAAAGTGTAGATTGGCAGGGTATTCAACTTGTCGCAAGTGCCTTCGAGGCGTCTTGAGCAGGCTGAGAGCGGATGGGGTTGATAGGAGGGCGTGTGTTGGGCTTAGGTATCTGTGCAGCACTTGGCTCTCTACAGCATACCTTTTTTTTTTTTTTTGGCAGGGTATGGACGGCTGATTTAGGGACTTGCCTGCATATTCTGCCTGGGCACATGCCGGAGTGATCACGGGGTCGTAGAATGAGTCTGTGTCGGCTGGAAAGCAGCAGCTAATGTACTATATAGGTAAATATGTGTTGCATTTCATTTTTATATGCCGCAACCTCCCGCTGCTTCTCGCGTATCTGTCTCGATCCCATGCAGACTGCTCCTCTATAGTGTCCCTACTGACTTCTACATCCCTTTATTGCACCCATTTCCGGCTTTTTTTTTTTGCAGCTGCTGTTCGATCATCCCACATCTTACATACTACATACCTTCCGTTCCGAGATCGAGATCATGGAGCCCACCGGTCTAGCTTTGGGCGTGCTCTCCCTCACAGGCCTCTTTAACAACGCACTCGATTGCTTCGAATACGTCCTGATCGGCCGCAACTTCGGCAAGAGCTTCCAGACGAGTCTTCTAAAATTGGACGTGGCCAGACTGCGACTGTCCCGCTGGGGTCAGGCCGTCGGGTTGGGGCCGAGCCTGGACGGCGTGCAATCCCTACAGCAGACACAGATCCCGTTATTGTCGGTCAATGAGATCAACCAGGCTGAGCAGATCCTAGGCCAGATCCTCGACCTCTTTGCGGATGCGGAGGGGATATCGCAACGGTTCAAGAAGAGACGCAACGCTCACTACTCCGGCGACCTCGTCGTCCACGATGCCACCACAGACCTCCAGCCTGTCCAAGCATCTCTGCATCAGAAGATGCGCGAACTCGCCCTCCGGCGCCAGGGCCAGACGGGCTTGCGACAGAAAGCCAAGTGGGCTCTGTGCGAAGAGAAGCATTTCTCCTGGCTGATCGAAGACGTGACCGGTCTGGTCAACGATCTGGTCGATCTTTTCCCCGCCGCGGAGGCGACGCAGCGCCAGCTCTGCGATGTCGAAGTCTCGGAGATTGTGGACAATGATCGCGATAGAGACGGAGGCAGTCAGGATGCGGCATCCGACGCGCGGACAAGTCTTCCGCTCCTGAAGGAGGCTGCTGCGGATCAGGATCGGTATCTGGACGCTGCCATCTCGAAAGCTATGGCTCGTATAGGGCCTTCTGCGAGCTCTGGTTCCGCCTCATATTGCTACACGGCGACTTTCTCTGGTGGTAATAATTCGGGATTCCAGCTGGGACATAATTCGGGCAGTATCAGCGGGTTGCGCTGGGGAGGGGCTGTCTAGTAACTTTTTTTTGGTTTTTTTTTTTTGCAAATTTTCGAGTGTGATCTTTGATTGACTCTTACTTTTCTTTTCTTTTCTTTTCTTTTCTTTTTTTTTTCTTTTTTTTTCGTGTTTGTAGCTTAGTAGCTTTTCCTTCTGTAAGGCTGAGAGTTGTCGTGCCCGAGCAGGATCATCATCAGTAGCTGAACCCTAAGTTCTTGCCTAGAGCTACCGTGACATCGCCGACCTGGGCGGTCGCATTAACAACACCAATGGCAAGACCAACAGATTCCATTGCATCAAAAGGTGTACTGCATCCCTTCCTTTTCTGCGGGTAGGCCTGGCAAGCATGGCGATTCGAACTGCGCCTCGATCTGCCTTGTCTTGTGTGCAAGCGACTCGAGTCTGGGGCCTCCAGAGCGCCCGGTGCCTGACTTGTCGTGTCTCGTCTTTTCTTTTTCTTAAGCCTTGCCGGCTCCTGTGCAAATGGCTGGTGAAGTCGATTTCCCGGGAGCCAGTAGTACGCCACGTCAGAACAGAGCCTCCTTGGGAGGGAGGGCTCCTGGCTCTTTCAAAAGTGCGCCGCTGACGATACTTGTGCAGTTGTCGTGCTCAATGAAAGTCCGAGGGTTATTATTTCTCTTTCATCGGCACTGTCCTGATGGGCTCACTGCAGACCGCAGAATTTTCGGGCTCTTGTAACCAGGGCCTTCAAGTGGACTTTAATCATGGGCAGATATACGTCACTTATGGTGGTCAGAGGGTTCTAGGTACTGTACTGGATACCTAGTACTCTGTACATTCTTCGTTAGCGGATTTCAGCTAATAATGATACCTTTGTTTATAGACGATGAGCCCCCCGAGCCATGTTCGACCGTGCCTTTTGGACAGGATGAAGACCTCATCGGGCGGGAAGACGTTATCCAGCAGATTGACGACCGCCTCTCAGGGCCCGGCCACCATCGGGTTGCGTTGGTAGGAAAAGGTGGCGTGGGGTGAGTCTTCAAAAAATATCCACAGAGGAATTAGTATTTTGCCCATTATTCTTTCGTTCTCTCTGACAATGGCTCAAGTAAAACCCAGATAGCCGTCGAATATGCCGTCCGGTTGCGCAAGAGGAACCTCAACACGTGGGTTTTCTGGGTTCACGCCGCCAGTGTTGACACCTTTACGCATTCGTACCGCGAGATTGCAGACTCCATCAAGGTCCCACGGAAGGAGGATTCAAAGGACGATGTGATGCAGATCGTCTCGCGCTGGTTGCGAGACGAGAAGAACGGGCCTTGGCTCATGATTGTCGATAACAATGATGATGCGAAGCTGTTCTTTAGTCCGCAAAAGATGGAGCAGGGGGGAGATGCGAAAAGTAATATTTTGTGGACATCTTCTATACCCAAGTTAATCGAGAATGTCAAGTTCTGACTCATGTGCTACGTATACAGGACTCGCCGATTATATCCCCCACACCGCAAATGGCGACGTGATCGTCACCACTCGCGATCGAACTGCAGGCTTAGAGCTCTGCAGCAACAAACCCACCATCGACATCAATCCACTGACTGAGTCAGACGCCAAAACCTTGTTCTTCAACAAACTACAGCCCGGCCAGGCCGTGAACGACGATGCTCTAACTTCCCTTCTCGAATATCTCGAATACCTGCCACTGGCCATCACCCAAGCGATCGCCTTCATTCTGGTAATGAAATCACAGTCGAGCGTTACTTCAAGCTCCTAACAGAGAGCGAATCCGAGGCCATCAAGCTCCTCAGTACGGATCTCGAAGACTTACGACGCTACGATGTCTCGAACTCTGTCATAGACACCTGGAAGCTCTCCTTCGACCTTATCAAGTCGCGTGAGTCCCGCGCCACCAAACTCCTGTCGATGATGTCCTTTTCTAAACCGGCAGGGGATTCCACGGGTCCTTCTTCTAGGGCGCGGTGATGACGACGTGGAGTTCACGAAATCATTGGCTCCTCTGCTCTCTTTCCGGCTCATCTCGAGGGACAAACCGGGCGACAGTTTCCAGATGCACCGCCTCGTGCAGCTCTCGACGAGGGCGTGGCTGAATGATCAACAGAAAACCCCGAAATATAAAGTTCGGGCGCTGAAGGCAGTCACCGATCTGTTTCCCGAGGTTCCAGACAAAGACGAGTCGCTGTGCCAACAGCTAATTTCTCACGTTCAAGCCGTGGTCGCATTCACGTACGATGGATCTGAGAACCGAAAGGTCAAAGCGAAGCTGCTCCACTACGCCGCGTTGTATGAGTCGGCGCAAGGGGGCTTCCGGACCGCGGAGGCGTGGATGGAAGAGGCGGTCGAGATACGGAAGGACGAGCTGGGTGAAGGCATCTCGATACAATATACAGCATGAATAACCTTGCCACGGCGTACTCTGACATGGGCAAACGCCAACAGGCAGTACGCCTCCAGGAGCAAGTGGTGACGATGCTGAAGTACAAGAAAGGGAAAAAAGGACTCCGAGTCAATGATAGCGATGGGGCACCTGGCAAATATGTATATGGACGTGGGGATGTGGTCGCAGGCCGAGGCGCTTCTGCAACGGGTCCTGCAGGCGTCGGAGCAATTGACGGACGGGGAAGAAGCTGGGATTCTGGACCTAAAGAGAATGTTGGCTCAGGTATACCTGAATACGGGACAACCGGGCCTCGCTGCGAAGCTTGCAGAGGACGTACTGAAGCGGCTGCAAGAGACAGTAGGCAGTGAGGACCATGGAACGCTGGCCTGCATGCGGGATCTTGTATCGATATACCGGGTCCAAGGGAGGCTCGACGAGGCTGAAAGTCTCGGGACGCATGTGATGGAGACCACGGAACGCATCTGCGGCGAGAAGCACCCGGATGCTCTGAGCATCAAAAGCGACATGATCATCGTCTATGAGGACCAGGGAAGACTCAAAGAGGCCGAGAAGCTAGGAGAATGGGTCGTCGGGACGTCCGGAGACACACTCGGCGACGAACACCCCGAGACCCTGTCGAGCCTGAGCAACCTCGTCGGCATATACGAAAAGCTGGGAAAACTGGACGAGGCCGAGCGGTGCGGGGAGATCGTTGTCCAGACGTCCAAGAGGGTTCTGGGGGAGAGTCACCGCGATACACTACTCAGCATGGGCACCCTCGCGTCGGTATATCGAAATCGAGGCAAGCGCAAGCTAGAAGAGGCCGCAAGGCTCGGCCAGCATGTCCTGCGGATGCGAGAGGCGACGCTGAAAAAGAATCATCCGGACGTCCTCCTCGGCATCATCAACCTCGCGTCGACCTATCACAAGCAGGGACGCTATCCTGAGCTTCAGGAGCTGCTGCACCGCCTGGATCACCGTGTGGATGGTCATCGAGGTACTCTTCTGGGCCGCGTGGGGATCGTTCTGGCTGCCATTGGAATCGTGTTTGGATTACTTGCTCTCGGACGCTGAACTCTCGATTTATGGCAATATCATTACTTCACAGTATCTTCATCATGATGATTTGATGTTCACCGTCTTCTTTTTTGTAGGAAAGAATGGGTGCTGTCCAATATCCATGGATTGGCCCATGTATTGGTGCCATTATACTTCATTACTCACCCTTATCACACAGATGTTTGGTTCACTGTCAAATGATTTTTTTGGCTAATAGTCATTGTATCACAGGTTAGCTAACCTGCCTCAGATTCCATCAAAGAATAATGATTCCGATAATGTCAAGGACTTAAAGACATGCATCTGAGAAATTGGGTAGAAGGATTCAGAACCAGATTTGATGGAGATTGGGTTCAAGAGACGATCAAGTCGATGAGGCCACGGATATCAATCAGACTTGCATTTATTATCACCTCAGTAAGTTACAATCACTGCGGCCGCAGCCACCATCGCGAACAGCAGTCCCACCCACATCCCCACGCTTCCAGGAGCAGCTGCACCACTCGCAAGCACACCCGCAAGAGTGTCTCCGCTTCCAGAAGAACTACTACCACCGCTACCAGAAACAGTGCTCACCCCGCCCTCGTCCCCCAGGAACGGCTGCGCCGGCAACGTATCCACGCTCTCCGCCACGACGTCCGGCGGGAGCAGCACGTTCTCCAGGAGCGGACACTCGACGCGGTCGTCGCTTTCCGGGATACTGTTCGTCACGGACACGGGCAGGTCGAAGACGGTGTAGTACTCGGTCCCGTTCCAGCGAAAGGACTGGTGGATGGAGATGTTGTAGTCTCCGCGCGCGGAGTTGGAGTTGGAACCTGAGGCTCCCCCGTCGCCGACGAGGCAGGCGGGCCATCTCCAATTGACGTGTTTGACGGTGGAGGAGGGCTCGAGGCTCAGGACGGGGCCGACGAACACGTTGTCGTTGTCGGAGGAGGGGGTGGTGCCGTTTGAGATGGTGAAGTTGTGCACGGTCGTGTAGGAGGTGAGGAAGATGGTGATGCTGTGGAGCAGGGTAGGAGAGTCGGATGACTGTTCGGATGATGGCCAGGGGAGTCTGCCGTCGCCGGAGACGTCGATGGCGATTTGGAGGGTGTCTGGAATAGTAGATGTTAGTTCTATCGATGACTTGATGTCCTAATTCATGATGGAGAATATAATCGAGATGTATATATATATATATATCATATTAGGGAGGTCGATACACCCAGTTGCATGCATGTGTGTCGTTGGTTGATAGAAATAGAGAACTCACCTCCCCCCAAAGGCGTAAACGGCTGCGGCGCATCGACGATCGCCAGACCAGGCGTGTACACCTGCCCATTGACAACGGTGATGTTGCCCTTATTGTCTTCTCCAGCCGCCTGAACAGCCAGCCCAAGGACAGCAGCAACAACGACCGCAACCGTCGCGCAGAAACGATGGAACCGGAAATGTTGCATCATGATGTAGCCGAAATTGCATTATAACAACAAAAAAATATGTTGGTTATAGCTATGAGATCAATAGAGGGTACCTAATATGTGTATATATATATTATATATATCTGGAGTGAAATGATGGAGCAGTATACTGCTCAACAGTCATCACGACCTTCTTTAGAAGTCAGTCAGTCAGTTGGAGGGAGAGAGGGAAAAAAATTGTACAGTACAAAAAAAGGCACAAAAAGGAAGGGAGATAGGTTGCAACCCCGCTGCCAAGGGTCCTTAAATATATATCTGGGGTTATATACCTAGCTTAATCATGCAGTAATGCAGGGTCCCTTGCATTACTAATTACCAATTAAGGGGGGAACAGAGTACATGAAGGGACAGAACAGGGGTCAGTCAGACTCGGCACGGATCCCCAACGGGTCCAGGTCCGAACCCGACCCCAAACTACTCAGACCAGGGGTATGAATCCCTGAATATCAAGATCAACATCCGAGCATTATTAGTGCGGGATGTTATTGATGATGCCTTAGGTACCTCAGTTAGCATTACTGTACTTCGTACATACAAGGTGCGTTAAGAACTATTGGTGCATGAGGCCCTGGGTTCTCGTTAAGAGGGGGGAAGTGTTCAGAGTAGATGACACTCTTATACTCAGGGAAAAGGGAGAGAGAGGTGTCAGTGTCAGGACAGATATGCAGCACCCGAGCGAGCTGGCTGTCTGCCTGGCTGGCCGATCCAAAAGAATACATACTAAATATCAGTTATTCAAAATAGATAGATAGATATACTATCAGCCTTTTCCAACCATTTCGGAACGAAATATATAAATAAAGGAATAAATAATAAAATAATATACTATTGCCTCCATGAAGCTGCAACCCATTAAAAAAATCCGAATCAGATGCAGGTACATAAAGGCGCGCGAATTAAAAACCTATGCGCTCCCGCAATGGAAAAAAAAAAGAAAATAAGAATCAAATGAAATAAGCAAACACACCCCGCTATTTTACACCCTATCTATAAGCCGTTTCCTGCCTATTCCGTTATTACACCCCGTTGTTTTCATACCGCATGATATAAGAAGACAAGTTTCCTCGTGTATGGGTGGGTCGGTATATTATAATATCCCAGACAGACAGACAGACAGACAGAGCTTCAACTCTTTCCTATATCTAATAGTATGGTAGATGTTCTAACCCCACAGCGGCGGGTGGATGTACTCCGCCGCCCGGTCAAGCAGATTCGGTATCGTCCACTCCCCGCTCGTCGAGCTTTCCGGCGTCGGGGGAGGGAGGGAGCTGACGCGGGGCGTCAGTGTCACCGTCGACCCAGGCGGCGGGAAGGGGCCGAGGCCTGCCGCCGCAGCGGCTGCGGCCGTGTTGGCGTTTGACGTGGTGTGGCCCGTGTACGTGTGATTGTTGTTGCCGCCGGACGTGGGAGAGCCCTGGTTGCTGAACGCGGCGTTGAGCTTCTGCAGAGCGCGGAGAGACTTGATGAGCGGTTTGGCCCACTGGGTCTGCGTGTCTGCGGCCATGGAGACGGGGACGGAGGTGGTAGCGAGAGAGGTTGGATCGAATGACGGGATATGAGCGTTTGTCATGCCGGGAATGGTGTTGAAGGGTGCGTGGCCGGCTGTTGTTGTTGCGGGTATCGATGCTGACATGCCCTGGGGAGACGTCATCGTAGTGCTGGTCGCTGCTTCGCTCGAGTCGTAAGAGCCCTCTGCGCTTACACGCTCCGCGATGACAGTCTCGAGCTGTCGGAGCAAGGTCCAGACCTTTGAGTTGTTCTTGGACTCCTCGATTACGGCCAGAAGGAAAGCGGAGCTGATGGCTCTTTGGAGACTGATCCAGGAGCGCGCCCCATGCGAACTGATCGTATGCATCTCGACGTACGCTTCTACCGTCTTGATGAGACTTTCCACACAGTCTTTACGCATCTGCGACGTTGCGGGGTCTTTAACATCAGCATTAGCCCTGAGCGCTGGCCGGCAGAGCTCAGAGGTAATGTAAGAGCAGTGTAGCTTTAATGCGAGTCTCTCCAGGTGATCCATGGATGTAAGACAATATTTGCGTTCCCGCAGATGCGGCGCAGCATCCGTTAAGATCTGCTGGATCCGCTCCTTATACGCTTGGATAGTGTTAAAGCTCATCTGGGACTGAGGGCTTAACATCCGGCCGCGCACGAGCTCGAGCGTCAACGATATTATCCTACACAGCGTCTCGAAGTACGAGCGGTCGCCGGGCTTGGATGTAGGTCGATACGCAATGTCCGGTTGGCTAACTGCAACCGTCGAGGGTCGATCATACGATAATGAGAAATGGCTGTCTTGCCATGCCATTGACCACCTAGATGATGTAAGTTCATAATCTGCCTCGACATGGATCATGGGAACGGACAAATGAATGGGCCTTACCAAGTACGTCTTCTCACGTATCGCTCAGCTGGAGAAAAGCGGTTTGACTCGACGTGCAAGCCAAGCGCTATTCCCATCCGAAGGGTCATGCCTTTGACATTGTCAGTCCACAGCTTCGCCGGGGTGACGATGGCATTGACAAGAAAGGGGCACCCTTACCGAGCAACACGTAAGCAACCCCGGGATTCATGTTGTACGACAGCACATTCCCAATAATCAGGAGCGTCTGTATGGCCTCGACTGTAGGTTGCGACATGAAGTTCGTCATCCGCAAGCATTGGTACGAGCAACAGACTAGAGAAAGTTAGGCATAATCATACACACTCGCGTAGAGAACGATTCCATACCGTAAACCTGTGAAGTCAACTCTCTTTCCTTACTCGGCAGATCGGATGACTGGCACCCAGAAGCCAGGACCGCAAAAAGCAACCCCAGAAAGGCCAAACTCATCCCGAAAGGCTTCTGTACTTGGTCATCGCCGGCTTTGTAGACACCACCGGCTGCGGCTCGATTCCGAAGCAAGGTATCGAGATTTTTCTCGAACTGATTTACGTCAGGGAGGACGGGGTATATTGTGCCTGCGATGTCTCTGTAGAAGTATAGAAACCTGTCAAACAGAAATAACAAACGGGTACAGTTAGCCATCTACATGCCCAATATCAGCAAAACTGGCGGACATGAGACGAACTCTTTGCACTGCTGATCGCTTGGGAGCGCACCGCACACCGCGCTAATGTCGAACGTCGAGGTCTCGGAAGACCACAGATCCACGAACGGATATGTTGCGCTCTCATTGTCAAGACCCAATTTCGGCAAGATTCCCCCTTCGAGCAGAGCTTGCGCCTGGAGCGACCCTGACTTGTTCAGAATATAGGCCAGGATAGACCTTGATCCCAGGTGAACCGTGCCCTCGCCCAGCGTGTTCGCGGCATGGATGCCCTCACGCTCAGGGGAGGCGCCCTCAGAGCGGTTACTCGCGTCGCCGTTGCGTGAGCCGCCAGTAGGCACACGTCCTTCCTCAGCCTGCTCCAGTCCTGTGCGCAAGCTCGAGATGGTCTGCTCCATCTCCTTCAGCTTGTTGCACAAGTTCTCCCACTCCTCGCGTGGGATCGACACCCGGCCCGACCCCGCCGTCGCGTCCAGATTCGGATGGATGTTAGAGTTCCCATCATTGCCGACCTGTCCCGCTCCTCTTGCGGCCGCCCCGCCCGCGGCGTTGTCCAGATATGGGTGCGCGATCGTGGCGGGAATCGGACGTTTCTTCGAGGGCCGTTCATACGAGCACAAGTCCGCGTGGTCGCGCTTGACGCAGCCGTCACAGGGCAGGTTGCGATCGCATTTCACCTTCCGCGTATGGCAGGGATAGCAGGCCTTGGGCTCGCGCGCCTTTCGTTTCGTGCGGATAATGGCGTCGACTTGCGACTGCGGCAGTTCGGAGATGGGGATGGTGGCGGGAATGCCGGAGCCGGCCGTGGAGGGCGAAAAAGAACTCGACTGCGGATACGAAGACGCCATTGAATCGGACGGAAAGGAAGGGGATGGGATGCCTGTGGCGGAGTATGTAGCAAAGGAGTCGAACAGGCACGAAACGCGGATACACGGCCGATGAGATTGTCACCTGGAGCTATTGAACAGGCGCCGGGAACGCAAACATCCTTTTGACCAACCTATTCTCTCCTCATATTATGCGACAGCATTTCAGGGCCGAGAACAGGGTCTGCCGAACAACCCGAGACAGAGGCAGAGGGGGAAGGAGTCTGCATCTCTACTGTACGACTTCAGGATCGGAGGAGAGCACCCGGGTAAAGGTCACATGACCATCGGAGCGGGGAGCCGGCGCGACGCAGCCCTAAGCCCTAACCTAGGGGGATCCCTGGAAGGGTCCACGGGTGGTGGCAAGCCGCATAGCTACATACCTTACATCTCTCCGAGTTCAAACCAGTGACACCGTGAAAGCAATTTGAAAGACGATTATATAATATTTTCATTATCTCATTTTGCCCGTTCCCGGCGTAAGCAACCTTTTTAGAAATGCTATATGATACATGCAAGCATGTCTATTCAAAAACTCCCCACCCGTAAATGCTCAAAAACATCGTGTAAAACCAAGAGCACACGCCAGACTCCAGAATCAAATGCTCAATGATGCTCATTAAGGGTAGCTTAGTAATCTGTCATGCTCGCCGGTCATAGCAGTGATTGAAAGAAAAAGGAAATCGGAAGAGACAAAATGGTCGAAATGAAAGAAAAGAATATGAGAAATGTAAGTCAACGGGGCAACAATAAAAAGGCAGTCTAGCAGTTTCGTATGCGTATGGGCCATATATAGGACGGGCCCGTCTATGATCCTTCTGGCTTTGTATACCCCTTTTAATGCGAAGACTTTTCGAGTTCTGCTGCCTTGTTCTCCTCATCATCGCGGTAGGCGAAACGCGAGAACCGACGGATAGACTCGCCCTTAAAGAAGAAAACGTAGGGGATGGCACAGCAAGCCAAAGCGATAAAGGCAAGCAGCGTACTTGCCCACTGGTAGTTGAGCCGGTCGTACATCTGGTTGGTGAACAGCACCACAGATGCTCCCCACATGGACCGAAGGAATGTCTTGGCGGCGAGTGCAGATGCAGCTTGGTGTTGGTATGTGTCCACTGTTGAAGTTCAGTCATCAGCTTTCTAAATGGTCCCCCCCCCCTCCCCCGGTGTACAGCACGTACCTAGGTAGTTGTTCGCTGAATTGTACAAGAAAATGAATCCAAACCCGACGGGTAAACCGCCAATGGCCGGTCCAATCCAGTGAACATGCGGGTACGACGTCCAGGCGAAAATGAACAGCCCAATTGGGATAAACCAACAAGAGACCATCATGGGAATCAAGCGCATCTCCGCCGGTGGCTTGCCGTTATACTTGGCCGAGATCTTCAGATAGTGCTTGTTCACAAACGGAGCACACCATGCACTCATGAAAACGCCAATGGCAAGAGGGATGAACATCAACCCGGTAATACCGGCATTGTAGCCCTTTCCTTTCTGGTAGACGATGGGATACCTGGAGACACTTATCAGCTCAAGGTTTCGATACATTGGGAGACGTGGGACGTACGCGACGAAAAACATGTACAGCAGACCGTAGAGCACGGACATGTATATGGAGATAAAAAGGACGATAGGTTCCAGGAAGAGAAGCTGGAATGGCCGGACCAGGAAGATCTTAAGTTTCTCCCCGAGAGGTCGTTTGTCGAGTTCCTGCTCGGTCACGTACTTCGGGTCACCCGTCTCCTTCCTCAGCTTCTTGGCCCTCCGTTTCAGAAGTGCAGGCGTATATGTCTCAGGGACCGTAAAGGTGATCAGAGCCCAGGAGACTCCAGCGAGAATCAATTGAATCCAGTAGAGCCATCTCCAGCCGGCAGCATCTCCAAGGAAACCGCCGGCAAGAGGACCAATGGCTGGACCAACGAATGGAGCTGCGCTGAAAGCCGCCATAGGAACCCCTCGTTCCTCATTTTTCCAAAGATCCGCTAAGGTTCCGCCGACGAGTGTCATAGGGGCACTGAACGCGATACCGTCGATTGCTCTGCAAACGATGAGGGTGCCGATGTTCTTCGAGACAGCGCATGGGATGATGAAAATGACGGCGAGCAACAGGGTGACCGAGTACACTGGTCTGCGCCCAAGCATCTCAGATGACGGTGCAAATGCCATAGGTCCTAGAGAGGACGTCAGTCAGGATGCTCGATGTGAACACAGGCGGATAGCACATACCAACACCGAAACCGATAACGAAGACGGTAATGGTGAGGAGGGACACCTCCTCTGAGACGCCGAAAGTCGCGGACACTCCCTCAAGATCGGCCGTGATGACACTACTCGAGAATGCTACGACGAAGCATGTCCAAGCGACAACCATCGTACACCACCATTTGTATAGCTTCGACCAGTTCCTTGGGTTTTCCGGGTCGTCTATCTTGAATGTGACCAACTTCCAATCCTCTATCTGCCCCGTGACATTTGACTTGATCGGCTTGATGATGTTTCCGGTCCTTGTCTCCGTCGTAAACTCCTCCAAGTTGGCATCCGGGTTGACCTCTCGGAGGGGGAGGTCCAAGGGATCTGTCTGCCCCGGGTTGGACCCGAAGGTGAAGGTCCGTCGGACTGTGTTATCGCCCTCAGGGCTCGTAGTAGCCATTGTGGAAACTTGTCAATTAGTAACCACGGAGGGCAGGGGTGAGACTTTCGAGGTGGCTTTGGCGGCAGCCCTAAGGTTGGGAAAGGGGGATCGTATAGTCTTTATATTCCAATAGCATTTTCAAGGTTGGCGGCTGGAGAGCCCGGGATAAGCGGCATCTCGGTCGCCATCGGTAAAAAAAAATCTGTGGGGACTTTCAGGCGCCAATAATGGCACCGAGAGGACGGCAGCTGTACCATGGAGCCCTGTGTATATTGACGTCGATACGATATCAACGTTTTGCGGCGGAGGATCGCTGGTTCGGAGCGGCACATGTTCGGACATGCTTCGGTTGGGTGCGCCAGGCGCCGGGTAAGGTGCCGGCGCCACCCAAACGGGAAACATGTTACGCGGGTCCAGGCACGGAAGAACGCAGAATCGGGGCATCAGCCACTCATGCACCCGCTCACAGCCCAGAAAAAAAAAATAGATAGACCACATCGAGGCAGCGGAAGTCGAGATAGGCCTGGACTTGGCATGAGGCAGAGACTTTCTGGGCGGTGGAAAAGCGGAAGCCGCCCGGAAACAGCCGGCCGGACATGATCCTGCTGTCAAGTGTGAGACGTGTATAGAAGATGGAACCCGAAAGAAAGAATCATGATCAAGTAAGGGGTTCAAACACTGGAAGTGAGAAATATCTGACAAAGAAGCCGGCTCACTGCTGCTCCCCGGCCGTAGGATTCAGCAGGACAAACACCTGGATCCTTGTAGTCACTGCAGTCGCAACTTCACGAATGGTAACCCAGGAGCCACAGAGTTTGAGAAAAAGCAGGACCATAGGCCCCACTGCTCAGGCAGGATGCGATCCACGAGCATGTTCGATTCTGGGTTCTGGACTCTGCTCCTTGCGACTGGAGACGCCGCTTTCGCCGTGGACTTCGAGGTTGTCTTAGCAGTGCAGAGCCCCTTCTCGTAGGACAATCATGTGAGCACCACGAACCGCAGAGCACGACGGATCAAAAGATCTCAGGCACTGTGTTGCAAGGACTGGCCATGGAGTCGATCTGTCGGTGCCAGGAGCTGGACAGGGCTTGGCGTGTCTAGCCCTGCTGGACCCGCTGCCAGGGCCGCAGGGCGGATCGCCATGCCCGCCCGGTCCCGCCGGGCCTCGAGCCTCGTTCGCCGCTCTCCGCAAAACACCAAGAGGGACTCGGCTCAGACTTACATCACCACTCGCGGGATCTTGCTTTGGGTGTGGCATCGTCCCCAGCGTGCAACTGCAACACTTCAGAACCCTTATCGGATGACCGATTGCCACTGCCCCTTCAGCGGGGTAGCAACCTGGCAGAAGACATACCAAGGAGACCTGCACCATGGCATGTTCCGTCCAGCTTACCGACGCCGTTCTTTATCGGAGGCGGCTGCTCTCTGCCAGGCGAGAGGCCGGGCTGCAGACGATTCCTGCTGTAAGCTCGCGTCTAGAGTCATTTTTCTTGGCGGAAAATTCCCTATCAGAGTTCTAGTCCTTCCTGGGAACGAGAGAGCTGGCTTGGGGCAGATCGTGTCTGCATCCCTAGATCGAGAACCAAGACCTTCCTCCCGGAGGTCTGAAGACTTCAGGACAAATGCTCAATCGAGTTTAATTTTGAGCAGGTGGAATTGCTTATCGTGGTGGAAGAGCAAGAGACAACTGCTGGTTCTTGTTGTGCAGTTAAAGCAAGTCCCGTGGTCCATGATATGTAGCACTCTCATAGACTCATCTACTCCGCAATCTCTTTTGTACACCATTGGGTGATCTCCTGATCAAATAATTCAGGACATGTCGATCGAGCCTTTGCGCACGGACAATAGGCGAAAATCTCTGTATTGCAAGCGATAAGATAACAAATTCACATTGTGCAATTGATAGGACTTCGTGACCTGAGACGCAACTAATATGTTGTGGTCTTGGCACAGTTTTGGAGGTTGTGTCACAAAACTCGACCCAGGAGACATAGCGGAATGGTGCCTAATCTAGATGCCTGACGCTCCGGTCACCTGCTTGGAGCCTTGAACTTGAAGGATCTCCTCCGTAACTTAGCACTGTTATTCAGGCCCCATAGGGCCTTTGCACGGCTGCATGAGCCACAGCCGCGGGCTCCGGGGCACGCTTCAGCTCTACCTGAAAGGGTAACATGCTATTTCGACCTCAGCCCGGGTCTCTGGAGTCTGGCCGCTGGGTCCAGATGTCTCACATCTCTTGATACTTTCTTGGCATTAGGAATTCGAAAGCGAAAAAGTCAGCTGCTGAAACTTCCGCATCTTCACGTCCCGTGACCTCGTCCCTGACCTCACCGCCACGGCCGCAGAATCTCGACGAGACTCGATCGCGGGTAGCTTGCCGAGTGGAAGGATATTTTTGACAACAGGTTCCGGATCCACAGCCTTCTCTGCGTGGAACATTCCCTTTTTCAGGAAACAGCAGCACCGCCCAGAGTTGGGTCCCTGCAAGATCCAAGGGAGGATGAGATCCTGCAGCAGAGTTCCAAAGGTCCCTGAGATCCTGTGCTGTCTATGCAGATCCCCCCTGCTGTTGACTCATCTCTGTCGCGGCGCATGATAGGGGAAAAAAACGTGACTTTTTTTCCTCGGCCCTTGCCCGAGACGCCACTTAGCGGCCTAGCCCCTCTCCGATTGGCAATAACGCCCCTGCTCCGCAGAACGGGCCGTCGAGCGATCATAAATTAGACAGCCGATGTGCATATCTCAGAATTCCCCTGCATAGGACCGAGTGTCTTGTGCTTCGAGAAGTTCAAGTGGGGTAACCCGTGTCAAGACGATCCTGATATCCATGGAATTGGATGAGGCTGGCCCTGTCGGAGCATATTTCCCGATATGGAAGAGCACCATACTGTCGGGCCGTCAGCCGTTCCAGATGTCAGATCTCATACCTTCGGGGTCCTCAACAACAAAGCTGACTTGGGACTGTATAACCCGACGTAAGGCTCGCAGCGATAATAGATTGCGTGAACTGAGCATTGATGGCGTGGTCACATTGCCCATGTTTCAAACATCAATTCCGGCTTTGCTGCCCACTACCAAACATGGACGAGATCCAAGCTTCGGAATCCAAATATGCTTTTAGGTCAAGCTTTCGTCAAGATCCGAATTATTGAAATCAAGCTCGAAAGGCATGGATGGTCATGACATTATTGGAAATCCCGCATCTGAGACAGGACTCGTTGCCACGTTTGCCCACCTATCTGACGTGATCGCGCGAGCTAGGAATGCTTGATGATGTTGTCAGAAGGGGGATTACTCCTGAAACAACAATAGTCTCATCACGAAATGCTCCAGCTTAACCATTTTGTGATAATGATTGGCTGCACCTGGGAAGGGTTCTATATCGAACCATCGGACTATTGAAAGTCGCGTGCCTGCATTATGGCAAATACACAACTTCCAGGATGATAAAGCAATCAATAATTGCCTCGCAAGAGAAGCAGATCGAGGAATCGAGACTCAAAAATGAGGCGTCGGCCCCGTTGGTGACAATATGTAGTCAGCGCTAAGTCCTGCGTTCCTGATCTAAAGTTCAGAGACCGAAAGCTTAGGTGCTGACGCTGGCGCAGCGTTATTTGGTCTTCTCACCGCTCGAATCTTGGCCTATTCCTGAAATCTCCAAGTTCTAGGAGAGTCAGTGGGACATATCCTTCTCCAGCAGGTGTGTTGGACGCTCTTCATGCGAAATTGCCTTCATTTAGTCCATGGCGCAGAGGCACAAGCACACAAAATGGACGGCGTTGAGATCATATATTTTGCTTGTCTTGGATTATGGATTGAATGGTATCTCTCAGTTAAGCTCCTCATGTTATACCTTGATTAGGTAGGTCTCATAACTCATATTTTCACGAATCAGGCAAGAGCTTCGCGCAGGTGGAAGATCAGAGGAATCAGAGGGTGGGACTCTGCCCCCATCCTGGACCAGCATGCACCACGCCAACGTCAGATTTTAAGGAATGTATCAAAGGTCCTTCAAAGGCCTAGAGAGCATTTTGGCGCTTGCTTGGACTAGCTGTCTTCGACTGCAGGCTCAGTTGTACTGTATGCTGCACGTGGTATCACGTGACAGATAAGAACCGCCCCGCGGCAGCCGATAAGAGCCAAAGCGGCTTAGCGCGGGGCAAGATGCCCACCACCGGGAGGCGGCGTGACTTCAGGATAATTTTTTGATGGCGACCAAGAGCATAGAACGTCCGGAGACGGCTGATTGAACCCGTCCCCTGCACAATATCGGGCGTCTGTGCCTCTACGGCAGTTTCCAGAGCTGCAGGCGCACCCTGAGGAGTATTCCTCAGGTCTTGTCAGCCTCAACATCCTCACTGTGAGCTACTTCCAACTTAGTCATTCTCTCACTCGGGTCCCCCCGCGCTCTCCGACGATGGCTGCTGCAAACGGAGCCATTTACCTGGCGATTCCGGGCTCCGTAGCCTTTTCTCGATCCCGCGGTCGTGCAATTGCCGCCAGCATTGGGGCTCTAGATGTCCGGGCACAATGGATTCACTACGTCCACATCTCAGAACCGTTGCAGGAGCAGCAACGCGCGGTGTTGGAGCAGCTCCTTCAGTACGGTGACATAACGGATGTTCCCCCTACGTTCGACGCCGCCAAAGACGGCCCCTTTACTGTCTACTATGTCTGCCCAAGAATCGGAACGATATCTCCGTGGAGCTCTCAGGCCACTGCTATCTCGCACGTGTGTGGTTTGCGCAAGTGGGTGAAGCGGATAGAACGGGGCATGAAGATATCATGTCTCTTTCCCGAGGGGAAGGAGCCGAAGCCTGGTTTCCTTGACGTTCTGCACGACCGCATGACCCAGATTATCAGCACTGAAGAGCCCGACCTCCACCAGATGTTCTCCGAGCGTCCTCCTCAACCTTTGGAGACGATTGCACTCCACTCTGGTGACAGACCGCCAGTGGAGATATTACAAGAGGCGAATAAGCGACTTGGTCTTGCGCTTGAACAGTCTGAGATTGACTACCTTGTCGAGGCGTATGGAAAAAACGGACCCGTGGATCGAGATCCGACCGATGTCGAACTGTTCATGTTCGCCCAGGTCAACTCCGAGCATTGTCGCCACAAGCAGTTCAACGCGACGTGGGTGATCGATGGGAAGCAGATGCCCAACAGTCTTTTCTCTATGATCAGGAACACACACAGGAAGCATCCCGAGTACACAGTCAGTGCGTACAGTGACAACGCAGCGGTGCTTCAAGGCGAGAATGCAACTTTCTGGGCTCCTGATCCCACAACCGGAGAATGGACTCAAACAAAAGAGGTTGTTCATTTCCTGGCTAAAGTCGAGACGCACAATCATCCCACAGCCGTATCTCCTTACCCAGGTGCCGCAACTGGTTCTGGCGGAGAAATCCGTGATGAAGGATCCGTTGGAAGAGGGTCGCGGCCAAAGACAGGACTGGCTGGCTACTGTGTCTCGGATCTTCTGATTCCAGGATTTAGACAGCCTTGGGAGCGTGATGTTGGTAAGCCTAACCACATAGCAAGCAGCCTGGATATCATGCTTGAAGCACCGATTGGAAGTGCTGCTTTCAACAACGAATTCGGAAGGCCGTGCACAGCAGGATACTTCCGCACATTCCTCACGGAGATCGACATTGGCAACGGCCAGACTGAGCTCAGGGGCTACCATAAACCTATCATGATCGCAGGCGGTATCGGAACGGTCAGGCCTCAACATGCAATTAAAGACCCAGCCGCTGTCAAGCCGGGCTCGTATCTTGTTGTTTTGGGTGGTCCGGCGATGTTGATAGGTCTCGGTGGAGGCGCAGCTTCTAGCATTGCCTCTGGAGAAGGATCTGCTGATTTGGATTTTGCCAGCGTGCAGAGAGGCAACGCTGAAGTCCAACGAAGGGCTCAAGAAGTCATTAATGCCTGTGTGGCAATGGGTCCGGATAACCCGATCCAATTCATTCACGATGTCGGCGCTGGAGGATTGTCCAACGCACTTCCCGAGCTGATTCATGACGCTGGCCTGGGCGCTACGTTCGAGCTTCGCGAGATTGACAACGCCGATAAGGGAATGAGTCCAATGCAGATCTGGTGTTGTGAAGCACAAGAAAGATATGTTATGGCTATTTCAGAGGAAGGAATGAACAAATTCGTCGCCATCGCCCAACGCGAACGCTGTGGTTACTCCGTGGTTGGGCGCGCTGGTGGACCAACGGAAGAAGAAAAGAGGCTCATCTTGCTGGATAGAGACTCTAAAGAATATCCCAAACCCATTGACCTTCCTTTGTCTGTTCTATTCGGAAAACCACCGAAGATGACAAGGGTTGTGGAATCGCGGAAATTGAAGTTACCCCCTGTGGATGCCAGTCTCTCGCAGTACCTTCCTAACGCATCTTCGAATCAGGAACTTTTCAGTGAAGCTGTGAACAGGGTCTTGTCCCTCCCTGCAGTCGGTTCCAAGTCCTTCCTCATCACGATCGGTGACAGAACTGTCGGAGGCCTTACTGCACGAGACCAGATGGTTGGACCGTGGCAGACACCTGTGTCCGATGTGTCTGTTACCGCTACGTCCTTGGGTCTGGGTATCAAGACGGGCGAGGCCATGGCAATGGGTGAAAGGCCGGCTCTTGCGCTCATCTCTCCAGCTGCTTCCGCACGAATGGCGGTCGCCGAGGCACTTATGAATATCGCTGCTGCGGACCTCGTAGACCGTCTCAGTCGGGTAAAGCTATCTGCAAACTGGATGTCAGCCAGCAGCCACCCTGGTGAGGGTGCTGCAATCTACGAAGCTGTGGAGGCAATTGGATTGGACCTTTGCCCCAAGCTTGGGATCAGCATTCCCGTAGGAAAAGATTCGATGTCCATGAAGATGAAGTGGACTGACCCGGACTCGAAAGAGTCCAAGGAGGTTACTGCCCCATTGTCTCTCGTCATTTCCGCCTTTGCACCTGTCGGGGATATCAGAAAGACTTGGACCCCAACTCTCCGTCGTGTCGAAGATGTGGGAGAGACCGTACTCATGTTCGTCGATCTTTCATTCGGCCGCAAGGCGCTTGGTGGTTCCGCTCTCGCTCAAGTCTTTGGTCAAGTCGGAGACCAGTGCCCAGACGTGCATGATGTCGAGATCCTCAAGGATTTCTTTGATGCTACTCAACAGCTGCAGGAGCTTGGAATCGTCCTCGCATACCACGACCGATCTGATGGCGGTCTGTTCACCACTCTGGTAGAGATGATGTTCGCGGGACGGTGTGGTATTGATATTATGCTGGACAATATCTGCCCAAGTTCCGATATCCGCCATGTGATCGAAACGCTCTTCAATGAGGAGCTCGGAGCCGTATTCCAAGTCCGCAAGGAGCATGAGACCAAGTTCCGTTCATGCTTCGCTACTTGCGGCCCACCGCCTGGTTTGATCACCAAGATTGGCCGTGTGTCTGAGAAGCAGAAGCAGAACCTTACCATATACCATGGTTCCACCTTGGTGTATCGTAACTCGCGGGCGAATCTGCAACAGACCTGGGCATCCACTTCGTATCATATGCAGAAGATCCGGGACAATGCAGCCTGTGCGGACCAGGAGTTCGCCAACATCCTCGAAGACAGAGACCCGGGTCTCTCGTGGAACCTTACGTTCGACCCCAAGGATAAGGGCCTGCCGTTACTCACTAGCCTCACCCGCTTCTCTCCCTTCAGCAACAAGCCCCGCGTGGCCATCCTCCGTGAGCAGGGTATCAACAGTCAAGCAGAGATGGCTTGGGCCTTCAGCATCGCGGGCTTCTCTGCCGTGGATGTGCACATGACAGATATCATCTCCGGTCGTGTATCGCTCTCCAGCTTCGTTGGCCTCGCTGCCTGCGGTGGTTTCTCATACGGAGACGTCCTTGGCGCAGGCCAGGGCTGGGCCAAATCGGTCCTCCTGCACGAGAACACGCGCAAGGAGTTCCAGACTTTCTTCGAGCGTCCCGACACGTTCGCCCTGGGCGTCTGCAACGGATGCCAGTTCCTCTCCCGCCTCAAGGAACTGATCCCAGGCTGTGCGGACTGGCCCAGCTTCGAGCGCAACGCGAGCGAACAGTACGAAGGCCGTGTCTGCATGGTCCGCATCTACGACCCCGATCCATCCAGCCCCTCCGTCTTCCTGCACGGCATGGACGGCTCCGCGCTCCCCATCGCCGTCGCCCACGGGGAGGGCCGCGCCTCCTTCTCTCCACGCTCCAGCGTGACCGCGCAGGAGTTCGTCAAGCGGAACCTCGCGCCCATCCGGTACGTCGACAACGCCACCCTCAAGCCAACAATGACGTACCCGTACAACCCCAACGGAAGCCCCGAGGGTATTGCGGGTGTGCGCAGCCCCGACGGACGCGTCCTCGCCATCATGCCGCACCCTGAGCGCACCGTGATGGGCGGTATCGCGAGCTGGCTGCCTCCCGAGGCGGACCAGTGGGGCGATATCGGGCCATGGGGCCGCGTGTTCTTCAGTGCGAGGAGATGGGTTGGCTAGTGGATATAAATATAACTGGATCTGTATACGCAGCATGATTGCTTTCCCATGGCAATCAACTTGCATCCTTTTCTTTCTTGTTCATGTGTCCTAAATCACTTACTCGGGAATTAAAATATTCCCGAAAAGCAAAAATGTAACCTATAACTTTGTTCATAGATTAGATTAGGTATGTATATTTGTGATGATGGCTTTTGGACGGAGTTCTTTTTATGCGGTTTGGGCAGAAGAGTATGATATGATGCATATGACACGTGAGTTTGTTTCGAGAGTGAGGAGAATGAATGAATGAATGATACAACATTTTCGGATCAATCAATCAATTCTTTGTATTCTGAAGTCGTACTTGGCTAAAAGAGTAATAGTCCAGATATGATTGGTTGAAAGACAGGATCAGAAAAAGAGGTTCATCCAGTCATTACCGCAGGATCAACCTCTCCAAGGAAGGAGCAGATAGTAAAACGAAGAAGAGCACTAGACCTGTCGTTATCAAAATTTCGAGTACTCTTCTTTGTGCTGGTTATCTATGGTAGTATGACAACAGGCATGATTGATTAATTGATTGCTTGCTCAGGACATTTGAAAAACCCGGTCCCTCTTCCTCCACTCCAGCTTCTCCGCCAGCATCTCCCAGCTGTGTTGCCCATCGACGCGGCCCACTCCTCGCAGACCGGAGGCGACAAACGAGACCAGCTGTTCAAACTGCTCCTTTAGCTTCCTCAGCCGGTAGGGATAGGGCGATTCAAGAAACGAGATGCAGGTCGTGTTGCCGTCAAAGTCGCTTCCATCATCGTCGTCATCGTCGTCCTCCTCTTCGGAGGCAGATGCATCATCTGCTCCGTGTTTGGGTCTGCGACGGAGATGGCTCTTGCTGAATAGAGAATATCTGCGAGTGGTCGAGAAAGCGAAGGACCGATTGGTCTGGTCGAATTGGTTCTCGCCGTACCGCGAGGCTTGGATGTCCCCGAAATGAACGCACAAGTCGAGCAGACTGATCACGGCTTGGTATATCGGAGCCAAGCTCTTCGACAGGAGGCACTGGTCTTCCAGCGATGACATGTACGAGCGGTGGACGGAGATCATCTCATCGACGTCTTTTGCAGCAGACAGAGATTTCATCATCGACGCCGTGGTTATCGAGATGACCAGTTCCGTCAAGTGGTTATAGAGCGTGTTGATAAACCAGAGAAGGTTATGTCGGATGCCGTAACCCAGGGAATCATCCTCATCCTCTTCGAATTCTGCATCCGGTCCACTTCCTTTCCGCAGGCGTTGTTTCTCCAGCACGTATTTTGCCCGGCGGATTTGCATGAGAAATGTCGAGATGCGCTGATAGGTGAGGATGGCATCTTTGGTGATAATGTTTGCAACGGGCCACGGCAGGACGTAGTCGATTGACAAAGTTCTCAAGATCTTCACTGATCGGCTACGACAGTCGACGTCACGGTAAGGTCCCCGGGATGATCGTACTATGAGTCTAGAGGAATCGACACAAGGGAGATCGCCCAAGGCGCTTTGCACCAATTCCGTGAGCAGAAATCTGTCGTTCCAAGCCCCTCGGCCTTTATCGATCATCTCGAATATCTTATTATCAATCACGCTATAGATACTCATGTCTTTGCACAGATAGATGTACTCCAGAGCTTCGAGTGATATCCAAAGCCCACACTGTTGATCGAGCTGTTCCCGCAGGAGGTTGGAAGTGATTGTGTGATTAGCGTCGATTAACCTGTCGAACGCTGTCTCAAGTAGTCCAGAGAAGGGAAGCAAAAGTGATGACGGGTCATCTGGACAGACATCTTCAAAAGTGAGCGACGTCTTTTCCAGAGAATCAAGGCTCTCTGGGCCGACATTGAGATGTCGGAGAAAGATCATGCTTTTCCCAGTCGTAAACACTTTGTGCGCGGCAGGTTTAAGGAATTTGGGGGCGTGCAAACGGCCGGACCTCTCGTCTAACGTATACCAGTCATGCCAAAGTGTGCGAAGGTCTTTGTCTTTGCGGGTGTCCGAAACGAAAAATGTCCCCTGAGCGGTATCTAACTGCCCGGTCTCCATCCACAGCCGCATTGGCCGAATATAGGTCTCGAAACAGGAGAAAAATAACTTGGCGAGACATCTGAAGTCCTCATCGTCCCCAGCTGCCTGGCTGACACAAACCAAATCATACAGCAGATCGAGGCACTTGAAAGGTTCATCGGATGAGTTTGTTTCAAATTTCGCAAGGAGGTCTGCTAGGAGAAGAAGTAGTTTCGATTCGCGTCGGACATCCTCAAACAGCTGTAGCAAGCTGACAGCGGTTACCTGGCTCTGGGAAATGTATTCCGACTGCATTTCAGACAAGCGTACGTCGAATTTGTATAGAGATTCTTCAACCCCGCGGTGAAATGTCTGCAAATACAGGACAGACTGTGGTGTCTTGGCGAATCGCCTCAAGGCATCTATTTTTGCCCCGATAGAGCTGAAAGAGCGAAGCAGGGCGAAAAGTGCTTGACTTGATGAATGTCGGAGCCCATATCTCCGATCGACTTCGATACTATTATCAAGACGCCAGAACAGAGATGTAGGGAGACCTTGGAGCATAAAAATTGTTTCTCTAACGACCTGTAGCTCTGTAATAAAGCGAGAATGATCTTTCCCACTGCTGGCATCCGTGTTGTCAATTTCCCAAAATTGCGCGCTCTTAATTGAGGCAATCAACTCCTCATCGTCACCGGAGGAGAAGAGCTCTTCTGCGACGACGAACTCGTCTTGCGGAGCTTCAGAACTCTGTGGCAGAATTCGCGGAATGGAGACATCACTCGACACGGTAGAGAGATCGTCATCAGAACTTTCTGCAGCAAAGTCAGGTACTTCCCAGATATTGTCATCGCAATATGCAGATCCAGAAGCATCCAGATCGGACCATGTCAATGGCCGAGGAGAATCGAACGGCTTCGACAGCTCAATGCTGTCGACTCTTGATAGGGTAGCTGGCCGATCCGAGAGCTGGATCAGCAAGGATAATATCTCAGGAAAGCACCGACTTTCATGTTTATCCAGCTCATCGAGCCGGATACGCAGAGCGTCGGCCAGTTCATCCCGGCTGAAGACCCGGAATTTCTCCTGGAGGCCCTCCAGCTGCTTCGCGACGGCGAAGTGGTCCGTTCGTCCCAAGGCGCTGGCCTTGAATGTTGCTTCAGCACGGCTCTTCAGCCGTTTGAAACGCGATGTTGTCTGCAAGATATTAGCAAATCAGTACGCTGGGATGGTGATGAGATAGTATATGCCTTGTCTTGAACTCCCACAACGGCTGCAATGAGCTCGTCCGTCAGCGCGCTGACGTCTGCCGCGACGGCCATGCCAGGCGGTTCAAATTAAGCAATTTCGGGACAGCCCAGCTCCCAGTATAACAGTGTCTTCATCCATTGCATAATTGGGCTAGATAAAGCCCTGATACGGTTCTGGCATGGTCAATAAATGTTGATTTCCCGCGCGTGTCTCCGAGGGAGATCCATACTGTAGCCGCCCAGGGCTCGGAAGCGTCTCTCGCGTGGCCCGAGGCGCACTCGACGCGTTCCTCGCCACGCTAGCGCCCAACACGGCAAAGCGGCGCCGGCCAGCGGGCGCTTGAGGCTTGAGGCCAGAAGAGTAACGGAGACGTCTCCTGCGGAGAAACGTCCGTACATACAAGACTGCTGAGCAGCACTGCTTGCGACCTTTCTTTCATACTCCGGGAGGGCCGCCAAATGTCAAAATGGCTGTTGCGAGACCGCTCCGGCTCCTAGGAGCCGCTACCATCATCCTCGTTCTCGTCCTCATCTTCCAAGTCTCAAAGAACTCGGCGCCCCTGGTCGGCTCAACAGGGGGCAAGCTGAGCAATGGCATGAAGAAAGATCCCCTCCTGGACCGTACGTTGCCCTTTCTCTTCCCATAGAATATGTGTGACCATGCGCTGATCGCTTTCAGCAACCGGAGAGCCTGAAGGCAAGTTATGGCGGGCGGACGAGCACGACTATGCGCCGGACAGCGAGAACTCTGCCCGCATTAACGCAACTCTACTCTGCCTCGTCCGGAACGAGGAGCTGGACGACCTCATCCCGACGATGCGCGACCTCGAGAGGACCTGGAATCACAAATTCAACTACCCGTGGACATTCTTCAACGACAAACCCTTCACGGAGGAGTTCAAGCGGCGGACACAGGCGGAGACCAAAGCAAAATGCTACTACGGTACGTGGTGGATTATGCAGGAAGAGTGGATTGTTCGTCCTAATCTGACGCTTGTTACAGAGCAAGTGCCCAAGGAGCACTGGGACGTCCCTGACTGGATCAACATGGATCTATTTCGCGAGTCGGCGAAGATCCTGAAGGAGAACGACATCCAGTACAGCGACAAATTATCCTATCATCAGATGTGCCGGTGGAATAGCGGCATGTTCTATAAGCACCCTGCGCTCAAGCACATGAAGTACTACTGGCGCGTCGAACCAAAGGTCCAGTTCTTCTGCGATGTCGACTACGATGTCTTCCGGTACATGCAGGACAACAATAAGACTTACGGGTTCACCATCAACCTTTTTGATGCCCCGGGGAGCATGCCGTCGCTCTGGCCGGAGACTCAGAAGTTCCTTGCCGCGCATCCCGACTATCTAAGTGAGAACAACATGCTGGAGTGGCTGACGGATAACAAGCTGCGACCGGACCACACCAAGCAGGCGAACGGATACTCGACCTGTCATTTCTGGTCCAACTTTGAAATCGGCGACCTGGACTTTTTCAGGAGCCAGAAGTACGAGGACTATTTCAACCACCTCGACCGCGCAGGTGGATTCTTCTACGAGAGATGGGGTGACGCACCCGTCCACTCGATCGCCTTGGGTCTCTTCGAGGACGCCAGCAAGATTCACTGGTACGTGCGCCCTCCTTCAGTTACTTTGTTCACCGAAATAAGGCTCGATTCTGACCAATAATCTCAACAGGTTCCGCGACATCGGCTACCGCCACATCCCGTACTTCAACTGCCCGAACTCCCCCAAGTGTTCCGGCTGCACGCCCGGCAAGTTCTATGCCGGTGAGCCCTTCCTAGCGAAGGAGGACTGTCGACCCAACTATTTCAAATACGTAGGAACGCATTAAGCTGCCTCTTGTGCCCCAGTACCCATCGTGTAGGCACATCGTCGACATTCACCCCATCGGAGTCTTCTCCCCCTCGAACACCCATAACTTTCCATCGCTCCCAGAGCGATCTTGCAATTTATTCACAGACACTTCGCATCGAGACCGCTGCTCCCACCTAACCGGTCGCAAGCGAAGAAACACCCTTCGCGAAAAGAACATGACTCCGGAAGACAGGGACAGGGATGATATCATGACGGAACATATGCCTCCAATTTTTTCCATGATACAATAATTTTTTTTCATTGAGATCCAGGTGGAGAAGTGAGAAAGAGAGTTCGGCGGCGTTTATGGGCGATGATTATCTGATTCGTTTGTGTTTAACTTGATGATCAGAGCTATATCACATTGAACGTTAATGTCGATATCCATTCATGCCGCGGAAAAAGCCGAGACAGAGGGGGAGAGAGAGATATGAAACATACCTTTCAGAGCGTGAGAAATGTCGTTGTCTTTTTTTCTAAAGTAGTGGGGCCGTTTCTTCCTGTACTATATATCGAGGATCATTCTACTCTTCTCATCTCAGTATCAGTATCGGCGTTGTATGCATTTATTTGCGCCTTTCTCTGCTCATAAGTATGCATGCATGCATTGACTTGAATGAGAGAGCCTCTCGTATATTTAGATTATAACTATACGGTGTGTGATGATATATATAAATATCATATAAACCTGACCCGACCTGCCGCAACTCATTTATGCATGCAGTCTCCGATATTTTATATTAATTGTACTCTGCCACACAAGTCGAGTTGAGCATAACTGAGGTGTTTGGAAAGAAAGAAAGAAAGAAAGAAAGAAAGAAAGGCGTGATAATGATACGATCGATAACCAGCGGCGATAAAGAGAGATATTCTAAGAATAGACATAGACAGGACAGCATGGACGGATGCCAGCTGGATGACTGCACCAATAATAATAGTGCGTGAATTTATTTGGTCCGGGTTGTTTATGATGACCAATTACACGCAAGGTAATGACAGTAGATTATCAGTGTGAAATGCCGTTTGTTTTCAGCCCTCAGGTGATCTATCATTATTTTCAACTTAGTGTTCCTCCGCACGATGGGAGTTTGATGATGTGATATGGCCGGTGGCATGATCACGGATGAGACGGAATAGGAAATAGTACCTTCATACTGAGCTGCCAGGTGACGAGCCTGATCGCATTTCCGGAGCAGCGCCAAATCTGGCAAAAAACAGCGTACCTGGAAACGAAATTGAAGAAGAAAAGAAAGAAACACCCTTGTCCCATTATCTCCAATGTTACAGAGCTCTATGTTTAGGAGGTAGACAGACCACATTTGTAGTAGTTACATATGGCAAAAGGGCTTTCCCTTCAATAGTACTCTCCTCCACCTGGAATTTGGGCCATCGCTGCCGAGGTATGGTGTCAAGCAACAACAAAACACCAACGACAAGCAGGCTCCCCGCACTCCAGCTCCGCTTCGAGGTATGTATACAGCCTTCCCTAATTTCTTCTTTTTCTTCTCTCGATCATTGCCCCTTATTTGCGGCCCGTTTACTCCTCTTCGGGGTAGAGCTCCTCGCGCAGAGCGACGCCAAGCTCCCTCCTCAAGCCGTCCAGCTTCTCAAGGTACTGCTGGTACTGAGCCTCGTTCTCAACCTTGGCCTTGATGCCTGTAGAACGTGAAAATGTAAGCATGTGTAAGTTCGACTAGATAGGCATACAGCGCAGGGTTCGATGTGTCGCAAGGGCGGGGTTGGATGGCGCACCTTCGAAGATCCGGACGGCGGTGGGGAAGTCATTGACACGGCGGGCAGCCCTCAGGGCAGCAGCAAGGACCTCGACAGAGGGAACGAGATCGTAGGCGAAGCAGTTGTTGAGGTTGCGCTGTGATGAGCAGCAAGCGTTAGCCAGGTGCGGGTTCGGGGGGTCCGGGATCTGCCAATGACGGAGCAGCTAATCAAGCGGATGCAAATGCCGCTTTTTCGGTCGGCGGGACCATCAAGGTGAGCAGTGGCAGCGTACCTGGAGCTCGAAGACATCCTGCACGTTCTCGAATTCCTTCTCATATCTGCAATTGAGGCTGTCAGAAGTGCTGTCCTTGCGTGTTGCTGCCCTTGTCGCAGAGGCTTTGCTTCGTGGAGCCGGAAGCGGTCGTCCAGACGTGGCCGCGAAGTCTAGCCAAGATTCCACCCTCGATGTTCTGCCTTGCCTCGATAACATCCACGGGGCTCAATTGGGGCAGCCGCGTACCTGGCAGAGAACTCCTCGTATGTCTCCTCCTCGTGGCCGGCGCTGAAGCGTTTCGAGGTGGTGCTGAAGTTGCCGGCGAAACCCAGGGCGACGGGCATCGAGGCCCCGGCGAGGGACTGCACCGGCGAGCGGACGGAGTAGGAGGTTTTAAAGAAGGTGGAAGGGCGGACGCTCCGCGTCGCGATGCGGAAGAGGGCGGTGGACGACATTGCTGGGACGGGGTAGAGAGAGATTGAGGTGAATAGAGGGCGTCTTGGAGAGGGAATGGTGTGAGGTGTTCCAAGGTTGTAGAGGGCCAGAAGAGAGATCGGCTGGGCTGCAGTTGGAGCGGGTTTTTGCGGGTGGTGTGAGTCTCTACGAGTGTGCCTGAGGCTCTTCTCAGGCATCTTGGTGGGCTCTTCCCGGACGGCCGCTGCCGTCGCCGCCTGATGCCATCCAATGGCATTTGCGCTGTCAACACGCTGGCCGGCACCGTGGATAACTGTACACAGTTCCTCGTCATCGAGCCCGACGGTAACCCAGGTCTTGGTGGCCTGTTTCCAGCATCACTCTTATCACTTGAACATCTCATAAGACGGTCGAGGAACTGGAGATGCACTCTCTGATTCGGCAGGGAAAGTATTTAAACAAAATGTCACAGCCCGGAAGATCCCCGATGCAGTTCCCCATACCTGTGCGGGTTGCTGGCAGAATATCGCAAATCTGGTAGCCAAGGCAGCTTTATCGATAACCCTCGAGATCTAGGGCTCGAGAAACTATCAACCCAGCCTGCCGTCCGTGCTCATTAAGGCTGTGCGCCACACAGATCACTACTCTAATGGCAACCGCAGTAGAGATATCTCCATAGATCAATGTTGGCTCTAGTACTCGAGAAAAGCAAAGCTCAAGACGCCCCATGCAAGGTGGAAGTCTTGTTATTTGGTTCCTCGCATCTGTCGTCCGTCGACGCCATTCGGGAATAAATTTTTGAAAAGTGAAAAGAAAATAAAGTGAGCATATAGACGGATACGCCGTATTTATCAGGTCAGAAGGCAATGGATGAAAACGGTAAGCAGTAAACGTAGGCGACCATAGATAGGCAGTGCGAGCAATGGGATGACCATCTCAACGTAGATCTGGCACCGAATATGCGGAGTGCACATTGCGACCGCGATTGTTGGGGACGTCAGGATAGTAGTATAAATCCGATTGGTGTTCCAAGTCCCACCGGTTGTTGAACAAAAAATACTGTAAATCAAGCACATCAGGCTATCCCGATGTGTTTTGCCATTATTGTTTCCCGTCCAACCGCGCAGGCTGATCTTCTTCTCGTCCGGATCTGCCGGAGCAGAGCAGGTGACCTGCAACCCGGCACGTCTCTGTCCTCGACTGCGGCGTCGTTGACGCCTCAGGCTGCCCACTGCGGCTGCCCAAGGCCCCAAGCAGCCCTGGACGCGTCGCCGTCACAAGTCAGACGGCCCTACAGGCGCACGGAAGTACCTTCAAGTATCTTGCCGACAGATTTGTTCGGCAGTGTACCCGGGAATACTTGTGATAATGCTGCGCCGCCCGACGGGCCAAGACGGCCCCTGTTGCGCCGACGGGCCGCCGCTATCCCCGATCAGGGGTCGAGCCTCGGACGCCGCGGCCCTGAAAAAGACACGCTGAACAAAGCTGCGTCCGTCGCCTTTTCAACGCTGGCCTTTTACCCTCCTCTCTACTCCCTCTTCTCCTCTCTCCCTCTCCGGTGTTCCTCACGTCCCGGCCTCTTCTCTTCTTCTTCTCTTCCAATTCTTGTCACTCCTTCATTATCTTTACCTCTCCCCTCGTACCCTTGGGGCCAGCGGGAATCTCTTCCTCGCCGTCGCAGCGGGTCTCCCCAACTAGATAAACACCCGTCTCAACGTCTCAACACGCCGCACGATTCCTCTCTGGGCTTCTGATCTGTCTCAGGTTTTGTGCAACGTCCCCGGCTGAGCAGCGCGTCGTTCACCATGTCGCTCGACGCTCTGAAGAACATCCCTCTCCCGTCCATCGACCGCCCGTTCGGCATCGAACTATGGCCCATCTTCGACAAGGCCTTCTCGTCCGTCGTCGGGTACTCCGCGACCGACTTTCGATTTGTCGAGGGCGTCACACGCTTGTCGACCTTCAAGGAGACTGCCACCGTTCTGGTCTCCTACTACATAATCATCTTTGGCGGCCGTGAGATCATGAAGAACTTCCCGGCCCTGAGGCTCAATGGCTTGTTCATGATCCATAACCTCTACCTTACCATCATCAGCGCGGTGTTGCTGGCGCTCTTTGTCGAGCAGCTTGTGCCAACCGTCTGGAGACACGGTCTCTTCTTTGCCATCTGCGACCACAAGGGCGGATGGACCCCACAGCTGGTCGTTTTGTACTACGTACGTGGCCTCTTTGTGCTTCTGGTTACGCGTCCGGAACCCCCTCAATGCTAACCTGATGTAGCTCAATTACCTCACCAAGTACCTTGAACTGCTCGATACCGTGTTCCTCTTCCTCAAGAAGAAGCCTCTGACCTTCCTGCACACCTACCACCATGGTGCCACGGCCCTACTGTGCTACACCCAGCTTATCGGCCTGACTGCCGTTTCCTGGGTTCCGATTACTCTCAACCTCACCGTCCACGTTGTGATGTACTGGTACTACTTCCAGAGCGCCCGCGGAATCCGCATTTGGTGGAAGGAATGGATCACTCGCCTCCAGATCATCCAATTCATCATTGACCTCGGTAAGTGCATGTACCGTTCAGACGCCAAATAGCACCCCACTCATAGTATTTTAGGCTTCGTTTACTTTGCGTCGTACACCTACTTCGCTTCTACTTACTTCCCATGGGCCCCCAATGCTGGAAAGTGCGCCGGAGAGGAGTTTGCTGCCTTTGCCGGAATCGCCATCCTCAGCTCCTACCTCCTTCTCTTCATTTCCTTCTACATTGCTACCTACAAGAAGACCGGCAAGAGTGGACGCCCACGCCGGAACACTGGCAAGCAGGCCGCTATCGATATGAAGAACTTCGAAGTCCCATCGGTTGGCGGAAAGGGTTCTAGCAGCAGCGAAAAGTTGAACGGTTCTGCGACTACTTCTGCTCGACAGGGCCCTGTCACGCGGTCAAGAAAGGCATAAATTGAGGATTTTGCGCCGAGATGTCCGGCTGGCCTCGAATGAACGATAGTCCGCGGACGCTGCGACGGCGATGCTCGACCTTTGAAGCATCTGGGGGGGAACCTCGACATTTATGTACGGTCTTAATATGATGCTACATCTTTCTGCTCTTTAATGGCGATGTGATTGGATGAAATGCTTGGCCATGCGAGGGCGAGAGACCAATTTGACGGTCATGGGACAGGAGTGATGACCAACTTAAGGACAACTTCATTTTGGGTAAGATAAAGATATATAATTATTTAATTAATGACACCCTTCGACTCGAACGGATCGGTTCGTCGGCTGGTGACCGGTGTTTGGATGATGTATCATGACATTCGCGGGAGGGGTCATTTTTGCGCTCGGACCCCTTACTGTCTTGCGACCAGTTTACATCATCTTGTTTGCCATTTCTTGTGCTACCTATTGGCGAAGTCTAGATGGTTCGAGTGTTGGTTTCTGTTCTGTGTTGATATGTGCAGAATCAATGTAAATGTACACATAATAGGTGCTAATGATTAACGTGTTTTGTCTTGCCATTTCCTTTTTCCTGGTCATCGGTTAAGGTCTACGGAAGATGGAGTGACTCATTCAACTTATAGTCATGTCACGCCGTATTCTAAACATGGATTAATTCTCCAGTTTTGTGAAGTCAGTGCATTCATATATCCTGCTGGCTTCATGCAGATTGTTTTGATTTCATGTTGAGAAGTTCTCCCTCTGTCTAACATAAAACGTCATTATCTTGATTTACTCGGTGGGATTTCATGGCCGATGACACTTGAAGATCGACAAATGGTCTTGATAACGCTAAACCATGATGGCCTCACAATCTTGCCAGCCCACTAAACGCCTGTTTTCGTCCCAGCTGATCACTGACTATGGGACGCGAAATAACGGTTTCTCGCCACGCTGTGCTCTCCATTTTTCAAAGAGGTCCCAACAATCTTGGATGACCCAGCCCCAGGCAGTGACAAATGCATCCGTGACCTCCAAGCCGTTGGGATCCCAGGGGTCTCCCTAGACAATAACGCCTGTCCGTCCGGTCCGCACGCTCTGGTATCCCCCAAGGTCATGGCACAGCCGTGTATCGTCAAACGAGTCCCCCGCCAGGAGAAGATTGTCCCGCATTCGAGGTACGGGTAGAAGATCCAGCCACGGATGGTGCGGGACGGTGCGCTGAAGCGGAGTGGGCCGCAGGCTGGGGGGCAGGGAGGCCTCAAAGTCAACCTGCCAGGGACCGGCGATGTTGAAGGGGGAGAGTGCCTCGTCGTGCAGCTTGTCCGATGTCAGACGAAGAATCTCGGCATTCCTTATCAGCGCCCTCGTGAAGTTGAGTTGGATCAAGCTGAGGAGGAGACCCGTCCGGGGCGAGCCGAGCATGTACTCTGTATATGCCAGTGCCTCGAGCTGGTGCATCATCCTCCTTGTCCGCTCCGAATCCGGTTCCAGGACATTGATATGATCAAGGTACTTTTCAAATATGGTCTTCACGACCGGAGCTGGGATGGCCTCAGGCTCCATTTCCCAACGCGCTTTGAGACTCTGCTCGGGGGGTTGCGTCTCATCAGCTGCTGATGGATGATATCCCTCGGTCAGGGAAGAACGGTCCCACGTTATCATCACATTAAACGTCCTTCCATTATTATTAGCAGAGGACGAACCATTCCCATGCCCGTTACGCTTGCGCTGCCCTGCAACGCAGACAAAGCAAAACAATACATTAATTAACCCCGAACTGTTCCAGTCACTGTAACGAGAGAAAGTCTGAACTCACGACACGCTCTCTGGTTCAGGCGATTCTGCAACTTCCTCCTCTCCTTCGGGTCGGTTATGCCCGTCCACTCGTCCTGCGGCCATGCGCTGATCTGCTGCGGCATCCGCTGCAGGACTATCTTCGGCGACAGCGACGGCGACGCTGGGCCGGGTACGTGTACGTGTGATCCATCGGTCCTTGTGTAGTCCATTTCCGACAGGACAAGGCAAGTAATGAGCTAATCAGGAGAGGAGGCAGCTAAGTAAGGATGATGATTTACCTTTTGACGCGCTGAGGATGTGATGTCACGAAGGGCCCGATCTATATAGTTATGCAACTAGCTGACTCATGCGGCGGCGGCGATGGGGGTATACGCAGTACTTCAAACTTAAGTATACCCCCGTATCTCTCTGCGGGGTTGTGGAGCTCCCTCTCTCCCTCCCTCTCCCTCTCTCTCCTATTGAATCCACCCGCCTGGCCTGGCCGCGACTAGATACTGCACGTCACCTTAAATAAAGGCCAGGCTCTTAAGTATGCGGTATCTATCTAGCAAAGTTAGACAGTGGGCCTGAGGAAACTGAACCGGCGCCAATGCCTTCGACTAAGAATCCATATACCTGGCTCTATCTACTGTGTACACTCTACATTTGGCTACTTTGGTAATTCCTCCCATGTCGGAGAAGCGGAACCCAGAATTGGCACCGATCAAGACCGCTTTTATCTCCGTTAAATCCGCTCAGCAGGGTCAAATACCCTTACAGTCAATAAAGCATGGTAAATTGCCTGTTTAGGTAGGCATCGAGTAATTCTGAGTGTATCAGCAAAACTTGCCCGTGAGAGATCCAAGGGCGAACTCGCAGTCCAAACTATGGTAGCTTTTTTAAGAGTCCCTCTGCTGGAGGAGTGACTTGTCACTGGTTCTTCCACAGTATGTACTGCACATGAAGGATCCAACAGGAAAGGAAGAGAGAAATTCTAGGAAACCGTACGGTGCCTAGGGCACCTAGATATACCCTCAATGCCAGTATTTTGGAGCAACACCTTTGACCTGCGGCCAAGCTGCTTCGACCGTCTGGACGACCTCTTCCGGCAGCGGACCTTTTTGCAGATCCGCCAGGTTCTCCTCCAGGTGCTTGGCACTGCTCGCCCCGACCAGGATCGCATCACCCAGCGCAGCCCTGAGCTGCGAATGATGCTTCAGCCACCTCAGCGCCACCTCCGCGACCGTCAGACCGTGCTTCCCAGCGACCGTCTGAATCCGCTCCAGGGCATCAAAGTAGGCATCGTTCCAGTAGCGCCCGCGGTGCAGCTGCCCCTGCATGATACTCGGGTCGAACCGGGAGCCCGGCTCGAAGTCGGTCTGGTCGCGTCTGTACCGGCCCGTGAGGAACCCGCCCGCGAGCGGCTGGAAGGCGTACAGCGCGACGCCGTAGTGGCGGAGGCAGGGGAGCAGCTCGGCCTCGACGCTGCGCTGCAGGGCGTGGTAGATGCCCTGGTACACGACGGGCTGGATCCAGCCGTGCCGGCGGCAGATCTCGCAGATCCGGGCGACTTCCCAGGCCATGAAGTTGCTGATGCCGAACCGGGCGAAGTGGCCCTCCCGGTAGAGGTTGTTCACTTCGCGGAGGGTGTCTTCCAGGGGAGTGTTCCGGTCCGGTCCGTGCAGGTAGAACATGTCGATCCTGTCGGTCTTGAGCGCCGCGAGGCTGTTCATCAGACCCCGGCGGATGTCCTCCGGACGGTGCGAGTAGCTGTCGGCGGACTGGAGTTTCGTTCCCAGGTTGGGATAGAGCTTGGTGTCCATGACGAGGCCGCGGGCTTGCCAGTCGACGTCCGCCAGCATCTCCTCCGACGAGCCGGCGCCGTAGATGCGCGCCGTGTCGACCTCGTTGTGGCCATGCTTTTGGAAGATGTCGAGGATGCGGGCTGCGTCGGCGGTGTTGTGCACGCGGGCGCCGAGGGTGTCTATATATAAAATTCAATCACATAACAATGTCAGGATTCTGGAAGAAAGGACGCTCATGTCATTTTGGGGTGGTCCAACGACTCACTTGGCTTGCCGAATGTCATGGCGCCAAACACGATCTTGAGTGCTTTGTTGTCGCTGCCAGCCATGTTGTTTGATGTATTTCAGGTTCCTTGGTGCCGATCTGATGGACGACTCCTATTCTCTCTGATAAAGGGTCGAAGGAAGAGAAACTTTTCGACCAGTTGATTATTGAAGTTGGAAGAAGAAGGGAAAAATAGAACGATAGGAACTTCGATGGCCTCTTTATCGCGGTTCGGATGAGACACCCAATCGATACATGAATATTCGAATGCATCCAACCTGATACACGCTACGCCTTGTGCACGCAGCGCTAAAACCCTGCTATTTTCTATTTCAAGCCATCGCCTCGAAGATTGAATTCGGTTGTGTTAATCTCCGATTATATCCGCTAAAGCCCGGCAAAATATCACATCTCCATCGTCGTTTTCAGTTCGTCGTGTGTGTTTCCTTGTACTGTACCGTAGTACGGAGTACTCCGTAGATCGGGTCTAACATTTCTGGTCAACTGTCTTTGATTTTGATATACTCAGCACTCTTCCACCGCGATTGGCCAATGGCGGCAACTCTAATTACTAGCATCCTGCACGTGTCATCCGGTCGCATGAGGCTTGACCAGATCGGGGAAAGAGTAGTAGTAGACCTGGGATCATCTATCTTAACCCTCGAAGCGTCACTTCTACTTGCTAGAGCCAGCCGCTTGTTCTACGGAATATACGTCCGACTTCGGCTCTGCTTTAATGTTTTAGTACTCTAAACTTGGATCATAGGGCCATCTGTTGCATTAGGAAGGCTACTAGGGCTGTAGGGGGATGGATTTACCGCCTCCAGAAAACGTCGGCATTGATGGTGCAAGTAACAACACTCAATTCATCGGTACCTGCCTCATCGTGATGATACCTCTCACATCTATGTTCGGAGATAAACGAATCACTGATTCCCAGACTAGCCCAAGCAAATCATTGACTTAGTTTTCTTTCAAAGCCCCTCGGCCTCAGCTCCAGCCACGTATATCAGCTCCCAAACGGTCGTCGGAAAACACGTAGCCCTCGTGGCGACCTGCTTGCTCCATTCCGTCCCAGAAACCGAGTCAAGATGCTCTCCTGACCGCTCGGGACTATCAAACTCATGCAGGATCAAGTACCGCGGTGGTGCCTCATGCACTTCTTCTGTTCCTGTTTCCTCCTTTTGCGGCGCTGCAGCCGTCGGAGCTTGCAGCGGGTGTCGGGAGGATATCTCCGTCTGGAGGAGCGGACTGCCGGTCCAGGCGACGTCGTCGAGAGGGAGGGAGCAGGTTCAGATACCTCCATCGATGGTTGACGTCTCTGTTCCTGTAGCGCAGGACGGTCCGTGGAGGGGTTGGATGATGAAGGCGGAGGACTTCGGGGATGTGGACCTCGTTGTACCATCGGTTGTAGGCGTCGTCGGGGAGGGCGGGGTCGGTGATTGAGCACCGGACGTAGAGGAGGCCTGGGGTGGGCATTGAGAGAGATGGTAGACAAAAATAATCAATTGCGCAGTGGAGCCAGGAAAAAATAGGTTATCGCTTTAAAGAACCGTAAGAGGGAATGGCGGGCTAGTGCCTGTTCTTTCTGTTGCAGGTTTGTATGTATATAAGACCTGACCAACAATTATGGAGCTACCTTGGTAATTACCAGGACATCAAAAGGGGGAAATGAAAGAACTGGGGGGAATATGAGGAATGCAGATTTCAATGACATGCGGAAGCTTTTCAGCTTGGCATATATCGTTGCTACCAATCCACTCAGTGCTTTTCATGTAGAAGCATTGTTGCAGGACTCCGCTGGGCGACCTGCGAGTCAGTGCGGTTGACTGGCATGCAGAGTACAGTGTATACGCTTTAACTCCAGATTTACAGTCTAGGCTCACACTAATGCAACCTGATGACAGGTTGCGCTGAAGCTTATTCAGTGCTTGACTTCTTCCAACCCAGCAAATGGTCACATTTATTGGATCCTTGGTTCTGAGAAAGACACAACTCATTGCTCAACGAGTATGTATGGGCTACAAAGTAGTAGTTGATCTGAGATGTATAACCCATTGACTTGGAAAGGAGGTCCTATATATGTCGGAGATAGCATTGCGACAGTACCCATTTAGACACAGCCATACATTAAGTACCTACCTGTAATCATCATCGAACATTACCATCGTCTTTGACACCTTTATTGCCCATCGTCTGCTTAGAACCCCTGAAAATGAATTCAACCCACGCCGGGCAAAGTCTACGCCGTCACAGGCGGCGCCTCCGGCATCGGCCTGGCCACAGCCCAACTCCTCGCCAGCTCCGGCGCCGCCATTTCCCTCGCCGACATCAACGAGGAAGCCCTCGCAAAGGCCTCAGAAATAATCAAGAGCCAGACCCCCTCGGCCAGGATCCTCACACACGCCCTGGACGTCCGCTCCCGGCCCGACGTCGCGGCCTGGATCAGACGCACCGTGGACGAGCTGGGCGGTCTGGACGGCGCGGCGAACATCGCAGGGATCATCAACCCGTCTCTCGACACCAGGGACATCGAGGACGTGCCGGGTGAGGAGTGGGATCTTGTGATCGGTGTCAACCTGACGGGGATGATGATCTGTGTGTCGGAGGAGGTGAGGGCGATAAAGCAGTTGATGATGATGAAAAAGACGGGGACTCCTCCTGGCGCTGGAAAGGTCGAAGGCAGCAGAAGCATCGTCAACGCCGCGAATGTCGTCGGTCTGGTCGGCAAGGAGCGCGCCAGCGCGTACTCGACGAGCGAGCACGGGGTCGTCGGCTTGACGAGGAGCGTTGCGAAGGAGGTTGCGAAGTGCGGGATCAGGGTGAATGCTGTTGCGCCGTGAGTACCCCCTCGCTTCATTCAGCTGAATGTACAGTACATGTACAGCTACGCAGAGGGCGATGGGTGCTTATCACAAATACTTTTTTCAGGGGACTGATCCTGACACCGATGCTCCTGCAAGGACCCGATGGCATCAACCGCAACGAGACGGACGACGCCTTTGCGCATAGTGCCGCGATCGGTAGGGCAGGACAGCCGGAAGAGGTTGCAGGTCTCGTTGCCTTTTTGCTCAGCGAGCGAGCTTCGTATATCACTGGATCCGTGTACACGGTTGATGGAGGGGTGGTTTGTTAGTTCTGAGTCTCAGAGAGTTATCTGAAGTAAGATTTTTCATGCCTTTTCAACGATACTAGATAGGAAGTAACAGAAGTAAAACTGTGCAGGAGGGATGAAAAAGAGGGTTTCTGCACAATGTCACCTTGTCTGGGAAAACTCATTCATATTGGATTGGTATATACCTAATTCATAAAGATGTGGAATAGAATTAGACACAGGGTCTGATGAACATATATAGTAGATGGAACAAGGTCAGCAGTTATGTATATCTAATCCATGGGGAACATACAGTATAAGAAATAAATGATGAGAATGATATCTAGATACCATGAAAAATAATACAAAAACTCATTATAACTAAAAATTAATAGCAGCATACCAGCTTGGTTTGGGTATGACGACCCACAGCAAGGAAGGAAGCAAGCAGTGACAGTGAGTAACCAAGTAATCCAGGAGCGCAGCGCGGGTAGACGCATATCCCCATCGTGATGCGACCGTCCTTTGAATAGGATCGTTGTCTCTGTCTTCGTCCCCTTCTCGATTTGTTCCTGTCTTTGCTTGCTGTGCTACATAGGAGTTAGGTATCGAGGGAGATCGACGCGGTTCCTTACACTGCATCTACCTACAACTTGGTGTGTACAAAGGTCAGTAAAAAATGGGAGTCGAGAAGTGACCAGTGAACTATTGAATAAATAGCTAATGCCTGTGGCTGGTTGTAATTGGAATTGTGATCATAATTATGACTGAGGCTCTGCATACATGCATTTTGCATATATGCTTTATGTGCTTATTGGAAAAGAAGCTGCAGCGCTATTTTAGGTCATGGGTACTGTGGTACTGTGACAGAAAAAGAAGAGGAGATTAAAACTGTCCGGTGCTCTGTACTCTGCACGACGTAGCAGCTTTTTATTCAGAGCAGTTATCCGTTCTATTGCCATGCGACTTCGAGGACACTTTCCTTTATCTGCATCTATTTGTCATGCCTGAAGGAAGAAACAATACTGAAGGGGCAGTGTGTCCTGGCCGTGTAACTGATGCTGTACATTCGACCTGGTTCTACATATCTGGCCTGAATAAACAGTTCGAATGTGAGGCTCTCAAGGGATTGAAGGAGTTCCTCGGAGGAATTGGTTGATTCGGGTTCAGCTGTCCTATGTGTAGCCTGACACGTGGAACAGCTTCAAGAATTATGTACCCTTCTCAAGGCACTGCCCCCTACGGCCCTGATACCCATCATAATCAGGTCACTCACAGGGGAGAGAATGCGAGAATGGTGAACCAAGGAAGCGTGTCGATAGGATTTCGTTTCATTGCCCTGCGTGGAAATACGTATAAGGTGTATCCTCCTCTTCCTGATTCGTAACCTTGGGGTTCTTATCAGATATGGTGATCCCGGACAGCATCAAGTCAACGGGAGTGCCTCTATGTATATGCGGATAGTGGCGTCTTCCATATGATTCTCCATGTACTCCGTCCGGAGGATTTACCTACTCCTCCATACAAGACAACTTAAAAACCTCCGCGCTAGCGCTGATAGCGTGGAGGGATTTTCCGAAGACGCAAGGGGGCACGCCTCGGCGTGAGGGCCTGCGGTCTGCGTAAGCCATGTTCTCTGGAGCAAAGCGAGGGAGAAGTCACCAAGGATCGAGGCACCAGTGGCCACTGCGGATGCTATTCCTGTTATCGGCGAGTCAGAGCGCTGGAGTGATGCTGGTCCGTGTCTCACGCTGGAACCCACCGCGCTGCGTGTACCTGCAGGTCCTGGGCGCTACAGCCAGCAGATCCTGTGTGATACGTGGGGAACTCGGTGCTCTGAGTTTTCAAACGGGTGGACCTCGATCAGACGCTGGAGCGATCAACCGGTCCCTGAGGTGCACAGACGGCGTGGAGAAGGTGGACATGTCTGGAGGCGAGGCGGCAGCGTGCAGAGGCGACCTCCTCCGGGCGGCCCGGCGTGAGACTTGTCGCCCACCACCGCTGTCACTCTGTGACTTGGCTCGTTTCTCCGACTCTCCAGGTCGATCCATCTCCACCGAGTGGCGGTTTTCTCTCTCCATGCTGCAGCTGCAGCGCCAGGGCACCGTCAACGTGTACCCGTACACGCCTCGAGAACATGCCGTCGGGCACCGGTCGCGTCCCCTTCAGCAATGGCTGGCCTCGACGGTGCAGTCTGCTTGGGCAGTTCTGTGCTAGCTCAGGGACGCTGCCCTCTGGTACTATCGTGACCACGGAGCATTATCTGTCCTGCTACGTCTCAGGCAGCTAGCTTGAGCGTTGGAAACCGGTGCTGGGCTGATCACCCGCGGTTCTCGTGTCGGAGCAAAAGTAGTGAGTGTTCGTCCCTGGCGGCCGTTTCAACAGCCCTGTCCGAGCCCCCATAAGACCAATGTTAAGGCTCACCGGGCCAAATGACAGGACGAACCATCCCCTCCGCGGCCTTGCTCGACTCCCTGACAAGACTCCCCATCTTTGCGTCTGCCCAGGTACTAAACTATACTCCGTACAGCGTACCCACCAGGCGGGTCGGTTCCAAACCCTGTCTTCCTCTGGCGCGTTGGCAACATGGCCAATGACAATCTTATCCTCATGGCTTGTGGCCGGCGGAGCATACCCTGCCGTCCAGGTCGAGGACAACTGCTGCAGGCGCGTCATAAGACGTTTGCTGTATCGCAGATTACCTGGACCGTTGACTGGCCGCCAGGTCGCCGGGCGCTCGCGCCACTCGCGATCCCTGTCCATACTGGGTGGACATTATGAACTGTGCAGCGTGTATGATCGCATCTTGTTGATACGTCCATTGCCTAACGTTTGACATCGGACAATCCTGATGCAAGCCGTGCTCCGCTTTTCTGGTCGCCAGTCATGGCCCTGGAAAGTTAGAGCAAAGGCTCAGAGGCACCGTCATCGCTCCTCTGGGGCTTTGAAAAGCCCCCGGTCACTAGCGACTGAAAACGCAAGGGCGGCCGCTCCAAGGCCTGTTGAGGAATTCAGCCTCTTTCGCTTCCTGCATCCCAGGCGCAAGAAACGCGAGGCCTCGTACGTGCCTTTAACCGGATTCAGATCGCCAGCAGGGATAGTGCGAGCCCGAGTCCTTCCAAGGTAAGGTGCTTGGTGTAGACGTCTACCTCTTCCGGATAGGAGCTTCTCACGACGTGTGCAGGGGTCTGGAAGCTCTGGAAGTAGTGGACGGAGCACCGCACCTAACCGTCCTCCCCGTCCATGACAGTTCCTCCCTGTCAGGAGACGACTGTCGAGGTTCTCGATGGATCGGCCGCGCTAGGTCTTCCCCCTCTTCTTGAATGTAGGGGTTCCTATCTTAGATATTACTGTCCACCGAAGGGACTCTTCCTGCTTACATCCACATAATATCCACTTCCTACCTAAGTGCTGCCACCAAGAGTGTGCAAAGTTTTTCTAAATTGGACACAGGGGAAGTCGCGAAAGCGTGTCGAATGCAATGAGGCATGGTCGCCAATGTCCTGAGCATCGATCCTGTGGTTATCCACAGGAAGATGGCGGATGCTCATGGAGTCCGCAAAGTCAAACCTTGAGCAAGCAGAACGTCCTGCAAAGGTACGAGTCGGAAGAGGAGGAAGCATCCGAGGCAGACGTGGAAAGTCAAGACCGCGCATTCTCGCCAATTGATTGTGACAGCAGTGATACGGGGGCATTCGATGTCGAGTTGAGTGCAGATGAGATTTCCTATGCGGGTGCCCAAACAGACAGGGAGACCCAGAGCCACGGGAAATTTCTGTTTCCATGTCCACCAGCAGGTAGAGGAGCATCAGGATCACGACCAGTCTCCATCGACACGATCAAGCGACGAAGCGATGTGACGTTTGTGCCAGGATCGTTCTACCGCGATGATGACGACGACGACGAGATTATTTCCCCTTCTACACCGATCAGCGACTCACCACCACCGTCTCCTCATTTACTCCATCCAACAGTGTTTGTACCCCCAGAGGCTTCGGAGTCGGAAGTTGTTTCGTACCATCAATCCTGCCATCATGACTCGGTACCTTCAGACGATGAGCCAGATGTTGAGTCTCCATTACTCGTGGCCACGCCGATCATGTATATGGTCCCGACGTCCCGGCCAAATCTGATATCAATCCGTCCGCCGTCAGATCGGTCGACGCCGGACAAGCAGGAACGCAAGTTCCTGCACAGCCGAAGCTCCAGCAAGAGCAGTTGGAGTAACAACAGCGCTCGGAGCAGCAGTGGGCTGGGAACGAGAAAAGGGCATAGCAAACAAAATTCCTCGCTGTCCTCCCTACCTTCGACGTACTCTGGAGAATTAATCCGTGCGTCTACATATCCACCTCCCGTTGGGACTCCTCTGTGTCTAGATGGAGGTTCGTATCTCGACAAACAAGTCGATCCGCAATCAACTTCGGACCAAACACAAGCGGACCAATCCTCGTGTATCCGTCGTGAACAACCAAAGTTCCCAAAGATCAGTTACAAAAAAAGAGGGAAAAAGGGAAGCACAGCGTCTTCACACAGTGTCCTATCATCAGCATCGTCTGTTGCAGTGGATGGAGATGCAGAGCAGACGGAGACCAGTGCCACCATAACGTGCCCGTCCGAGATCCCTGCTGTACCATATACAGCGAGCCCGAGGACAATGTCGATGTCCTTCTCCCACCCCATCACCTCAATGTCCGACCGGGCGTCGATGTATTCTGCTTCTCAAAAGCAGAAACGCCCGATGTCCGCCGCCGAACGACGCCAATCGTCGACCCGTCGCAGCATGAGTAACACCAGCATAAGCAGCGGCGTCGCGTCTGCATCCACCAACTCGCGAGCAGACTCGCCCTTCCTCAACTCCGACGAGGACCACCACCTCCTCATCAAATCGATGCCGCATTACCAGTACATGTTCGACTCGCAGAGCCTGCAGTCGCTGCGGAACGCGCGACGAAGCTCGATGTCGCCGCGTCCGCACTCCCGCCGCCCTCTTACCTCTAGCCCGACCCCTTACTCCTACCCCAACTCTTCTTCCCCTTCCTTTCCGAATGTCCCTTACAACCACACTGGCCGCCTCCGCCCCGAATCAACGCACAGCGAGCGTCTCTGCCCTGACAAGATCTTCCCGTACCTGAGGATCAACACCGACGAGAACTCATCCCACGCCGCAGCAATCAACATCTTCCGCTCATCCTCCACCACGGACCTCAGCCGCCTCAGCTACAGCTCCGCACGTGCCGTCTCCCCGATCGACGACGCCATCCCCGAGCTGAATGACAGCGAGGACACGGACACTGCGCTGCCGGAGCCGTCTGGCAGGGATGGTGGTAAAGGTACTACCAAGCGCGCCAGCCGCGTTGCGGCGGTGGGCAAGGGCTTCATGGGAGGGTTGCGGTTGGGTCGGAAGCTGAAGCGGGCAGGCACGCCTGAGAGCGGAAAACATGGATGAATGAATCGATCCATCGATCGATCGATCGGTCTAGTTAGGTATCTAGTCAGTTGTTCATTCAACGGAAGTTCCGAATGCTTAGTTTGATTTTATTGATATTGGTATTGGTGTATGACCAGCAATTCAAAAGAAATAAAAGCAAAGAGAGGAAAAAAATCAAACACAAAGCAAAAAAGAAAACAAAAATCAAAGAAAAAAAGGAAAGTCAAAAGGACGAATGGACAAGTACGAAGCTTCTTGCTTGAAGTTTGGAAACGACACCGACGACTGACAAACGCTCTCGGTTAAAGATGCCTGCCGACGGAAGGGATGGACGGAATGTGTGGCATGTGTACGAGTACGAGCACAAATAAGGTACGATAGAGGCATGACTTGATCCGATTCAATATTCAAGTCGACTTGACGTTGATGTCGATGTGGAATGGGTCCCGTGACGACTAGCATGAGAGAGAGGGGGAGAGAGAAAAAAAAAACACCACAATGTATGAGGCGGTTTTGACTTTTATTCTTTGCCTGTCTAACCAACTTGAGTTCCCTGTTTTATCATTCCATCTCTATCCAATCTCGTCTTCGTGTTCTAACTCATCATTTTTTCCCCCTCTTTCTTTATTCATGCCTTATCAATGCCTGTGCCTTTTGCGGGAGGTTAGTCTGTGTGTAACTTGCTCTGCCTTTTTTTCCCGCTTTTTTGCTGTTTTCCTGTTTCCCATTTCCCGGGCGTGTCATGATGTATTGTTCAATGTCATGGCATTGGCATGCCGTCGATCTTGTTGATCTTGATCTTGATCTGCCTGATTTTATTATCCATCCATCTATCTATCTATCTATCTACCCCGATCCGATCCGATCGGAGACCGGGGTAGGGTAGGGTAGAATTAAGAACGGGGGGATAAGGTAGGATGGATGTGGCATGGACATAGATAGGCATGTGTAACGTAATGCGTAATGTTTTACAGCACTCTTTGTAAAGTCTTTAGTCTACTTCCTAGTCCAGTCTTTTTTTTTCTTTTGTTTTCGTTTATTCTATCAAGGGCTGTTATGTTTTTTATTTATTGCCTTCCATGATCTTTCTTAATCCTGATAGCTGATACTTACAGACCAGAGTGGAGCAGAGCAGGACAGTCGCGCGCGCGCGAGAGAGAGAGAGAGAGGGAGGGAGGGAGGGAGGGAGGAGTGAATGCAAGCTCACAGTGAATTTTGTTGTCTTATGATATAATATGCATGCATGCATGACGGATTGAAGCGGAACCAGACTGAACTGAACTTCACTTTTCTTATTTGAATTAACAGTGTATTCAAACAATCCAATCTGGTCTTTTTTCATTGTATTGATGGTATCAATCTACTGTAACTTACGTGACAAGTGGTTGTTGGTAGCAGCAGTCCTAAGCTAAGAGTAACGAAGGCAAGCACAGCAGAACCAAATCAAATAGGGGTTATAAAGATCTGCCATCAATAAATGCAATTGCGTTCTCAGATGTATGTACTGTACTGCACTGGACCTAATGTATGTGTCATGCTTCCAAGCGCCTGCGTTTCTACACAACACGGTCTAGGGGCCCTGTATATGTGGATAGCCAGGAGCAGAAGTGATGAAATAATTTAAGACCCGGGAACCTCTTTTGAATGGATTGATCAGAAAGTCTTGATCTTGAGCTTGCTGTTCGCGATGTTGTTCGACTGTTCTTTTGTTCGTTCAGCTTACAGAGATCATGCACTTCATTGGCGGCCCTCGATCGCGCTCTTGATCGCTGTACAGAACGGAATCGTCAGTCAGATTCATCAACGACATGCCAGAGACAAAGACAAAAACTCACCATCACACGAGGTCTTCGCGTCTCCGAAGAGCATCCTTGTGTTGGGCATGTAGAACATCGGGTTGGGCACGTCCGCTGCGGACAGATAATATCAGACCAAGTCACCGAAAAACAACGCAAGGCTGGCTGCCGAAGACATACCGTATCCACTCGACATGCCACGCTTCATGACAATTACCTGCTTGCTCTTCCACGCATGGAGGACTGGCATGCCCGCGATGGGCGAGTTGGGCTCCAGGGCGATCGGGTTGACCGTGTCGTTGGCGCCGATGACCAGCGTGACGTCGGTGTCGGGGAAGTCGTCGTTGATTTCGTCCATTTCGAAAACAACTGTATTATACACTTAGTATTCTACAGCGAGAGGGGAGGGAGAAACAGGTAGATCATGTGGTTCAGGGAAGAGACGTACTGTCATACGGCACAGATGCCTCTGCGAGAAGGACGTTGCATTGACCTGGCATCCGTCCAGCAACAGGGTGGATAGCGAATCGGACGTTGATGCCCTTGGCGCGCAGCATGCGGGTGATCTCGGAGATGGCATATTGTGCTTTCGCGACGGCCATGCCGTAGCCAACGACCTAATACAATGGAAATTAGAGATTGAAAAAAAGGGCTCCACTCATGCGACAGCACATACGATAATCACATTCTCCGCATTTAGGAGAGCATCCACCGTGTCATCGACTGACGTCTGGATAACCTGCCCCTCGATCTTCTGGGCCCGCGTGGGAGCAGCGATTCCTCCGAATAGAACATTTCGAAGGGACCGGTTCATGGCGACACACTGCCCGAGTCAGTATATACGTCCTTTGCATCGCCAAGGGCGTAAAGAAAAGTACTAACCATGATGTACGAGAGAATAGAACCGCTCACACCAATCAGCGACCCGACAGTCGTGAGGAGTGGGTTGTCGAGCATGAAGCCTTCAGCAACCAACGCGAATCCGGAATATGCGTTCAAAACCGTAATCACCACCGCTAATATGGAACGTCAGTTATCAGGGGAAACTCAGAAGTATCAGAAACATACGCATATCGGCTCCACCGATAGCCGCAGTTGTCGTATATCCCTTCAAGAAGCTAAGCGCCGTATTAGCTCCAAGGCACGTAGCAGCTATAGCAGGAGAGCCAGGAGCCATGGAAACAAATGCGCCCATCGTGGCTAAGTTGGCACCGAGAAGTGAGGAGTTGATCAAGTGCCGACCAGGGAGGATCTTCGGGCTCGACCGCATGCGTCCGGCAAGCTTGAGGAAAGCTACGATCGAACCAGTGAAGGTGACGCCGCCTGCATTGCGAGAATTATGAGTAGGAGCAGACTAGCTAGTTTCAAAGTCCAAATACTTACCGATAAGAACTCCCAAATACGCTGTCACCATATGTAAGATTGAAACGTGGGCGATATCCGCCATCACGCTTCCGATACTCGTGAGGACCGCAGCGAGCCCGACCACCGAGTGCAGCGCAGCCACGGTTTGAGGCAGCTCTGTAGGCGTGATTCGTCGGCCAATTATGGCACCTGGAGTAATAGATGTAAGCAATGGGATAATCGGTGAAAGAGAGATATGTTAAGGCTTACCGAGAACACTACCCACCCCGGCAAGCACTCCAAATTGGACCAGCACCTCAGGAGAGAGGCCTACAGCAGCAAGCGATGCAAGAATTCCCGAGCCAACTCCCAATATGCCAAGTAGATTTCCCCGTCGAGCAGTCTGCTGAGAGGCAAGGCCAGATATGGAACCTATTTAACAGGTTAGGCATATAAAGACTTACTGCAGGGTATAACTCACTCATGCACAGGATGCTGCTGACCAGATATCCGGCCTGCACAAGACCGGCCATACCGGTACTGGCAGCGGCGATGAACCCTCCACCGAAAAGCAGACCAGGGATGGCATAGAGCCATGGATACTCCGGCGGATCAGTTGGACCTGATGCAGTCAGCACCCAAGAAAAGCTAGAAATTCCGGAACTACACTCACGTTTGAACATGTCCAGCATACGCTTCGTAATCACAAAGCCACCTGATACATTTACAAATGCTAGGAGCACCGATGCCGCACCGAGCAGTTCAGGCAAGGTTGTGGGCAAGTACCCTCCGCCCATGATGAAGAAGCCGCCGATACCGACCATACCTAAATAATGGAACACACTCAGCACTCGTATATATCTGACAGAGACTGAACAGATTACCTGATATTGCATTGGTGACGCTCATCAGCGGGGAGTGCAGCGCAGGGACGACACCCCATACGGCTCGATAGCCAACGAGGCCGGCAAGACCGAACGTGAACATATTGCTCATGAACACCGGTCCGGTCGCCTTGCCCAGCGCGAGCGCAGTCCCCATGCCAGCTGTCACCGTCGCCACCTCGCGCGTCGCCTTCTGCCACGGCGTCAAAGCCACCGTGGATGCTTCCTTCGGCCCGGGCGCACCTTGAGCAGCAGGTGCTGGGGTAGCTGGAGGCGTGGGTCTAGGGGCAGGAGGGAGGATCTCGCCATTGAGCGTGACGATCGAGCCGCGGACAATCTCGTCCGACAGGTCGATTCCAAAGCTCTTCTCTTTCGGAGAGAGCGAGAGAAGGTACTTGGTGATATTATTGGAATAGAGAGTGGACGCCTGCGTGGGGAGGCGAGAGGGTAGATCGGTGTATCCTAGGGCAAGTCAACCGAAGGAGCTCCACCTGTAGATGTATAGCTCAGACGAACCGATTACGGTGACCCCTTCACAGACAGTTAATTTCCCCGGAACGGTGGCTTCACAGTTGCCACCTGCTTCAGCAGCAAGATCTACAATCACCGAACCAGGTTTCATAGCAGCTACCATCTGCATGCAGTTTAGCCAAGGCTTACACCATCCCTGGCTGCAACAAGAAACATACCTCTTTCGTGATCAGCCTGGGGGCTGGCTTCCCAGGAATGAGCGCAGTTGTAATTATGATGTCTACATCCCGGCATTGTTCCATAAAGAGCTTCATCTCGGCTTCAACGAACTCCTTCGACATCTCTTTCGCATACCCGCCCTGGCCGGCTCCTTCTTCCTGGACGTCTACCTCTATGAATTCGGCACCGAGCGACTGAACCTGCTCACGGGCTGCAGAGCGTGTGTCGAACCCGCGTACAATTGCTCCGAGACGGCGAGCCTAGAGGACCGTATGTTAGTTTACAGGGAAAAGAAACAGGCGTCAAGTGACATACCGCAGCAATGGCACTCAAACCGGCCACGCCGGCTCCTATTACAAGAACCTTACTCGGGGGAATCTGTAGTGTCGGTCAGCCAGAAATCTACAGGAGCTACCGAACCGCAGATCGAAGAACCTTGCTGGAATTCCCATGCTGTTAGCAAAGGACGTGCTCTGGATTCCGACCTTGGCACGACTTACCCAGCAGCGGTGACTTGGCCGGTCAGGAAGCGACCATATTTATTTGAGGCTTCCAGGACCGCCTTGTACCCAGCTATATTGGCCATGGAGCTGTTCAACGCAAGCGTCATCAGTCTCAATGTGTTCCAGCTTGAGGCGTCCGGTGTGACGACCAACCTCAACGCATCAAAGACCTGCGCGCGAGAGATGCGCGGGATCATGTCCATCGCAAACGACGTGACACCCCGGGCAGCAAGCGCATCGACGACGTGCTTGTTCTGCACGGGATAGAGGAACGAGATGATGGTCGCTCCCCGCCGCAACGCCTTCACCTCACTGTCAGGGCCCTCGACGCTCGGAGCGCGGACCTTGAGCACGACATCGCTCTCGGACCAGAGAGTGCGTCGGTCGACGAGCGTCGCGCCCGCCTGGGCGTAGGCCTGGTCCGGGAACTGCGCGGCATCTCCGGCTCCGCGCTCGACCAGCACGCGCGAGAAGCCCTTCTTGAGCAGGAGGGCCACGTTCTGGGGCGTGATGGCGACGCGACGCTCGTTGGGGTAGATCTCGCGGGGAACTCCAACCGTCAGGGATGAATAAGGGGTGACGGTGGGAGTGGACGAGGATGCGCTGCTCGCTGTTCTCCTGGTCGTTACACAGCCTGGCAGAGCGGTGGATTTGCGTCTGCCACTTGGCTGCAGCGGGAGACAGGAGAAGCTCCGGATCTGGACCGCTGTTCAGTCCTGTTCGTTAGCCCAGGAGCTTATCTTATCGTAGATAGATATCGATTTAGAGATAGAGATGCTGCGGAATTCTCCAGACGAGGACCTACCGGGAAGCCCACGCAGGCGGAGGAACAGCCCCGCTCCCGAGCGGAGACCCCCTCGACACGGCGCCAGGGCCAGGCGCATCGTCGACGGTCGTATCATCGTCGTTTTGATGCACGGGCAGACTCACGATCCCCAGGACCGCGACGGAGGAAGCGCAAGGAGGCGCATGTGAATGAAGCACATGGAGAGCAGCATCCACGATGCTTCTCCCAGGCAGGGGTCGCCAGGGATCTTAAGTACTCAACCCGCGAGCCGGGCATTTTATCCAGCAAGGAGGAGCGACCGTAGCATCGCATGACTTGCGGCGAGGGGGTGTAACGGATCGCCAATGAAGGCTGTGCTGAGGTCCGGGGAGCGCGCGGGGACGTGGAAGAAGCCAAGCAGCATGGCACCGCGGTCAGACAAAGCAGCTTTGGTCCCGGTGCTCTTGCATGTTTTCATCCATCAGACAGTATGGATCTAGGGATCGTAGGCACCCACAAAGGACGAGGAGCATCCAGGTGCGGCCCGAAGGACGAAGGGATGACATTGACTGAAAGCTGCTGAGGCATGGAGAGCTTCTTGCTGTAGCACGAGGATAACCGCTCGGTGCACATCCCCCCGAGCAGCAGCCGTGCAGCGTCACACCACGGCTCTCGGCACCCGGTCCGGATGAGCAGAGCCTGTTGAGTCCAAAGGCATCTCTTTCTGAAAAAAAAAAAAGTTCAGGAAAAGGCAGTGAAACCCTTTTTTAGATACCTACTTGGGTACCCGTCTGCTTCTTCAATGCATCCCCCAAATCCCAGCTCAATGCTTCACTCGCATACCAAAGAATTGCTCCGTCTGCGACGTTGATGCTCGGCAGGCCGTCATCCGGCACGTCTAACCAAGGGCGGGGCCCGAGCGACTGTTCAAGGTTCCCTCTTCGGCCAGGGCTGCCATGGGCTCTCCACAGATGGATCTCCTGATACATGTATCTCCTGATATCGGAGCATATATCGTCAAGAAAAAAAAAGACAGGAAGGAGTCTTTGGAACAATTGAGTTTCTTGGTCCTCCACTGGTGGCAAGAAAAGATGCTGCCATCATGGAACGCTGACAAAGCCCTGCAGGGTCCTAGGTCGACAGATGACAGACAGGCGATTTTTCAATTTCCTCCATCTCAAAGTTCGTTGCTATTCCTGCTTCAGAGGATGTTTTATTTCCTTTGGATATACCGTCGCTTACCTCTCACTGTCATTACCTTCCTGACTAGACGAGACTGCGGGCTCACGAGCAGCCAATTCTCAGCTCAACACTACAGGATGACCGGCCTATTTCACTTCCCTTTTCTGTGAAAGAAAACAAAAAATATAGCAGATAGGACAGAGATGCAGGAGAATAGTGCCCTGGAATCAATCAGCTTCTTCCTCCAGCACCGCCTCTGCCACATGACCTGGGCCTGGTACATGGTGACCATGAGCACCGGCGGCATCGCGCTCCTGCTGCACGAGACCCCGCACCAATTCCACGGCCTGTCCACCATCGGGGCCATCGTCTTCACATTCAACCTGGCCCTCTTCGCCTCGATCTCCCTGGGCCTGGTGTACCGCTTCGTCCGGACCCCCTCCGCTTTCGGCCGCTCCCTGACGCACCCGACCGAGTCCCTCTTCTTCGGCACGTTCTGGCTCTCCGGCGCCACCATCATCAGCAACATCCAGGCCTACGGGGTCCCAAACGCGGGGCCCTGGCTGGTGGTTGCGGTGCGTGTGCTCTTCTGGACGTACACGGCGCTGACGTACCTCGTCGCGGTGGTGCAGTACTGGCACCTCTTCACGGGCCGGTCGACCACGCTGCAGTCCTTCACGACCGCCTGGATCGTGCCCATCTTCCCCGTCATGCTGACGGGGACCGTCGCCTCCGTGATCGCGGACGCGCAGCCCCCGGCACAGGCCGTCCCCATCATCATCGCGGGGACCACGTTCCAGGGCCTCGGGTTCGCCGTCGCCGTGCTCATGTACGCCAACTACATCGGGCGGCTGATGACAGGCGGCTTGCCCGAGCCGGACACCCGTCCGGGGATGTTCATCGCCGTGGGACCGCCCGCGTTCACGGGCCTGGCCCTGTCGGGTCTGTCTCGCGCGGCGCTGTCCAAGTTTCCCGCGCACTTCGTCGCCGAGACGAGCGTCGTGCCGACGGCGGAGGTGCTGCATATCGTCTCCGTCTTCGTGGCCGTGTTCCTGTGGGCCCTGAGTCTCTGGTTCTTCAGCCTGACGGTGCTCGCGATCCTGACCTGTCTGCGGGAGCTGTCGTTCCATCTGACGTGGTGGAGTTTCGTGTTTCCCAATACAGGGTTCGTGCTCGCGACGGTGGAGATTGGAAGGGCGATCGAGAGCGATGCTATCCTGGTGGTGGGGAGTGTGCTGACCGTCATCATGGTCTGCCTGTGGCTGTTCGTCGCGGGGTGTCATCTCCGGGCTGTCTGGAGGGGGGATATCTTGTGGCCAGGGAAAGATGAAGATAAGTTTGAATGAACGGTAACTCGTTTTCCAACCCTTATCATTCCCCTTGATATGTACATATTTTCCCCAGATCATGATCTCTGCTGACACGTCTTTGGAATATGCTCATGAAGTTCAAAATCTCCGGTGTCTTTCTATATGTGACATATACCCCTTTCCATAGATTTCATTGTATATAGATACATCACTGTGATCATGGATGCCACAATGTCTATATCTTATCAGCATCTACCTCTATATTATCAATATATATATAATCTATATTCCTTCATTATACAAAAATTTTTCATCTCCCAGATTTGAAGAGCCCCGGACAAGGATAACTACGCCGATGGCAGCAGGGCAAGGGCTCAACTGCTCATTTCACAGTTTGTCATCGGTGGTCTTGTTGATGCTGGCGTTGACGTTGGGATTATCATTACTGTTTTTGTTGTCGTTGTCGTTGTTGCTGTTGCTGCTCTCGTCCGAGACGCCTTTGCTGTCAATGAAGTGCGAGATGCGGTTCCGCGGCAGCCAGGCCTCCTCGGGAGTGACCCAGTACGAGATGAGCGCGAAGATGGTCACGCCGGCCATGATGATCGGTGCATCTACATCAGGGTTAGCCTCGTGGGAAAAGTTCCCAGGTCTATCCTGTTCGTTCGAAAGAGGGGGGAAAAAGGGAGAGAGATCAAACTTACAGTTCAACGTCTCCCCACTAACCGGAAACTCATACGGCGAGAACAGCACCGCGACCACCCACGCGTTCCAGAAGACCCCGATGAACTGGAACGGCTTGCTCCACCGCCCCAGACTCCACCGCGGCTTCGGGAACCGTTTCGGCGTGAGCACCAGCCGGCACAGGCAGATGAGGCCGTACGCCGCCGCAGAGGGCACGCCCGCCGCGGAGATGAGCGACGTGAAGGCCACCATGGAGGGGAGGATGGTGCAGGTCACCAGGGCCGCGACGGCCCAGACGACGATGACGGCATTGCGCGGCTGGCCGTGCTCGGAGACGCGCGAGACCCAGTGCGAGAAGGGGAGCACGCCGTCGCGGGCGACGGCGAAGACGAGGCGCGAGGCGGCGACGATGGCGATGGCGGTGTTCTTGTAGTCTTGTTAGGTTTGTTGTCATCTCTAAAGATGGAGTGTTCAATGGATACTTACAAACCACAGGGCAACTATGCAGACGATATTCATGAATATGTGCCCGCCTTTGCCCAGCACTGCGGCGTACAGCGGTACGAATGGCTGCGGAGAGCCAAAGGAGAAGAGGGTATCTGGTTTCGGCTTTAGAACCAGTCAGTATTGGATGAAACGAAGCCTGTGACTCCCATGGTCGAAATATGCTGATATATTTAACAGTTGTGGGTAGACTCACCGCACAAAACAAAAACAGAATAATCGTCGCCAGACCACCGAACCCGCTGGCGACCGTACTCCAAAAGATGCCCCTCGCCGCGGTGACGGACGCATTCTTCGTTTCCTCCGCCACGTGGCCCGAGGCGTCGAACCCGATCAGGATGCCCGCCGTGGCCAGGTACGACAGGCACCAGTTCCATCCCGCGGGGGCGCCCGTGCCGTTGTACGTGGTCATGAAGGCCTCGTGGGCGGAGCGGAACCCCCAGGTGCTGTGCGCGCCGATGGGGAACCAGATGAGGTTGAGGAAGAAGTCGAGCAGGACGATCGCCGAGGAGAGGTAGAAGACGTAGCGGAATTTTTTGGCTGGAGCAATCTGTCAGTTACTTGCTATCGTCGATGGAGATGGAGAGAGAGAGAGAGAGAGAGAGAGCGACGGGCGACCACATACGTGGCAGGAAGTTTATTAGGGCAGCCAGGGCGAGCAAAACCTCCGTACAGATCCACTGCACGGCGCGGAACTTGACGTTCGACGCATCGGTCGGGAAGTCGACGTTGAAGACGGTCAATTCCTGTGCAATGCGTTGGTAAGTCAATACAAAATACAACATCTCAGGGATGAAGTCAACAAATGGGAACTCACCGAGAGCATATAATTCACAGCAGCCTGCGTGTTACCTGCATGATTACAACAATAACAATAATCAGCAAACCCGCAAAGCATACACATATGCAATGTCAGCAAGTAAATCTCCGACAGGACCACAACATACTCGCACAGAAAGTCGTCCACGCGGTGGTACTCCACCACGCGACGACGAACCCGAGCAGCCGCCCGAACCGGGGGCCCCCGGCCTCCGCGGCCCACAGGTATATCGAGCCCGCGGCCGGAGAGGCGGAGCAGACCTCGGCGATGACGGCGGCGGTGATGAAAGTGAAGACCATGGTTACGAGGTAGCTTGTCCTGTACATGGTATATTAGCATGCTATCAGGGTTGGACGGTTTGGACGGTAGATAGATAGAACGTGAACTATAAGCGTCTTCTATCAACTCACCAATAAGCCAAATTACCGCCGGCAGCGATTCCGGTGCTGAAGGTGACGCGGACGCCTCCGATGAAGTAGAGAGCGGCTAGATATCAAGGGAACAGATATTAGCTAAAAAGAAAATTGATACAAAAAAATAATGAAACACGTCAACTGAAGGCTTCCTTACCGAACGTCGTCGAGAAGTTCTCCAGCAGCGTGTACGTTCTGTGCAGGACCTGTCATTTTTATAAGTCTGTCCATACATGATGCCTACCTATCTAGACATCCATCCCATCCTGAAATAGATATCCTAGATAGATAGATAGATCGACAGACAGATAATCGCATACTAAGAACATACCGGCTTATATCCCATAGTTCTCTGCACCGCAACAACACATACTTAGTCAGCCATCTGGACAACGAGCGAGCTCCTTGTACTGTATTCTGCTTTTCTTTTCCTCTTCGAATAGAAGCATATGGTCTTCATCACGTACCAAGAGAGCAGCGTCGTCGTTCGCCTCCATCTGGTCCCTGCTTCCCTCGCTCTCGGCGGGGAGCACGTCCCGGTCGTCATCGACCACCACGTCGCGGTGGGACGACATGGCTTGGCTTGGCTTGAGTAATGAAAATGGAGATGCAGCAGTAGCCGTCGTGATTCAGTAGTAAAGAGAAAGAAAGAAGAACGGTGGTGAACCGCTCAAAGATGTTTTCTCACCGCGACCTGACCTGACCTGACCTGACTCGTGCAGTAATGATATACAATTGAGCTAAAAAGAGCGCAAGAAAAAAATTTTAGGAATCGTCAAAAGTCGAGATTTTTTTTATACACACCCGTGTCCGGTTCGTGATGGACAGGCCCCGCGAGGTCGGGAGTTAGCTTAGCTAGTTAGCACCCGCTAGCGCGGAAAAAGAAAAAGCCTCTACAGTAAAAGCCGGGACGGAGTGGTGTGTCCCGTGCGGGACGGTCTTTATCTGACAGACTTGACCTGCAGAAGGGCCAGATGATTATCGCCCGTCAAGCTTTGTTGGGGGCGTCATCATTGGGCTTTTGGGCGTGACGGGTGACTAAGCCGATGGGGTGGAGCTGTATCTTATCCCTGGAGAGTAATCGACGGTGATGATGTGATTAGACGGCGTATCTGTGCGCGGAGCGGGACGAGGGACGTCCAGGGGAAATGGGGAGTCGATCCATGGATCGAGCAATGGCGTCCATGGAAGTAAAATAATTTTGTTGATTCATTGTCGAAGGAGCTCTGTTAAAAGGAGATCCGGGAATACGGTACTGTACTATATTGTTTGGATTTGGCCTGCCGATCTGCCAGTATAAGACAAACCTTGCCAGGTCAAGAAATGTGTTAGCCTTTAAGCTTACGAGGGAGACAGTTGCTGCTATGGTAGAGGTTAGTATGTAATTTACCGGTGAGCCCTGCACTTACTTTCAAACATATCCAGCCAAATACTGTAATGATAGCTGACTGTCCTTAATTCATTGATGGTTCAAAGGCTGTTGAGCAGCTGGATCATAGAAGATGGAAAATCTGGACGACAGATTTGGCTTGTCTGGCATAGCGAACTCTGCTCAAGCGGGAGCAGGAGAAATTGTCCAGTGGGAAATTGACTCAGTGAACATGAATGTGAACTGCTCACAAACCATTAACATCAGCAAATTGCATTAGTACCCATAGCTAACTAGATCGCATGTCGTCATTACTAGGTATCATGCTTCGCACATCACCATCCCGAGTGAACGGGGTAAAGAAAGAAAGAACGGATGAAAGAAGAAGTCAAACAGCCGACTGGAGTCCATGTATAATTGAACTTGCTCTCGGGACGAGAAAGTCCCTCCCCTTGGCAAAGGCCACCAGGAAGCTCCACGCCACCCAGCTCCCCAACTGCCCCGTCCCCCCGGACTTCCCCACGGGGACAAAGACCATCTGTTTATTGCTCGGCTTGTAAATCGCCCGCATCTGTTGGTCCGTGATTTCGGCCCAGAGATTCGCCACGACGACGGAGACCTGCTCAGGGATCCGGGAAAGGAAGCGGTACGGATGGCCGGTGACGTCTCCAACCGCGTACACAGCGCACCTCTTGCCGTCGACGACAGCGGAGGTGACGCGGAACTGATCGTCCACCTTGACCCAGCCGTCCTGGTCGAGGAAGGATGTCGGGATGAATCGGTTGTTGGGTATCACGCCCGTGGCCGAGACGTAGACGTCCGCAGTGATCGTCACGCCTCCTTCCAGCGTCACGGTCCATTTCTTCGAGACGAAGTCTTGTTCTGCCTTCTCCACCTGTCGTCCTGTCAGCAGCTTTACGCCCTTCTTTTTCAGGAGCCGCTCGGCTGCTCTCCCCGCGCTTTCTTTGAGCTCCGGTAGAACCTGTTTGCTCGCGCTGATGAGCGTGATGGATGTATCCTTCTCCTTGTCTGCAAAGGCCTCCGCAAGCTCACCTGCGAACTCGACACCCACTGGTCCCGCGCCTCCGATGACAATACTCTTTGCGTCCGCGATGGCTTTCTGGGCCTCCTGGATTACGGGCCGGAGATCCTCCGCCCCTGTAGGCTTAAATGGCACCCTGGCGCTTCCTTGCCCAAGTGTCGCGCGCGTCGTGCTCCCCGAGGCGATCACGAGATAGTCAAAGGACATTCTGGACGACGAAGACGGGGATGTGCGCTCGACGGTAACCGTTTTTCTCTTTGCATCAATCGCGGTCGCCCTGCCCTGGATGAACTCAAATGACTTCGCCGGATATTGCTTGAAAGCGTCCGCGATGGAGAGCAGGTACTTATCAAACGCGAAGGCATCAGGCTTGGCAATCACCCTGGGGGCGGCGATGTTGAAGTAGTAGTCTTTGGAAGGATTGACCAAGATAACCTTGACGGTAGGGATCAACCTGAGAAGACTATGGCTGACTGCGATTCCGGCGTTGGAGCCCCCGATCACCACGACAGTGACCTTGGGCGCCATGGTCGAGATCATGCAAGCAGTCGAACGGAGCACCAGAGACGCAGAAAACAGCACGGCAGAACAAGCAATAAAACTCTGTGTCCGTGTCAATAAGCGACTCACGCAGAGATTTGTGTTGTGTGAGGATCATGAGCAGAAACAAAGAGGAAACAGGAATCCTATTTATTGTCCTGGAGCTCTCTCCACGACTGTACTAAGCCAGGAGATGCGATATACTAGGCTACCTGGCTAATAAAAAGCTCAACATCTGATGCATGCATGCATCTCTTTCAACTCACAGCATGCCCCAGCAGGTAGTATCCCGGCCAGCCTCCTCTCAGGCGAGAGAATAAGCCTCCCTGCGATCTCTATTTCGCAGCAATTGGTAATAATCTCACTGGAGGCGGAATCTCCAGGGAAAGCTGGAAAAAAGCTGGGTGAACCCACGGTTATATTGACTCATAATGCAGCAGCAGAATCTTGCTGGCACCAGTTAGGTAGATAGGCCCCGGCCTCTTATCTCTGAGTGCGGAAAGCAAAAACGGATGTTGCAATAACAACCGTTGGCGCAAATAGCTATCTAGCATCGCGCCCGTATTGGTCTTCTCCCTTGCCCGTCGTTATCTCGGCGCCTGGAACGCATCGTGCTTGGTAGGTAGATATGCATCTATCTGATGGAGACAGCTCGGTGGCTGTGGAATCGGCGATGCTTAATAATTCAACAAAAGCACGGCCAAAAGCACCTGCACAGGATGAGGCACCTGCCCCTGGAATTCCAACCTATTCTTTATGTATGATCTGTTAAGTAAGTAAGTCATTCTGATGGGGCGTCCGAATCAAAAAGTGCGAGAGAGGATGTTGTTCTGTTGGGGCAGCATGCTAACAGGCCGGATCCGGCGATAAGGGGGCCAGATAGTGCTTTTTTGCTGCGATCAAGTAGTTCCCTGCACTAGCATTCACTTTGACATACAGAGTAGAACTGAGGGTACCAGCAGAATGGAATGGAATTCAAGGCCCATCTGGATAGTAGTACACAGTTAGCACAAAGTACAATAGAGCAATTAGCAGTACAGTGCTGTAAATGTGATACAAACCACCAACTGCTCCACCACAAAGTACTCAAGTTTCCAAGAAGACAAACCTAAACCAACAAGCCACTAGAAGGCACAAATCGAAGAACTATTTCTCAGGAACCAACCGGATTCTAGAATCTCGATTGTTCCCAAAAATAAACAACGGTATGTACAGAGTACCTGTGGAGTAGTATTCTATATGTACTCCGCGTACTCCGTACACCGCCGGAATGTCACGGTGTGTGCGGAGCCGCTGTACCTGTACCTATCTATCTCGAGACTCGCGGTTAAGAATAGAATTTGAACTAAATTAAAAAGGACGCAAGTCGTATTTGCCTTGCTTAGTTACCCACCTAGCCTAAGAGTATCGAAAATAGCATCCATTGATATACTTACTAGTATCCATAGACCTAAGTAAGCTTCAGCGAGGACGTTGGGTTCCTTCGGAAAGGAACTCCTTCGGGACTTCAGTGCAAGGTGCGCGCAGAGGAATCTTCTGATTTTATTACCTATTACAATAGTGTCTCTGGAAAATTCGACCAAGAGTCCGTTTATACTCTTCCTTTGTATAGGTCTACTGTACATGCATTATCACGCTCAGCTCTTAGTACAATATGTACAGACGTAGGAGCATAACAGGATCGAGATATTCGACACGAATTAAAGTCCAAAATAGGCCCAAGTCTAACATCCCATAAATGCCCAGAATATGACTCGAATTAAGTAAAACATGGTGGAAACCATAAGAGTGATTAGTCTATCAGGGCTTTCATGCTATGTTGATCCAAGCTTGAATTATATGTATCAGAGGTGCCACAAAAAGATCGCCTTCATAATCGTTCGTCGTCTGCGAATCAAGAGGGACGTGTTGTTTCCACGTGCGCCAGCGTACTATCGTCGACTTTGTTCGCTTCCTGAGAGACGGTCGTTTCTGAACGGCGTAATGTTGATTCAACGTACTAGAAGAGCAATCGAAATCATTCTCTATATTAGATAGAGATGTGGTTGAGAACGAGTCTCCGTCTTAAGGCAGCAGCATATGCGTTTGGATGTCTTTCATATAGTAAACCGATCCGTCCCCGAAGATGCGTCTCTCAAACCATATTCTTTCCAAGTACTCAACAGCCTTTTCAATACCCTAGCAGATCGATCTGTCAGCTTATCTGCTCTCTGATCAACAACAGGAACTCGTCATACGCACCTTAAACCCATATCGGCTCAGCTCCGTTAGCTTCGCCCTGACGAACGCCTGCTTACTCTCTTCGCGTGCCTCCCGTCCAGCAATGTAGAGTGGCCACAGGATTGCCAGTTGACCAACGCCCTTTGCAAGCTTGATAACCAAAGCCAAGATGCGATCAACGAGCGCATCCAATGTGGCAGTATCTGCCCGCCGATCGGGACGTTCGGCACCAGTCACCAAGTGAAGGTATATAATTGTTGCCTTTTCGTGAGCCTCAACACATGCGGTGTATTCGAGTATCTCTTGATTCTGGTACGACTGAAGCCTCTCATCATCCAAGTCCCCTAGGAGTTGAAAGTATTCCGGTGCATTTGACCGCCAGTCGATCAGTCTACTCATTAGAACGTCATGAATTGCGTCTTGCTGTTCATATGACATGCCCTCTTGCTTTGCTTTTCCAAAGGAACTAACGGCAGCTTGGATCTCCATCAGCCGAGACCATGATCGCCGGAGATCTGAGAGAGCGAGACTGTTCGCCGTCGGTTCAGCCGAAAGACTTGGAATTCCCAGGTGATATTCGCAGCTTTCACCGTCAGTTTCCCAGCAATTCCCGTCGATGACCGTCTTTTCAACTGTAGCGCACGCTGTGGAGATTTCGAAATATGCTAGGAGAGAGACTAGAAACCGTCGGCATGGATGAGTAGCTGCAACCGCGCGTTCGTTTCCTTGCACACCGTCGCCCTGGTCTTCCGTGTCTGATTGAAACATTATTCGATAGATGTCCCGGGCACCGCTGAGGTGAACTTTCCAGTTTTCACTCTGGGCCTCCATCATCTGACTGCTCTGAGCTCAAGATGCGACAATTCCAAGTTTAGAACGAACCTCAAAGATACACAATAGTAGGGACGTTGCAAAATCTGCCAGTGTCAGCTGCGGCGTCGGCTTGGTCCATCTGGTCCGCAATGACTTCACAACTTCGCTATATTGGGACATGGCGTTCTGGAAATGTGTCGATCGCTGCCGCCCGACCGATGTGTTTGCCAGGTGTAAAGCTCCCAATGCTTTCATGGCCCCGAACATCGATTGAGATGAACGGGCGAATTCGGGGAAGTAGTGCCTGTAGGGATTCGAATTTTCCGGACTGTCGTAGAGGATAAGAAGGGAAGACAGGGTATCGAGGAAGTGCACGTAGTATCGGTCGTCGATGCAGTCAAATGGCGAATTCAATAAACAAGGACTGTAAAGATGGCACTGGACCTGATACTCCACGACGGAGTCCGATGCTGTGGCTGGAGAGATAACGACCGATTCGACCTGTTCCTCTTCCGACGATTCATTTTTTCCACGATTTTCGCCCCCTGGTCCTTCCCCGCTGTCGTCAGAAGAGGTCATTTCTACCAATTTCCTCCCTCGTTTCTTGACACCTCGCCTGAGAGAGCTCCCGGGTATGGTTTGCTGCAGCCCGTAGATCTTGAAAGTAATCCTCCCTTGAGCCCCATCACATTCCAGACCCAACCTGGTGCAATTGTTGCAGGACGGTGACGCCTCGTCGCACCGGACATGGCGTCGACGGCAGGTCGAGCAGCCCGTGAAGCCCCGGTGATGCCATCTCCGAACTCGTTTGCGCGCCTCGGGAGCAGATGTTGTTGCTCTTGCTGTTGCTGTCGCTGTCGTTGTTGCTGCTGTCGCTGCTTTAGCTGGTGTGCTCACAACCTGCGGGACCTCCATCGACACAATTGTTCAGACGGTGATTATGGGAGACATCGAGGAAAGAAAGAGGCCGCGGACTCTCCGAGAGACTTGAACATCTCTCGGCCCAGACGGTCCCGTACGTCTCTGTTGAAGGACTCATCAGCGCAACCAGGGTCAGACCTCCCCTCACATGTCTTCTCTCGAGTCCGTTTTTGCCTTGGAGTCTGTTACCTAAATTAGGACTTTCTTTCGCTCCGTGCCGGCGTCTTTCTTGAGATTGTTAGGGCTAGAGCTTAGAAGCTGGGGGCCGTTCCCGTGCGGCTGTCCGATCGTTCGGTCAGACGCCGAAGCAGACAAAAAGAGGTACAATAAGATGAATCCTGCCACTTGCTGAGAAGATTTTGCCTCGCTATCATTCTTTTCTGTAGAATTAGACACAGACGAGATTTGAAACTGCAGTGCATTTCTACAATGCCTGTGTACATAATTGGAGACTACTGCGGAGTAGGTAGGTATGTACCTACCTAGGTAGGTGCTTGTCTAATAATAGACGTTGCGCTCCCGTGCAGCCTTAGTAACGTTTCATAAATGGAAACGGGAGATCACTATCCAGCTCAGCAACGGGGAAATCGCGGAGTGCCGGGCTGTTCGCGCCTGGAATACAGAAGCAGAATACCAAATTTAATCGATATCTAACAGTGTGCTCCCTGCTAGTCCTGCGGTTGTGGTCTCCCCGTTAGGTTTCTTCCATGAAAGTCTGCATTCCGCTAAATTCTAGGCATAAACAATCCAATTCACGATTCCAGCAATCGTGTAAATCTCAATTGTGAGACCAGGACCTCAAACCTATTTAAATTGTGGCAGTGCTCCGAGTCTACAAAATTCCCAGCTGTCCTTATAAGGCAAGCTAGCGTCGACTAACAACGGACCGGTCAAAACATCGGGAAAAGTCCCATCCTCCATACCCATCAAATCGGAGATCTCCGAATTTTTACAATCTCAGGCGAGATTCATTCCATAATGCTCTGCTCCATCCTATCTGGGGAAGGCCATGGCACTAGTGTGTAGAAAATTCAATCTGTACGACATGATTATTCGGAGATAAATTTTATCTCGATCCACCGGCCGTTACCGCATCCGGAATACCAGATATCTATTCCGCCTTTTTGCCACCTAAGCATCTTTAGCCTTTTAGTTTTAACTACTTCTAGTCAGACCAAACTCTTGAGCAGTATAATTGTAAACTATTGGCATGGTTAAAACTTACAAGTGTTGGATATGTGGAGATCATATGGGCGAATCTGTCGAAAACGATTGTCTTTGTCAAAAACCTTTATTAGGGGTCCCGAGACCAAGGTTCACCTTCTGCATGAAACCAATCCTTAGTTCTAATATCTGCACCTTGCTGGAGCCTAGATTGCCTGCCACGTGGATGTCAACCTGGACAACGTGTATTCTGTAGGCCAAGCAACAGGGGACAAAGATGTAACCGTCCGATATTGGCTAAATCTTTGTAGTGCCTCATGTTCAGACGTTTTTCATATCGAAGCATCATATCAAAATACGTTAAACATTATCGAGTTCATGTATAGTACGTAGGCTACATACGTATTTCTTTTGCAAATAAAAAACATACATTTTTCTCTTCCCCTCCCTGAACTCTTGAGAGACCACGACCTCCTGTAATGAGAATCACTAGATTACATGTCAGAAAAGATATCTCTTGCTTCCAAGAACCCCGTCGATGTGTAGTATCCAGCGGAATGTTTCGCATCCATCCTGCGGCCGTGCGCGATCTTAGTCGCATTGAAAGTGAAGAATCATTTCTTCTCCTCTGAAGTGTCGAACTTCAAGTGTCGAATTAGCAAAAGCAAACAAGTAGGGAGAAAGTATTTCCATCAATGTAACATCAAGCTGAGACTTACAATACACTGCTCAAACGGGATGCTCGCGTTGAGGATAGTGGAAAACACCGCTTCAGCAATGCTCACAGGAAGCCCGATGTTGACCGCCTTCTCCTTCGCCTGCTCGACGACCTCGTTCCGGGACGGAACGTTGACCGATGCCCGGGTGGATTTGAAGCGCGTGGCTTCCCGGATGTATGCAGCACTACGCGACCGTCGTATGTCACAGTTGCCAATACGGACTAGAGAATTGGTCCCATGATGATCAGGCCTCGATCATGGGGCGACTCACCGCTGATTAAGCAGATCCAGGAGCTTGGAATCGATCTCGTCCAACGCGTCGCGCACCTGGTCAAGCGACTCGCAGCACGTCGACAGGGTGCCGTTCAAGGATGAAAAATGCACACTTGGAGAGCCCCATGGCACGGTACGGTTGACTGCTGAGGGAGGAATCGAAGGGAGAGTGGCGCCGTAGCAGGCGGTCAAGGATATATTGGAGGCGTTTCTTGTGTAGAGAGTGCTACTGCTCGCTCCGGACGTGAGCAGCCCTGCAGAGAGCGCTAGTAAAGATAAACTTGAGAAGTGCATGGTCGACGTGTTTGATATAAAGGATCAATTAAGCGTTATTAAGGTTATCAACGTCTAAAAAAAGTTTTCAAGGATATTGGTTCTTCGTACCGTTAGTAGATTACTCCTTCACGGGACCGCAGGCTATGCCCCTACAACATGACTAGTTATACATAACCTATTGTGATAATAACAATATGCAACATATGCAGCATCTTATCATGCTCCGATTCTACCGCGTCATCGGCAATTTTCGGGTCGATGAAAGACGATAGAAGTCCTCATCCCAGACTGTAATCGGAAGTTTGACAGTAGATCCCCGCCTTGCATCATCCATGCAAATAGCTTCAGAAATCACTATTTCCCAGGGCCCAAATCGGCAGCGATCTCAAAAAATGAGCCAACAGACAATACTCCTAAAACGGCATACTGCGTACTCAGTGCATCAATCACCTACCTATGTCGGTAGGTGTGTGGTAAATGATCGGCAAGGACAAGTGCCAGACCGGCCCGAAACGGCGAAACCAAGCTCGAGGGAGCATTCACGGGATAGGGGCATATCAAGCAGATCAGGCAGATCAGCGGTCGGTCGCAAGAAAGCTTAGGATAAGGCGAAATACCGAGATCCAGGGCTCCGCTGAATAATCTATGGACACCGCAGCTTGCTGGGACAACCTGGCCCCGATGCCTAACTTTTCAGAGGAATCTTTAAAGTCGCAGATTGCACCAGTTTCGAAAAAAATAATATAGCGAAGGCGTAGCCATGAAATCTGGAAATAGGAGGCTATTTCCTAATTTGGTTCGAGTCATATCCCCAGCCGCTTGGGCGTTATACTTGACTGTGAGATATTTAGCTTTGCTAACACCTTATAAAGAAACAGAGTGCAGTGCTCATATTTCCTAGTCAATATCTCACATGCATAGTAGCATATTTATCCATAACATTACGTTATTGAATCTAGCATCAACGGTAGTCCTGATGCTACGAACTAGGCAGTTGTGTGGATTCAATCTCCTAATAAGAGTCAGCTATTGCAGTAAACACAAACTTCCCACAGAGTACGGAAGGAGAGATACCCCGAACTGTGCAAGATTTCATAAAGATATGGAAACGAGGTCGAAATGGCATACACTCGATTCTTAGGACAGCAGTCTTCTTGGAATGCCACAGCACGACCCTTTAGCATCATAGCGAGTGTTAATTAATATAATAATAAGCCGCAGCTCTCTGCACATTCTTTCTCAAACCCTTAATCGCTCAGGGAGATTTATCTTTGCATTAGTAGCTTGCACATTGGCCGCGTGCCTGCTGTTTGTGGAACAGTATTCGTGTTCGTCCACCATTTCTGTATGTGTTGAGAACAATATAAACATTGCCCACCTCCATCGCATGGAATCAGACAACTGCTCCTGCTGCAGCCCCGATACCGGTGACAAAATGATCTTGCCCACTCCGTGCGTATTCCTCTCTTTATCGAGAATAGAGCCAACGTTACGATTGTTTTCTAACGACTTCGTAAATATCTCACACACGATAGCTGGAAATCGAAGGACGCAGTATGCATTGGATATAAAGGACATGCCTCTACCACCTCCAATGTACCAACTGCAAAAAGCAACAAGAGAGCCACTGAATAGAAAGCATCTTGAGCCTTTATCTACTTCATAGAAGGAGGGCGTCTTCGATATTAGCAGTTCAACTGTGTCAGCATGAGGATCATGACTTTATTTGTCACAATTAAACAAGTAACTACCAGGTAATTTCCAGCATCTCTTATTCTGCGCTGGCCTAGCTAGACTTCAGAACGATCTAGTTGCAATTGCCATATCTGGATGAATTTGTTGGTATGTATCTATATGATTATCTACCCTAACGCAAGCAGATGCTTGCAGGTCCACGATTTATCTGTTTGTCACCATTCAAAGAAGACTCACACAGTCACACAAACGATCATGCACCTTGCTGCTCCGTACATGCTTACCCTTCTGATTCCTGGACCGAAAATTATTATTCCCCATCCATTCCCGAGAAGTTAGAAAGTACCCCGCACTTGAACCATGGTAGAGTACATACAACGTGGATTTTTTCCACAAAAGAACAAGAAGTTTCAGGATAGGGGAAAAAACAAATTTCAAAGAAGAGGCTATTATCATTGAAGCATTTATCATCTATGGACCTCAGCAGGAAGTGGACTGTTCTCCAACAGTCCAACTTAGCAAAGTAGGAGGACACACACGAGCAGTAACTTGAAGACACCTCGTTTCACCTACATGCCTAACTTAGTTTCAAATTCAAACCCTACTGATAGGTACCTATGTAGGTACTGAGTTACCCCTCTCCGCTCTGAGCCCCTGCCTCTTACATTCCAGCACGCAACACTACTATTTACAGTACAGTAGCAGTAACAGTGGTACGTCACACAAGACTTCCCAATTGTATTCAATGAGACCTCGGGGAAAAAAAAAATCATTCAATGATCGCATACAACTGTACTGCAGATTACATGGTAAAGTTGAACCGACTACCGAGAGGTAAGGTCTCAGCCAGCGACCGACCTACTTAGTACTTAACCTAGGTAGGCACTTACCTAACTAACCCTAACATAAGAAAAAGATCGGAAAGGTTGTAGCTAGGAGTTACAACCTGAGCCAATAATTTCCCCGCTCGAGCCTCGGTGAAACCTAGTTACGCCGTTTTTTCTTTTTTTCTTTTTTTCTTTTTCTTTTTTCTTTCATGGCCAAACTTTGGCCGTTTGCAGCTTGCTGAGTTCTTCTCTTTTCTCTAGTAGTAGTCCGTAGATCACTACTGTAGACTTATAGTGCCTATATTAGGTACTTACGCATACTACTACAGCCCGGATCTGAATGATAGATCTAATCTATCATCCGCCATCTCCAGCTACAGCTGCAGCTGCATGTCGAGTCCACGAGTCCACAAGTCGAGCCGTCGAGTCATCGAGTCCCGCGTACCCCGCTGTCGGGGGATCTCTGCCCCGGTCTCGGGCCCGGGCTCGTGTTCGTGTTTGCGTTCCAGATTTTGGGAACGCTTGCTGTCTACCTAGGTACAGTAGTAGTACAGCCCCCGCACGCGCATAAGTCAGTCCGAATGATGCATGTACTTCCCGGAGATGCGGTGTGCCAAAACGTACATACAACATGCATATACCCAGTCCATCTTCCGATGTACAACATGTAGATGTACTGTACATACATACTTACATGAGATATAGAGGGACAAGAAAGGTTTAATAATGCCAACCTAACCCGCCAAAAAATGCAAAAACGGATTGAATCGGCTCTCAAAGGAACTGTACGGAATAATATAATACAATAAACCCCAGTTTCTTTACCGGGTAAGGAAAAAATGGTGACGTAAACATGAATGCTTGATCGATATTCGGAGCCTGGTCAGTGGTAGCTGAACAGAACAGTGAACCCTACCTGCCCGCGGTGCGGAGTAGCGGTATAGAAATTGTGGAATTAGATAAAGTCATCATATTATTCTTCATGTAGAAAGAAAACCAAGGTTTTCACCGCTATTATGGTCCGTAAGTTATCCTCCGTCAAAGTTTAAAAATCCCGCAGGTCGAAGTTTAGAGACGCCACCAATAATACCTTGAAGATGAAAGGAAGAAAAAAAGTTCCCATAGAAATTTTGAGTATTCATTCTAAATAATATCTAATATATTACATCACATCCCAGATGGATTAGGTATATGTATGTAGGTATGTACCATGATGACAAATCATTAAGACAATATCCAGTGTCCAGACCGATTTTGGGTCACGAACAGAATGTAAGGAGCGTCACTGACGTCTCGAGCGTCGAAGAGAATAGACGGTAAGACGGCATGCAGAAATAGTCATTAAGGAGCGGCATGGGCATGTGTGTAATAAGACGTCGTTCTATACAATACCGTTTCGAGACTTCGTTTCGTATCCCTCAGTCGTTTCCGGATGAATCGTAAGGAGTGAGAGGTCGTGATTATACGAGGCGAGGGGAGCAAGGCTCACCACTTGATCCCCGCGGGTCATAACGACGTTGTGTGTACTGTACTTTAGGCCTTCGCCTGCTCGGTCTGAGTCTGGCCATCTTGCTCAGACAGCTTCTTCTGGATCTCTGCCATCTCTTCATCGGTGGCGCCAGTGACGTTGACTGCGACTTCTTCGCCGAACTTCTTGGCGATCTCCTCGAGCGTGAGGCGCGCGGTCTCCGGGAAGAAGAAGTAGATCACTGGAATGAAGATCACAGACCAGCAAATGATGACCAGGTAGTACTTCCAACCGACGTGGGCGAAACCAATGGGGGCGGTCTGAAGGAGGATAAGCGTCGCTGGATGTACGTTAGTTGATCATTCTCGCCCTACTAGTACACACTAGGTCTGAACTCACATGCAAACTGTCCGAAAAGAGAGAATCCCATTCCAATGGGACGGATTTCCGTGGGGAAGATTTCAGAGACATAGATATACATGGTGGTATCGCAGCAGGTTCTGCAAGAGACGTGGACGTTAGTATAGCGAGGAACTGAGGTAGACAGTAGTGAATCGTACCCTTGGAAGGCCAAGTACAAGAATATGAAGAAGATACCGAAACCGTTTCCAACGCGGTTCTTGGTGCCTGCGTACTCTGCGGTCATCGCAGCAAGGCAGGAAGTAGTGATGATGATTCCAACGAATCCAGTGATGAACATGCCTCTGCGGGAGTTGACCTTGTCGTGGAGCCAGGCACCAAGCGGGTTGTAGATGAGGCCTGAAATCGATAATCAGTCGGAGGCGGTCTTCAAGACAATGGAGCGCCACACTTACCGGCAGTAGTCAGCCAGAGCGCGCTCAGGAGCAGCGGCATGTGGCCAGTCATGCCAAGGTTGCTGTACAGGAGGACCGCGTAGTTGTTCTGCTCTGTCGTCAGCGCACTTGGCCCAAATCAACGCAACTCCGCTTTCCTTTCACTTACGATGATCAATGGCCCACCAAATTCAGCACCCCACTGGGTAAGGAATCCAATGATCATTCGCTTTCTGTAGGATGGCTTCTTCAACACCGCAGTCCACACAGTGTTGCCACTGGCAGCAAGCTTCTCAGCCTCGAGCTGGATCTGCTCCTTGGTCTGGTAGAACTCTTCCTTGGCGACCAGGTTGTCAGGGTCCTCTGGCGACTGCCGGAGACGCTCGAGAACCTTTAGAGCCTCATCCAGCTTTCCCTTGGAAATAAGCCACCGGGGCGAGCGAGGGAGCCAGGGAGAACCCAGCAACAAAACCAATGGCGGGAGGCATTGCAAGCAAAGCGGGAATCTCCACGCAAACACGGGGTTCCGGCCTGTGGCGAAGTAGCATCCGTAGCCAACCCAGCCGGAAAGCATATAACCGAAGACGAGGAAAATTGCATGATGCCCAACGAGCCAGCCGCGGCGATATGGACTTGACATTTCCGACAGATACATCGGACAGACCGTGACGAGGATACCAATGCCCAGACCACTGATGAATCTTCCAGCTTGGAACATCCTGGGCGCAGTCAGAAAGCCGTTACAAGAGCCGGGTGAGGATGTGGAACAACGTACGCAAGGTTCGCGGCTCCTCCCTGCAGCGCTCCTCCGAGCACCGAGAAAAAGGCACCCAGCTGGATGTTCACCTTGCGGCCAAAGTAATCGCACGACCACATTATGAAGAGCGTACCGACCGCTCCTCCCGCGCTGAAGACTCCATTGGCAGTGGCAATTGCATTTGTTGTGACCGTGTCATATCCAGGCTCGCCTTCCCGAGGAAGATTGAAGTAAGAGTACCATCCAGGCTGACCGATAGTACTGCTGATGATCGAGGCGCAGTAGCCGTACGTCTATCCATATGACAAGTTAGACTGAGCTGGATCACGATCAGTGGACGTTCAGCGCAAGGATCGCTTACCAGAGATCCAATGGCCACGAAGATGGTTACCAGCTTGTTGTAGGTGCTGGTCTGGGACCCGAAGTTGGCCATGACGGACTGCGAAACTTCCCTCTCCTCAGCCCTGGAGGCAGGGACTGCAGTCTAGAATGTAGGGAAAAGAAACGAAGTATGCTCGGTACGAACAATGGATCACAAACAAGAGAAGAAAACAAAGGAGATAAAAGTATTATTTAATGGACTATTGTCCACGCGGTCTCACAGAGGTCCTGCCACCTCCCACAAGAAGCTGACGGTCACCAGGGATCCATGGACCAGGGCAGCTCCCTAAGTACGATTGGGATAGCAACTGCCGGAGCCTGTCGAGGCCGGCGACATCAGATCGTCTCCATCACGACCATTCTTTGGCACGCCCGTACCAGACCAGTGCACAAACTTTGGTCGGCTGGCCCGCAGTTCTCACAGTCTCACTACTGCTCAGTGCTCAAGCCTCACGCCGTATCCGCCATAGGACTCGGGCACGCGCTGCGCATTTTTCGGACGGTTCTTCCTCGTGCAATGATACGGAGGGGCCAGGCCCACCGTGCAGCTGCGGGAATCGGGAACAGACGCAGCGTGAAGCAGTTCTGTTGGGAGCTCCATGTCGTCCGTACGCAGACGCTAGCCGGTGGCTTCGTGAGAGAGTGCAATAGTGCATGGATTCTGCAGAGGATTTGCGTTCTGGCCTGGACGGGCCTCTTCACGCACCAAGCTCGTTTGGCGCTGGCGCGGGCCGCCAATCTCGGCGCCCCTGGTGCCCCCCGCTTCTGCGCTCACGACGAGCCGGAGAGCACGACGATCGTTTCCCTGGTCGTGCCTCGCGGCCTCGCGCTTCTTCCTGTCTACTCGGTGCTGCGTGCTGCTAGGCTGATTAATCGTCTATCTGCAGGGAAATTGTCATACCGACTATCGTCGCTTAATCACCACGATCTGGCCCCTGCGGGGACTCGGTACTCGGTAGTTATGTGGGACGGTCTCGATCAGCTCGTGGCAGAGAGCTCGAGAAGGGGCAGTATCGGCAACGCTCAGTGGCGATTGCATAACATCAACGATCATGGTTTGATTGTGCGGTCGGTTCGTGTTCTGTTATACCCGTGGCCTGTGGAGTGTCCGGACGGTTGCCCACACGCGCTGGGGCACCGCGCCGTACGGTCCACGGAGCCGTCTGAGACTCCAATCTCCAGGATCATACCTGTCCGGAGTGACGGGGATGGACTTTAATACCCGTCCTCCCTATTATTCCAGCCAGGGTCTGAAGCGTAGCAAACCAGGGGACTTGATTCTCTGTTTCATCAGGTCTGTTGAACCACTGGCGATTCACCATAGTTAAACATGGCCGAGAAATCCCCCTTCGACATCCCTTTCGACGAACTCCCGAACCCGAAGCAGGTATGGGTTGGCAAGCCCGGTAGTCGCGAAGAGGGCCTGGGCAAGCTGGCCATCCTGACGCCCGAGGTGGTGGCCAGAGCAGCGGCGACAGAGATCAAGACCGGCCGCCGGGTGACGATGGGATGGGACCTGAACAAACTGGAACTCCCCAATCTCAACCGTCAGCCCTGTGAGCACAAGATTGTTCCCCTTCTGGGGGGCATTGCCTTTGATGACATCTACACCTTCAATCCTCGTAGGTTTTTTCGGTTCTTTCTCATTGCGTGGACAGCCCAGGTTGATAGGCTTAAAAAGAACAGAGTAGTCAGTGGGATGGGCTCCGTCATTTCTCCCAGACGGTTCCCGGGCAGAGCCAGAGGGTATTCTACGGTGGTACCACAGCTGAGGAGATCAACGACCGTACGAATGATCGGATTGGCCTGCAGCACTGGGCTCGAGAAGGAATTGCAGGTAGGAAGTGGCCGTCTCGACACTCATCTGATCGATCTAACACCGCCCTGACAGGTCGCGGGGTACTCATCGACTACGTCGCCTACGCTGAGAAGCGGGGCATCAAGTACAGCACGTTCTCGACTCATCAGATCCGGCTTTCAGAGATCTTGGAAATCGCCAAGGAGTGCAACATCACCTTCCAGAAAGGTGACATCCTCTTTATCCGCATTGGAGTGACGAAGGAATGGGATACCGTCATGACGCCGGCCCAGAAGCAGGCGTATGCGGACAACCCAAAACCTGAGCACGCTGGTGTTGAGGCCACGATCGATGTTCTGCGCTGGCTGTGGAACACTGGTTTTGCGGCCATTGCCAGTGATGCGATAAGCTGGGAGGTGAGTTCGAGCTGTCCCATCTCTCGGGCCGAGCACCAGCAGGGCAGCGCAGGGCCGGCTGACTTGGAGCTACAGGTTTATCCGCCTCAGAACCCGGATCTGTTCCTGCATGAGTATGTCATTGCGGGATGGGGTATGCCGATTGGTAAGTGGAACGGTCGAGTTCGCAGCAGCTTGACGAGAGAATCCATCGGGCTAACCAGATTGGCAGGGGAACTGTTCGACCTGGAGGCGCTGGCGCAGACTTGCGCAGAGCTCCAGCGGTGGAGTTTCTTCGTGACGTCTGTGCCTCTCAACATGCCTGGCGGGGTGTCCTCACCTCCAAACGTAATGGCCATCTTTTAGGCCCGGTCCGCGGTTCTTGTGCTGTGCTAACTGCACCCAGCACCGTACATATATATATATATATATATATATCAATAATCAATTTTCAATTCTGCGTCCCCAGGCTGTCGCCCACAGGCATAGTAAACCACTAGATCTGCAGAACGGGTACGGTTCTGATCTCTGGAAACGTTGGCAAGATGACCTCGGCCATGACCGTTTGCCGCGTACAGCAAGGAAAGGGCAGGGTCGGCTATCCTGCGTAGTGTGTACAGATGGTGGTCGCCAAGCACCGAGTTGGGAAGGTCGCGCGATCCCCCAGCAGGGCCTAGGTGGATTTAAGGTTTGCGAAGGTGCGCCGATAGCGCAGGCGAAACTGCCGAGAGCGGCCGAGCACGCGACCTGAGTGGCCCGCACCGCAGTGCCCGCGGCCACGCCACGGCTCGTGCACGGAAGGTGGGGCCCGTACCAAGGTCTGAGCCCCTGGCGTCGAGGGCGATCGCGCCCGAGACGGCAGGTGCCAATGTCCCTCCGCACCTGTCGCTGTCATCATCATAACCCTAACCCGCCTCACCTACGGAGCACTGTGTGCCTAGTTAGGGCTCGACGGCCAGCACCCTCGGCCATGGCTCGCTCCCAAGCAGCTGGAACCTTTATGCAGACGCGTGCAGCGCCCTTGCTTGTTCCCCGAAACGGACAGTCTGCCATGTCCTGCGAATCACCAGAGCCTCCAGCCGTTCGCCAGCCTCGGCCCCCCAATCAGCGAGGGCTGCCTCCTGGACGCCCGGGTCCAGAGAGGCGTCTGCCCTTCTGATCATGCCCCATCTCAGCCATCCGTACAATTATTACCATAATGACGGTAACAAACTTTATGCTGAGCCGTTACACCAACCGGGCAAGTGATAGGATCCTGAGGCCAGGGGGCCAACAGAAACGGCCTTTCAAACTCATTATGCCTCTTCCAGCCTTATATACACGCTTGACCTGAAGGACTTGAAGGCCAGGAGGCCGCCCTCTGTACCCCTCTTCTCTCCTTCCCCAGTAGCAACCGCAAGCCATGCCAGCAAACGTGGCGGCTCTTCTCGCGAGCCGGGCAGAGGCTCATTCGGAGAGCCCGGACAAGTCGGTGCACACATGGAATATCATCACCCAGACTCTGTGCCTGGTCTCTATGACCATCTTCTTCCTGCTGCGAGTCTACTCCCGGGTGTTTCTGCTCAATGGATTCCACGGGGAAGACTGTGAGTCGTCCTGGATTCCTGTGGAAATCACCATATATCAGCTTGCTGACTCTCTATATAGGGACCTGCCTGGGCGCTTGGGTAAGACCCTGTGTCATCTTAAAATTAAAGAATGCTTCTTACAAAAGTTGACCAGCTTCTGGGAATGGCCTATTCGGCAATCGCACTGATCAGTATGTACCTGCATGCGTACGCACTCTCTTGATATCCTAGCTCTGACTGCTAACGGCGGTTCCCAGTGGGTCATTTCGGAGGGGGGATGCACGTATGGGATGTCCCTGAAAAGGATTTGGTACCATACTCCAAGGTAGGATTTTGAGACCACTCAGCCCCGGGAAAGCTGTTGGGCAAGAAGCTGAGTTGATGTTTTACTACGAAGACGGTCTACGTGACGATGGTCATGTACGGCCCGACCGCTTTCCTGACCAAGGTTTCCCTCCTGTGGATTATGGCCCGCGTGTTCCATCCCTACCGCAAGACCGTCTACTTCATTTACTTTCTGGTTGGGCTCATGTTGGCATACTACATTCCTGCTGTCATCGTGAAAATCCGTATCTGTGCTCCCATCTCCCGCTTCTGGCTGGGCGACAAGGTCGGCGGTAGCTGCCTCAACGAGCGCGCAATCATCTTGGCCGACGCAGTCGTCAGTACGATTAGCGATCTCACTATTCTGATCCTTCCCCTGCCCTTGACCACGAGCTTGCAGATGTCCACGAGGAAGAAGCTGAGGGTAATGGGAATCCTTGGAGCCGGAGGATTGGCTTGCGCTTCGAGTATTGTCCGTCTGGTTTTCATTATCAAGTTTGGAAATTCGGCCGACACAACGTACGCCTTCATGCGCATCAACATGTTCGGGTAAGTAGCGGTCTTGCAGACAAAGAGAAACAGTGCGGCCGATGTCCTAACGTGGTCTATTTTACAGCAATGCCGAGATTAGCATTGGTGTTATTTGCGCATGCCTACCCGCTCTCTCCGCGCTCATTACGACCTACGTCCGTGAATACTCCAGCGGGAAAGACACACACACATCGGGACACGAGATGAGCAAGTTCAAGAACCAGAGCAAGAGTGAAAAGTTGAGCAGCAGCAGGCACAGGATGAGCCTGCTGGAGGCTGGATCAGACCAGGATATCCTCATCACGAACGCTCAAGGAAATCCCAAGGTCGAGACGTCCATCCACGGCGATGCCGAGCGCTTGTCACAGCGGCGGAGAGGCTCTTTCGACGGCACCGGAATCATGAAAACGGTCGATGTCACGACTTCAGTGACCATGAAGTGAAGTAATAATGCGTTGGCATCGCATGCGTTTAATAATAAAAATGTGTGTTGGCGTGTTTGGTGGAATGCTTTATTGACGTGGCTGCAGGTTGTCGACTTCCTGCAACTCCCTGATGTCCGGCGGCTTTTGTGGTTTCTGATGACGATCTGTTCACAAAAGTGCTTTTTCTACGCTGACATGATGTTTCTACTATGTTCCTAATACTTTTTTACGGATACCCTTCTGTTGTGAATATTTCTTTTTTTTACCTGTTACCAGAATACTTTTTTTTCTTCTCTTCCCTCGAATTCCTTCCTATACGAAGGAACCAGGTGTCCAAGGAGACACAGCTCTCCCAAACAAACAAACAACAAAGGACCAATGTACGCCAAGCAGTGCGCTCAGCTTAAGCTTCAGTGCTTCACCGTGATCCCATCCCAGCCCGTGACCGAGAAACTCTAGTTACAGACCCCAAGACTTACGAGACGGCAGACTCAGACAAAGTCAAACACTCACATGGAATCCAAGTCCTCCATATTATTATTGTTCAGGCCAATCGCCTGTCAAAACCCCCTCTACCTGTTTCCTGTGCTGCTCACCTTGGATCCTTGCTAGCAAACTGGACCCTCAGTTCTGCCATGTATTACTAGTAGTAGTAGTACTAACTGGCAACAACCCACCTACCTACCTAGGTAGGTGCCTAGGTAGATAGGTAGGCAGGTAACCGAGCGGGTCCAATATGATTTGGATGCGTGGATGTGGATCCATCTTAGGACATAGTCTAGACCTTAAAAACTTTTCCAAGTTTCGAACCCTTGACAGGCCTCACGAGGGGTTTTCTTTGCCCCACTTTTCGTCATAGATAGTTTAGATACTTTCCATAAAACTGCTCATGTCCAAAATCGTCAAAGGTAGGAACCTTGCAAGTCTGAAACATGGCTGGCAAGCGGGCTAGTAGGTATGTAAGTACACTGATAGTCGCGAGCTTATCTTTTAGATAGGTAGATGCCAGCGCCAGACTGCCAGTGGCAGTGCGCTTTAACCTTTCCGGGGTTAGGGAGGCGACGGTGTCAACTTGAACCTTATGTTTCCACCTGTGTAAGGTTCAAAGGTTCAAATGACTCCGTGTTTTACCCGTGTCGGCGGTAAACAACGCAAAATAAAGTCAACAACGGATGGACTACTACCCTACTCAGATTGAATTATTTATTTTTTTAATTGGCTATGGAGTTTTTTTTCCGGATCTGCACTGCTTGTTCCTTGCTTGGTTGGTCTCAAATAATAATAATAATAATGCTCCGCGGCGTGCAGATTACTACTACTACCGTGTAGATAGATAGTTGAGCAGATACAGTAGATCATCTTGGAGTTGGAAGCTTCAGTTGGGATTATTTGTTGTTTATTTCGGTTGGGAAGCGTACAGTACCTCAATTATTATTAATGGACTGTTTCACTACTAGGCATGTTTGCCCCGTCCCGTTCCCGTCCAGGGACGTCCCGTCCCGACGGTCTCGCCGGCAGTTCCCGAGGTCCCCGATCCAGCGTCCACGGTTCTCGTTGCTTGAGGTGGTCCTTGCAGCCATGCTTTTTCGTGGGTTTGTGGCTTAGTTTTAGGCTGTCAGGTCGTCTCAGTGTTTTGCTTTTGCTCTTTTTTTTTTTTTTTTTTTTTTTTTTTTTTTTTTTTTTTTTTTTTTTTGTTTCGCCCCCGTCTCTCTTTCCTTTTTTCATCTTTATTTTTAAGTTCTTTTTATATGACTATGCAGTGTCCATAATAATATATACAATCTGCTCTCTTCAAGGAGAAAAAAAATAAAAAAAATAACAGCGCCACAGCGCTATTGATTTTACGTACTACGTATGTATACGCAGAGTACTATCAAGTTCGAGTTAGGTAGGCATGCCGATACTTCTGCACACTACTGCCGTGTAGGTAGATAGTCTCTCAACTCCTTACGCTTACAGTTAGTGCTCATCGATCGAGATGCGATCATGCTGGCACATACCTACGTACTACTAGTAGTACTTTGTTCGTTGCAGGTGGCACTCAAGTACTACTACTACTAGTAGTCGTGCCTTGTACGGAGTAAGAAAAATGAATAGTTCGCTCTATATACCCCGCATCCATGATCCATCTCCATTTATCATTAGTCAAGTTAGGTAGTGCAGTAGCATGTAAGACATTCATTCCACGTGGTACGATTCCGGGGCTTAGTTCCAATAGCTTATATAGGTACGAGAATTATTATTATTATTGAGCATCGACTCCGACTCCATCGAGCATGGACTTGGCTACGGATACTCTGTGGTCCGTACATATCATGCGATGACGAGAGACTACTGAGCATGTTTCAGATTTCAGATTTCGCGTCAGTTTTCCAACAACTTCCCCCCGTCCCCGGCCGGTCCCTTGCCGCGTGGGTCCCCGCGGCGGCTGATGCCGTGCATATCCGTGTCGATTTTGGATTGTTTCATCAGATGCAAAAGAGAGAAACCTGCAAAGTAAGAAAATCCCGAAATTCTTGCGCTCTTATCCCTTGCTTGAACACTGTGACGGTGATTATTATCAGACAGCATACGCAATCCGGAATGGGCGTTCAGCCCTATCCTTGTACAGTACGGCTTCTATCGCATTTGAAGTATATTATACTTTGTAGATTACCTGACAAGATCAAGTTCAGATAATAATGAATGAATCCTGGAAGGCTGTATCTGTTTTCAATCTTCCAAAAGAAAAAAAACTCCCCAACAAATGAAGTCCAAATCAAGCTAATATCTCGGCACGGGGTGAAACTCGGCCGGAGTCCGCACGCGGAGATGTTTGGTCCGGGCTGCCAAGTCCACTGCCCATCTACACAGAAGTACGGAGTACAGATCACGACATCGCCCGCTTTTCTTGATTGATGCGACGATTGTCGATCTATTGAGATGCACTCCGTGGTCGGACGATAGTGCCTTCTCAGGGGTATCTATGTGCCTAAGTATCTACCTACCTAAGTCAGCAATAGATCGACTCGGTCGTTAGGCGTTTGATAACTGATAGATACCGAGTCACGCGGACGGCGGACTTATCCCCGCCAAGTCCGCACATGAAGGCATGACTGCTTCGGGTTCAAGCATGGAGTATGCAACAAGAATCTGATATTATTATTATTGTTTGGCGCGGGACTGGTACTGAAGACTCGACAACGGACTACTGACAGGATAGGTCCTCAAGGGGGAGGTACGGTTCCCGACGGATACCCGAGGAGCCGGCGGTCCGCACCCGACTCCCCCCGACCCGCCTGGACCCGGTTTGGTTCTATGACCTAGACGACCATGTGGGATGGTCAAGTGTCGGACTGGAGTGAGCACAGCGTGGATGCATGTACGGAGTATACTCGGGATCCATGCTTCCCGGTGACGCTATCATATCTCACTGTTCTCTGGGGGAGGGGATGCCAGTTGTACACAGTAATGCGCACTATGTACTACTGTACAGTACACGGCAAGGAAAATCCTTTCTCCCCGTCCGCGGTGAGAGTTCTCGAACCTTGTTCTGCGGGAAGAAGCCCCCGGATTCCACCCGCGTCCTGATGGGATATGGACAGAGTTGGGTCTACCGGTTTGTCAGCCGGTGCCTTGGCAGCAGCGATCGACCTACGCCTCTCTTCCAGTCACGTTCCCTCACGAGTTTCCTCATCGGGACGCGCGGCATGGAGCACAGACCACTTGAGCCCACGGGGCTTGCCGATGCCGTCCCAGAACGGCAAGGTGGGAACGTGGCTGTTCGTCGGCCCTCACGTGCCCGCTGGCTCTGGTCCGCGTGCTCGCTCCCCGCATCCAGGTGCCTCTGCGTGCCCGCACGGTCCCCGGGTTGACCTCGACGCTGAGGGCGCTGCAGTCTGTACTTCTGCACGGAGTGCTGTTCTCCCCTGTGGATTGCTCAACGCTCATCACAGTACGTAGTTCAACCTTCGACAATCGTCCTTCGAGCTCCTTGCTCGGCTATGTTGCTGGGTCCTCCGTCTTGTTGAGCCCCCCCCCCCCCCCCCCCCCAAGTGGATACGATAGTTGCAGTTCTCGGTGGAGGCGTGATGTGCAACGAACCTCCTGGCCCCAACTATGTGGACTCTCTCCCTGATTCTCGTCCCTGGCTCCATCTGGGATGCTGGATTATCGCGCCGTATCGCACCATGTGCCTGTCAATCCGCGCTTAGCTAGGGCGGGCAAGCTCACAGACGTCCTCAGCTCGAGCTTGACGGTGTCGTGTACAGAGGAGTACGGAAGTACTTCCGTACCTGAGGAGAGAGATCGCTGCTCGTTCCTGGCCCGATCTCCTGCGCCTCGGGAACTTGACGACCGACCCCTCTTTTCATATCACCCTCTTGTCCCACCTCTCCTTTCCCCAGCATCTATCCATCGATTGCTTCACCATGGCCGCTCAACCAGGATCCCGTCTCGCTGGCAAGGTTGCCATCGTCACCGGTGCGTGCACACTTCCATTTTCTGTCCTCCTTGCCCCTTCATATAATCAAGTGCCGCCTCGGAACAACCGCGGCTGACAGACACCCCGGTGTATACAGGAGGAGGCTCTGGATTCGGCGCCGCCATCGCCCGCCGGTTCGGCGAGGAGGGCGCCAAGGTCATCCTCACCGACATCAACGTCGAGGGCGGCGAGAAGGTCGCGGCCCAGAACCCGGCGAACCTGGTGTTCCAGAAGCAGGACGTCACCAAGGCCGACGACTGGAAGACCGTCGTCGACCTCGCCTTCTCCAAGTTCGGCCGGCTGGACATCCTCGTCAACAATGCGGGGACGACGTACAGGAATAAGGTGTGTGCCATTTTTCCTGGATATACCTACCTCAATGTGCATACAAGGGGCATCCGCTAACGGAATCCGCAGCCCACCCTCGAAGTGACCGAGGAGGAATGGGAGCGCGTCTTCAACGTCAACGTCAAGGGCATCTTCCTTGGCGTGCAGGCCTTCGTGCCCCGCGTGATCGAGCAGGGCCAGGGCGGCTCCATAATCAACGTCTCTTCGACGGGAGCGCATCGCCCGCGTCCCGGTCTCGTCTGGTACAACGCCTCGAAGGGCGCTGTCTCGAATGTGCGTATAACCGCCTTCATGTCCATCCATAGCTTTCACGCTTTTATGCAGACTGACTGACATCCTGCTACAGGCCACCAAGGGTCTCGCGGCCGAATACGGCCCCTACAACATCCGCGTCAACTCCGTCTGCCCGCTCCTCTGCGCCACGGGCCTTTTCTCCATGTTCACCGGCCTGCCAGACACGCCCGAGAACCGGCAAAAGTTTGTCGGGCAGGTGCCCCTGGGCCGCCTGACGGAGGTGGACGACGTCGCCAACATGTGCCTCTACCTGGCGTCCGATGAGGGACGCTTCATCAACGGCACGGACATGATCGTCGACGGTGGAAAGTGCATCTAATTTAGTTGACTTATTATACTTACGCGGTATAATTTCCACGTTGCTGCTCGCTAAATGTGGCATTCTCTGCCTGCCGCCCAATGATTTGCGGCGGATGATTATGAGGAGACTAGGATGACTTACCTCACGTTTCTCTGTTAATAATTCATGCTGAATAAATATGGTTATTTCATCTCGACGTTCGATAACATCTCATTCAAAGCCGGTAGATATCCGCATTGCAATGGCGCCCATATTACGGAGAGAGAAACTTCATACCCAGTTCCACAACCTGATTTACTTCACCTGGAGACCGAGCTCGAATATCTATCTATCTATCCGCCCACCGCCTCAATCTAGCATCTCGTTTCCGATCCCGATCCAGAATAGAATAATGTCGGAGTGAGCCGGCCAGGCTGGTAGCCTCGCCCATATAGACTATATGGCCCTCCTGCACGTCTGCCTGCTTCCTGCTTCTCAGAACATCCGTATCTCCATTCCAACGTCATCATATTCATCACACTTAGAAATAACAATGGTCCCTCCAAGGCAGACGTTGCGGTTCCGGTCCAGGTCAACATATGTATGAGCAGCAGCACGTTCATCGCGGCTCGTCAGATCTGTCTTGTCTTGATTGGTACATGGATAAGGCAAGTTGTATACGGATGAATCATACTGCACTGCACTGCGCTGTATGAACTAGAGATTAGATAGCTGGGTAGGTAAATTAAGTAGACCGGCTCCGATCATGGATCTATGGATGTACGAAAGTAGCTGCCCATTACTGAGATGCTGTACTAGAATCCCAGACGTGATGACGTGATGCGGGGAAAGCCAAGGAAGGGTACGACGACGGGAGTCCCGATCCTCTGGAACGGAGCCCTGAAACCATTAGGATAAGACTGACTACCTACATAGGTATATGCGAGTGCATCATTACAGATATTAAGAATTTGCTGGCATGTATCTGGATCATCTAATATCATCAAAAAGTTAGTAGCTAACGGCCACATTGACAACCCTCATACATACTCTCCTACACCCTCACACAACGCAGCCAGCGACAACCAGAGTTGCTCTCCTCAAGCATACATCCCACGAACCCCCTTAGTGATAATAAGACAACACAGGATACTATACACAAAAACACAAGTCCCAACTGATATAAACATGTCCTCCTCATTCACATCCATCCCCCTCATCGACCTCTCCCTCGCCTCCTCCCCGGAAACCCGCCCCTCCCTCCTCCGCCAACTCCACCACGCCCTCACCGCCGTCGGCTTCCTGTACGTCTCGAACCACGGCGTCCCTGAGTCCGTCATCTCGGACCTGGTTAGCGCGCTGCCGGTCTTTTTCTCCCTGCCGCAGGAAGCCAAGGAGGAGATTGCTCTGTGCAACTCGCCGTGGTTTCTGGGGTATAGTGCTGTCGGGGCGGAGACGACAGCAGGGAGGCAGGATCGGAGGGAGCAGGTGGAGTTTGCGACGGAGGTGGAGGGACAGGAGGAGGAGAGGGAGAGGAGATGGGTGGAGGGGAAGGGGGAAGGGGAGGAGAGGCCGGTGTATGAGAGGTTGTTTGGGGGGAGGAATCAGGTACGTACATGAACTGTACATACGTCCTGTTTGTATACTGTGTTTATTGGGTATTATCGTATATCATCTGGCGTGTATATGAGGTATCGTGTCTATCTATAGATGGATTGATTGATGGGATAGATGGATGGATATATGTCCATGTATACCTATGTATGTACAGATGGATGACTGTTGCGTTATCAAGAATCCTCTGCTTCTATCCCATAATGTAGAGCCTTCCCTCCCCCTCCCCCCCC
>Ga0207841_1000117_pt1 | contig 89409 bp, 74 predicted proteins | sample HigsolmetaGSP18D_FD_184846 | JGI IMG/M metagenome (GOLD analysis project Ga0207841, IMG submission 184846) | High solid enriched microbial communities from the Joint BioEnergy Institute, USA - SP1-8-D (SPAdes) | ecosystem: Engineered > Bioreactor > SSF (Solid state fermentation) > Aerobic >... | reverse complement strand
CCTGTCATATAGGCATTGCTAGTAACACAGGTCTATTCTTGCTTCCATATTGCTCACCCCCTTGTTTCTTGTCTTCAAGATAAACCAACGACCCCTTTAGGTCTAGTTATCTAGGCCTGTCGTTACAGTAATGTAATGGCATCTGCCACTGATTAAACTTCGTGGATACATGACCACTGGCTTTGCTGGGACACCCCCACTTCCTTTCACCTGAACTGACTTTGTAAACCTGAATACTCTCCAAGACATTCCTTTGGCATTTATCGACCGTGTAGTTACCTAAACAGACAAAACAAGGATTGAGATGAACGTAAAATGCCATCCATATATAAATAGAAACAATGTACTTGGTATGACTGCCATTCAAATCAGAGAATATTGAATTGAATTAGATCTGTAACCACTAGTCGGAATCGGCTGTGACGGCACTCAGTCATAGTATTATTGGCTAGAACTATGGTAGCTTGTCATACAGAATGAAAGCATGAGGGGAAAGGAAAGAATCTGCAGGGCTTTGTGTAGTGTGATATATGTAGGCGAGTAGGATCAGCAGTATCCCAGAGACAAAGGAATGCTCAACACTGCCTACCTTACTGCCTAGGTGTGCCGTGCCGTCACATTGGCAAGAGTTAAGTTGGATGGGAAAAGAAAGGCCTGTTTCCCTTTAATATAATAATAGCATGCATTCATTTGTTTGTGAACTGAAAAAGGCCTATTGTCCTGACCTGTTCTGGAGTATACCAAAACATCCGTCCAACAGACATATTGCCTTCCCAATTCTATGTTAATACCGTGCAGATAAATATCGTCTGGGATACGACATGTATCTACCATCTCATCTCCCATGGAACAAACAGCTAATGGACTCTCCCAGATCCAATCTGCCTCAACAGGTCCAAATCAGATCAAAATCAGATAGGATAGCCCCGATAGCTGAGGTATCACTTTGAAGTTCAAAAAACAGGTATGAATGGCTTTGTTTACCATAAGCCAAGTGGAGTCAACGCGCGAATCAACAATAAACAATAAACAATGTGCACAAGTGCAAAGTGAACTGATGATGGAGGAGAGCTCCGTCCCCGTGATCTGAAGAAAGGAGTCAATTCGTATGTGAACCGATCAGAGTGAAGGCAGGGTTGAGGTTTAAAACTCGTAGTGCTGCTCATTTGCTCGCTTGGAAATTCTAAGCCTTTCTCCTTTTCCCTGTCATGTCTTTGACATTTGCCTCGCGAGGTGTTTTAACCTACCTACGAACCTTTTCATCTTGTTTGGCGAACTGACTGTGCACATCTCTGATATCGTCAAGCGTTGGACATCCTGGATATCGATATCAGACCCACCCTTTCAAGTCGAGTCCAGCAAAGTAAGCAACGCGTTTTCTCTCTATTCCTGGTTCCTCGTGAGCCCCATAGCTCTTTTCTATCTTTGGTCGATCGTCCTCGTCGAGCTCTTTTTCGAGAAATTAAAAAACCATGGCTCCTCCAGAATCCGTCGGGGGCGCTCCCAAGACTCGAAGAGAACCCAATGACGCACATGGCTACAAGTGGGAGGATAATCCGGCCCTGCGTGAGTCACACAGATTTACATTTCCCGCATTCAATTATGAGTGCACCCACTGACAAGTGTATCGTCCATAGGTCACGGCTGCGCGATCTGTCAGACTTGTTTGAACAATCCACGAGCCAAGAAGACGTGCTATGGGAAACATGCGGAGCCCTGTATCAGGTATCATCAGACTATGTTTCGTATCGATCGCTCTCACACCTGCGATGCGTATGGACCTCGCTTCCCCTAGACTTTGGAAAGAGTCTCATGTGAAAGATTTGCTAACAATCACAACAGGTGTAATAACTCAAACGAGCAGCATCACAAAAGGCACAGGGAGATCGCCGTGCTCCTCAAGAGGATCCAAGAGATTGATGACGCCGAGGGTGCTGCCGCGCCCACGTCGAAGGCCGCTAGAAAGAGCTTGTGTAGTGAAGCCCCAGCGGCCGATAAGGGAGAGATGGAGGGAGACAAAGAAAACGTCAGGATCAATGAAGATTCGAGCGAAAGTCCGACACGCCCATCCTCCGTGTCTTGTCGGTTGGAAAGGAGAGGTTCAACAAGCTTATGCCCACCCTCGCCCTCTCCAGATGGCTCGAAAGCGAAGCAGATCAGACTCCAGAAGCTTGCAGCAAGGAATGCAAAGGCTGCAACGAAAGTCCTTGAGCGGCAGGCACAAGCACATTCAACGACGGTCACGGCGGGGTTGGTTAAGGATATCAGCATTGCTATCCACGAGCACCCAATACTGATTGGCACCCCGAACCGGGAAGAGTTTAACGCAGCCCTCAGGAGTGAGATCCAGGCCCTTGAGCGCCTTCAACAGGATGCTGTCGACGACAACGTTAAACAGAAGAAAGCAGCCAGGACTGCGCATCGGGAAAAGCAGGTGGAGCAAGCAAAGAACATCTTGCAGTCCAAATACGTCGTCAACATCATTAACAAACTCGGCATTAACCCTCTAATCGACGATCGATCGAAGGAAAGAAAGACGTTGGTTGAGCAGCTGGGTAACGCAATCAGGGCTGACATCGAGACAGTTGCCAACGAAGCGAAAGAGACCATGAAAAGACAGACAGCGTACTGGAAATACGCCAACAAGAAGACGTATAATACCATGGTCCGAAGCAAAGAGTTGATCAACTGGGAAACAGGTGAGAAGCTTCAAGATCTGGAGCTTGAAGATAACGAGAGAGAGGATGGAGAAGTCTCCTGAGACTCCATCACTTGGCTGGGCTTGAAGAGAAGATAATCCGCCTCTCAAAACCCCCAGCAAAAAATGTTGAATCAGATATGAAGGAAACTCCGCAGTGGCAACAGGGACTGAGGTCATACAAACTGAAGAAAAGAAAGGGTCTTAAGAAAACCGCTGGGAGCGTTTCCGGCCATTTCTTTGACAGCGGCACAGAAGACCAAATCAAAAGCAGCAGAGCTGCAACGGCCCGATATAGCACAGAGCTCTTCACCTCATTGAACCCCTTCCATCCTCTCCTATAATCCCTCCTATTAAGGCGTGATGACTGAGCCCAATGTTGCTAATCAAAGACAACGACAAGGAAAGCCAAGAGCAAACCTTGCAGAGCACCTGCCACGAGCAGTAAAGGACGGGCACTGTTCAATCATACGTCTGTCCCTTTCCCAGAAAATACTCCTTTCAGCGACCTATCATGAAAATGTCAACCCAGAAACATGAAACCAAATGCATGAAATACCAAATATCGCTAGGAGCGCCAACAGAGGGAGCAGCATTGATGCAACCTTGGACTAACGATGGTCAAACCCAAACAAGGAACGCCTTGATCTGCAGATCCTCTGTGACCTCGTGACAAAGGTGAAAGTGACTGACCACATAATGTTGGTTCTTTACCATATTGCAAATATTGATAGGATGCTGAGACAAAATCTGATGGACTGGGACAGTTCGCGACGTTCCTGTTTTCTCTTATTACATTCTTAGTTTTGGCTAGCACCACTCATGGATTAGAACAATCTTGCCATTTGAAAGCATACATGTAGAGAGTAATACTGATGAATTATAGATGCGAAACGATGTATCAATCGTAGACTGTCCAGTAGATGGGATGGTGCGAAGGCAAGAGTGGTTCCCGTCCTTAGCGACGGGCCGGCCTAGGCCCGATCGGCCCCTCACGAGGGGAAGCTGTACCAGCTTAGTGACGGCACGAGCCCCGCTGGAGCTGGTGACTACCGTGACTCGGCGCCGGCGCTGATATCTCTACACGTATTGATATACGAGGGGCAAAATTGTCAATCGGGCCCTTTCGTTCTCACTTTCTATAAAGGATCTCTGCGCCCTCTATTTTTCATCACCTGAATACCTTATCTCACAATGTCTGTCGAGACTCTCACTACGATCTCCCCCGCCACCAATGCTCCCGTTGTGACTCGCTCGGGCATCTCGTCAGAAGAGCTCGCCCGCCTTCCGGAGATCGGACAGGCCGCTTTCCGCTCTTTCTCGCAGTCTACAACTCTCAAGCAGCGCCAGGAGATAGTCGCCCGCGCTCTCGACATCTTGGAAAAGAAAAAAGATGTCCTGGCGCGCGAGCTGACGGAGCAGATGGGGCGTCCCATCCGCTACACCGGCAATGAGATCGCCACAGCTATCAAGAGGGGCACATACATGAATAAAGTGAGCTCGCCAGTGCTGGGGGAAGAGGGTGTTGTGCATGGAGAGGAGGAGAAGGGATTCAGGCGGTATATCAAGCGGCAACCTGTCGGGGTCGTGCTGATTATATTCGCATGGAATGTGCGTTGCTCTTGCCAGTACTACCTGATTGTTGCCTTATTTACTGGGACATGCATGCTGACATGGTCGCTATATTAATAGTATCCCTACCTGATTCTGGTTAACAGCCTGGTCCCTGCCATCCTGGCGGGAAACGCAGTGATTCTAAAACCCTCTCCCCAAACACCGACAGTCGTTGAGCAGGTGGCATCTGCATTCCTCGAGGCAGGCCTTCCGAAAGATGTCATTCAATACTTCCACTGTGGATCCCTCACACAACTCGAGACTCTCATCCGATCGCCCTTGGTGAACCACATCTGCTTCACGGGGTCTGTCGCAGGTGGCTTGGCTGTTCAGAAGGCTGCAGCAGATAGGATTGTGAATGTTGGGCTTGAGCTTGGCGGCAAGGATCCGGCATATGTGCGTGGCGACGTGGATGTCGCATGGGCGGCGGAAGAGATCGTCGACGGGGCGATCTTCAACAGCGGGCAGAGCTGCTGTGCAATTGAGCGGGTCTACGTGCACGAGAGCATCTACGATTCGTTCGTGGAAGAGGTCAAGAAGGTACTGAGCAATTACCGCGTTGGGGATCCCTTCGACGAGAAGACGCAGATCGGCCCCGTTATCTCTAAACGAGCAAAGGAGACCGTCCTGGCACATATCGCGGATGCGATCAAGAAGGGTGCCAAGGACGAGACGCCCGCTAATGAGACGTTCGAGAATTTCCCGCCGAATGGAAACTACGTCAAGCCAACATTGCTGACAGGCGTAACTCATGATATGGTTGTCATGACCGAGGAGACCTTCGGTCCGGTGATCCCCGTGATGAAGGTTAAGGATGATGAGGAAGCCATCAAGTTGATGAACGACAGCGAATTTGGTCTGACCGCGAGCGTCTGGACCAAGGACCTGGCCACTGCAGAGAAACTCATCGAGAAGATTGAGGCAGGGACAGTGTTCATCAACAGGGCTGATTACCCCAGTCCGGTAAGTCAACGACGATCGACGACACTCTCTTGTCCACTCGAAACTTCGTCATAAAACATTTCATAGAGATCCAGATACTGACTCCTGCATCAGGACCTTGCATGGACCGGCTGGAAGAACTCGGGACGAGGTGTTACTCTGAGCAAATTCGGCTTCGAGCAATTCGTCAAGCTGAAGAGCTTCCACATCAAGGACTACCCCAAATAAACGCCATGTTATTCGTCATCCGGTCCATGATTAATCGCTGCTCAAACAAGATGTATAGGAATAAGAGGCGTTGCATTCTTCGTCTTCCCAAATGAAAGTACACCATAATTCAGCAAAAAAAAGCAGATATAGGCAATAATGCCCATTATCTCCTTGCCGGCTCAACGGCATTAAAGGAGTGAAAGGAAACGGAATGCAGTCCCATAGCTTCCCAAGCTCGACCAAGACAAGGCTTAAACCGTATGCCAACAGGTGAGCATGGTTGGCTGGACTGGCAAGTGGATGAAGAGGAAACAAGGGGCAAGAGACTACTCCCCAGACCACTCATCAATGTCCAAATAAGCTGGTTCCACAAATAGTTCCCACCAATCCTGGGTCCTTCTGGAAGGCGGTGTCCGAAGAGATGACTAGCTGACTTGGGATGAGTCTTCGCCTTGTCTTCTTTTCGCGTTCGACAAGAAAGGGAATAATATGGATTCTGGAATGCGCGTACTGCAGAGCGTTGGTTGTTCCCCAAGTAAGGGACGGAGAACCCGGCGGGGTGGCCCAGGCCGGCCTAGGCACCTCCCTGGCACTTAGGTAATCCACCCCTAGGTAGTACGGAGTAGATCTACCCGACCGTTTCGAAATGCCAAGAACGCAAGCATGGAACACAGCCCTGCGCGGGCGATCTTGCAGTGCAGGATCAGAGAGACAGTTGTCTCTGCGTGCTTTGTTGCTGCTGCGTGGCTGGGCGGGAGACAATTTGCGGAGGGAGGTTCGGATTCTTATTTTGCCCGACCTCCGGGGACCAGACCGATAGAAAACGATACAGATCAACTGCGCTTTTCCCGATTGCCATGGCCCATTGGGCCTGGACAGGCGAGGCAAAGCGCCAGCAGTTAGCCCTGGGCGGTGAGTCGGCGGGAACATGCAGGAAAGGAGTCACACAGAAGTGAGGATCGCGCGCTAATCGCTATCTCTTGACCAGGCCTCGAATCAGGACTCGCCAAATCCGGTTAGTAGGCCCCAGGATCGAGATGTCCACGGAGCTCCCTTTATGTAGCCACATCGGCAGACGGTGAACATAGTCGACAGCTACGGCTCTTCTCCACTTAAAAACCCAGCTTCTGCCTGCTCCGCTGTCGTCTTCCCTGCGTCTCCGAAACCAATCGTTCGGATTCTTCGCAGACGTTTCCACCTTCCACCGCCCCGGGAACCCCGTCCCTCCCTGCGAGGGCGGCGGAGCTGAAGGCACAACGGTCCAGGGAGCGAGCAATGTGTCGCGTCCGCGTTGCGACATTGCCCACTACTGTACAAAGGGAGACTCCGTTCCACAGAAGCTTTGGCACCGAGCTAAACCCTTACCGGGTGGGTTCGTGGCATCATAGGATTTCCTGGGAAACTGGAATCCATGCTTCGGTATATATCCTTCCAAGCGGCCACCAGGACCCTCCCACCGCTTGGTCAACCCACTACTCAAATGCAATAGACCATACCCAATTCATTCGTTTTATCTTTCTTTCTGTGTGTTTCAGTTGTCGCCTCTCGCTTTCTGTTTCGTCCGTCATTTTGGCATTGCATTCCGCAGCAGTCTCTCTCTTTCCATTTGCATTTTAATACTTAATCCAACCGTCTACGCGCGAACCTCTTGGCGTAGACATCGACCGCTACACCTAACTCCGACGTCGTCTGGTTGTCCATTCTCAGACGACACAAGCAAACCAAGAGAATGGGCTGCATTCAACAGATAGTCCGATGCCTGGCGTCACCGTTCAAGAAAAAGAAATCCCCCAGACGGCTCGAAATTGTGAGTATCAATCAATATCAAGCCAGGTACTCCGGTGGCGGACAGCGCTGATAGGCATCCCTGCAGGGACCTCCAATGAACTTCCGAAAGGAAGAATTTCCTATCCCTTTTATAGAACAGTACATAGACGACGAGTAAGCACCGCATTTGCCCATGACTCTGCGTTCCGATCTCAACACCTTACAGGTGCAGCACTTTGGCACCGCAAAATAGCCATATATCAGTGGCAGAGAAAGCCGAGGCAAACGATGCTGCTGAGCAGCAAGCCTCGAAGCGAGAGAAGGTCAAGCAACACGTTCGAAGGATGAGTGCCAAAATCACACCACCATTCCCTGGGACTTCGTGAATCCTTCCACGCTTCGATTAACGTTAATCCAAAAAATAAGAGGATCGGGATGATGTGTGGGGGATATTGTGAACGAGCAGCTTTACAGACAACGAAGTTGCAGGCGGGGTAGCCAGATAGATGTCTGAGATGATCGTTCAAGGAACTCCTCCATTCTGAGTCCGTGGCGACAAATCCATACGACTATTCGATTTGATATATCTTTTTTTTTAATACCAAATAACCAAATTTAATTTTCTTCTCTTTTCCTTAATCAGAACAGAAATGTCGGGACTTCGTTCAGATAGGATTTCTTTGACTTTGCATTGTCGCCCTGGACATGTCTCTGAGGTGTTGCACACGCCGAATCTGAATCCTGTGTCTGATCCTGAACTGAGTCATGCGATCTCCTCTCTGGAAGCTCATCCAACTCATCAAAAAGCATTTTCATTTTGGCGTTCAGATTTGACACAGAAGGGGAGTTGTATTTAGAGCACCTGGAATTTATCTTATTAGTCTCCAAACGCGGAGATGGACGGTTACTCTCTTCACGAGAATGGATTTCCGGTTTAAGTGGGCTCGCAGGCTCAGCTTTGATTGGTGTTTTCGTCTGTGGAAGCCTTCTAGAAACCGTAGTAACCTTACTAGGCTGGATTTCGAGATTGTCGTCGTCATCCGAAGCCGTCTCACCCACATTATGTGTTTCCGGCTCTTTCTGCCGCGCTGGCGGCGGCGGCGGCGGCGGCGACGAAGGAAGCTGATAACGGTCTCTGCTATCCGAGCCAGATGTTTGGGAATAACCTGCAGCAGCTCTAGTTGTAGATTTGATCCCCTGTAGTCCAACAAACGATCGGGCCTTCCTGGGACTCGTCATGAGACCATGCAAAGAGGTCCCAACCCAAGGATCATCCTCCTTATCCTCGTCGAGGTCCGAATCTTCTTCCTCTTCAGAGTCTACTCGGGGTCTCTTGCCTCTAGTCCGCTCGAGACCGGACCGTTGCCGCGCATGTAGCGCTTCCGATTCCTTCCTCCTCTTCGTCTCTTCTCTCATGGCTGTCTGGCCATCGGTCGGACGTGGAAGGTCCTTGATGGCAGCTGCGTTCCGCAGCTTTGCCTCCTTCTTCCTCCGCACGTATTCCGCATGATGTAGATGCCGGGTGAAGCTCTGCGCGACGGCATAGAACTCGTCCTCCACCATGATGTACATATCATCGTTATCGAATCCCTCGATCAAGTACCTATCCAACCAACTAATCAGCATGGTATCTGGAGTAACCTTGGGAGGGGCGCTACAAACTCTTCGGGTGGAGGCTGCCGGATCGAAGGAGAACTTGAGGGGCTTCGAGCTGTTGCGCGCGCGTCAGTCACGTCGGAGGAACCCACTTTGCGGTGCCCGGAGGTTGCGTACAGGATCTCAGAAAATCTCGCTTACTGGGAGTATCTGGCGTAGCAGACTTCGTTTTCACTTTGGTATCATTGTCGCCCGGCGCCTCCGACTTCATTCGCTTTCTCTGAGGTCCCGATTCCTTTTTGACGCGCTCATCTTTGCCTCCGCCGACCAGCCACGGCAAGGTCCGCGGCATTTTGAGGCGTCGCTCAGATACCCAGGTATATATAGCACAGGATTTCGATATTCGGATATATGGAGTAGTCGCATCATCACTAGCAAATGGCAGGAGATCCCTTGGAGCGGAGTCGACTGTGACGCGAGCGGCGAGAGTAATTGTCTAGGTGAGCGTGGAACGCGGAGAGCTTCCGATGGCGGCACCGCTTACTTAGACTGGATATCACGCCTGCCGCGATCTAGACCGCGCCGCCATTGACATAGATTTCAATTCACTTCTATTTCCTAAATCTGCACAAGCATTGCGCCAAGATCGTGTTTCATTCTCGTTTTGGGTATCTAGCGCCTAGCTCAATAATGTTACAGTACAAAATGAACCCGTTCCCCAACGCCATCCTGATAGAATGTGGATACCATGACCCCGACTAGACCTCATGATGATCCCAAAAGAACCTGTTTGATGCCGCTTTCTGAATGCGCCTTCCACCATCTGTTTAGGAAACGCTATTTGTGATATAGCCAGACTACGCCTCTCCAGGTCGCTTGCTATTGCAACTCACTATCTTCACCCTGTCTGCCGTAACGGTCGTCTGGTTGTCCAGCTTGAAAGTGACATCCTTGATGAGGAACGTCCAAACTTCGTCACAGAACCGATACGTATCGAGATGACCCTTTGAAGCCGATGAATGTTAGCACCATGAAAACAAACCACCAGATGATATCCCTTGGCAGCGCAACGGGCTAGCCACGTCCCGGACCAGAAGAGAAAAACAGTACCTTGAAACTGAGCCTCGCACGCACTTTGTCTGCGAGGACCTCCGTGATGACACGATCGAAGTTGGAGAGGATCTTCATAGCCAGCTGCGGCTCGATCCGGCCCTCGTTGATCAGGTCATCTAGCGTATCGGTGAGGGAGAGCCCGATACTGGTGGAAAGTTGAAATCAGCGCACATCCTGGGACGGGAAAGCTATCCGAGTAGAGATGCAGTACCTGCTGCCACGATACAGCTCATAATATGCTTGAGAGCTCATCTTTGCGGGGTGAATGATGGGTGAGGTTTGATTGCCAGCCTCGAAAGACGGGAGTCTGGAGATGAAGGAGGCTGGCTTAGTCAGCCGATTGCGGGTCATGCGGGGAGAGTCAGTCACATGACCACGGGCTCCACTGTACAGGGGTACGTCAGAGGCAAGGACTCGACGGAGTCAAGTTTTCTGTGATGTATTCGGTTAGTAGTGTCGATCAAAAGGGATTCATATCTCCTTTTACTATTTAGACGGGAATTCGCTCTATTTTTAAAATGCTGTCGAGTAGTCTGAAGAGGACTAGTTCAGCTGCTATTTCATTAACCAGAAACCGCCCATCTCCATTCATTGTCCTGAGACAACGGTCGGGCACAACTACAGGTTTGTAGATTTAGGATGCTTCCAACATTTGTATTGTGTTAATTTGGTTCTCTTAGACGAGGTCTCCGGTAAATCTGAATCTGCTCAAGTTGAAAAGGGTGATTCGGAAAGCTCAGCAAAGAATCATGATAAAGAGCCAGGTCAAAGAAAAAAGACCAGTGAAGAGCTAGACGAAGAACTCTGCGAGAAACTAGAAGCAATGTCCGGCGAAGGCGGAGCTGCAGGTCTTGAATACGAGAACGGAAAGCCTGTTGCCATGAAGCGCAGCGTGAGAAGCAATATGTTCCGCCTGATCTGATTGCTGGATGGACACAGATGATCTGAACCAGCGAGATGCTTCTATCCCCTGACGCTTGTACTTGATCAGGAGTGTCAAGGAATTAAGATTACCATTTGGATGCTCCGGAATTTGAGTGTAGATATGATGCTGGTTTCGTGACATTATCTTCGTTCATTATCTCCCATCTCACAGCAAGCGATAGGGACTATCAGTAATACCTCAGTGACGCCGCAATGTCAAGCGCCATGAGGGTATAGACCGCATAACACATAGCCATACAACTGAAGACATAATGGAATGTATTACGGGTGATTGAAATCAGAATCGTCAAAAGAAGAAGCAAGAGACTCTACGAAGTTTATTCCCTGATAGCCCCGAAAACGGCTGTTAGCCATTCCACGAGGATAGTGACCTCGGGGCTTTTCTAGCCCGTGGCGAGTTTGATTCAGACTTTCACGTAGCAGCAGAAAAGGGCCACCAGAGACTTGAACCATCGCATTATATTGCTTCGTGATGAATGGACCTAGTAGACTCGCGCGATGGCTGTAGATAGTAAGCCATCGAGACTTATTAACCCATAGTACTTGAAGAGACTTATTAAGTCAGGTATATTCAATCAAGTTTCCGTTTTTCTCCCTGGTGAGACATACAATACTGTCGTATAGGTTGAATATAGGATGGTTACATCCAGCCAGGATGCCATTGCCACTCTCTGTCTCACCTAGTCAGAAGATAGTTCTGACGTAGATATGTTAAATTTCAACTTTATATGTGCCTCCATAACGTGTACCCGGCCTCAGATAGGGCACTCTGCACATTGTATCAGCTCTTCCAAGTCTTCGAATTAGTCTCTGCAAAATACTAGCAAAGGATGTTTAAATTTCCTTTTATAGTGCAAATTGCAAACAGTCGATTATTGTCATTTATGCTTGTCATTCATGCTTGCGATATCTCAAAAGGATCAGACTTATCAGGCTATCGCTCCCATCTTATCTCGGAACTGAGCCCATTCATAACGTCTTTGAGAGATCGGACAGCAGCAAGGTGATGAGTGTGATATATCCGATCTACAAATTTCTGCTCTAGCAGGGCTCTTATCTCATTCTCCGCCTTCCGTCATAAGCTTCTGTATTGTATAGGGGGATGCAATGAGGCAAGAGGAGCGAATTCAATACAGATACATATAAGCATCTCAGCGAGCCATTGTCTCATTTGTTTCCATTATAAAGGCATCCCTCGGATTTATGGGCAACTATCGTTACTTATATTTCTTCCTTATTTCTTTTTCTCCAGAGCCCCCTTTACTGACTCTTGGCACGATAAAGGTTACAAGGGCGTACAGTGGTACAAGTCACATAGACACAAACAAGGGAGGGCAAGACAAGCTGCAACAGCAGACACTGACACAATAACAATTGAGAAGAGCACAACTCTAACAATGAGAAGTGTCTAAACTGTCAGTTGATTGGGCATTTTCTGATAAGCGACGGGGACTGCCCAGACAAATACAGAGTATTACGAGCGGAGCCCCGTACCCTTTTACTCCATACGGTGGGAATGCTCCACTGCGGAGAGCCCTTGGCGCATTCCGATCAAGACAAAGAAAGTGGCGGTGGCTCGCTCTCATATCTCAATAATTTGCCATCATCGTTCTGTCTCTTCGGCTCTGGGATCATCGGTGGTAGCGCAGTAGGGATCAGAAAGAAAATGTACCGTGTTACAGGGCATGAGGTAGGTATTGGTATATTGCCGAAGGTCTCGCCACTGTTTTTGGCTGTCACTCATTCAAATAATGAGGCTTCCTTTAAACAAACCTACTGTGTATTGTGTTGACTGACCGCTTCTAATGTTTCCTTCTTGAGACTTGGATCTACCTTCTCCACAAACAGTTCTCTTGGCTGAGTGCTCCATTGTCCACCGGGCGATATATATACTGCTTTGCTGGTCCCTGATACTTTCTTTGTCGGACAGCACTGAACAGACAACTTTGAACACAAAGACAATATTAAACATCTACCTAATACCACTACTGTCAATCATGCGTCTCTCAATTGCTCTCGTGGCTTCAATTGTCTCCGGTGTCTTTTCCTTGAGGTAAGTGCGCGTCGCAGTTCTCACTCTTCTCTGTTGCTTCTAGCATTATACTTCCTGTCTACAGTTCAATTCACCATACCACCCCAATTGCCCCATTGTTCATATACATCTGAGTCAAGTCATTCTTTTTTTTTATCATTTCACCATTTCACATTATCCCAGTCATACCTTAAGTTCAGAGTACCTAACTGACCCCAGCCCTAGCAACATCACCACCCCGAGCCCCATCACCGCCGCCCCCGAGCCCTGCTACACATACACTACATCCATCTACCCATCTAAGGCCTGCCCCACCGTGGAGGGCTGCATCGACCTCATGTGCATTACCTACTCGACGAGCACGATGCCGTGCCCGACGGCGTCGTGTCCCGTCACGCCGACGGCGACGGTGTGGGAGGCGTGCACGACGACGTGCCGGGACGGATGCGCGACGAGCGTGACGAATGTGGTGGAGAGCGTGTGTCCGAAGGTGACGGGGTAGATTATAGTAGATGTAGGGTGGAGGGATGAATGGAGAGGGGGAGTTGTGATCGATGAGGAAAGGAAGAAAAGGAAGTGTGAATGTCATATACATCTTTCTCTAGCGTTTAATTACTGCTTCATGCACTCCTCAAAAATTATTTACTAGAATTGCACTGAACTGCGTGGGGGAAAAAGGCTAAGATTCGTTTCCTTTGATGATCCCTATGTGAAGATGATAAAAATACTCAAGACACAGTAAATTCACGAGCACAAAGGGGCTGTTCTAGCATATCAATCCGTCTCAGTTTGTTCTGCCCCCTCCAAAGTCCCTTTCATGTCGAGCAAAAAACGAGTCACTCAAGAGTTGCGAAGTTCACATTCCCAAAACTCATATCTCTGTCTAGCAGCAGTCCTGCATTAAGGACACGAACCAATTTCATCACACACCTGTAAAGTGATAGCTGATAACAACCATTGGAATCTAACCACCGACGACCATACCTGCAAGGACACCTGCGCCGATAATACCACCATCGGACGCTTCCCTCAGAAAGACCGATTTGCCGCTTTTCTGTGGTCCGGTTCTCATAATAAGTCGATCGATATATTGCTGACATGTTTCCTTGAAGTTAGGATAATTCTGGATAATACCGCCGGTGTAGGCGACGACTAATTCCTCAGGACCAGACTGCCAGTCCGGGGGAGTAGGTGAGAGAACTGGAATGATTGGACCTAGCGGGCCTCCAGATTTCGATGGATTTGCCGCTTGCGGCACCAGCGTGGGGATAATCGTGCTATTTGGTTCTGCCTGCATGCCGACGCTGCCATTGTATTCAGGGGAGCCGACATGTGAGGGCTGTGGTGAATTTGAAGTACTATCAGCCTTGAGTTCAATCTCCCGTGTACAAGCAAGTAATCCGACGACGGCCGCGGCGATTAGACCAGCAGACCTGGTCAGCACCACTCTGGCTATTTTCCGGAAGGCTCCTGCTGAGCTCGCATCCCAGTTCCATTCACTTGATTCTGGTGGTGGTAAGGATCGACGCAACTCATCAGCCAGTATCTCATCTGACCTTGCACGTGCAACGCGTTCTGAGATATAGGCGGTCGTTAGAGCGTATTCTTGGATGATATTAGCGGGAAGCGCTTTCTTCGAGAGGCCAACCACATTCGTGAGGTAGTCGAAGAGAACTAGGCGAATCAATTCGCCAATATACCGGCCACCGGTCATATACTCGAAGGGTTGAAAGCCCGGGCGAGCGCACGCCTTGTCCAGCTCTTCATCCCACTTCGTCGTGATGTTAAGCTCCTTGAGAGGTGCCGCCGCGCCGCTGATAGTCCATTCCGTATTAACCACAGTCTCCTTGGCGTCTGGACAACTCGAGCGGACCTGCTTAGCTTTAGACTCGTGTAAATCGGTAAGCTTCATTGGTATCGTGGCGTTACAGCCTGTGCCAACAATTAAACCCATAGCAACCCGACTGTTTGGTAGAGACTTCACTGAGTAAGCTAACGAAGCAAGCGTGGCAACAGTATCGTTAGTGATGGCCGCAATTTTCAACTTGGGCAATGCAAAGAGCTTCCGACGCTTGGTGGATGGCTCATCTTCGTCATCCGGGCGCCTCGTGTGTTTCTCGTATCCATTCAGTAGAATATCTCGCAGGTTTAGATTTGACGTGATCGCGAAGCCTTTGCCCATTGGCATCAGCGTGGCCTCTGCTAGCGACTCCTGCCTGCTCCAGTTAGTCTCTAGCGGCAAGAAGAGCTTGCAGTGATGATGATAATGACGACGATGCACATGGCTCCGACCAATTGTACGTCGCGTATTGGCAGAGTAACGCGACAAAAGACGCGAATAAAGAGGATAATGAGACTTACATAATGGGAAAACTGAATGTAATGCCCATGTCCAGCTCCTCGGGGATGTCACTCTTGGTTGCGTCCGAGGACAGGCTGTCCGCAACCACCTCGGCAATGCAATCCCCGATCCATGAAAAGAGATCTTCTGCCTTGTCTTTTTTCAGATGCTCCCCAATCGGCCATGCTTTCTCCAGTGTCCGTCTCACACGTTGCCTCTGCGCTTTCCGGATAGTTTCACGTGACTTATCTAGTCCATCTGTGGCCGGTGCATCAGAGTCTGCAGCCTCCCCTAACAACTCGATAAAGGCAACTCTGAGGTTGCTCCCACCGACGTCAATCGCCAGATAGCGACCAGTTTCCTGTCCAGTAGGCAGTCTGGTCACCGGTGTGGGAAGGAACTGCTCCTCGGATGTGAGGGCAAGATGCCGATATACTTCGGAGAAACGGCGCGCGAGCTTGTACAGAGTCGCCTCGTCGAGAACGAGAGGAGAAAGAAAATTGTCAAGCGCACGCGACTGTGCCCGCTGCTCATTATATGACGAATCTGTGTCGGGGCCGGCTTCGTCATCCTCCTCATGCATGTGCCCATGCTCGTTGTCCCGACTAGCATCTATGGAGTTCATCACGGTTTGCCGCGACATGGTCAATCTGCAGTTGAAGGCCAGAACGCACAAAGGACGAGACGCTGTATGTCAGAAAAGGACTATGAAGACAGAAAGTGGTCTGAACGGTCTAGGTAGCCGCCAGGCTTGTGTCATGAATTGACCCTCTAGCAAGGCACAGGGACACTGAGTAACAAAATCCGAAACTGCTAGAAGGCACAATTGAGCAATTGCATTCCACAGCTCAGAATGTTAAGGTGCAGGACAAGAAAATCTGCTAAGAATGGAGACCGAGGTTGTAGAAGTGCACTGTGCAAGCAAAACGCCAGTCTTAAGAAAAGCTAAGCAGAGAAAACCTCCTGCAGGCTGTGCAACTCAAGTTGAGATTTGATGTGCACAGGACGGTCTAGTTATAGACGCTCTGGCTGATATGTCAGTCAAATGAGGTACAAATCAATTGGTAAAGGTAAATACCAACAAGCGAACCAGCACCTGCTCAAAGCGCGATATGGGGAAACTTTCCAGGACAGTGCGAACGCAGAGGACTATCAGTTTCCCAGAAAATGTAGGTGTGGAAGGAGATCAACCGGGGTGGTCATCTAGGACAGTTTAAGATGAGAGGATATGGATATGAGGGGAAGAGGCAGCAAGCCAGCGAGTGCACTGGCAGAAACGTTGCGTTCTCCACAGGCAGAGACGATACGAGGGAAGCGGGTCAGAGGTGAAGACGCGGCCGAGCAGTGGTGGGAGAGAGGCAGCTGTGAGTCGCGTTGAACGATGGATGGACAGATGCGACCATCTGGGCACGAGGCCTCACCCCCGATGCGACGCTGTGTTCAAGCAGCTCTGTCTGTCACAGTCTCCAACCGGCGGACTCCAGCCCGGAGCCTCACAGCAGATCCACCACGGCAGTTGGATTTGACTCACGCAGTTCCTGCGTGGCTGTTCTCTCAACCCATTTAACTTCCGATAAATACTGTCTTCCCAAGGTTAAGGCTGCTATGCTTTCCTTACTCAACTGGGAAATGCCCGACCGCCGGGGAGGAACGCGCGGGTTGCCCAGGTCTAGTATAGAGCGCCCTACTAATAGTTACCTTTTAAGTACGCAGTAATCATACACAGCTATTGCGTACGCAGACAGGATGGTATGCGAATCGTGATGTGTTCGGTAGTTCCTGAATCCTTGGGCAGAAGCTTCCCAGAAGATTAATCCTAGCAGTCGTGCGGTCTTCATCCTGGAAGGCGCATCGATCCCTATGGATGTCGCCTGTCAGGATCTCCGCAGTGACAGGGAATAACGGCTCCGGAACTGCGTCAGATCCCAAGGCCTGTATCCCTCATTGATGCAGGGGAAAAACAAACCCAAGACTGGTTCCATCTTTCATACACTTGCCGGGACAAGGATCTATCCTCTTTCCCGCACTGCTTGCGACGCCTCACGCTGTCGGTTAAGGTGTGAGTGCTGTGACTGTGTGCTCTGTCCCGACAGGACCCGCGGCCCTTCCCGACTGCGGCAGACGATCCGTACAATGTCATACCTGTGCGCCGAGAAACGCAGCTCTTGAAACAGCATTCCCCAGGCCCCAACAGTCCTTTCTCCACGGACCTGCGTTACACGCTACTCTACTGTACCACGGAGTACTCTATCAAGGGCACTGATGTTCTTGATAGATACAATGATCTGAAACCAATACAGTCTCCATCCTGTCATCCATCCCCTTCTCATTCTCACCAGCGAGAGTCGAGCCCCATGTATATTATTTTCCTCGGGAGACGATTGCGTATGTCAGATCTCCAGCATAGCCTAGATAGCATTCAGCGGCACAAGTATGGAGCACTACGTACTTGTCTTGACGGCTAACCCATCTGCCGTCCAAGATTCGAAGTTTTCTGGTCAAGTTACCGAGCTGATTCCATCCCGCTGAAGAAACTAACCTGATACCACTTGGCACTAGGTACTGTACAAGTACGTACTCCTGACAAGTCGTGATTTAGAACTCGAGGCGAAGCCACCCGATTGGTATCAACGCCATGTGGCGCGGACAAGGGTGGGACAGAAGCATTCATCATCTGTCTGTGTTAGCCAATCGACATATCCGGCATTTACAATTGATGATTTGCAAGGCGTCCCGATTGCCTGGATAGCCTTTGACCGTTTTGATGGTTTCCGGTGACGGAGCTAAGGGTACTTCGTATAGCAACACTGTACCGAAGTACTACACAGAACTCCTTCGAAGTACGGAGTAGAATACGGAGTAGATTTTTTTTAGCAGCAGCTGAACATGGAGATGTCGAGCGTACCCACAGCTCCAGAATGCCACGTTGTTCCGGCTGTGAATCGAACCGTCTTTGCCCGGAAGAGTTTCCTTATTACTGCGCTAAGCCACCAGCCAGCGTCTAGCGTGTTCCAAGTTCCAACTGCGGACAATATGATAAACGTCACGCAAGAGCCACAAGGGTTACTTGGTGCGACCTCCACCATTCGAGCGGAACTGACGAGGTCTCGCCTGGCCTCGGTGCCTGCGACATCGGATCGGAATCGATGAACTATGAGGCATCCATTATTGCGACGATTGCGTCCCCAATGCGCCATCGGCTCCTAGCGACCTACGAGCCCAGGGTTCGAGGCTTTAGCTTTCTCAGGCGCCTCAATTCTCCGTGGCTGATGCCGCGTTCAGCTCTATTGCTGGAGCTTCCCACTATGACTGAAAGTGGGAATTCCGGGGGATAAAAGAAGGTCCGTTACAGCAATGAGATCGACGAGCCGAGAGAATAAAAGCTGTCTGAGACGGTAGAGCGGCAAAACAGTCTGAATGCTCCGAATCCCAGAACCGCATATCGCAGGAAAAACATGGGAATATCTATTAGATCCTAGAATACTTGCTTCGCAGGCGTGGAGACAGTTCTGCTACCCTGTGTTGGTTATAGGAATGTGAACAAGTAACTAGTGTCCACGCGAGCATACTATCGTGGTTTGGTGTTGGTGAACGCCCTGAGATGACGGACCTGATAACTGCACCAAATCACTTGCCTCATAGAGTATGCAATAGCAGAGCACACTAACTCATAAACAGCCCGATAAACGAAGATATAATAACATTCTGCCGCGGCATGCCGATCAACTGACAATGGCTATTGCCTGTTAGTGCACACGGAGTACGGTACATAGAAGGCAAGCTGTCCGATCGAGATATTATTGTCTCCACGTAGCATCCTTGAGAGCTAAGATCTTCGACAATGCAACTTGAAGTTGGAACACCCCGAAGTTGGATATTGGATGTAGCAAAGATTTTGCGTTGAATTGTACCTGCTTCAGTTTATATGCGCATGTTAACGGTTTATCATTTTTTTGTGTGTGGCAGAATTGTAATGGAGTAGAAGTCGTATGCCATTGTCAGTTAGTGCTGGAATCGACGTCACACTTGCCTGAGGATAGTGGGACGCGCCTCGGCCTTCATCACGCGGAGCTCCCATTCACTACCACGCGGTCTATTACGATCGTCCTCCATCCACGCCCACGAGACTCGCCGTCTCCGTCTTTGGAAACTGTACACTGTACAGTAGCGTGAGGCGGAGCCGGCACTCTCTGGAAATTTTTAGCGGAAGAAAGACGACAAGCGGCAGCAGGATGGAGGAGAAGACCCCAGCTCACCCGCGTCCCCACCACAATTACTACGATGCATCCACTCCAGCAACAACCGCCTTCACATCACGAAGAGATCGCTGTATCTCCCGTTTCCTTCGCCGGGCTCTGACCACGATTTGCCTATGCTTAGCCTTCTATGTCCTTCTGAACCGCTACGTCCACTCTGCGCCTCCTAACACGAACGATCCCAATGATGGACGTGACGCTGGGACCGACAACAGTGTCCCGACAGGTTCCTCCAAGAAAGTGCCGCTGGAGGCCCACATCATGAGCAAATGCCCAGATGCACGGGACTGCCTGCAGCAGCTTATCGTCCCCGCAATGGAGCTGATTAATGATAAGGTCGATTTTCGACTGTCGTTTATTGGAAGGTAACGAGGCCCGTCCCTTTCAATACCTATAAACTTCTGTATTCCCATTCCCAGCCATGGTGATCCATAAGCCCCAGTAACAGTACAAGAGTCTAACATTATTCTCAAATCAGTGTCTCCAACAAAACCTCCGAAGTAGAATGCAAACACGGCCCGACCGAATGCATCGGGAACATGCTCATCCTCTGCGCATCCCACCTCCCTTTCTCTCCGGACACGAGCTCCTTTCCATCCTCATCCTCCCCCGCCTCCACCTCCTCCTACCCGCGCATGCCAACGGTCCGGTGGCTCGGCTTCGCCAACTGCCTTATCAGTTCATATGAAGAGATCCCGCAACGCTCTCTGGTCGAGTACTGCGCACTCGAGCACGGAATTGACTTTGACGCGCTGAACCAGTGCGCGAGCCAGCAGGAGGACTATGAGGGTTTTGACGGAGAGGGTGATACGCCGCTCAGCGGCATCGCGCTGCTGCGGAAGAGTGCATTGCGCAGCCAAAGGCTCGGAGTAACGACGAGCTGTACGGTGCGGTTGGACGAGTCGGTGTGGTGCGTGCGGGATGGAGGGGAGTGGAAGGATTGCGTCAAGAACGGGGAAGGGAGCAAGGTGTCGGTACTGGTTGATGAGGTCGAGAGACTATGGAAGGAGAGAAATTGAGGTGCTGCGCGGTGAGATAGAGAGAGGGACTGTGATTATTAAAAAAAAAAGGATATTCTTTTTTATGATGAAACGTTCCATGGCATTAATATGGACTGCATATGCTCATTCTTTGGGCTAACCTTTAGAGCATCCTTCCACAATGGGCGTCCCTCTTGATGAGACTGTTTTTCTATTTCATAAATTGCATGTTCCCGTGAAGCAGAAAGTGTTTAGCATATGAATTTGATTCCCTTGCCTCTGCGAAAGTGCAGGCATACCTGTGCGCTTATTTTCCGGTTATGGAATTAATCCATGGAACCGTTCGACCCCCGTCAACGTGACAGATGAGAATTCACCTCTCCTGATGAATGCCGATATGACAGGTGCTATTCACCAATGCAGCTTTTCGGTTGCTGAATGTGGGGAAATGGCTTGTTTCTTTCTGGAAAACTATGCAGAAAGCCATCCCACAGGAATCCATGCACGAGGCCTAAATGCTTAGCCATGCTTTATTATATTCACAGCAGTTCAGGCAATTTGCCTAACTCTGTTTCAAGTATTATTGTCTTATTCTTCTACATCCATATCCTTTTTTGTAGATCCTCTCTTCAGTTTTCGTTCTGGCTGGCCATGCTGCTGATCGGCTTCGAATGTCAAAAAGCACAGCCATCCAGGCTGGCGGTGGGCTGGATTCGACTTGGCCTGTGGAAATCGAAGGAGAATTATCTATTATGCTCCAACGGGTAGCCCTGGGCTCTGTTTGTTTGTATCCAGGAAACGAGGTCAAGTTACGTTGGTTTAGGAAAGATCCTCGTAGTTTGAGTTGCTCAGTTGTGACCTTACCTTTTTTTTCATCTTAGGTCTTGGATATGGATTTTATATTCACTTAAAGAGAAGACGCCGCGTCACGGAGTCATCCAGGCTGAAGGAGTAATCGACAAGAGAAGTTTGCAAAAAGACATATCCAAGCGTAATCTGAACTTTCCATAAGGAGAAGAATAACTCTGGAAACTATCTTTATGGCACAGTACATACAATATGCTGTGAATCGGTAGCTCTTCTCTTTTCTTTCCTCTGGAGAATGCTTTCGTCTCATCTGGTTGCTGAATCTTCACTAATAGCTTGTTTCGTATACTCCTGCTAAATGTAGAATGATGCTATGTAGTAGAGGAAGATTACAAGGCCTAAGGGGGATTTCGACATGTTAGATAGTCGCTTTTCACAAATGATGAGGGCCACTGGGCAACATGCAATATTTGAGTTAACTTCCCAATTCTACAATGGGGATAGGAATGGGCCTGAGAAGATGACTGGCCTCTTATTCTAGTTATCCCTCATATGTCGTGCCGCTGGAGAGCACTCCATAAAGAAGAAGGCTTAGTGCATGCATATGACAGTGTATTTCCATGAAAGGTTGGGGCAAACCTCACAGCACCTGTTGGATCCTTTGAGGTCGCGGGGTCCGCCGCAATGCTTGGTTGTTTTCATGTCATGACCCACTGGGTTCTTCCGACCTCTGAAGTGCCCCGAAATGGAAATGAACACAACATATGACTGTCCCATCACTCTTCTTTCTCCGCGCGTGTTCTGTTTTTCTGTTCTGTCTTTCTGTCCATCCTCCTCAGTCCTTGACAGGAGTCCCTTCACATCTGTGTATGGTCACTTCGTTTGATCTTACCTATCAACCCCGTTAGCTATAATTGGCACTCGTGTGTTACGCGGGCGACATCATATCCAGAGTCTCAGAGCAGACACTCAGCTGTGACACTGACGATGTCATCCTATACCCACAGTCGCCGCAGGCTGGACTACCTTGACGACCAGATCGACGATCTGGTGGACAAGTACAAAAAGGTCAAGGACCCACATCCTGTGCTGTATGAACTTCTCAAAAGTCCAGAAGAGTCCTCGATGCTCTTGGAGGTCCTGGAGCGCCACATCTCCCTCTTGAAATCGCGCTCGCAGGACCTTGACGACTGCCAGATCACGGTGTACGACGAGGCTCTTCTGATTCTGACCAAAAATGGAAGAGATCTCAGTTATACAGGAGCTCTCGAGCTCTATATCAAGGAGTTCGTGGGTATCAAAAGCAAAGGAACTGTGGAGGAAATGAAACTTGTTCTGGACAAGCATATTGCCTTGAAGACTCTCCTCCACAGGAGTATGCTATGCCTTTTTTTTCTGTGAGAGTTTGTTTGTTCTCATTGGCTGACAGCGGATAGTCTCTGAGACTGAGAAAAAGATGGCCCAGCGTGCTGCTTCCGCAGCAGACAAAGAAGACAAGGAGACCAAGGGACATTCTTCCTCTCCCAGCTCTGACTATCGTCTCCAGGAGAGGCAGACCAAGTCTCTCTCCAGCAACAGCACTGGTGTTCCGGAAGTCGATGAGAAAATCGCACGCATCCTTGACGTATATGCCAAGGCGAAAGACGACTACTACAACCTGGACTATACCAACCTTTCCAGGAAACTCAACGCAGCGAGGTTCCTTCGTGACACGGCTGAGAACACCATTAATTATCTTCGCGCCCACGACCTGGGGGACCATCCCATGATCCAAGATCTCAAAGACACCTTCGAGACGATGAAGGAGAAAGCCACGATCCTTTCTGGTGGCAGAAAGAGGCGTTTCGAGATCACCGAGGCGGACAAGCGTTTCCCTCCTCCCCCTCTTAAGAAGCAGTACCAGCGCTTCGGACATGAAAACCGTCGCCCGGATTACTACCGTCCATGAGGCAGAACTCCGATGGCAGTGGCCAAGCTTTGACGTTTGTTGGTATCTCGTATTTGGATCTGGGGCTGCGTTTTAGTGCTGTGCCTGGAATTTGTATTATTGTACAGTACACCTGTTAGCATGTAGGCTGGAGAGTTTGTGCTGAGAGCGTTAGTAATCCAATGGGATATCTCTGAGCATGAAATATCCACCCACATCGCTGTGCAACTGCGCATAGCAGACAACATACGGAGTAGATTTAGGCATGGACAGGGTGAGCATCCCCGGCCTATGGGATAAGACTCCCCGTACACGTGATTTCCGATGCGCGCCGCCGCGCGTCCGCGCGTCCCGGCAGAATCGACGGACTGGACGGAGCTCAGGTCCGGGCTTAGGGGATCTGCCTCTTTTGAAGATAGAAGCCAGATGTGCTCAATGGCTCTGTAAACAGCTTTACATGGCGTCTCGCAGAAGTACATGCAGTGCGAGATGATATTTCTATAAAACATCTGCTATAAGATCTCACTTCCCTTCGTTTGAACCTTCCAATGCCCTCCCCCTTGCAGGGCCCCACCCTGTCCGCATCTTCCTATGCGGAGGATACTCCGTCGTCAAGCTCGTTCGCAGCATCGCATTCGCAATTGACGCCAGATTCTGACGATGAATCGGACAATGAGAGCTTCTGGTCACAGACTACGCAACCAACACCCGTGACGCCGTACCTCCCCAAACTGCAGTCCGAATTCGGCAGAGATGCGGAGGAGGCAGACGGGAGCTTCAATCTTTCGTGCGAATATGACCAGAGAGATGGATCGCGGAGTGACCTCAAGTGTATCCGGCAGAAGGGTCTCGTGACGAGCTATACTGCCGCGGAGGAGAGACAGGTGGTGAAAAAATTCGACAGACGGCTGGTGCTCTTCTTGGCCCTGCTTTATTTGCTTTCCTTTCTGGATCGCTCCAGTGGGTAACATATGATGTATTTATCTATTTACCAGATGGGTACTGACCTCCGGTGTAGACATAGCCAATGCGAAAGTAGCCGGACTCGCTGATGATTTGAAACTCTCATCTTCGCAATATGAATGGCTCCTTACTGCCTTCTATATAACCTATATCCTCTTCGAATGGATGACTCTCATGTATCGCCTCGTTCCTCCACATATATTCATTCCGATTTGCGTGTGTGCATGGGGCTTGGTTGCATCTTTCCAATGCTTAGTAACTTCGTTCTGGGTACTTGTGGCTCTGAGAGCCCTACTGGGAATCGCTGAAGCAGCGTTCGGCCCGGGTGTCCCATTCTATTTATCGTTATTCTACAAGCGCGAAGAGCTGGCTTTCCGGACAGGCTTATTTATATCAGCGGCTCCCCTTGCTAGTTCCTTTGCAAGCAGCCTGGCATGGTTGATAGTCAAATTCAGCAGCAACGGCCCCATAGCGCCCTGGCGCACTCTTTTCCTGGTGGAGGGATTCCCGAGTGTCATTGTTGCCGTATTTGCTTGGATGATCATCCCGGATGCGCCTGGCAGAGCTCGATTTCTCACTCCGAGAGAGAGGAAGGTCGCCAAGTTGCGGCTAGAAGAGCGCAAGGCCGATCTTCACGAGTCACGAAGCGCACGATTCAACTGGAACGAGGTTGGGCAGACACTGTCTGATCCCAAATCATATCTCACAGCTGTAAGCCTTCTAAGCCACTCTCTGTGTCAGGGCCATGTTGACTTGCGATACGCAGTTGATGTTCTTCAGCTGCAATGTCGCTTTTAGTTCCATGCCTGTCTTCTTGCCTACCATAATTAAAGAGTAAGTTTACTCGTAGGAGACTCTCTTGTTACAACAGCCAAGACTAATCAATTCGCTCACAGTATGGGTTACTCCTCTCTTGCCTCTCAGGCCCTTTCTGCCCCGCCATATCTGCTCGCTTTCGTCGTTGTCCTGATTACCGCGTCTCTCTCCGACCGCCATCGCACTCGGAGTCCCTACCTAATTGCCCATGCCGTCGTCTCCTCCGCAGCATACCTCGCTATAGCAGCCACAGGCTACTTCCATTCCTACATGCCCTCATCTGTTCATACTTTTATCCGGTATATCTGCATCTACCCTGCCACTTGTGGTTTCTTCTCCGCCATCACCATTATCATCACCTGGGCCATGGACAACCGCGCCGCCAAAGAGGGGAAAGGCACAGGTGTTGCTATTCTCAATATAATCGGACAGTGCGGCCCGCTTGTCGGGACGAGACTTTACCCGGCCAGTGATGGACCATGGTACGTACATGGTATGGCTGTCTGTTCGTTTTTCATGATGGCCGTGGCGGTAATGGCGCTTGTGTTGAGGTTGCTTCTACAGAGGGAGAACCAGAAGTCTGAGAGGATCGATGAGGAGTTGGAGATGGTAGAGGGAGAAGGGGAAGGACTGATGAGCGCTGATGCAGGTGGAGGAAAGCACGCCGCGGAGAGGTTCACATATATAGTATAGAAAGAGTCCCATGTATCTACATAGATTTAATTCTCTTGATCCATGAGATGGAAGAAATACATGGTTGCGTTGTATGTCGGCTTCGGGCTGTCGACATCCCGAGACGGTGATTGGCGGGCTATGCTTCCGAAGGCAGAGCTCTTGACCCAAGGTCGACCGAGAACAGAAGCTCGTCCAAACTCCAAACCGTCCCCGGTTCGCTGATGGACAACATGGCTCTCTGTCGGATCGTGGGCTTGAACTGCATGCTTCTTCCAATACTTGTTCAGACGACGCCAACATGGAAATTCAATTGGACACAGACACGGAGATACAGCTAGGAATCCAAACGGTACAGGCGCACAGAATGCGGCCGCCTGGCCATTCCTGAACACCGCGATTTTGGGCTGAACTTCGTTAATGACGCCGTCGACTGGAGAACGTCTTGTTCTGGAATCCTGCTAGTAGATGCCCTCCAACCCCCCGCGACGATCATCTTCTCTCGCCATGGAGCCGCCGACCTCGGTAGCTTCCATGGAAGCGGACAATGAGAGCTCTCCGAACGTCGCCGCAGATATCATCAGAACCTTGGAAGGTGAAAGTAGAATGTGACACGCCGTGGCAAGAACCCTGTCAGTTCTCTTGCGCCTGCACAACTATGGTTGACGATGGAAGTATCTGGAGCGACTGGCCTAAAATCAAGGATGCAGCCAGTGCAGGAGCATCCTTGGGACAGTGTCGGATTCGTTCTGCTCTCCTTTTCACATAAACAAATTTCGGCTACGGCAAACCTGCTGCCTAGGGTTTGTCGCCTCTGCTTAAAACCCTTCGCCCCAAGGATGTGATGACGCAGACTTCTATGCTTTCCCCAGATTTTGTCGCTCTTCGAGCATTTTCTTCTCCCCTCTCTCTCCTCTCTTTATGTGAGACCGCGGAAAGCTTGTAACCATGTCGTTCTCCCTTTCACGTAAGCTGGGGGCAGCTCGATCATTGTTACAGAGAAGTATCAGGTCACCGCTTTCATCACCACTCCTCCGGGCGGCATATGCAACAGCGCCGCCGCCGACGACAACGTCAGGAGTATCCACTGACCACATCCAGACAAAAATACCCCCAGTGACAGGCGGGAAGAATGCTCAACGGTTTCGCGAATTCAACCTTGAAGATCGGGTCATCGCCATCACGGGTGGTGGACGAGGGCTCGGCCTCGCCATGGCCGAAGCGCTGATGGAAGCTGGCGCCAAAGGTAAATTTCACAAATATGTCTAAAGAAAGGTCCATTATGGAGATGCTGAGATCCCATTGCAACAATGGAGTATACTGCATGGACCGCCTTGAAAGCCCCGACCCCGAATTCCACACAGCCCAGGAGCGCGCCAAAACCGCCTACGGCGGCCTCCTCGAGTACCGCCGCGTCGACGTCCGTGACCACATCGACGTCAACAATACGCTGGCAGCCATCGCGGCCGAGTCGCAGCGGCTGGACGGCCTCATCTCCGCCGCGGGCATCAACCACCTGCAGAGCGCGATCGACCACGACCAAGACAAGCTGAACGAAGTCATGCAGATCAACTACAACGGCGTCTTCAACTCGGCCACCGCGGCCGCGCGGCAGATGTTCCACTACAAGTGCCGGGGGTCCATCCTCCTTGTCGCCAGCATGAGCGGGCTCATCGCCAACAAGGGCATGACGTCCCCCGTATACAACTCCTCCAAGGCGGCCGTCATCCAGCTCGGGCGGTGCCTCGCCATGGAGTGGGGGAGGCATGGCATCCGCGTCAACAGCCTCTGCCCGGGGCACATCGTCACGCCCATGGTGGAGATGGTCTTCCGCAAGAGCCCTGAGGCCAAGGCGACCTGGGAGTCGGAGAACATGCTCGGGAGGCTGGCCATCCCCGAGGAGTTTCGCGGTGTGGCTCTGTTCGCACTGAGCGATGCGAGCAGTTTCATGACGGGCAGTACTCTGCTCATAGATGGCGGTCATACCGCCTGGTAAGCAAAACGAATAAGCAAGGGTCATAATACGGTATTATTGGTAGTGGGCTGGAGCTTTCGGATGGATGGAGGGAGAAAGTATATCTGGGGAATTAAGCCTTCAGCAGGCGGCTCATTGTTTCTTCCTTTTTGCTTTTTCTTCGGTTGCCCAAGGGACAACGACATAATAACTTATGTATCTATGACTCTTGAGCTGTATATATTATATCTGTAAATACAAAAATTTTCGAGGATGTCCGCTTTCACATCCTTCCATGATACGCAGACTTGTAATTCTTAACTGTGATCTCTCTGTGACCAGTACAGAAGTGCTGATACGGTTGCCTCAGTGAAAGGGGAAGATATTAGCTTACCCATATCCAGGAGGTATCTCCCTGATACAAAAAAATCATTCTGGAAAGACCTAAAAAAGCCACTCACTCTTGCCTCACCTGAACATTATCATTGGCATTTTTGAACAGGGTGAGCTGGGCGAGTCAGGCGAGCGGCTTACCTACTAAAAGTGATTCTGAACCACTCACCTATCCTTCCATGAATTAATTATAGGTCACTTTTTCAGCATCAATTGTGAGATATAGTATAATATCAACTATTCCCAACTTTTGTAGTTCCTGTTACTTTAAATTTTGAATTTTTCAAGGGGCAAAAACTGTGTTTCTTGTGGTGTATGCTATGGAATGAGAACTATCGTAAGTTTAACTGAACAAACCTTCAACCTTTCGTCAGCAGATATAGGACCGTATCTCTACAGACGGGTTGATCATGATCGAAGCTTCTAGTATAGTGTCAAATATGTGACAAATCTATATGTAAGGATCAGTACTAGATGTTGTATATGATGATCTAATCTTCTGGCGGGTCAGGAACTACCTTTGTACAGTACATACATACTACCGCTATGAAGGGGATCACAACTATATTATGACTGAATTATTAACGATGCATTGCCAGTATAATTCGTCCCTTATTATTAAACTTCCGCCTCGGATGAGTCAACATCCGAAATCTGTGCACGAGATGACAAATTGTCTCTATGGAGTATTTCTAAGCTGAATGATTTGAATACCATTATCAAAAAAATTTTTATTTAGTAATGAGATGTGAAGAAATCTCAATTCCCAGTACAGAGAGCATTATCCTGGTCTGCTGGTAATACAGTACACTAAGTTTCCTTCCTTGCCTGAGGTCTTTATCGGTAGTCTCTTCGACAGTTCAAGTTGGAAGCGGACTCGATCAATCAATCCAACCATGGGAGCGATCAAAGTGGCTATCGTCGGAGCAACAGGCGAAACAGGGAGTTCCATCGTGAACGGCCTCATCGAATCACCAACGGACTTTGTTCGTTTCGACGCAAACTGACCTCCCTCCCTTCATCACAGATACAGATAATATTGCTAACTTCGTACATCTGGCTGGGAGATCACAGCCCTCACGCGCCCGCCCTCTCTGCGCAAGCAGGCCAACCTTGCGCTCCAGGAACGAGGCGTTAGAGTGGTCGCGTTCGATGTCAACGGCCCGCTGGAAGAGCTGGTCAAGCTGCTGGAGGGCATCGATGTCGTGATTGCCGCAATGGGCCCTTCTGAGTTTGCGGACCAGATACCGCTTGCGACGGCCTCGAAGCTGGCTGGTGTCAAACGGTTTGTTCCCTGCGCGTACGCGCCGGTCTCGCCGCCGAAGGGGGTCGTTGATGTTCGTGATCAGGTGAGATACAGATACTTAATAGATAGCCTGATATCTGGAAGAACTATTATATAATATTGCTGGGGTGTAGGTTCTCACACAGCACATATACAGAAAGAAGACATCCTGAACCACATCAAAAAGCTCCGTCTTCCGTACACCGTCGTCGACATCGGCTGGTGGTACCAGGGTTTCATCCTTAAACTGCCATCCGGACGGACAGACTACGCCAGATTTCCCGACCCGATTGGGGATAAATACATCCCGGGGGACGGCAACATGCCCACTGCCTTGACGGACGTCTCCGACGTGGGACGCTACGTGGCCCGGATTATCGCAGATCCACGAACCCTCAACAGGATGGTCTTTGCGTACGGCGAGGTCATCACGGCGAACCAGGTCTCTGATCTGGTGGAAAAAGTGAGCGGGGAGAAGATCCAGCGGAACTATGTAAGTTTTGATTTGATTGATCATGGGAAATGTCTATATAGATTTACTAACAACTAATGATAATAATAATGACAGGTCGCTGAGGCCCAACTCACTGCTCTGATCGCCGCGACACGTGAAGCGATCGCGAAAGGCGCGACTGATTTTCCCACGATCGTCAAACTCCTTTTCTGCCAGTACCATTATTCCTGGGGTATACGTGCGGATAACACACCCGAGTATGCCGAGTATCTGGGTTACCTGAGCGGCAAGGAGTTGTACCCTGATTTCAAGCCCATCAGGTTTGAGAGCTTCCTGAAGGATCTGCTCGAGGGCAAGGCGAGACGGGTGTACTCGTAAAGATAGAAATGAGAACAAGGCAGGACGGATTTTTCCTTGCCTCATTCGTTTCTGGCTGGTCTTTTTATTTTTTTTTTCTTTTCTTTATTATTATTATTATTATTACTATTATTATTATTGTGTCAGGATACTGATGGTTGAGCGTTGTGCCGACTATTCTGGTTTTACCAATCAGGGAGCACAGGTGACGCGATGTATATAAGAAACTTCAGCGCGAAAGGATCACCAATGAGTCTTGCCTCGCAAGTACTGCCGGATGCGTTGGTATCCAGTGTTGGGTTAAGGTTGTACTGTTCGCGTCCGCTTTCATTTCGCTGCCGTATATTATTGCTCTGTAGGTAACAATACTCCGTAGTAGAAGTGCGTCATTAACCTTAACGGATCCCTCCAAAAAAAACCGAGGTCAATTGCGTCTATCCTAGTAATTCACTTTTCAAACCACTCATTCTAAACTGAACCGTATGGACCCAATCTGACGTCCGTGGTATCACACAGGCAGGCAGACAAAAAGAAAAGGCAAAAAGTATTAGTTGCGGAGCTAACCGCCCTTCGACCTTCTTCTACCCTACTACTTTGGAACTCCGTCCCGGCCGCCAAGCGGGTAGTAGTCCTCCGCGCCGAGGGCGGCGCTATTCAGGCTCCCGAAATCGAGCTTCATGAGCAACCGGTCCACACCGGGTGCTTTCCGGGGAACATACGCATCCGGCTCCGCGATGCCGCGCGGCCCACTATTATTGTTATTCGGATGGTTCTGGTTCTGGCTCTGGTTGTTGTTCTTCCCCAGATCGAACATCCTCCTTCCCTCCCCGGATCGGCTGTCGTCGATATCCCTCAGTCGCATCACGACTTCCTTGATCCCCCTCTCGACCTCCTCTCGTGTCTCGCGCAGTTCGTGCCAAACCTCGCTTTCTTCGCGTGCGTAGTCCGTTAGGGCGTCGACGACGCCTTCGTCGGTCTCGAGGTCCAGGTTTCGCTGGATGGTCTCGAGCCGTGAGACCAGGGCGATGAGGTGGTCGATGCTGGTGAGGAGCGAGCGGAGGGAGCTGGTGAAGGGGACTTCTGTAAGGAAGAGGGACTGCGCTAGAGAGGCCAGGTAGCGGCGGTGCGCTACCGTCAGCGCTTCGGGATCGTGTTGCTGGTGCGTGTTCAGGGTGCTGGTGGGTTCGTCGGAGAAGGTCCTTGTATGTTGATGATATTTCATTGAAGACGCTGTCCCGGGACGTGACGCTGTTCCAGGACGAGTTGCTGTACTGGGACGGGTTGCTGTGCCAGGACGCGAACCTGCCCGTGACACTGGGCGTGATCGTGAGGTAGACCCTTCAATCCACTGCCGGAAGTGCTGCCAAGAGCCGTTGATTACTTCGCCCTGGAAGTAGCTCGAAATCTCCGACAGGACGAAGATGGATGCGCTGCAAGTTGCCCAGATGGGTCTCATCCGCGCAGTTCGAGCGTTTTCTCTCTGTCTACCCGCGCGGAGCCGGTTCTGGCCGTATTTAGTATTGCTTCGTGGAGGGCCCCATGGCGAGGGGTAGCTTCTTCGAAGGGAAGTGCGTTTCCACAGATCACTTAGGCGGATCTGCGCTCGACGTATCCCCAGCAGATATGCGTGGATCTTCGAGTAAACGGCAATGTCTGATGTTGCGAGAAAAAGGTCAAGGGGAGGGTGAACTTGGAGTGTCAGAGATGTTGGAGTAGGAAACAGGAGGTCGTCGAAGGAGATGTTAGAAATCTCCGCTATCAGGCTGGTTCCGGCTACGTCTCGAGATGGAGTCATCGAGCGACCGCCCTTTTTGCCGCTGATAGACAGACGGAGCAGCTCCCGAGCAAGGTCCAGTTCATCGTCGGCTGGGTCGTCCTCATTCTGGAGGGAAAAGAGTTCCGCCCAGGTCTGGGATAAAGCTGCCATTACCTCCCCTTCTTTGATGGTAAGTCCATCCAAGCCGCCAGACTTGTCCCGCCTGGAGGTCTCGGGTCTCCGATGTCTGCCGTGGACGCGCATGTCAGCATGCGATACAAGCGCCATTGCGAACTCTCCCCGTCCTAAAAGGAGAAAGTTGTGAAGCAAAGACAAAACCTCGAGGATTTTGGGTAGTGGAAGGAGCTTAGAAAGGGCTGTTTGCGACAGGGACAGTCGAATTGCAGTTACGGCATTCGACAGACTAGAGCTTGAGATGGGTGATGTTAGGGAAGAAAGGTGTTGGATGTGGTCTCCGTGCAGCGTGACGTGTGATAGTGAGCTCTGAGAAGAACCGGTCGTAGAACCCTTATGCCTGGCTCTGATATGGTTCAGAGACTTGCCGATAAACAAGATTGAGGAAGCTGTTGCAGGTGAAACGAATTTCGGGAGCAAATCAGCGTGCATGACGAAGTCCCTGGTTCCCTGCGGACCGTCGTCTTCGTTGCTGACATCCTCTTGGATAAAGAAGTCTTCCTTGCCAAACGTCGGCAGATTGCCATACAGTAGCCACATTGATAACTGTCGCATCCACGCTGTCTCTGCGGCCTTAACTAGATGCAACGCCATCTCTTCTAGATCCTGATACCCCGTCTGGGCCTCCTTGCGGAGATAGTCGATGATACCGGCGCCGCTGCAACCCTGGGCAGCTCCATCCTTGGTGGATTCTGGCCGCATGAATCGCGCAACCTCCCAAAGCCACTCCATCCTCCGCGTCCAGGGAGCAAACTCCCCGACAATTGTTGACAGGGGCACGATGCCATATCCGCCGACATAGCCGCTGTCCCTGACCAGGATTGCCTTTTCCACTTTGAGTATCTTCTTCTGGAACCTCCCGAGATGCTCCGTCGCAATGGCAGTGGACACCGCGCGACAGACGGTCGACGGATGGGAAGACGAGATCAGGGACGTATGCGAACGCAGCAACGTGTGAAGGCGACTCAGGCGCGCAAGGGAGGCGAGGAGGGCTTTCTCCGGAGGTGACAGAAGCGGAAAAGCTTCTTGGGGAGGGCCATCTTCGTTTGCCTGCGCGTCGAGGAGAGGCGACGGCTGGCCGGAGAGGGAGAGAAGAATCTCGTGGAGCATTCTGCCTCGAATTGCCTGTTGACGCCGTCCGAGATGGTTAGCAGAGCTCGCGCGCTCCTCGGGTGCCTATGACGCCCGGTCGTGGACCAACCTGGATGACTGGTCTCTGCCTGCTTGCTTCCGTCGACGCTGCCAGTACAAAATACCACGCCCGAGCAGCTCGAAACGGCACATCCAGACGGTTAATTGACGACAGTAATTGGCGTCCCGGGGTGGTTGTGCCGTTGGGGGACTCTGCTGTCGCGTGGGAGGTGTACAGAGACGCGGGCGCGGAGCTGGGGACGGGCGCCGGACCTCCCTACGGCGGCCTGCGTCCAGCGTCGTCTGTCCCGCAGGAGCAGGAGATGCGAGCGCCTACGGCGTGCGTTGCACTGCGGTGCTCCATCCCGTACATAGCAGCTAAAGGCCTTCCATCCTGACAGGCTAACAGATACTGCAACTCCCACAGCCCCAGCACCGCGTGCAAACTGCCCAGCGCTCTCGCAGGCGCGGCGGGGACGGCGCTGTTTGAGCGCGCCCGCGGGGCTCTGGCGTCTCGCCGCCCAATCGTGGCGGGCGTCCGCCTTAGTCAGCGCCGCGGGAGGCCCTCTTACGTCGAGGCAAGCATCTCTTCTGTCCCTCCTCTCTCCAACACGGTCATCTCCTTCGCTGTGCCTCTCTCCATCGCTTTTCCCTCTGTCTTGTGTTGTTTTCCTTGCGTCTGATCCCTCCGTACCTCGCTCCCTCCCTACGCTACTCCCAGCTCGCCGGTCGGTCGAATACCCCGCTATTGCCGCTGCTGCTGCTCAGCACATCCATATACCACTCCCGACTCTCTTGGCTTCTACGCTGCGAGTTGCAGAGACCGCTACCGCTGGTCTGAAAGTCTTGCCGCAGAGCAAGACTTTCATCGTACGCAGTATTCACCATTCCCTCCAACACCGATCCCCGCGAGACCGCGAAGCTGGGAAAGCGCAAGGCCTCCACCAGTGAAGTTACAGTTCGTCCAGGGAAGAAGATCATGACGGTACGTGCTTGGACCCGAACGTGACCTGCGTGTCGGAGCAAATAACTGACAGGCTCTAGGACGGCAAGATGCAGATCGACAACCCACAGGAAACTGTGGAGAAGCTCAAGCATGGAGAGATTGACGAGGCCCTATACAGTCGGCAACTGTAGGCGCTCCCCCTGTATTGCGCTGTTCGACCATGTCAACTGGTTGCTGACACCTCGCAGGTATGTCCTTGGCCACGAGGCCATGAAGCGCATGGGCTCGTCGAACGTCCTTGTTGTCGGGCTCAAGGGCTTGGGTGCCGAGATTGGTACGTTTCATCGTCGCCGAGGGATTTGTGACTTTCTCTAACCACTTTCTATAGCAAAGAACATTGCTCTCGCCGGCGTCAAGTCGCTCACTCTTTACGACCCCGCTCCAGTCGCCATATCTGACCTCTCCTCTCAGTTCTTCCTCCAGCCACAGGACGTCGGCAAGCGTCGCGCCGACGTTACCGCCCCGCGGGTTGCGGAGCTGAACTCATACGTCCCTGTCACCGTTTTCGAGTCTGACAGCATCGTCGATGACCTTTCGAAGCTGAAGCGCTTCCAGGTGGTCGTCTTGACCCTCACACCTCTGAAGGATCAGCTGGCGATCGCCGACTTCTGCCACAAGAACGGCATCTACCTCGTCATCACAGATACCTTCGGTCTTTTTGGATATCTCTTCAACGACTTTGGAAAAAACTTTACCGTGGGTGACACTACCGGAGAGGAGCCCGTCAGTGGAATTGTCGCCGATATCGACGAAGAGGGCCTGGTGTCCGCGTTGGACGAGACCAGGCACGGTTTGGAAGATGGCGATTACGTGACCTTCACCGAGGTCAAGGGTATGGAAGGGCTTAACAACTGCGCTCCCCGCAAGGTTTCCGTCAAGGGGCCTTACACGTTCTCTATCGGAGACGTGTCCGGTCTGGGGACGTATCAGGGTGGCGGTATCTTCACTCAGGTGAAGATGCCCAAGTTCATCGACTTCCAGCCGCTTCAGGAGCAGCTCAAGAAGCCGCAATTGATGGTCTCTGATTTTGCCAAATTCGACCGGCCTGCGCAACTGCACATCGGCATCCAGGCTCTCCACAAATTCGCCGAGAGCCACGGCGGCGAATTCCCCCGGCCACACAATGAAAGTGATGCGCAAGAGGTACTCAAGCTCGCTAAGGCTCTGGCCGAAGAAGCGGAGGACAAGGTCGAGTTGGATGAGAAGCTCATCAAGGAGCTCAGCTACCAGGCTCGGGGAGACTTGAACCCGATGGCAGCCTTCTTTGGCGGCCTCGCCGCTCAGGAAGTCCTGAAGGCGGTCTCTGGGAAGTTCTACCCCGTTGTTCAATGGCTGTACTTCGACTCCTTGGAGTCCCTACCCACGTCCGTCACTCGCTCCGAAGAGGCCTGCAAACCACTTGGCACCCGCTACGATGGGCAAATTGCAGTCTTTGGCAGGGAATTCCAGGAAAAGATCTCTAACCTCCACCAGTTCCTGGTCGGCGCAGGAGCTATTGGATGTGAAATGCTGAAGAACTGGGCCATGATTGGCCTGGGTACTGGCCCCAAGGGAAAGATCAACGTGACGGACATGGATCAGATTGAGAAGAGCAATCTGAACCGTCAATTCCTCTTCCGGTCCAAGGATGTCGGAAAGCTCAAGAGCGAAGTCGCCGCTACGATGGTCCAAGCAATGAACCCGGAACTCAAGGGGAAGATCGTGGCCCTTCGGGACCGAGTCGGACAGGACACTGAGCACGTATTCAACGAGGACTTCTGGGAGCAGCTCGACGTGGTGACGAACGCCTTGGACAACGTCGATGCGCGAACCTACGTCGACCGCCGCTGCGTTTTCTTCCGGAAGCCCTTGCTGGAGAGCGGTACCCTTGGAACGAAGGGCAACACTCAGGTCATCCTGCCCCATGTTACCGAGTCATATTCAAGCTCCCGGGATCCTCCGGAGCAGTCCTTCCCCATGTGCACCTTGAAGAGCTTCCCCAACCGTATTGAACATACAATTGCCTGGGCCAGGGACCTCTTCCAGACCTACTTCGTTGGCCCTCCGGAGGCTGTCAACATGTACCTCTCACAGCCTAACTATATTGAGCAGACACTCAAGCAGGCTGGCAATGAAAAGCAAACGTTGGAGCATCTGCGGGATTTCCTTGTCACCGAGAAGCCTCTTACCTTCGATGACTGCATCGTCTGGGCACGCCATCAATTTGAGGCCCAGTTCAACAATGCGATCCAGCAGCTGCTGTACAACTTCCCTCGGGACTCAAAGACCTCGACCGGTCAACCTTTCTGGTCAGGCCCCAAGCGTGCGCCGACGCCGCTGAAGTTTGATGGCGAAGACCCGACTCATCTCGGTTTTATCATTGCCGCCTCCAATCTTCATGCGTACAACTACGGTATCAAGAACCCTGGTGTAGACAAGGAGTACTACAGAAAGGTTGCCGAAAACGTCATCATCCCCGAATTCACCCCGAGCGCCAACGTGAAGATCCAGGCGGATGAAAACGAGCCCGATCCAAACGCCCAGCCGTCTGGAACGTCATTCGATGACAACGCCGAAATCCAGCGCCTCATTGCCTCCCTCCCATCACCAAAGTCGCTTGCTGGCTTCCGCCTGCACCCTGTTGAGTTCGAAAAGGATGATGACACCAACCATCACATTGATTTCATCACTTGTGCCAGCAACCTGCGTGCTCAAAACTATGATATCCCGCAGGCTGACAGGCACAAGACGAAGTTCATTGCTGGCAAGATCATCCCTGCCATTGCAACCACAACTGCTCTGGTGACCGGCCTGGTTATCCTCGAGCTGTACAAGATCGTCGATGGCAAGAAAGACATCGCGCAGTACAAGAACGGCTTCGTCAACCTTGCATTGCCGTTCTTCGGCTTCAGTGAGCCGATCGCCAGTCCAAAGGGCAAGTATCTGAGCAAGACTGGCGAGGTGACCATCGACAAACTCTGGGACCGCTTCGAGGTAGACGATATCCCGCTCCAAGACTTCCTCAAATATTTCTCGGACAAGGGGTTGGAGGTGACCATGGTCAGCTCCGGCGTCAGCCTGCTGTATGCCAGCTTCTACGGTCCATCCAAGGTCAAGGACCGTCTACCGATGAAGTAAGTCAATCGCTGTCGAATGCTTATTTCTAGATTGATGCTAATGATAATCTCGCAGGATGAGCAAGCTGGTGGAGCACATCAGCAAGAAGCCTATTCCAGAGCACCAGAAGAACATCATTTTCGAGGTCACCGCCGAGGACCAGACGGAGGAAGACGTCGAGATTCCTTATGTAATGGTCAAGCTCAGAAAGTAAATTACTGGATGTCTAGTCTGGGGCTTTTATTCCCCAAAGGTCCGGACTATGGATAGCGGGGGCATCTCCTTTCCATGACCGAGTCTAGTAGTGGACTGCATTAAATAGAATATTTAGGCGGTAGCTTTTCTTAGTTGATATTGATGCCAATAATGAGAAGGCGGTAAATAAGCAAGCAGTTCCCGAGGCGTAGGTTTTGTAGATGCTTTGTCAGAGGGCAGTAAGCAACGGCCCGCCTCGCGGGCCGACGTCATCTTTAACCGCCGCGGCCAGACCATACAAAGACACGAGACTCGGAGTTCTCGTGTTGTTCCAGTTCAGCACGAGAACTTCCTCTTAAATGCATTAATGTCTTCTCCGCTTCTGAGATCGCGACAAGCCCTCCATCATATATCAAGACCCAGGACCATTACCGCGGGCTTCTTTGTGCCACCCCCTCACGGCTCCGATTCCATCTCCGCACCGATCTCCGCTACCGCTGCACGAAAGATGTCGGTACGCCAGGGCCCCTCACCCGGCCACATCTGTATGCGCACTTCTTTCCTGACACTGGCAACCTCGTAGACCGGCAAGATCACCGACTGGGTTGATCCCAATGACAAGTCCGGCGAGTTCAAGCGCGGGCAGTCCGTCTTCCGGAACTGGATCTCGAGGGAACCCGGCGCGGAGTTCCCGCCGGAGAAGGATCGATACCATCTTTATGTCTCGTATGCGTGTCCGTGGGGTATGTTCTCTTGTGTACTTGAATAATCCTTCCTTCTCCGTTGCTGGGTGAGACATGTACTGATTACGATTGCGTCAACCGCAGCGCACCGGACCTTGATCACCCGAAAGCTCAAGGGTCTCGAGGAGATTATCCGGTTCACATGTGTGCATTGGCATATGGGTGAGAAGGGTTCGTACAGCGCATCACTATCATTCGTTGAAAAAACAAACGGGTTGTTGATCCTCGATCGCAGGCTGGCGATTCGCGACGGCCGATGAGAAGCTGCCTGGCGAGAACGTCACTCCGGACCCTGTGCACCCCGAATTTACGCACCTTCGTGATATCTACTTCTCGGTCGATCCGGAGTACAAGGGACGGTTCACGGTCCCGGTGCTCTACGACAAGAAGAAGAAGAAAATTGTGAGCAATGAGGTGCGTCGTATCCCACCCCCTCTTTCCCCTTCCATATCGATATCATACCCAGAGTCCAACTCACTGACAAAACGCCATCAGAGCTCCGAAATCATCCGCATGTTCTACTATGAATTCGACGACCTCCTCCCAGAAAAGTACCGACAAGTCGACCTCTTCCCGCCGCACCTCCGCGCCGAGATCGAAGCCACCAACGACTGGACCTACAACGACGTCAACAACGGGGTCTACAAGGCCGGCTTCGCCACGACGCAGGAAGCCTACGAGCGAGCCGTCACGGCGCTCTTCTCGGCCCTGGACCGGATCGAGGCCCACCTGGCCGCGAAACAAGCTTCCAAGGACGACTCGTCGCCGTTCTACTTCGGCTCGACCGTCACCGAGGCCGACATCCGGCTGTACACGACCATCGTGCGCTTCGACCCCGTGTACGTGCAGCACTTCAAGTGCAACGTGCGCGACATCCGCTCGGGGTACCCGGCCATCCACCGCTGGCTGCGCGCGCTGTACTGGGACGTGCCCGCGTTTCGCGAGACGACGCAGTTCGAGCACATCAGGAAGCACTACACCAAGAGCCACTCGCAGATCAATCCGTTCGGGATCACCCCCGTCGGGCCCGTGCCGGATATCTTGCCCAAGGATGAGGAGGTCAGGGCCGTGGCGGCTCAGCCGAAGGAGTAGTAGGATTCAGGCAGTCAGATCTAAGTATTAATAATAGCCCTTGCGGCTGTCTGTTTATATATAGCCGATCTTTTAAAAAATGATACGTACTGTACGTATGCAACTATGTGTCTGAGCAATGCAATGGATAAAAAAGTGAAATTGGATATTACAAATGGCAAGGTTCGATCAAATCATCAGTAATTTGCTTATGAGACGAGGAGAATATACAGCGACAAGATGAAATATTCAGCAAAAGCATATATTTATTGACTGCTCCGTCAGGACAGACAGTCTCTCTCTTCTCAATTAGCCTAAGTACTGTACATAGTATCAAGACAAGATATGCGAACGAGAATCTATAAAAGAAGACAATAGGAGATCTAACAGACAAAACCATTGACTGAAATATCTCCTTCCATATGGAAAAGAAATCTTTTTCCACCTTGCAGTTCTAGTATACGCGACGCCACTCAACGCCACAAAAAGCAAGCCCCGCCACACCATGCTATGCTGTTATGTACTGTTTGGCAAAAAGACAAAAGTTTTGTACATGCTCTCCTTGGGTTGAGGAGGCGATTCGTGTATGATCAATGACGCTGTTTGGGCGATCAAGTACAGCCAAGGAACAGCGTCGAGGACAACAAAATGCCAAAAATCAGTAGGGGAAAAAGATATTTATAACATAGAACGAAACATAGAAAATGGCAGCGTCTGGGAGAAATAGCCGTGTAATTTCCAGGGCTGGACTGTGTGGGTATCTAAAAGATTCCAAGAAAGAGCAAAATAGAAGGCTCGGAGTTATGAGAAGAGCCCGCAGCATCGGCCCAAATAGGGCTGCTGCTCCATGTATACCCAATGCCACTTGGTGTTTACACCATTGGAAACGCTCGAGGTGACTGAACTTGGGGGAAATTTTATCACTTTAGGCCGAGGAGTCTCTTCGAGTTTTCATAAACAACGTAGCTGATGGACACTGCCGGCGCGACTTTCAACAGAGTTGGTGTAATGCCTTTATAAAGGCCATAAACACCTTCTTTTTGAATGGTCCTGCGCGCAACGTCGACTATTCCGGTGTATGTATGTGGGTGGAGGACAGTGCCTTGAGCCTGTAACCTTGTTCGAAGCACGTTCAATGGGTAAACGACGGAAGCACTCAGAGCCCCGCTGAATGCGCCAATAGCACCTGTGCTGAAGTTGCTGAGGGGAACATCATCTTCGTGGCAGTGGTTGACACGAGCCCTACGGGCAAGGAGCGCTCGCTTCAAGTATTCAAAAGTGGTGAGGTCGATAGCGGCATAGGGAAACACTCCCACGAGACCCAAGGGCAGCCCACGAAAGAAACCAAAGAGGCCGTTCGTTTGCCACACCTTCTTGGCCGTTGCGGCGATGAGCTGGTTGCCCTTGAGGCCACCTTCGACTGTTTCGCATTGCATGCGACTGACATAATAGTGAGCCATTGGAGCAAATGATTGAACAATAAGAGGTGAGACTTACAACTTAAGAGTATCAAGTGGGTAAACAAAGCACCTGGCGAGCGTTAGCAGGCAGTTGAAATCCTCTTGATGAGCACAACGTACTGAGCCACCATCCCGCCGAACCCACCGGACAGGAACTGTGACGCTGGAAGAAGTCGCTTGGGATCATTATGTCCTTCAAGTCGAGCAAACGCACGTTTCGAGGCCTTGACCCATCAGCAATAGACGACTAATGTAGCATCGAATGGTGGTCTCACTTCGTATGCCCCAAACTTGATAGCAGACTCTGGCATGACTTTCAACACATTCAAACCATTCCCTGCACCCGTTAGCCTGTGTCTCTCATCTACATGGACTCCGGCCACATACCTGCAAATAAACTCCTGATCCCACCAGCTCTCCATAACTCTTTGGTTGCCTCAATCAGGGTCCTTGAGGCCCTTCCTGCCGCCTGCAGCGGGGCTCCTTCTTTTGCAGCACGGGCGGTCGAATTCTTGACACCGGTCTGGGCAATAAGATAAACTTTGAGACGGTCGAAGGGCGCTGTGGCTGTCCTTGAGACAACACCTGCTATTCCGCCAGCAAGGAAATAACCTAAGTGAGGCGTGTTCTCCGTCAACCTCTGCTCATAATATCGGAAGGACATCCATATCGCTACAATCCTGGATACGGGCAGCCATTCCAACTCAAAGTCGCCATCGTCTAAGGAGATCAAGTCAACATCAGGGGTGGGTTCCAGTTGCAATCTCCCGTCTGGGGTTGTGCGACCCGGTCGAGCGATGGAAGCCTGAGAGACCGGGGCTTGAAATATGTTGTACAAAAAATTTCTGATGGCCAAGACGAAAGATCTAGGAAACGAGTAGTCTATACCTAAACCCTGTAGAGGCTCATTGATGTGGACATCTCCTTCCGGGTTTAGATTTCCCGTAGCCAAATAGTATGACAGAACGGCGCGCAGGTCTGACGACGACTTTGCGGGAAGAAACAGCAGGAAATCCCTTCAACAGGATCAGTCAAAAGGGGCACTTTCCAATCCACAAGACATAGGAACTCATACCTCCATTCCTCATAGCTGATAACCCCATCTCGGTTGGTATCAACCTCTGCGAAGAATTCGTCGAGCTTGGCATTCGAGACGGTCACACCAGCCTTTGCAAATGCGACCCTCAGTTCGCCTTTGTCGATTTCTCCGTTACGGTTCCGGTCGATGCTCTCGAATAACTTCCACAATTCCTTTTCGGCGTAGTCGACGAAGACACGGAATTCTGAGGATCATTAGGCGGGTAAACAGGCTGGCGCGGGGCCAGTTGGATGGGAAAGATGTTGGCCATCTTTCGTGTATGTGATCTTACCATCATACTGTATTTGCCCATCACCATTGGTATCCACAGCTTGCATTACACTTCGCAGCATATTGTCCGCATTCTTCAGAGCTGGTGCAAACAATGTCAGCGGACAATGAGGCGCGAGCAGGACGAGTGTAGGTCATGCTCACGATGATCGATCTTCCTCAGTCCCTTCTTAAGGCCACTGAAACCAATTTGACCCTCCCTGCGAGCGTCCAGTGTCTCCCAGAGTTTGGCGATTCTCCGGTCGCGTTCATCTTTAGACTCGCCGTATGCCATCTTCAATGGAGCAAGGTTATTATCGGGCGCTGCTCATTATTTTTTCGGCGAAGTCGGGCAGATCGGCTGTAGGCGAGAACCCCGTTGCGACAGGGATTGGTAAGTATCGATGACAAGCTGTGCATCAGAAATGAATTGGCAAAACGCGGGGTACATGAACGTGAATAGTAGTATGCCCTTGGTATGGAGACCGGGGATGGTTGGGCAATTTCTGGAGATCGTGCTTGGAGTCTGGACATACGCCATAGCCGGCTTGGGACCGGGTGCACCTAGCCCCCGGGCCGGGCTCACGGGCGCCTAACAAGAAGGGCAGGGCTCCAACCCTACCATACCGCTTTGGGACACCTTTGATATCCATCCGCCACTGCTCACATTATCATGCAACACATGGTAAATAGGGGCCTGATGAGAAGGGTGTCTAGATATGCGTCTGGCCAGTTTTGAAGAAAATTATCATAGCTCGTCAAACAGGGCCATTTCTTCTGTCTGCAGGTGACCGCGTCTGCTGTATCAGCATCCCCCCTGTATCATCAGGCTGCCTGGTCTATCAGGAGCTCTCAACACCATCTATTTTCCCTTCCAGGGCCTACCTGTTTTAGATCGTTTACCGCTGATATTCTCCAACCATGGCTGCCAACTACTGGGCCTCGACCCAGCGTCGTTATTGGCTTTTCACCAGGGAAAGGCTGGCGGAGATCAGAGAGAACCTGAAGGAGAGAGATAAAACAGCCTATTCACAATTTCCTTTGCCGGACCAGAGGCTATTGAATATTTACTTCAACCAACGTAGGCTCAATCACTTTTACGATATTCTGGGTTTGGGTCAACTAACGAAGAGCCTGATAGAACTCACCAAGCTGGGGAAGAGAATGTCGACAAGACAGCAGGCGCTGGCGACTGCACAGGTGTACATCAAAAGATTCTACACCAAAGTCGAGATACGACAGACCAATCCTTATCTTGTTCTCACGACTGCCTTCTATCTTGCGTGCAAGATGGAAGAATGCCCTCAGCACATTCGATTCGTTGTCGGCGAGGCGCGAGGTCTCTGGCCAGGTATGGATATTGTCGGCTTAATTTTCTGCTATTTTAATAACAATTTCCCCTTCCCCAATTCTCCATGTCAATTTATCTCTGACATCTTTATAGACTTTATCTCCTCTGATGTTGCAAAGCTGGGTGAATGCGAGTTTTCCTTGATAGCAGAAATGAACTCCCAGCTCATTGTACACCATCCGTATCGCACCCTTTCGGAACTCCAAGGTGAACTTTCTTTGACTTCAGATGAAGTCGCTCTGGCTTGGTCGGTCATCAACGACCATTATCTCACGGATCTACCACTCCTGTACCCCCCACATGTTATTGCCGTCATGGCCATCATAATCGCTGTCGTTTTCAAGCCGAGTCAGACGAGCTTCCATGGAACTGGACCGTCCTCGCTGGCCAGTGCCATCCGGGAGGGGGGTGCCGGCGCTCTTGCAGCGCTGGGAGACAAAAACACTCCCGGACCGCCCCCCAGGATCCAGAAAATCATCAACTGGCTCGCAGAAAGTGAGGTCGATATTAAGGCTGTCATCGAATGCACCCAGGAGCTGGTCTCACTCTACGAGGTATGGGAGCAATACAGTGAGAAACACTGTAAGGAACTCATCGGCCGGATGGTAAAGAGCAAGAACTTGGACAAGTGAGGATTACAACATGTCTGCCTGGGGGAGATGGTATTGCGGATGGGAAACGCGGGTTGCATCTCCACTTCCAATATCAATTTAGCCATTGATTTGTCCTACTGGAGCACGCTCTACTATGTGGATACACTTTGATCACGCTGACCATGATATTGCTTTCGGAATATCAAGGATTGTTTTACGGGTCGCAATGCGATGTTGCTCGCATGCTGTCTTATTGTGAAATCATTGGTGAGCTTGTGCGTTTTGACAATCAAATGGCGGCTGGATTTAATGTTCTTTACTTTTCTTGTATATATGGCTGCATTATACCTTGCGGGACTTGAGCAGACATTGCTGGCTAGAAGAAGTATTTTCTGGCATCTTCGAGGACTGCAGCATCATCCAATAAACGATGGATTTGTGAAGGAATTTTATTTTACTTTACTCTCTGCGAGACATTACCTGTTTCTACAAGGCTTCTAATTACTACAGATGCTTGTTATGTCTACTCGGGCTAAGTCCGCGTAGCCGATCTGATGAAATATGCCGACCGGCAGACTCTATACTGAAGACAATGAAACAAAGTGCTCCAAGGATTCATCTATGAAGGAATCCGAAAAAAAAAGCTTTAAATACATTATTGGAGTTATATACTTAAACTTTCACATAGCAGCAGCACATATCTCTAATACCGCATACATATTCATCTCTTCTGCTGCCCTCAACATTTTTCAGATAGTTGGATACACTGATCACGTGCACGGAGTATTAAGGTCATGATGGTCATCCCTTTTCTCACACGGGGTAGCTACTTGTTTGCAGCGTTTACACCCCCTTTTCACCCAATCAAGCTTTGCCGAGTACGGCGTAAATCGTAATAACACTAACTACGGCGTACCGTGTAACCGCACTGTGCACACTGCACTCCGATTCCGCTGATTACTAATTTAGGTGCCCAATAAAAAGCCATGGAATTGCCTGTCAGGCTTCGAAACCCAATCTGATAACAACAAGAAAGGGCTCACATTCGTGACGTTCCCGACCCCACTTCCGGAATCCAACGGAGACAAAAAAGGATAATTAATTTCTTCCCCTTATTCTTAAAATTATTTTTAACCTAGGTATTTGGTCACGTGGACAATAGTATCATTACATCTTTCTCCGTACAGTATTTTTTTAGGCCTGCCAAGCTGCCAAATGTACTGTGATGTACGTGTGTATATTTTAAGTGGCATGGATGCATGTACCCGTGAGTACTTGACATCCATCAGGCCAGTTTAAAATCATGCCGTATGCATGTATGTACTCCAGGATGCACTCTGTACCGTGCCTTGCTTGCTGATTGCGGAGAAACAGGGGGGTTCGGTTGGTCGAGTTGTAAAGATCCTTGTTTCTGATGTATAAATTCTTGCTGGGATGTGTCAGTTTCCTTGAAGAGAGGACTGTCCTCCGTACGGTTAGGTATCATCCATGGAAATACAAGGTCGTACGTACTACTATGCCAGTTTGGAATGCCTCCTGGATCAATGACATAAATATCTTGGTTTTGCATCTTACAATACCCGGTTATTATTATTGTCGTTCCATCGCCATGTGGATTGCCTAGGTTTTTTTTCTAGAAGCCGAAAAATCAAGGGAGTAGATTAGAGAATGTGCCATAGCTACTACTGCTCCGCACATTGTATTAATTAGCAGTAATAACGTTGAAACACTGCAGGGCTGCACGCGCCACATTTATTTTATCGACATGCCACGACATGCCAGTTATTAAATTGCTTGCCGTAGGCCAGAGCGAGTACCTTCCAAGTTGAAACCGCCATGCCCCTGTCCATGACACGCCAAGATATATCCATGGATCATGGATCATGATGAATGCTGCCGCTGTATGTAGTATGCACCGCATAGGGCCCTGTATTACTATATCATTGGCCGCGCTTTTAAACTGCATGCATGCGCGGACGGTAAATTGCCGATATACCATAGATAATAATACTCCGTAGTCTTGCATGAATCTCCCAACGGCACTTTGCCTTAGTCAGTACGAAGGGTACTTTGACTGCAATGCTGTACATGTTATAGAACTTGATCTGAGCTTTCATGCATACTACTGCGTTTGACGGGTGCGAAATTTGCAGGTTTCTCATAGAGTGCAGAGTGTGGAGAGGAGCATGGATTATGCAACGGCGTTTGAGATATCAAGGCTGTCAGAGTTGCTTGTATGGTGAGAAAAAGAGCATTATTTCCCATAATATAGAAGTACAGACAGTGCCTCCATAGTTGCACTGATAAGCCTCCATTTACCATGCTACAGGAAAACACCAACTATGGAGTAGCTAGGGATCAAATGATAGCTGTGGGTCTACGGGGATTTCATCTGAAGATGGACAAAAAAAATCACAGCAAGCATGAAAAACATGCTGCAGGAGGTCAATCACTGTCCTGTGTCAAGGTGGTCAAACGGTCATTTTTTTTTTTCGATGCCCACCAAAGGGCGGTGAGATGGAGGCATGCAAAGTCGGGACACGGCCTTTCTCTGCGGCTCTGCGCAACTTAAGGAGTCAAGGACCCTTGAAAGGTCGAGAGGAATTATTTTATTATGATTCCATAGCGTGCCTGAGACGGGAGGCTCACCCCTAACGGAGCCCTCAGAAAGCCCTCGTTCAGAGCGCCAGCCGGGGTTTTGCTTGGTGCCACGGGCTTTGCTCTGTTGGGACCCTGGGGGTTGCTTTTTTGGGGCGCTGGTGCTCCCTGCCCAGGTGCAACTTGCGGTCAGGATACTACAACCGTAGACCACCACGAACCAGCGTTCAAGATTCAGGTGACAATGGACTCTACACAGTACTCCTGCTGTGTACGGGGCAGGCAAACTTTCCTCGAATCCTAGACGCTTGGCTGGACGGTTTCAAAAAGCCACAAACGCCTCCCTTCTCTGTTTCCTTACTACAGGAAGCTTGGGCAAACCTTCTTCTTCCATGGGACGCCGCAGAGTGGTCAAAATGGCCATCTCGAGCGCAGACTCTTTTGAACACCGTTTACGGGTTGCAACAGCGGCAGACTCGTGGCTGGAGGCGCTAGATGAGGAAGTGGGCTAACTGGCTCGTTTGTTCTTTTCGCTGCACCTGCGCAAGAACAGCATGCGTTCCAGGGACTAGACGCCAGAAGTCAAGGTGCTAACCTAGAACGGACAAACCCGGTGGCTATGCTGCACGGCATCTTAAGTTCTGAGATTGTACGGGTTCGCGGGCCCTTTGTGATAGATCATTCCTCCGTAGATCATGATCATGGCGATGAGAATGCTCCAGGAACAGCAACAATAAATATAATAATAGCTGTGTGGAGCAGCCCGTGGTGCGATCGGTTGCCGAAGGCGGATGGGGAGGAAGGCTGTCGAAGGCTCCAAGGCACAGAAGCCGGCGGGAGGATGTGCTGATTGGCCCAGCCGATCGCCAGCTGGCAGGGTCCACCATTGCCGACCATGCCATTCCTGACAGGAGCCGTTCCCGGCGGCGGGCGCTCATTGGGTGGCGCAGCGTCCGGGTCATGCCTGTGTCTAAAATGGTAATCAGGAGATGAGCGGGCATCGCACTCCTAATAATGATGCTCCCTATCCATCTGCCATCCACTGAGGGTAGACGGTGACCGGTCTCATGAAACAGACGCGCAGGGAAAGGCCGTGTGTCTCTCTCTGCCTCGTCCTGTAACTTGCATCTACGCGCCGTCTGCTGCAGTATCGTCCAGCAGAAGGCGCTACCCTAGGCATGCAGCCCGTGCGGACAGACCACCTCGCGTACTGTCTCTCTGAGTCTCCTACGTGCTCCGTAGGGCCCTGCAGCCCCTGCCAGCTGCCAGCCAGTGCGCCGCGCCCACGGATTGAGACTGCCTCGACCATCGACGTCACGCAGCGTGGTCACGGGCGAGGGGCTCCCCAGCAGACGGTGTGATTGGCCGGACGCGCTGCGCCTGGCCCCACCGCCATCTCCTGCAGCTCCGATCATTGGCCTCTGCTTTCCGCCGGCGTCGCCGTGTCGCCGCTGCGGCCGATCGCTGGCTGTGACGGTACGATACGCTCTCGCGTGCGCCGTCGACCCTGCGGTCTGGTCCGGTCGTACCGTACGGATTACAGTACCGCCCTTGCGCTTCCCCACCGCTGGCGGCCCCTCTTGCCTTTCGCCTTCGGTGCTCTCCCTCGCCTGCTCTCTCTTCTTCCCCGACCTCTGCTCGTCTTTTCCCTCTTGTCCCGCCATCCACTTTTCAACCCGCACAACCCACCCAGGCACAACGCTTTTCTCCCGATCCTCCTTCGACGTCTTCTCTTCCCCTTTTCATCTTCTTCCTTCGCCATCCTGTCCTTCTCTTCCTCGCTTCCTAAGACATCTCCTTCCTTCCTTCTTCCTTCCTCTCCTGTTTTACCAGTGTATTGCGCCGTGTTGCTGCGCCTGCCTCCAGTCTCCCAGCTGAGCCTGCCGGGTGCTGCTCCGATAAAACCCTCTGCCAATCCATACCATCACCATGTCGACATACTTCTACGGACACCACCCGCAACAGCAGCACCAGCAGCACCACGCTGCCGCTGCTTCCCACATGGCTTCTACTGCCAACGGCCACCATGGCGGCCGCTCTCGTCGAGGCCCCCGCGTGGCTTCGCAGAACTCCCAGCGGCAGTTCCGGGGTGTGAAAAGCATGAGAGAGCTGGCGGAGGCTCCTACGGTGACAGCATTCCGTGCGCGCTTTGAAGCAGGGCGCTCGTTCGATCTGGATGATGATCTGGAGTTCTGCCCGAGTCTCCTCACGGAGGACGATGTATGTATTCCGACTCCACCCCAGACTTCTGTAGTTATGCATTCGTGAGAGCGGTTTCTTGTGTAAAGATTAAATTACTGACTATGACTCATCCGTACAGCTGCACTCGATCTATTCGTCCGGCTCCGACCGGTCATCCCTCTCGAGTGGTTCTCCTGACTCGTCTCCACTTCAGCACCAGATCCAACCCGCCCAACAAGTCACACCATCTATCTCCTTGTCTCCTGCTTCGGTCAACCCGTACATTCCCTCCGGTATCAATAATCTTAATCAAATGAACTTCCAGCAGCCGACTCCGCGTGCGAGGAAAGTCATTCCGATCGTCAATCCCCACACTGGCGTGACCCTGTCGAGCCCACCGACCTCGATCTCGGCCACCGTGATGCAGAACGGTCAGCGTCGATGGTGAGAACGTTATCCGCTGAACGCAACGCAAGTGCCAAGCGGCCTCCTTACCCGGCATGTTATTCCACTCACTCGTCGCCTGTGCCTTCTGCATCATCGGGTACTCCCTAGCCGCCAGTTGTAATGACGAGAGTTTTTCCTTCGACGCAACCAGCGAATCTGTCACGAAAAAAAAATCAAAACCGTCTTTCCGTGAAACGCAAAAAGAAAAAAAATTACGCATTGTACATAAATATCCCTCGATTACGACCTTTTTACTTTCGCCTTCCTAGACCCCCGTCATGCTTTTGTCCGGTGTGACGTTTTATCTTGCGAGCGACGGCGCCTGCGGACTGATTCTTGCATTCTACCTATTTTTTCCAACATGATACCTGGTTTTTATCTTTTGGATAGGGAAAACCTGGCCATCTGGCCCGACCGCGATGATGTATAGAGAGCGCGGCGACTTGTTTCACACGCATGCTTTGGTCTGGAGTTGGCGCTTTGGCGCTGTTGTTGCTTTGTCGGATACGTTGCACGTCATTTTCTTGCGATGTCTTCACTCCGAAATACTCTGAGTCATTGGGTTGCGAGCAGGGCGGAATGGCTTGTGTGTTTTCCTGGGATCTAGACGGCGGAAACGATATATGTCTGCATTGACTGGGGCTCTCTTATCTTCTTGTCTGGATTATATCGCGGCCATATGTTTGGGCCTTTTCTCTTCAATTTGGTTATGTTTCTGTTATGCTTTTTTGTCTGGTGATTCGGCTGGGGATGTGTGACATGCAATACTCATTCTTCCGTACCACAGGTCAAGTGGCTGGTCGGTTGGGTTGGTTGTGAGAAAATCCATGGATTGGATGTGGAGTTATTCGCCGTTTCGGTGTCTTGCGAGTCGCGAGCCATATACTGAATATATTAAAAAACTTCTCTGCTTCATTCGGCTTCGTTGATGATATACCTTTACTGATTCTTTGCTTTGTTACTTGCTCATCTCAGGTCTCCTTGGGGATTCCCAGACGTTTACATGCATTATCTTGCTTTACATCTGAATTATCCCTCGTTAACATCAATTTCCTTTGTCCATAGCTTCTTTTTTCCTCGTTTTATCGACAGAATTATTAGGATGCAATGAGTCATTGTGCGCAGTACGGATGGTTTATTCCTGCATGCATCAACGTCTACCTGACTAGGGTGATTCCATAGTGTAACACTGGTGAGTAGATATTGCAGATATTTTGATTATGCCACAGTTGGCAGGCGCGAGGACTGTCTGGTCGCTTTTCTTGGCTGTTTCATGCATGTCTCCCGTCATGTCGGGCCTCGATGGCCAGGCATCGGATACATGCAGAGGTGAGCCGCATATTTGAATCATGGCTTCTCAATCACTCCAGTGCTAGATCTTGCGGTGGACCGGCCCAGACTGAGTTGGTAGACTGTTTTACTATATCTCCACCGTAGTTGTTAAGGCTTCTCTTTTTCCGATACGTTCTCCCTATCTACGAAAACAGTTCGCGAGATTATGCTTGATCCTTTCGACGGAATGTGACTGGAGAGCAATGCTATGAAATGGCCCTTTGAGCGGGAAAAGTTGAACGGTGCAATTATTGAGAGTTTTCAAAATCCCACCACATGTAGGCTGGAAATGGCCGAACGATAGTGGTGACTTTCGGCGGAGATCCTTTAACCATACCGTTTCGCGTATGCGATTCACTTGGATTCTTGGCTGACGCTATGGTGATAGAGACGGCAGTCGTTATTCTCCCCTCGCCGTCTGCGGCGAGTGCGTTGCAAGTCGGGGAAATGCGAGGCCAACATCAAGGTAAAATTGCGAATTTACATAGATTACAGACGACCTAGCATCTGGCTAGGATCTCCTTCCTTCGAGATCGAAAGGATGCGTTGTCGAAAGCTCGAGAACGATCGAGGGAATTGTTCTCTGTCGACTGCTGTATATATCTATGATGTCATCTATCGCCGGGTCCATCCTACTTAGGTAGGTACACGCCAGTATGGATCTCTATCGGAAAGAGAACGAACATCAACTTAACTTCAAGAAACCAACAGGCAGAATGAAACCAAGGCTCCTCTGAGCCACGCTGCTTTTCCCCTAGGGGAACTCCAAAGCTCAATAAGTATCTACTAGTCTTCTAGGTAGGCAGGTAGCTTGGTAGGTTTGAGCTGTAATATATTATTTATTACTCCAGGAATCTAGGTCACTCAAACAGAGGGCGTCACTGAAAGAATTGGAAGCTCTTCTCCATACTAAGGACGGAGTAGATAGACGTGACGTCACCAACAGAACACTGCTCATCAAACCTGTTGCAATGCGTATCTTCCTTTCTCCACCGACCGAACATTCATCATCATTGTAATGGAGCTCTGGATGGGCAGGGCAAGGGGAGGCGAGGAGGGTACATTACCTGTGTTCGAGCAGGTTTGTCCTTGTCCCGCGAGAGTTCTGTTCTGTCTTAAGTTTTATCAAAACAGCCTTTTGACAGCTTCAACTGATCGAGTCCTCTGCGTACATAGGTGCTGTACATATATTATACTATAAGATTCGTTTCGACAGTTGACTACTTAGGTACAGTACACACGCAGTACTTGGTGAGGTGAGTTGGGCCCTAATCTCGTTTATGAGTATCAATTTGCTATTCCTGTGAGCTTGGAGTCGTTGCGCTGTCGTTGGATTGGACTATACGAAGTTCTGTCAATTCATCCAGAAAATGATAAATATACGCAGCTGCTGCGCAGCCCTTTTTATCTTTCGACCTAATCAATGGCACTTTGATCTGAGCAAAGAAATGTTCCTCTGAACCTGGCTAACCCGGTTTCATAATAAAGGTAACAGGGCTTTTCTTCCTCACCACGACACAAGGGGACACCACGGTCCAGACCCAGGCCCTAGACTTTAGGGGAAGGGGAAAGTCCAACGACTTCCAACCATGTCCTTCCTCATCGCTGCAGCCCGAGAGAAGATCATGACCATCATCGGCGGCGGCCTGCTGGCCCGTCGACCTGCGTATTATTATGTCCCCGCTACTACTTCGGGGTTATTCCACAGCTCTGCTGCGCGGCCGACGCTGAAGGAGGGTGATCAAAGTACGTTTTACTTGCTGCTGTTACTGTCTCTAGAGCCGAGAACTCCTTGGATCAGAGGTTATGTAGCTAAGAGACCGAATGGAAACTGACTTGACTGACACAATCAAACTGCCGGACAGACCGCGACCACTTGGGCGAGGAGTACGAGGCGCAGAAGCAGGACCAGCTGCGGAGCACCAGGGCGGGCCGGGCCAGGTGGAAGCAGGAGCTGGCGAGTAATAGTGAGGCTTCGGTATGTTTTCCTTTTTAAGGTTCTTTCTGGGGAAGTATCTCCAGATAGCCAGGGCTTTGATGCTGACTGGCCATACGTGTCACTTAGGTCAAAGCCGACAGGGGCGAGATCGACACCGTGGACACGACGCCGCTAGGCGGTAGTGGTAGCAGTAGTATCGACGCGATGATGCAGCAGGGGACGACGAAGGACTCGTCGAAAAGAGAAGGTGCCGCTAATAAGGGCGCATTGAATTGAAAGAAGTGGGCTATGCTGCTGGCTTTTTTGTCTCACTCAGTTCCGAAGCTGGGAAGGGGGAGGATCAATTGCATTAGACCATCCCTGATGGAGGGTAGGGTATAGGAGGGAGGTAGCGTGGTTTTCTTTTCTCTCATTTGGGATTCCCCTCAATCATGCACCTGGACCACAGGCACTGCAAGACATGCATTTCTCAGTGTGGATATCGGAGTATATCGGAGTTCTTTCTCCGATGTTAGCTTCACTGTGCAGAATAGCTAATAATTGCTATCCGTGTACTCCCGATGAAAAAAGCGGAGAAGTTGATATTGGATGGGAAGCAACTGCAAATGGAAAAAATGAAGGTGCAGACATGTTTTCTTCGTTCCCACATCATAGTCCATAGTCCTAGGAGATGGACGTGATCATCTCTACATCGATTGGACCACGAGATAACACATACGACCATAGTCAGTAAGACACGTGTCGAGACAGTGAATTGGATATCAGCAAGCAAGGAGGGGGTGTATCGTGCAACGACATAGGTTGTAGTAAGTAAGAGAAACCTGGAAAATCTCGTCTCGAATAAACGCCGGTATACAAGCAAGCAAGCGAAAGCCAACAGATAATGTGAGAGACCCCCCTCCTCTCGCGCCACTGGAAAAGCAAAGGGACTGGACACCGGTTTTCTGCCACGTATGGAACTAGTAAAGATGGAGGACAACGCATCGAACAAGTGGCAGTTTCCCGAAGGAAAACAAAACTGCCGAAAAGACCCGAAGACCAGACCAGACAAGACAGAAGAGGACGACGAGACGAGATTTTTTTTTCCCCGTAAAGAAAAGTCACGTTATTCATTTCAGGATCACGATCAGGATGACCAATATGATGATGAGCCCGATGATGGTCATCATGCTCCAATTGTCGCTCGCGTTCCTCCTGAGCTTGTCTAGCCGCCGCTTGGCCCGGTCCAACCGCGTGCGATGTCGCTCCACGTCCCCGTCCACCTCATCCAGCAGCGCGATGTGGCCCTCCAGCTCGTCCCCGATCTGGATGCTCAGCTGGTGCTGGCGCCCGATGGACTCGCCCAGCCGGTCGAGCTGCTCGTCCTGCTCGCGCAGGATGCGCGCGTGGTGCTCGTAGATCTGCTGGTTGGTCATGGTGGACGGGTCGAGGACCGGTGGAGAGGGCGAGTCGCGATACGGGCGGAGGAGGGCGGCACGGTTGGGGTCGTTGTCGTCGTCGTCGTTGTCGTCCTCAGGAAGGGCATCCGTGAAACGGACGGACTTGGACGGCGGATGCTGCGGGACCGGATGCTTCAGAGGAGGAGGACTCCTGCTGGTATTTGCAGCGAGCGCCGGCTGGTCCGCGGCGGCATCATCTTTGGACTTCGAGGCATCCTGGCTGGCGTAGAATTGGGACGAGAGCTCCTGGAGCTGCGCGCGCAGGGCCGTGATCTGGTCCTTCAGGTCCGCTGCTGCGTCGCTGTCATTGGCGGCCTCCAGACTGGCCTGTTTCGCTTCCGCGGCCTCGATGCCTTCGCGTAACGACTCGAGGGAGCGGGAGATGTCTGCGTCCTGCGAGTTGGGCTCGAGGTTCAGCGAGATGGCCCGTTGCCGTTCCAGCAGCGACAGCTTGATGTGATCTGCAAGGAGGAAGAGCTGAGACGGGTTTGCCATCGCGGATCGATGGAGGATGGCACCGGTTCAACGGAGTCTTGTCGAGGTAGTCAAAGTGCGGAGTTATGCGGCGGATGTAACTGCGTGATATAACCGCGGGGGACCGGGGGCGCAAGGCTGCAGGCTGAGAAACGCGGCGAACGCCTGCGGAGACGCCGGGGAAAAGACAGATGGATGGATGCTGGACGATCTCGCCAGGAGATCGTGGCCGAGGCGAGATCTGGCAGCGTTGCTTGTCTGTCCGCCTGCCTGCGGTGTTGGATGCCGATGGATGTCAGCGGATCGCCCGATCTGGCCCGTCGTCCCGCCCGCTCCCCTCGTCTCCCCACATCTCCGAGCGACATCATATCATCTTCCCCCGTCGCCTCTCCGCCTCTCCTCCCTGCAGCCGCCTGACGTCCAGCCCAGGGGGATGTGCATGCGATGGGCGTGCCCCTGCAGCTCCTGCTTCGTCGTTAGACCTCTACCATCAGACGCTCCCCCAGCCAGCTAGCTCCCGCCAGAACCCCCGGGTGGCTGCTTGCCTCGACGTCGGGGGACAAGTGCCGTGGAGAGACCTACTTATACCGCTGATTTGCTCTCCTCGAGTCGACCTACTGCAAGGATGAAGCTGCGGGAGTTCCTCAACATGGAGCCGGATCGCGGCTTCGACGGACTCGTCGACCTCCGCGCCCTCGACTACGTCTCGAGCTACGATGAACACCTCATGTGCCCGATATGCCACTGCCCCTTCATCAGACCCGTCCGCTTGCAGTGCGACCATGTCTTCTGCCAGACATGTCTCAACTCGGCCATCGCCGCCTACGACGCCGGTCCGGAGGACTTCACCTGCCCGACCTGCCGCGTCCCGGCGAGAGACGTCTTCATGAACGTGCCGCGCCTCCTCATCAACATGTGCGATGATATCCGCGTGCGATGCCCGTTCTCCGGAGAGGGATGCAAGGAGATTGTCCCCCGGGGACACGTCCAGTCCCACGTCGACAAGTACTGCGAGTACAAGCTCGTGGCGTGCCCGAGCCTCTCTTGCGACAAGAAGACTCGGAAGAAGAACCTGAGCCCCGATAACAGGTGCATGCACAGTCTCCACCGATGCGACGGGTGTGGGGAAGACGTGATGGAGCAAGATCTCGAAGTATGTATCGAACCCCGTCTCCATTTTGCCACTCCGTAGGTATCTAACCGCGTCTTTCATACAGGAGCATGTCAATGAGCTATGTCCAAGTCTGACGACCACATGTCCCGACTGCCAAGCCTCCATCATCCGCAACTCCCTGAAAGAACACATTGACTCGTGCCCGGAAGCCATCCATCCCTGCGCGGCATCCAAATATGGCTGTCCCGCAGAATTCAAACGGGCTGAACTCAGTACCCATGAACAAAGCTGTCCATTGGTCGCCCTGGGCCCTTACTTTGAGGCTCAAAACGCGCGATTGGACGCCATGGACATGACCATCAGACATCTCAAGCAGCGCAACGAGATCCTTGAAGACGGCCTCGCCAACATCCGCGCCACACTGCTCGAGGCGTCTCGCGCTTTACCCGACGCCGAAGCGCGTGATGGCCGGTCATCACCCGAGCGCGAGACGAGGGATCGATCCCGTTCTCGCTCCTCTTCACGGTCGCGGCGGGCATGGAACGGTCACAGTCGTTCTCGGTCCGGAATTGACCGATCATCCATCTCCTCGTCAACCGCGACCACGTACCTCCTCTCCCTGCACGAATCGCTCCGTGAGGAGGTCTCCCAGCTGTCTCTCGCCATCACAGACCTCGACGCCCGCGCCAGCATGGCGCTCATGAACGAGAGTCTCCGCATCAAGGAGGACATGGCGCACACCAATGCCGCGCTTAACAGCGTCCGGATGCAGGTCCACTGGCTGATGAACCCCCGTCTGCACCACCAGGGGCAGCGGACCACTTCCACCACCGCCACCACTACAACTACTTCTGGCGTGGGCAGCTCCAGCGCTGCCGCTGCTAGTCATCATCAGACCAGGACTGTTCCAGGCTTGGGCTCGTCGTCATCGAGTAGTTCCAGGTCGAGCAGTGCGGCTGCTGGACCTGCTGCGGTGCCGCCAGACGCGCTGCGAACCAGGAGGCTGAGCGATAGTACGAGGGAGGGGACAAAGCTGTAGTCCCTTGTTGTATTTTTCCTTCTGTCACAAAATGTCTTTGTTTTATTAACTTTAATAATCCGGCTTAAGTGTTTTATGTATTTAGCTAATTATGGAAAAGCGGTGAGGCGTCTATGGATGGATTGGTCGGTTGATTGACTACTAATCATTGATCACCGGTCGAGGACTGTCTGATTTTCAAAAGCATCGGTGGGATGGATGAATTGGTTTATGGATATACCCTCTTGCTGTTTCGGGTTACTGTTTTTTAATTCTTTGTTCAAGAGTCTAGTCTGCGCAGTGTTCTTACTGTCTACAAAGGACCGGATAACATTCCGGTCATGATGAACACAAATCGATCGATCAAGCAAGCAAACAGACCCTGCCAGGACAAGGGACTTTTTTTCCCTTAATTTCTCAATTAATCACTGTCTTTTCTGTCAAACGGAGAATGGTGTGTAATGTATGTATGCATCTACTTGTTATAGTAATAATAAAGTACTGATTGAGTGCCCTCAATGTGAGAGCTTATGTAGAGGTAACATACATTTCTCCATCCTACATGGTCGATCGGTCAGTCAGTTGCTCTGACCATGTTTGCGCCGAGCATGGCTAATCAGTAAGAGTCTCATGAGCATCAGAGAACTAACGAACTTGCCCCTCTCCCCAACCGACAGACCAAACCAAACCAACCAGCAGACCTCCACCGTACATACACGGGGTATGTTATGTATGTATGCTAGCTAGCTTAGCTAACCTTATGCAAGTTACTACCTACTGTACTGCACTGCACTGTACTGTACTCGAGTGACACAAGTTAGGTATAGAGGAAGGAAAAACAGCGGAGAAGAGAAGAAAAGAGGCAGAAACATATATATCATATCGTATCATATCATCTCTCATCCCAAACGAATAGCGTTAATAGTAGTGTTAACAGAACAAAAAAGCAGAACCGCCACCCCCCATCATCATGATAATCATCATGATCATCATCGTCATGGTCGTCGTCATCATCATCATCATAATTGACACATAATCAATATCTCAGTACCCGTATCCACCACCGTACCCGTGTCCCTGGCCGTGCCCGTATCCCTGTCCATATCCCTGTCCGGACCCGGGCCCAGCTCCAGGTCCAGACCCATATCCAGGATGCTGATGCTGGCCATTATTATTGTACCCCTCGTAGTAGCCGGATGGGGGAGAGTAGTTACCGTACCCGTACCCGGGCTGAGGCTGATACTGATACTGATTCTGCTGCTGCTGATACTGCGGGGACGCAGGCTGGTTGTTGTTGTATCCGCCGTACTGATACTGATACTGATACTGGCCGCCGGAAGATGGAGATGGGGTGTGGTACTGTCCCTGTCCTTGTCCCTGACCAGGGTACGACCGGCTCGGATCAAAGTCTTTGCTACGGCGTCGCTCGTTGTTCTCTGGAGCATCACGCGTGAGTCCTCCGCCGGGGAGGAAACTTGAGAGTTTGGTTTCGAGTTTGCCTAGGTTGCCTAGGTTGGATAGGCCCGGGATGGGCAGCTTGGAGAGCTGGTCCCAGGGAATGGAGGAAGAGGAAGATCCACCACCACCACCTGAGGAGGAAAAGGGAGGTTTCTGGTGTTGAGGAGGACGGGGATGGCCGCCGTGACTATGTCCGTGTCCGTGAGCTTGGGCGTGGCCGCCCAAGGCAGGAAAGCCGCCTACGCCGTCGTTGTCCGGACCAACATGGTTCTTGCCCTGCCTCACGCCCTCCGAGCTCAGGATGTCGTTCAGGCTCGCGCCGCGGTCCGGCCGGGAGTTCACCCAGTCCTGGACGGCCTCGAACATGGTCCGGTGCGCCTCGTTGTTCATGTCGCGCAGCGCGGGGTGGTGGAAGACGCGCAGGCAGTCGTCCAGGACCTGCTCGACGGGGACGTCAATGTGCTCCCAGGCGTAGAGGACGCGGGGCACGACGTACTTGAGGATCGCGGAGGCGACCTGGCCCGCGGGCTCGTTGAGGACGTTGGAGAAGTGGTCCTTGGAGAGCATCGAGTGCGTGGGGTCGGTGCAGTGAGGGTCCGTCCAGGGCTCGTACTGGTGCTTCCCCGAGGCGTCGATGACGCTGGAAGATCCGGCCTGCAGGGACTTGGACGCGGCATTGATGATGGGACGGACGAAGGGGGCCAGGAGGGAGAGGACGAAGACCGTCAGTGTCTCCGTGATCTTCTCGACCAGCGCCTCCAGGCCGGGAATCTTTTCGACTATCGACGATATGGTCCGGACGACCTTGTCTCTGAATTCGAGGATAGGATAGATCTGGGCCACGGTCTTCTTCGGGTCGAAGTCCGGCAGCCCTGGCAAGCCTTGCGCCGGTTGACCTCCGCCAGTTGAAACGGGAGGTTGGTTTGGTCCGGAAGCGCGACTCTGTTCGTAGTAGAAATCACCCGCGCCTCTGCTGCTCCCCTGAGCGTAGTCGTGGCCCCTGTGAGCATCTAGGCTCCTAGAAGAAGGCCTAGAAGAAGAAGTCCCCGAGTCACTGTAACCCGTATGGACGCCGCGATGGCGGTTCTCATATTCCTGAGCCTCTGAGCGGCGTTTCAGGTCTTCCGCCTCGGAAACCAAATCCCTCGTCCCGGGGACCTTTCCGAGCAGGCTAGTGAGGGCGTTGAGCGCGCTGGTTGAACCAGAACTGTTCGATTGAGCATCTCCAAGCGCAATGTCCATCTCATTGACCTCCGACTGCGTGAAATGGTCCGTAGCCTCCCCAAGCACCGAGTGCAAGAAATCAACCATGCCAAATGTCCCCGTGACAAGTGGGTACACATGGTGTCCACGAATGTTCATCTGGGTCGCGGAGCCGGTGTGGGGGAACACGTTGTGGAATCCCATTTCCCGCAGAGCCAGCTCGCAGTAGTTCGTATGGGCACCGAAGTCTTCCAGCGTGTGGAGCCCCTGGCCAAGGCATCTCAGAGCCTCACAGAGATCTTCCTCCCTGCCCTTGTGGCGCCCTCCGCTCGTGTACATCCTCCCATAGTGGATGCTGCGCGCGAAGCTGTACCTGACGTAGCCGGCGCTGGTGGCCCAATCTCCGCGCTCATTGGCGATATAGTTCTTCATACCCGTCTCAGGATCGATTTCGAGCTCGATCTGGCGAATCGGAGGGCGAAGTCGAGAGTCGTACTGCCTCGCATCCTGGTTGTCGGCGTAGTCCTTTGGGTTGCTATGAGAGAATGCATGTGAGTTGCCTGTTGAAAAGAAGTACAATAACACGGGCAGGACGTACTCGATGTGCTCCTCAGGACGGTACACGCCCAGCCTCTCCGAAGTGACCTCGAACTCCGCAGTGGCATATCCAAAGCTCAGAAAGGACAGCACCCAGACCAGGATCCGGATCGTATCCGCCTGGAGGCTCTTCAGTGTGCCGACATCCATGGCCTGCGAACTACAACGGAGATCGCGAAGGTTAGTTCCAGGGTCCATCTTAACCTTATTCTGCACGAAGGGCGCCGCGGTCAAGGACTCACTAATCGCGCAGCCAGTTTCCAAAGTAGACGCGTTTGACCATCATCGAGGTCCACTTGTGGCCCTTGATGAAGGCGATGGTCTTGAGCACATCCTCGATATCGCCATGGCGCCAATTCTTGCCTTCAACGGCAGAAATGGATGCGATATCTGGACCAATGTTAGCATATGCTTTCTATCACGTTCGACAAATAAACGGGAGGAATACGTACTGCCAGCTCCAAAGGCGCGGACCTGCGCGGGGAGGAGCAGCAGCAGGAGTCCCAGAACGAGCAGCACAGGCGTTGCGCCTGCACCAGCACGGAATCCCATCGTCGTCAGCTGCTGATTTAGTGTTTCTATTGAGGATTTATCCTCCGATTTTGGCGAAATTCTCAGAAGGAGTCAAGTCAGCCTTAGCAGGCCGGACGGCGCTTGATATATCTATCGAGTTCCGACTCCGCTGGTCGCGCCAAGATCGCCAGGCGGGATTTGCATAAGATGCCCGATGCGGACTGCGTCTGTGGCGTCCGTTCGGGAGTTATCTGGTGATAGAATTCGAAGGGAAGGAAATATTAAATTCACAGTGGCAGCAGCAGTAGCTAAATGAAGAGTAAGAATCGCTTTTGATGAAACCGGTCGATAAATACAGGCAACGATCCACTTCCAAGTCTCGGGAAAACGCAGGTCGCGTCCAAGCCAAGATCTCAGCTGAGCTCAGAAACGATGGCTAGCCGCTTGGCGAGGACGCCAATCACAGGGCCACTTCATCCTTGGGATTCCTAATCCAGCCGCCAAGATCTAGCAACTGGTCAGCTGTGGTCAGCCCTACTGTGAATACCGTGCTTTGTTACAGCCCGATGGAAAGGGACCGCAGAGCCTGCGGCGGACGTTGACCGTGGCAGTGCCATTCGAAACGTGGTCTGGCGTGGCGCAGGCAGTCGATCGACGTGCCTCCTTTGAGGACCCTTGGGCCATCAATTCATCATGTACGCACCACTGCTGGTACATACAGACTGCGCGTTACTGGTATGAAGCGATGGTGGTTCAGTCTACGCAGCTGAGGCGCGGCGTTCTGACAGTGGAAGTAGTCCGCCATCTCAATCCGGCATCTGCATTATTGCCCACGCAAATCAGAACAGAGATCGAGCTGATTCCAGGCACGGAAATAACCCCTTGCATTTCGTGTATCATCATATAGTGCAGTGAGCTACCGGGGGATTGACGTGGATGGGTTGGTTGCAGCATGCCGCGCCGTTCATCACGATCTTGTTTCCAAAACCCCCGATGCATGGATCCATTATTGGTCCTGCATGTAATTATATTCCTGCTCCCATAAGCACTTACAATGCTCTAATTTCTCGCCGTCAGTCGGATATCTTTTACTTTCCCTCGGGAACCCCGCCTGCGACCCCGCTGTCCGGTTCGGGTAGACACCGGCGGGGCCCAGGGTTCTTGGTCGAGTTCCGGCGGTTAGAATCTATAGACGAGTCTATTCTCCATGGAATCCCATTTCCATGGAGCATCTTCACAAATTAAAAAAGGTCCATTGAAATTGGAAGTGTTGGACAAGTGTCGTCTGCATGTAAGCGCCGTCATGGACAAGCATGATCTTGGCATCGCATTTCTTCAACAGACAGAGCGAGACAACTTCCCCATTCCAAGGTCGTATCTCCTTGTTGCTCACGGATTTCTGATAGATACAACTATCTCATGCAACCTTACCGCGCCGTGGCGCCCGTATTCTCATACAACAGGTGTAATTATTATTATCAGACTGCTCGCGAGTGGAGCGCACGCGAACCCCGCCGTCCAAACATAGCAGCGGCGGGGTGGTTCCGAGGCAGAGTATGGGCTGATCTAAGATGCAGATAATGACCTTTTCTTGATTCCCCATATCTGTGGCTCTATCTCCAAGACTATCAGAGACATTTTAATCCCAGTATTATACGGCTGACTTTTCTTTCCCCCCAGTTCTCTCCTCCTACAGTTCCTAACAACAATTGATTTTCCCGCTCCCTAACGAGAAACGACACGATAACGACACGACCTGATACGAGGATAATGGCAACGACGACGACCATTACAACCACCTCCTCACCAAGCGCAACCCCCCTCCTCGACGCCCTCGAGCGCGACGGATTCGTCGTCGTCCCCTCCCTTCTCTCCCCCTCCGAGATCTCCACCCTCCGCGAAGCAGCGACAAAGGCCACCAAGGCCACCCGCGCAGGCCAATGGCCGCACTTCCGCTCCGTGCCCAAGCAGTTCCCGCCGTGGCCCAAGACGCCGCCGCCCGCATCCGAGGGCGGCATCTGGGGCGTCCAGCACCTCCTGCACCCGGAGATGCCGGGGCGGGAGGAGTTCGCCAAGCTCTACTTCTCGGAGAAGGTGCTGAACGTCGTGCGGGAACTGCTGGGCCTGCCAAAGCAAGAGGAAGAAAAGGAACCACCATCAGAGGATGACGAGCCCCTCGTGATGGAGCTCTTCAACCTCCTCGTCGCGCCCGAGACGAAGGACTTCGAGCTCCGCTGGCACCGCGACGACATCCCCGAGACGCCGTCCCCCGAGGAGGAGCTGCAGCAGCTGCACGCCAAGAGCCCCAACGGGAGGCAGTCCCACGCGCAGTACAACCTCGCGCTGTGCCCGGACTCCTCGCTCGTCGTGGTTCCGGGCTCGCACCGCCGCGCGCGCACGGAGATCGAGCGCAATGCGGCGCCTTACGAGCCCTCGCTACCGGGGCAGCTGGTCGTGGAGCTGCAGCCGGGCGATGCCGTCTTCTACGACAGCAATATCCTGCATCGGGGCGTCTACAGGGCGAAACCGGAGGGCGGGGAGGAGACCCGGTTGACGCTGCATGGGAGTGTCGGGCTGAAGGGTTCGGAGAGTGAGAGGGACAAGAAGGTCCGGGCGACGGCGGTCCTGCAGCATGGTGTCGGAGCCTGGATTGGTCGGGAGGATGCCGCGTTTGGGCTCGGACAGGGGGCGGAGAATATGAGGAAGAATCTCATTGCGATGGGGACGGGTGAAGGTGTTGGGTATTCTCTGCAGGGATAGGTGGGAGGATTCAGAATGATGTATGAACATGGTTCTTGACGTGTGTTTTGAGCGTATGTTATTCGTTATGATCGGAATATGTTTGATATGTAGTTATGAAACCATTATTCCCGAGAAGCAAGAATCGATTCAATTGATTTTCAAATCAGCCGAGAAATCGTGAGTTGGGATCGCGGAAAATCTTGGAGCTTGTGTAGCGCAACTGTTAATTAGCTGCTCTATTCTCCAGACGATCAACGAGATATCGTGAAACACAACTATTCCGGCATCTGGTCATTTCAGAGGGACTCCGTTCGGAGACCAAACATCCGACCATCTTTCTCAAAGCCACAAGTGCTCCAGATAGGAGTCCGCTCCATCAAACAAGTTTCAGTGTGGATATTTCCCAGATGGCTGATGATAACGGAAGACCACTTTTATGTATGCTCAAAACCAGAAAGCAGCCTATTAGATTAGCAGTACCAGGAACACAGACACAGGGGGGTGGAGGTGTGCTTAATGTAAGCTTTGATAAAAAATTGTTAGTGCTCTGGGTACCTAATATTAATCTTTTCGGCCAGAAACCAGAGCATTCTGGCCTTCAGAAGAAAGTCGTAGGTTGAGCAGGCCATTTTCCTCAGTGTGGAAGAGCAGAGTTCATAACATCAATTCCAATGGAATAGAAAATCAGTGAGAAAATATAGTTTCCTAGTTAGTACCGCTAGAAAAATCGCTGATGTTGAAAATGGAAAATCGCAGTGCGGACCAATTTGGTAACTTCGGTTTGCATTACTGTATTACACAGGCGCGAAGAAAGCGGAATGGAGAATTGGCTCATAGCAGCTCTCGCCATCCTTCTTCCATAATACCATTGAAACAAAATTTTGACGGGAAACATAGCATGCTAATGCATGGGTTGGTCTATTTATGAGACACAGATTCGAGACGAAGGGGGTCCGAGCAATCTTCTTAAGGCCGCAGAGACGTGAGGAAAAGCTTTTTAAAGCAACAATAAAATGAACTGCGCAATCAACCGTCTCAGGTCATAGTCGAGCCGTAGTTCGCCGTTGGTACCGTGCCCATAACAGCTCGGCTGTCGATCCGTCGAAACGCAAAGAACGGGGCGAGAAACTCCATTTTCCAGCCTCCAGGTCTGGAATGAGCTCCCACGACAAAACCTGCACGTTCTGACAGACACATGGGAATGATTATTTCCAAGCTCCCACTCTCACTGCAGCATCCCAACTCGAGGAGGCTATTGGGCCCGTTCCAAGTGCACTGGTCAGGAGAGCCTGCAGCGAGGAAGCGACGCTCAGGATGCATTCTTCCTGTACAACACATTTCCTGTATAGTAGTTCCTCTCTGCAGGACGAGAAATTTAAGCTATATCAGCCCCATGGAACCAAATTATTGAATATTTGCTGGAGTCGATGCCATTCTTGACAGCACATCAAATCTCCGAGATCATCCCATATAATCAGTGACATCCAAACGCACAAGGCTGACCAACTTGACGTTTGACCAGCGGAACAGCCTGGGGATCGAGGAATAGCGGACGGTAGACGAGAGGTCCATAATAGGGGAAAGCATCGCGTTTTGGGCGAACGTTGGAACCGTCCGAAGAGGTGGAGTCACTCAGTGGAGTGCGGCACGGTCGGAAAACGTTAACGGCCCCCAAAGCCATCCACGGATTGTTATATATCCCCATCCAGAGCTGCGCGTCCACTCGTCTATTCGTCCTCATTCGCCCCTTCAGTGCAGCCTGAGATGTCTCCCATCGTCGCCGGCGGCCGTTGTAATCAGTCGTCTCCGATGGCGTCTGCAGCCCTGCACGGTGGCGTCTGTCCGTCGCTGGGCTGCATCCAGGAGTCCTGACCGTTTGCGGCGCGCTGCCACGCTTGCAGCGAGCCGTCCGTCTGATGCCGTTGGAACGTGCCAGATGAGGAGGGGCTGGGGTAGCTGAAGCTGAAAAACTCGACTAAGGAGTTCTCCGGGGCCTTGCTATCCCTGTAGTAGGCCCGTCCAGGATGGACCTAGAGCTCGGTCATAATCATGGGACGAAGAAGCTCTTCAACTGTGACGATCAGTAACCTGGAGTGTGCCTTGAACCTGATAGTCGACAGAAGAAAAAAACTGACAGTCCTCGATTCTCCTCGTCAACTTTCGGTCGTTATGAGGAACCTTCTTGATCCTTAAGTGTGCCGTTTCCTCGACTAGCGACAAATCCCAATAATCCCCAACCGGTGAAATGGACCAACAGACGTCCCAAGTCGCCAGCAGTGCCACGGAAGAGCCCAAGGCGAAAGGGCCAACGAGGACGAAAAACAGACCCCAGCAATCATGCAACCAGTGCAGGGAGCGAAAAGTGAAAGTGGGTGCGCTCCTGATGGCTTTATAACCCACAGTGACCTGTTGGCAGCAGACAGGCTGACCCTCTCCCCAGTGTGACCGAGCAAAGCCGTGCCGGGCATGCTGCATTCGCGGTCAAGAGTCGGAGTGCGAATATGTCACAAACAACGAGGATCGTTTCCAAATAAGCCAAGCAGACGTCATTGAAAGGCTCAGGAAAGAAGTCTCTCGGCTGAAAAGGGACCTCGCGGATGCAGAGCAGTCCAACCAGTTTCAACTGGTTCGGCCTGGCGAGACCGGTGCTGGCGTCCCGCAACGCAATGTACAGAGAATTGCTCATAGTTCTCCTTCCGGGCCCTGGGGAGTAATACCTGCCATGGGAACTACAACGAGAATGGTCACATCGGAACCTCCCAATAATGGGATCGCCAATACAGGACAGCTAAATTGGAGCGATGGTGCTGCTCTCGAAACTACTGCGCCGCCGGCCACAAGCAGTATAGTACAGCCTCCTGATAACGTTTATAACGATAGCTGGTTAAGCGGAGATCCTTTGGCTGGTTCCGGCTACTATGGTCCGTCATTTCCTCACCCTCTCGTTTCATGATCTGTTCGTTGACCTTGATAGATCCCACGACCTCTATGCCTCTTTCCGATGGCATTCCAAACCCACATTTCGTGTCCACAGCACAGGGGAGCTTGCTCCCGGACCAGTCAGAATACTTCACAGGCGAGAACTGGACCAGCTGTCCGCCTGCAGGGCATCATGGCGATTCCTGGAAAGGAAAACATGAGATCCTGCAGACTCTCTTAAACGCCATTTGCAATTGCGACGATTCTCGAATCGGTCACATCATTGACATTGTCCGAAATAGTGCGACACCTGAGGATGCTGTCGCCACAATCTGTCAAGAGGTTATGCCGACGGACCCAGTATTGTCCGTAACAGGACTCTCCGAACCCACGGCCACGACAGTCCCTGGGAACTTTTCCGAGAGTGCGTGAAATACCATTGCCAGAGCTCTGGCTAGGCGTTCGAAATCGGAGGCGACTATGTCGGAGCAATGATATCCAATGATTGCATGGGCCGGTGCCATGATCCTATGCAATGTTTATATTGAGAAGGATAAGCTCTGTTGGGAGCTTTCCGTCTGTAGTAGTATATAATAGCCGGATATTAGCTTTCGGGAACCGGTTTATGCCACTTATATACAAGTGCCCACTCATGGGAAGGAAGTAGAATGATGATCCTTGAAATTTCTCGACGCTGAACTTCTTGCAATTTTCTTTCTTCATTCGAACAGATCTTTCTGAGCTGGCCACAGAAGCCGTCCAGAGGCCAGTCATTTAGATGTCTCCTTGACGGTTCTATTAAAAAAAATCGATTAAATCTGGAAGAACAGTAGGTTCCTCACTTCGTATCCACATATGAACCTATTCTAGAACATGTTAGTTTGATTGTCTGCGTGGAAGTGCTTTCCGAGACTGCAGAGAATTTCATTTCAACCCAGTCAGGATAGAAAAGAGAGACGTTGGCGTGTATAGATATGTGAAGAGACGGACATGGTCGTGTTGCTATTAAGTACTAGGTATGAACTGTGTATAATCTCAATTTCATTATTCCCTAACGTACGGAGTATATTGTGAGAAAAGAACGGAAGAAAGGGTCATTTTTAGGGTTCGGAGAGAAGAGAGAGGCCTGATTGGGAAGGGGGATTAAAGTTAAAGAGCTGGGACAACTAGGTTAACTTAGTCTGTTTAGTATGATAAGAAGTTTATAAGCCGATTGCGGAGTTGAAGATCTCCAAACGTCAACTTCCCACATAACTTGCATGCAACCGGCCAGCCAGCGCTCACCATGCATTGCCATCCCCTCTTCAGATCTCACATCTACAATAACACGTTTCAATCCGTGTTCAAACATACACCAAAGTTAGTATTAACTGCCAGAATATCAGAAAACACATCATCCCAGTCCCTCCGTTCATTTGCGGACTGGTCCGCAACGCAGTACCTCAAGTTCGCATCCCAGCGCAACCGGCCCATCAAGGACCTGCTCGCCCAGATCCCACTCACAAAGACCCCAAGACGGATTGTCGATCTCGGCTGCGGACCCGGAAACTCCACCCAGGCCCTGATCGAGCGGTTCCCGGACGCCGGGACGACGATCTCCGGCCTGGACAACTCTCCGGACATGCTGACCAAGGCCCGCGCCAGCCTGCCGCACATCCACTTCGTGCAGGCGGACCTGAGCACCTGGACGCCCGGGCCCGACGAGAAGGACGAGCTAGACCTGCTCTTCTCCAACGCCGTCTTCCACTGGCTGCGGCCGGACCCCGTGGGCCACATGGCGCGGCTGCTGGAGGCGTCCAAGTCCGGGGCCGTCCTGGCGGTGCAGGTGCCGGACAATTATCTGGAGCCGTCGCACGTCGCGATGCGCGAAACGGCCGCGGCCGGTCCGTGGGCCGCTATCCTGGAGCCCCTGAAGCCGGCCCTGGACCCCATGCCGAGCCCGCGGGTCATCTATGACCGGTTGAGCGGGCTCTGCGCACCCGGTGGGTTGGACATCTGGCATACGTTCTACTACCATGTGCTGGATGGGCCGGAGGAGATCGTGGAGTGGGTGAAAGGGAGCGGGTTGAGGCCGTTTATTGATCCCCTGGAGAAGGAGATGAGAGAAGAATTTCTCAAGAAGTACACGGAGAGGATCGCGGAGGTGTATCCGCGACTCGCGGACGGGAAGGTTTTGCTGAGGTATCCTAGATTGTTTGTTGTTGCGGTCAGGAAGTAGAGAAGTGGTCACCAGCTCGAAGGAGGTGAGTATACTACTAGGGCTTATTTCTTCGTCAATGATACGATGAGCTGACGGGTAATTAGGTGCTTATATATATTGTACATATTTAACATATTTCTTTCGAAAATACTTGCATTTAAAAAAAGGATATTCTGAATTGCAGCAATCAGAGCGAACAACAAGAACACTTTCTAATTAATACAAGTACAAAATGGAAAGAAGACCACTAAAAGAAACACGTCACTAACACCTCTGCCAAATCCCTCCTCCTCAACAACAACAACAACAACAACAACTAGTCTTCAGTTTTTAACGAAGTCCTTCAGCTATCGAGCGAAAAGTATCCAGAGAGAGCCGCATCCCCGGTCCCAGGGTGATACGGCGCCAGCAAGATCTGGTAGCCCGGCCCATCGAATCCTTGGGCCAGCGAGACGGTGTAGGAGCCGAGCTTGGTGTCGATGTCATTCGCAAGCTGCCGGTAGAAGTCGGTGTGGTTGTTGGACAGGCCGATGCTGAGCCGGGGGGCGTCGCTCGGGGTGTGGGCCCAGGTGACGGTGTACGGCTGGGAACGGCTGAGGACGTCACCGTCCTTTGGGGCAGTCACCTCGAGGCCTGGACAGACAGGAAGGGAACAGGTTAGCGATCAGTCGACTCGACTCGACTCGACTTGACTCCCCGGGAAAAGGAGGGAAATTGACTGAAGGCAGGGAAGAGGCTCACCGTGGGCCAGAGAGACAAGGCCAACGGCAGCAACAGCAACGGCAGACAGGAAACGCATTGTGGATGATGATGGATTTGATATGGCGTATATAAAATGCAACGAAGTCTTTATGGATTAGGTGGTAGGATCAAACAGTCAAACTCAGCTCAGCTCTGTACTCTGCAGATGTTCTAGATATGAATCTCCTCAGTCCCGGGAAACTCTCTTGATACTTATATACTTTTCACATCCTGTGCAACAGTAACCTCAAAGAGTAAATAAAGAAGAGAAAAAAAAGGAAAGGGCGTTGGCACGTCCATCGACTCCATCCTTCTGATGGTCCAAGACCCAGACCCACCATGGTGCTACGTTCTAGTTCTTCCTCTAGAATTAATTCTATGGGGACTGACCTGACACTGACAGCCATTGAGGTAGCACTCCGGGGTTACTTATTATAGTGAAGTTCAATCTAGACGACTCGTCACCCTCCAGTCCATTGGTATTGGACTATCCGTAGGCAGCTAGATTTAAGACAGTCCAGCGGCGCGCTACTACGGTACAGACTTAGTCCGATAGTACCTAATATAGCACTAAATCCATTGGAAGAAGACGAAGGATTCCTCTGTATGAGGTGATCTGTGTAGACCATGACTGAGTTTGCTTCTGCTGATTTGTCAATGAAATCAATATCTCAATGTTTCAAGTAAGTTACGTAGGTAGGCAGCTGAGCTGAATCTCCATGAACTGTAGTAACATAATAGGTCATGTCTTGCATCGTTGGCGTAGTATGTATGGCGGATCTGCAGACAAGGTCGGTATCCACTATGCAGCCTGCATTGCTTAACCAACCCACACAGACGGACTGAAGCTACTTATTTTAGTTTGCACGCGGGGTCGATCATTGATGATGTCGATTATTACTGTACTTTCAAGATCTGCTCTTTGCAGAGTACGGAGTACTCCTTACTCCAGTGATAGTACTGTGCTCCGAAGCTGATGGACTGGATACAAGAAGCCATACCCAGTGTCTGTGTACTAACAATGCTACGGAGTACGTTTCAATCCTTCTACTGTTCCATAGGTGTATACCTCTACTTACCTACATAGGTAATACCAACGAGCATTGGAAAGACAAATAAATAAACGGAACGTGCTGACGCCGGCTTGGTGAACCGTGACCAGCAAAAGCTCTCCCGCTACTTTGTGCTTAAACTGCTTCAAGGCCCCCGGAACTGGGATCCAGCTCCCACCATTGGTGTCCTGCTTGCGCTCTCTTCATTATTCAGCTCCCTACTGTACTGCGCACTGCGTAGTTCTGCTCCTATCGGTTCTCTTCCTGTCCCAGTCATAGGTTTTAGGCCACCTGTGACTCGCAACCCCACTAATATTAGTATATCATGCTGGCATAGCATGTACGGAACACGGAATATCCATCCCGCAGCGGTGCAGTCACGGTGCCGGTTTGAGACTTATTTTAAGTCAGGAAGGATGAGACAATCCGGGAGTTAGGTTCTCCGTACGTAGCCTACTCAGTACAGTACATGGCGCAGTTCATCCAATGACAATGTGGCCCCGCAATTTCAGGTGTCTTGGATCAACCGCCAAGGACGGGAGAGGATAGATCATTGGAGCTTGAACTTGAGGGTATAGTGCAGTTGTAGTGGGGTACACTCAGTAGGTTAGGTTAGGTACCTAAGGTTGTATTGTACAGTGCTCACGAGGTACTCCGTACAGAATGTGAAGCCGATCATTGGTAGTGGGGAGAGGAATCCACCAGACCAACTAGAACAAGAGGAGCCTTACGGGGTACGGAGTAGTGTTCCAGGTGGTCGGTACGACGGAAAGAGGAAATGCTCCGAATTCATGGAAAAGACCAGTAGTTGTTACTGCAGAGCAGAGTGGACAATTTAGGCACTACTTATATGTACGTACCTACTAAGTAGGGAATTCAATGATATAATTTTGTTTTTCATTCTCTCGCATTTAGAATAGTAAAAGAGAAGAGCAGGAAGAGGAAGCGAGAATTAAACCACAGAACGATGAACTATTTGCTATATATCAGGTTAGGTACTAGGTACCTATCTTTCCTCCCTTCCCATCTCGAAATATGCAGCCACCATTTAGAATGAGCAAAGAGACTGGGGGGGGGGGGCTTTAATAAACAAAACCAAACAAAGCACTCATCAAGCATTTGCGTGCGTAACTTCGCCAGAAAGGGCCCAATGAAGAACATCAGAGAAGACAGAACGCTGAACTCCAACAGTTACCTAATCGATAATCACCCGGCCGCCATCACCATCACCCACCCATCGGCTTCTGCCCATAAACGAAATGGTACACTGCATATATGTGATAGGCGGGATTGGCGAAGTCGGCCCGGACCTTGGCAATGCATGCCTGGGCCTCATCGTAGGTGTAACGCAAGACGCGCGTGAAGAGGGCAAGCGTGAAGGGCTCGATGCCTCGGAGGACGGCGACCTGGGCGAGTCGGCCAAGCTCTTTGAGTCGCGGGTCTTTGGGCCATGGGCCGATTGGGCACTGAATGTAGAGTGTTAGATTTGAACCTACCTGGTAGTACTATCTAGACGCAGTTTTAAGGTAGGTATCATACCTTAAACACATCATCTCTAACATTAACAAATCCCGCATCTATCATCTTCTGCCTCAACGTCCCTGCGACATTCAAGTGCTTCCCGAACCGCCTGCTCGCGTCGTCCAGCTTCAACTGCCAGTCTATGGCCGTCAAGGCTTGCTCGTGCGTCCCATCGTCGGAGTGAATCCACACCTCGTACTCCTGCAGCTCCACCCACCCGCCGGGCTGCAGATGGTCATAGATCTGCCGGAAGAGCCTTTCCCAGTCGCCGATCGCGCCGCCCATCGCGCGGCCGTGGATGTAGTCAAACGCCTCGTCGGGATTATACGCCCAGTCGCTCTCCACATCGTCGACATAGAAATGGCAGTTGGACGGGGCCCAGGTTGGCTGGATAGGGCTGAGGTCGGTGCCGATAATCTCTGTATCAGGGAAGAGTTCTGCCCTAAGCAGGCACATCACTATATGTCAGCTGGGAGACAAAGCGGATCAAGATGCCGCTCGTGGATCACAGCGCCGGTACGGGAATCTGGATGCTTTGCTAGGTACGTACAGCTCGATTGCCCAAATTCCAGTTCCCGTGCCAAAGTCGAGGATGCGACGCGGGTTCGGAGGAATTGGGGCACGGTAGAGAGCGCCTCCGATGAGCTGCTTGAAGATATGATGCACCATGTCTAATCGATTCTGCTCCTCCTCGTCGTTGGGTAAGGGATATTCCCCTTGCCGGTATGCATGGTATCGTCGACCGTTCTCGTACCGGTAGTCGCTAACCGACGAAGCGAAGGACTTGTTCGAATCCGCGATAGATGCGGAATCGCATGTTGAGACGTCGTCGCTTGTCTAAGTAGGTGGTAGAAACACACGCCATGAATACATAATTTCTTATCTGAACTCTGGTCGCATATAACTTGGAAAATGATGTACTTGTACAGTGCTATTTCGAGACAAAAAACGGACAAGGAAACGAAGAAGACCTGAAATCTGAAAATCCGCGGGATCGGTAGGTAACTAGAAAACAGGAATTACTTACGTCGACCTCGATCTCCTCGTCCGGAGGCATGTTCTGGTGAAAGAGGCTCTCGGATCGGCGGAGCAAGGGGCGGAACCGAGACAGTGGTACTTGGGACGGCAAGAAAGGACCACGAGGGCGTGACGAATATCAGGAGGACGGAGACCTCGTTCTGACCGGTTACACAGAATGTGTCTTTGCTCTAGAGCCATGCCCCGCAACATCAGCCTGTGTCTAGACCGAATGTAGCATGACCCCTGCACGCCACGCAACAGGCATGTCGTCCTCCACCCGATGCGGTCTGCGAACGACTCTCCCACCGACAGTCGGGAAAGCAGGGTCCCCGGCCAGCACTGCGAGAAGCACCATGTTGATGCTAAAGATCTCCAGACCAAGGGCACGGTGGGGCTCGTACGGAATCGATCAAAGCCCGGGAGAGAGGGGGATTGGTTCAGTAGAACGGTTCATGTACATCTGGCACGCAGGGAGGGAGGATGAGGAGGGATGGAGTGCGGCGGACGGGCGAGGGCAGGAGATCTAGGGCCCATGTCCCAACACGGAAGGGCCTGACAGTACCTACTCTTACAGGGGCCAGGTTTGGTCTTTTACCGCTCTCTAAGAGGGACGGACACCCCAACGTTGATATGCGAAGATTCTATGGCCAATACATGACTACTGTATTCGGGACTTATGGTCAAACGATGCATCAACAACAGGCCGGGGTCCGCGGTGCTCAAGTTGCACAACATCCTCCGGCGCTCATTCTCATCACAGGGATACCAACTGCGACAGGGGTCATGAAGCGTCAAGAAAGTTAACATATCGCTTTCTGAATTCGGGCGATGACAATATGTTTCGTGAAAATGGATGGTGAAGTGTATCATTTCGTCGTAATCACACAAGTCTCGAACGGACTGTGAGTGAGTCTTCAACGCGAGAAAAATGGAAGAACAGGAAGGCCAAGAAGCAAGTGGAGAGCCAGTTCTGCAAGCATGATACCACTGATCCTTGCAGGTCGATCTCTCGGTCACTAGAATGCCAATGAAGACACTGCTCGACTACCTCCCATCATCCCAGGCTCCTGAGCTTGTCCTGTTCGGCTGGGGTCAAGGCGGCAAAGAGCTCCTGGAACCCGGGCTTGGTCGAGGCCTGCCGGAAGAAGTCCAAGAGGAACGCCTGCGTCTCATCGTCCCGCTTCCGAACACCAAAAGTACTCTCTGTACCACCCTCGCCATATGCCATGAGCTCCTGTTTCGTGACACCCAGGCCCAGGTCCAGAGTGTTGCTGGGAATGTCTTCCCATTCGTCGCCGTCGTCGCTTCCTTCCTCCTCCAGGGCGGCAGCGGCGGCCGCGTCGATCTCCTTGTTTCCAGAGGCCGACGCTAGTTCCTCAATAAGGACCTTGATGATCTTCAGCGGTGCTGAGACGGTAGTGTATCGGTCCGGGTTATTGCGAGCCTGGGACCGAGTCTTGATGCGGCCGGTGTCCTGGATGATAAGGTCTCCCTTGACCTGCACCTGGGCCAAACGGGGGTCTTCGAGGTTGTAGAGCTTAGACAGTGCAATGATGTTCTGCTTGATCTCGTCATATCCTGCGAAGTTCACGGAATTCTCCAGCCACTTGCTCATGACCACATTCAGGCCGCTCTGGCCGTCGATGTCAACCTGCGCCAGGAAATCAACCACTTCACGTGGGCTGACGAGCGTCAGTCGGGCAAAGACAAGGATCAGGCTCTGGATAAATTGCGCCTGCTGTGCCGTCGCAAGCCGCTGGGCGACCGCACGAAGGAGCTGCGGAAGGTACGGTCCCAGCTTCTCGGAACCGGCCTTCTCCACGAGCTCTGCTGCCAGCTGGCCGACTTCAGCTGCGGCGTTGTCGTCGACGGACGGACCGAGCAGACGATCGATGATCACCAGGACGACCTCAACTGCCTCCTTTCCGCTCTGTGGATCTCGCCAAGCCAGAAACTGGTTAAAGTCGTGGGCAAGGATATGCCTGACAGTGAGAGTTGCTGGACGGACGAGTTCGGCTTCGGTCGATCCCAGCAGCAGTCTGTTCAACTTGGGCATCACGTTCTCCACAAAGCCGCTCGGGAGAGGCTCCAGACCATGCTCCGCTAGGGCGCGAAGAAGGTCCGCAGCCAGGTTTGTAAGTGCGTTCTGCTGGGTTAAATTCCCGACATCAATCGCCCCAGTGAGAGACGGAAGCACCTTTTCACAGAGCCGGATGTACGAGTCGGATCCCTGCTGTGCGATCGACTGCACGATGTCCTCAAACGCCTCCGTGACCACCATCGCTAGGTGGAAATTGCTTGCACCGTTGCTAGCAACGTTGAAAAGCACGTCAAGTGCAACAGACGAAAGGACCACGTTGGGATCAACCATAATGGTGTCACGTAGCGTTTCAGCAAGAGTAACCTTGAGGTCATCGGTCTCACTGGCTTCTGTAATATCATGACCAGAAATGAACTCCGACACGGCCGTAATCACAGGAACTTGTGCGGGCTGAGTGACCGCGGACGGTAGAGAGGGAACGAGATCTTGCAAGACTCGGATGCAAGAGACCTTGACGACCTCTGAAGGGTCTTCCGAGATGGCCTTCAGGGCGGCTTCAAGGTAAGACGTTGCAGTTTGCTGGAATCCCTCGCCCGCCGTTTTGGCGACGGCGCCCGCCACCAGGTATCCTCGGGCCCGCAAAAACTCTTGTTCCTGTTGAATCGAGAATTGGATGAAGTTGTTGAAGCTGTTTGCCAGCTCCAGTGGAAGTTCCTGTTCCACCTCACTGAAGTCGCGAAGCAGTTGGCTTAGGATGAAGAGGGCGGCTTCACGGGCCTTCCACCTGTAATGTCGTCAGAAATCAAAAGCAAAACGAAGGGAGAGGATGTCCATACGTGGATGATGAATCTGCGAAAAGGGCATTCGCATAGGCGAGAAGGCCCTCAACGGTAGTGATCTTTAGCCATTCACCCAGCTTTATGACCAGGTCGCCGCCGCATGTTCGAGGAGTATAGTTAGCGGTGACAGAGGTCTCCTCGGAAAGGAACAAGTTAACGTCGATGTCCCACAGGCCTTCCTCTTCGGTGGTGATCTGAGCATAGGATACGACCAGCTTCATGACCTCCGGAAGCCAGCTGGAAGTAGTGGCAGCCTGTCCAGCGTTCCGGAGCTGCGTCTGCAACTCTGCCTTCACCGGAGGCGCCTTCAGGAGGGCTTGCATCAAATCCAGCTCCTCGAGCACGAGGAAGTCGAGCGTGTAGGGAAGGCCATCGGCGTCTTCAAGGCGGCCCTGCCTCTCATCATTGATGTAGAAATCATGGTATGGGCCTTGAATGTTAGACAGCTCCGTCCAGATGGTCGTGAAGAGCACGGGACTCTGCGGGGTTAGGAGAGTAGGGAAGACCATTCGGATCTTCATCAGAGTCTGTCATGCAAAAGTCAGAAACCAGAACCGCGCACTAGGAGAATCTAAATGCCTACCTTGACCACCTGCAGCTTCAACGCGATCAACCCCCGCCACTGTGACGGAATCTCCCCCTCCTTGTTTTCCTCTTCCTCACTCGGGGCCTGTGGGAGCGGCGCCTTCATCGTGGATATGAAGAAGGGGAACCAGCCACCCAAGGCCTCGTCCATGAACTGCTTGACCACCGCCTTGTGCTGCTCCAACACCATCTCGAACGTATCGAAGCAGGTCCGGAACACGGACACGGCCAAGGCCCTGAGGATCGTCTTCCTCGACTCATTGGTGGCGACCGCAAACAGGGACGACACCAGATCCCTGGCGATATTGAAGAATTGCTCCTCGCTGAACCCGGTGTCGACGAGGTCCAGCAGAACCCTCAGTGCGCCGTGCAAGGCGCTGTCCGTGCCGTTGGGGTCATTGATGATGTGGAGGAGCGTGGGCAGCAGCTCCGGCCACTGCTCAGGAAAGTCCGCGCTGGCAATCTTGCTGACCGCATAGCTGGCGGAGGCCTTGACCTTGCGCTCCGCCACCTCTGCGGTGGTGGCCAGCTCGAGCAGCACGCGTCGAATGTGAGCCTTGTTGGCGTCGTTGACCAGCACCTGGCCCTTGAACTCGTCGAGGTTCGGGGACCAGGCGGCCTGGATGAAGGTCCGCAGCACGGAGAGGGCGGACTGGCGCAGGTTCGCGGGGACGGAATTGTGGGAAGCGATGGCGGCGAGCGAGAGGGGAAAGGCCTCGTTGCTGTACAGACGCAGCAGTTGGAGCTCCGCGGCCTTTCTCGTGTCGGCCGCGGGCGACTGGGTGTCTGCGAGGAGGGGAAGGAGCTCTTGCTCCATCGTGGGCGTGTGGTCGTGTCGAGCTGTCGCGATGGAGGGGTTGAGGGTGGTGAGGAGCACGAGCACTGCAGCTTAGGGTTGTTCTGGAAATCAGCCAGGAGCCCGCGAGCGCCGCGTGGGGAGGCGGGATGCTGGCAGAGGGAAAACTTGTTGGCTGGAAACGGAATGGAGGAGGAGGACTGCGAGCGGGATGCAAGGTCCTCTGTGGGTGTACATGTACCTTGGGTACGTACCTGGTGCTGTGCCTCTCGCTGTGCGGTACACGGCGGACGGGTGCGCTGGAGGTACCGGTACCGTGTTGGCGATGGCGGTGCGGTGGCCGTGGATCGGGATCGGTGCCTGAGGTGTCGCTGCGCGCCTACCGGCGGCACCGATGGCATGCACGGAGTACCTGGTACCTAGGGCGCTGCCTGGCCTGGCGGTGGGCGAGGGTACCGGGTACCTCGGGGCCGCGTACGGTACAGTCTCCGTACAGACCCCGCCGCTGCTCGGCGTTGGGCAGCTTGGGCGGGCGGTGGTGGGGTGGGCGGCGCTGGACGCCGGAGAACCCCTGGGAGAACAGCGACAACGAGCACGACGGGCTCCTCTGAAGGGCGCTGCATGTCTCAGTGACGAGAGACCGGAGCGCAGGATGTGGCCGCACCAGCATGGACGAGTCTTGACACGTAGAGCGGCCGTCTGCTCCTCCAGAGCCGTCCTTCTGTACACATCCCACCACCGGTGGAGCAGTGCTCTGTTGTGTTTTCCTGCGCGGCATCCAAACCCATGACGCAGACACGTGACGGCATGGGATCCTGCGCGCCCTCGCCTGGGACCTGCTCTGCTCGACCGCATACCTTCCCCTCCACGCCGTTGCTGTCCCGATCCCCACGACCAGCCAAGGCTTTGCTGTCCCTTGCTGCCTTGGGCCTCTTCCTGCTTCGCGGCGGACTCATCGCGCGAGATCCTGCTCGCCTCTCTCCTCGTCGACCGTCCGCCCCGGACCACCTCACGAATCCCGCCGCTCTCGATATTTCCCCTTCTCTGCTTGGCGGACATCCCCCAGGGTCGTCGAGAGGCAGAGCGATGATTAGCTTCAGGGTGGAACAGCAGGCAGATTCTCCCAGACTCCTTCACGACCGTCACGATTGTCGAAACGTCGAGAGCAGGGCCTTTCACCGCAATGGCCATGGCGAGTGAGAGCACCACTGTGGACACCACCACCGGCACCATGACCACGTCTTCCACCCCTGTCTCCGGCCCCAAGCCTCTCCCCAGCAGCCAAGCCGCCTTGGCGGCCTGCTTCACCAACTTCCTGACCGTCTCGATCCATCAGATCCTGTTCCTCCGTTCCGTCTATCCTCGGGCCACCTTCCTGCCTGTCCGGGCATACAACTACCCCGTCCGGCAATCACGCCATCCCAAGGTGTGCGACTACATCAACGATGTTGCCATTGCCGTTGACACGGAGATCCGGAAAGGAACCATCACCGCCGTCACCATCGTTATTTTTTCCCTCCGCACAAACCAGCCCCTAGAGCGATATGCGTTCGATCTGTCGGGATTCCCCCGGGTACCCCCAGGCGAGGCCAACACGACCTTTGAGGAGAGGAAGGAAGATCCGCAGAAGCCCCAGGTCGACCTCGAGGCGCAATTCCGCGCCTGCCTGGCAAGGCTCGCATCCGCGTGTGCGCGCTTGACCCCGCTTCCCCGGGACGAGGAATTCGGCTTCACAGTCTGCATCGAAGTGCGAGAGGACGCGCTGCCCCCTGCGGGGACGACGAAGGAAGAACAAACCTGGGTAGTTGCCGAGCCTGGAAAGGTCCACTTACGGTCCTGCAAGGCCCCATATTCCGTCTCCGGGTCGGGGAATAGAGATCAACAGCAATCTGCTCAAAAGATCTCCAACGGAAGGGCAAAGACAGTTCCCGTTAGACGGGTCGAAGCGGGAGAACTCCGAATGGAGTTGTGGGTCGAGGAAGCGCGGCAGAAATTCGAGGAGCCGGTCGAATCGGTGCATCCTCCATGAGTTTTTTTTTGTCAAACATGATGGATGATGCAGGAGGGGATTTCGTCTGAGAGTGGCGCAGATAAAGTAGGAACAGACGATCTGGGAAAGAACGGAATCATATAGAGCGCAAGGAAGTTGATATTTTCTTACATCCCTTATTTTCTACTTCATACCGTTTATCATCCCTTTCTCCGTCTCCTTTTTTTCTCTTTATCTTCCCATCTACATGGTTCCTGTCATCAGATTACCCACTACCAAGGCCATCAGCATCGTCAATCGGTATTGAACATTCACCTGTCAACTCTCATCGTCGCGATCTCTCAAAGCATTCAGATCTGGCAATAAATGTCGATCATAGTTACCTGGTCTATTTTCTTGCTTGTTATATATCGCTCATATATTGAAAAGTCAAAGGGGAAAAGCAAAAACTAGCCAACCTGCTGGCCTAGAAGGGGAGCGGTCTGTCCAGTATGGAGCATCGCAATTGCTGGGATTATACATCTCACGTGACCCCTGGACTTTCCTTTTCCGTGAGCTGATTACGTTGGAGCGGGCGCGGAAAACAGCCATCTCCTCAACCGTATGACCATTTTCGTTTCTTTTCTTTCTTCTCTTTCTTTATTTTTCTTTTTATTTTTGATTTTTTTGGCCTTGATGATCGATCCGATAGGTCTGGAGTCGCTTCCTTTTTATTTTCATTCCTGCCACTTACTAGTTTAAACTACCTACTAGCCTTTTGTGAGCTTTCCTGGCCTATCTAAGCTATCCAGTCTGCCTGTCTCCGATTATTATTGCTCACGGGTGCTCTCATCAACCTTCAACTGTCAACCATTGACTCAACCCCCCCCATCATCATTCTCCTGCATGGAATATTATGGCTTTGGTTGCGAATTGTTCATCCCTTGTTGGGACGCTGCTGCTGCTGCTGTGGCATGTCTAGGGCGAGCTGAGCGGAATCTATATCATATTATTTCTAGGCTAAACTGGGGGAGAGAATGGGGACTTGAAATGGAATTTGAATTATAGTATGGAAATGGAATTACCTGCGTAAGCTAACTATTATGTGAATTTGAGATGCTTTCTCTCTCTCTCTCTCTCTCTCTCTCTCTCTCTCTCTCCACATGTCCGCTGTTTTCCAGCCCAGAGCCGGGCCGGGCCCGGCCCGGGAGTGGTCGGGAAGGTACACACCTTCCTAAATAGGCAATTAACCATAAGGTGAGGTCGTAGCCGCGGACAAGTTCCATGGTACATACACAACACCATTGTGCTGTTTGTTTAAGTAAGGTGCCTACTTTCTATGGATCCATATGCCTAAATGGATGCCTACTTAGGTACCTGACCTTGGTTTAGTAGGTGGATACATTCACTCCATGGATTATTACCGCATCCATCCACGATCACCTGGTCTGCTTAAAATGGGGTTAATTATAATACCTGGTCTTTTGACTGGAGTTCTTAGTAGTCAGTCTTACGCATAACCGTGAAGGCGAGATGCGTGCTACTATGGCGGGGAAAAGGGATTTTAAGACGTAAGCGAAAGGACGATTATAAAATAGAGTTCATCATGAGAATAGACGAGTACATCTAGATCATGTTGATCAGTTTCAGTTCTAGCTTGGCTCTCATTATCACTCTCCTCTTCCGATCTAGATCGATGCTGATGGATTGATTCTATCACCGTAGTTCCGGTGATCTCATCCTTATCCAAAGAACTAATTAAAAATAAAACAGGAAAAAAAAAACCGAAGTAAACCAGAATCCAACCGTAAATCATATCAACCACCATATGGAGGGAGACAGGTGTCGCATCGAGATCGTCGAGGCTCGAGTACGGTTAACTCAGTCTGGTGGACTGGCCGGCCAATCTGGTGAGATCCGTAACGATCAACAAATTACAATCCAAGAGTACGAGAAGAGCAGAGACCACAAGAATAACAAGAAGAGAAGAGAGTAAGGCATATAAACTGGAAAGGAGGAGGGGTATCCATCTGTAATCTTCACCGAAGACTATGTGAGAATAAAGATTCTGTGATCCCTGTTCCAGATGTTATGCAACGTGAAGATAGGCAGTGAAGAACACTCAAGAGGGTATCTGTTAGAAATAACCAGTCACTTCCGGGTATGGTATTGCGTATTAAAGCTTCAATATGCGTTCCGAGCGCATCGCTTGAAATGCTCAGCCCAAAGAAAAGAAATGATGAAACTGCGGAACAGCACGTAGTGAATAGCGGTGGCGCCCGGGGCTCCGTCGATCAGGAGAGCAAAAGCTACCCGAGTGTCCGCAAGCACTTTCAAAGAGATAAAGGTTGATGTTCACTGGCTGTAAGAGTGCAGGCCTTCAGTGGTCACATGAAGTCAAAGAGTGGGACTCCTGAGTCGAAATAATGATCCCAAATGCAGTCTTTTGCCATAACAAGCATTGTCGGTCTTAGTGACGATGGTTGATGGCATTTCCATGAGACTTGTCAGGAACAGCGTTGGCTGGTGGACACGGAGTAGAAAGACGCAGACGCTGCATACGAGCAGCAGGGTCAGCAGCAGCAACCATACCAAGTAAATTGAGGCGGGGGCGTTGATTAGAAGCAGGGGCATCAGGACGTCCAGCGGCAGGATCAGCGGCAGCATCCATACCAGGTAAACGAAGATTGAGGCGTTGAAGAGGAGTAGGAGCATTAGGATTGGCAGCAGCATGGACAGCCGCGGCGTTCCTAACACCTACTTGGACACGGGGATGATGGGGAGCAGTAGCAGCAGGACGGGGCGCAGTATGGGCCGGTTGATTGACGATCCCCATCATAGCAGGATTAATCATATCTGGGCCATATCCCACTGGAACTGGAGGCCGTACGAAAGGGACTGGAGGGTATGGGTGGTGACCAATTTGAGGGTGATAGTGAGGAGCAGCTACGTCGAAAGGCATCGCCCTAAACTGCAGTACTTGCGGTGCAATCCCCATGTTCGGGTTAGGAATGTCTGGAGCCGGAGCAAATTGCGCAACCTGCATTGGATCTCGGGGAAAGATGGGAGCGAAGTTGCCCTGTCTCGCCGGCACTGCCAGCGGCTGTGGATAAAGTCTCAAGGCGTCCAGCAACTGTTGTCTGGGACCGAGAAAGCCTTCTTGAAACGCGCGGTCAAAATCATGAGCAGCGATGGGGTTAGGCAGCGCATATATACGATTACGGGGATTGGGCCTGGCCGGTCTCTTGTCCCTGTTGTCTTCCGGACGGTTGACACGGAGTTCATCTTGCCCCAAATTTGGGTTTTCCGCCAGTATCTTCTCGATAGCAGCCCGCTCGGCTCGGTCGACTTCGTCCTGATGGCGATTGCTTCCGGAGTCGTCGTGAAGTTGACATGCCCCGGGACCGGCACCAAAATGGTGATAACCCTCCCTCGTGATATCTTTCTTACATATATAGCACATGACGCATCTGCACTGGATGCAGGTCATCTTGTTACACCCCATCTCCTTGACGATCTTGACTTTGCACCTAGGGCAGGTGCGGATGAGGGCTTCGCTCATGGCCTCTTCCACGAGATGACGTTCTGGGATGCCCCTTTCCTTCTTGGCCTCCTCGCACGTCTTCGGGACGTGAGTCTCCTCCCTGCAGAGGCGGCAGCTGACCCTTTCGCACTCCGGGTTACGGCAGCGGAATTCACGATCCTCCGCTACTGGCGGGCAGATTGCCTTGAATTCGCAAAACGGGCAGTCCTCGAGGCCCTCAATGCCCGCCTTCGCAATTTCATCCTGCTGTTGCAGGGACTCCAGCTTAGCCATCACCGATGGCCCAACGGCTTCACTCAGCCGCTCTCGGCTGAAACCGGCTTTGCAGCCGCTGACGTCGAAGCACTTCATCTCGTACTTCATGAGTCCAATCTGTGCTTCTGCACCATTTTTGATGCAGCTGAAGCAGAAGAAGTGGGCATTATCCCCCTCGCAAGGTATTGTCCGATTCGCTGGGGCATCGGTAAAGCAACACTGGCATTCTATGAGGGCTCCTGTCCTCGCATGCTCCTCCTCATTCAACCTCTCGGCGTCTTCCAGCTCCTTCTGGCGCCGGATAGTCTCTGAAAATAGTAGTCAGCATGGAGCACTCTTGAGACACATAGCTGTACAACATACCAGCTTCTTTGGCTGCTTTCTTCTTTGCGGCGTTGAGTTCTCGTTTTAAGGCTTGCTCTTCTGGTGACATTTCCCTCATTGACAATGGCCTGTTGCCTTGGATTCTCCTCGCCTTCTTAAGCCGCTCGTATGGCCCATCAGCACCGTTATTGAGGGTGTTTTCAGACGCAGATAGAATCATATAAGCAGAAAATAGGGTCTTCTTTTCGTCCATAACCTGTCGGATATGCTGCACAGGCACAAGGGGAAATTCACGCCTCAGAATCTTGCCACTGAAAGGAATCAGTACATAAAGGTTCTCTTTGCTGCACCTGTAGTATATAAAAGGAGGAAAAGGTTAAGTCAAACTCACGCTCTGTGGAGATACATCAGATCGTTTCCTCTGTTCACATTTGCTGTCCACTGAGCTTCATCGTCAGACTCAGGAGTCCTCTTCCTCTTGGCATCTCTCTGCTTTGGATAGGAAGGATTCCCCAGGATATCTTCAATTATATTTTCGATAATCTTTGTCTCTACCCGTCCAGGGGTAAAATCAGCGCTCTTATGGCGGTTGTATAGCTCTCTGACATGCTGGTGACTAATATCTGGGAAGAGTTCTAGGATCCTAGCGAGGCAGGCGTCCTCATTGCTCATTTCGAGTTTTGGGGCATCCGACGGAGTGATAGAAGTATTGGAAGTGTAAGAAGAGGCAGGAGAAAAGTCGTCATTTGCCAGGTCGATGGATTCGATGGGAGAATTCGCGGTATCTGGGCAACGGGAGGGATTAACTGCCCTCTTTTTCCGCGCCGGACCGGGGCTAGAGGGACGCTCAATTTCAGGAAATAAGTTCCTCAAAGGATTATTCTCAATATTGTTCTCGCGGTCGAATAATCCGAATGGCTCATCGTGTTGGAAATTGAGGATGTGATCATCTCGCAAGTTAGCCACCGATTCTCCATCGCTGGAAATCTCAATGACATCGACACCATCGGGAACCTGAGCCATCTTGATTAGAGCTGGATGTTTCGAAGGCCGGCTAAGATTCTTGATCACCTTTGTCAGCGTTCAAAAGAATTGAAGGATGTATGAGCAAGAGCAATAGACAGAGCCGGATAAAAGGAAGTATGAAAGAGGAATAGTTTAAGGAATAAATTCATAGCGATCTAACGAGCGCTAAATAATTGAGAGTACGAAGGCAGTACGACAGACGAGCAATTGTCCGAAAATGGAAGGATAAATATGTCAGACAGACGCCCCGGTGCAATTCCAAGGAGCGGTAGTTGAGGTAGAAACATCAACTTGACGAGGGCTGACTCGACTGTGTGAATGGTGTTGCCCATTTTAACTGGGAGTTGGGAGGAGAAATCATACAAAACACAAGACCAGCCAGCAACAAAGAAAACGTTCACAGAGGGGCCTTGGGGGCTTAGATCCGCATACAAACATAGCACTCGCGTCAACAGCCTAGTAAATATCGAATTGACCCACCTGGGTGTATAGACCTTGCGGTTCTCGGGTCAGAGTAGCTGAAGTGTTACTAGAATGTACCCAACCATCTTCTATTTCCTTGTTCAGCCTTGTTAATGACGCGAGGCTCTGCTTCTTCGCTTCCCACGTGCCAGAGGCTCGTCCTTATTAGAAACCATAGAAGTCAACCTGGCGCGCCCGGGTCTTCATGCGGGATTCAGAAAATGCGGTGCGGTCCTGTTCTGGATGCCTGGTTAAGGCAGTAACCTGAGGCTGTGAGCAGGTGAAGGGATGGGAGATTCACTCGAGACGGCACATGGGCATGGATCATCTCCGACAATGGGCACAGAGGACATTCACACCCACTGCCCTAGCATCTCTGCCGGAGTCATCATGAGGAAGTCATCATGATCAAGACTTGTCGTACACATACATGACGTTGAAATTAGAATGGATGAGGTTCTAGGACCATCACATGACTTGGCGCCCCTCGGCGTCTTGGACGTCCGGGATCTGCTGTTAGTACTGTACGATACGGTATGCGATGCAGCATGTGACCCCCCGAAGCCCTGTGCCCTAACTTCTCGCCCCCGCTTCTCCGCTCTTCTCCGGGCTGCAGCCAAGTCCCAGCCACTCTCGGCCTGGGACCCTGGGTACAGGTGCATACTCCCGGATGGTACTAGGTACGGAGTTGCGTCGTACAGACATACGTCATATGTCTGACCCCGGCCCCATCAGCTCGCCGGCGGTTCACCGACTCCGCGCCCTTCGAGCCACGCGCCGCCTTCCCCGGTGCCTCTAAAGGTAGGTCCATCCGTTCTGCGGCCCCTTCCCGCGCTTGTTATCGCTTGCCGTCGGAGCTGTGACAAATGGAAACATCGCAGGGATGTCTCGAAGACAGAGGCGTCATAGCTCCTGCGTAGCATCCCATGGATCCTCTGTTCGCCTTAAGAGGCGTTATCAACCCCGGATTACATAGTATCTTTGCCAGCCAGAGTCCTCCTTATTCAGTTCGCAGAATAATAGTCTGAATCGTACCTCTCTCACATTCAATACAGGCGTGTTTTGCTTCTATATACATATATCCAATATCATTTCATTTTCTGTCCGATACACCGCCCCCTTATAGCCATCCACCATGGTTGCTGTGGACACTGAACTGCCTCCCGCCGACTCCCCAGACCTCATTCTGGTGCCTGCGACGCCCGAAGAACGCATCGAATCGATACGGCTGAACAGCCTCGCGTGGAAGGGTCCGTTGAGTGTTCAGCAATACATTGCGCGAGAGAACCATCTGCTCGACCAAAAGCTGACCAGAAATGGCGGTCTGACTTGCTGGGTGCTGGTGGACCGCAAACAGCCAGAAGGGCGCAGGACAATCCTCAGTTCCTGCGAATCCTACCGGAAGAATGCGTTTCTTGCTTACGACGGGAAGGTCGAGGACATCTTGACCCACGGGGTCGGCAGTGTCTTCTGCAGGCCGGAGTTCAGAAAGAAGGGATATGCAAGCAGAATGATCAAGGAGCTGAGCAAGAAGCTTGAGACCTGGCAATTAGAAAACGAGCGCAGAAAGAAATTGGTGTTTTCCGTGTTGTTCTCGGATATTGGCAAGAAATTCTACGCGCAGCATGGATGGATGCCGTTCCAGTCCTCGCACATCTCCTTCCCACCCGTCACGCACGAAGAGCATTGCAAGGGGATTCCAGGCGTTGACCTGCCTGTTGCAAGAGCATTGGCTTCGGAGGATGTCAAGAACAGCATGTGTAGCGATGAAGTGATTCAAAAGCAACGTGAGCTTTTGCGAAGAGCTTCTGAAAAATCGCCAGGCGCCAAGGTCGCAATAATGCCGGATTATGACCACTTTGTTTGGCACTGGGCTCGTGAAGAGTTCTATGCAGAACATCTCCTGGCCAGCAAGACGCCGCCTGCAGTAAAGGGTGCTGGCGTCGATAACCAGAACGTGTATTGTGCCTGGACCAGGGTTTTCGCAGAGAACCCCAAGGACTACACGCTCTACATATTGCGATGGATGTATGACGAACCCCAAACGCCGGAAGAGGAGCAGGCAACAGTCGAGGCCATGGCCGCAGTGATGCGACGTGCTCAGCTCGAAGCGCACGAATGGAACATGGCCAAAGTTGAGTTTTGGAATCCAACGCCCCTGATACAGAAGGCTGCCACGATGTTGGACCCAAGCGCAAAAGTCGTGCACAGGGAAAAGAGCAGCATCGCGAGTCTGAAATGGTATGGCGCTGAACAGGGACTAGGCAACGATGTAGAATGGTGCTGGAACGAGAAATACAGTTGGTGCTGAAAGTCGAGAGCTTGGGCGTGCATTTCGTTTCTCCCCTTGAGATCTCCTTTCCAGGTTCGGAGTTTGTCAGCTCCTAGGGTCTCTAGACGAATATAGATATAAAACGTCCAGGTTATATGGCAGCCAGAAACCCAGAGGAGGCTAAGGGCTCGCCCTCAGGTGTCACATAATAGTAATAATGTCACTATCGTTTTTGGTTTCTGAACCTCTCATGCCAGTTTCTCGGGTTCTTGACCGCAGTAGCACCTGTGTTGTTTAGAACATTGCTCTTGATTTTCTGTCGTTCAACGCCGCTCACGAAGCATATTGTTGTTGGGTCGGGGTGCTTGTAAGAGCCATCCTGCTCAATAAATCAGCAAGGCTGTACAGAATTGCTAAACGAAGGTGTGGTTGGGCAAAAGATATCGAGCATGTGGACAAAGCTGGAAGGCAAGGATATAAGCAAGGCCAAAAACGAACCGTCAACTTAGACACCGATGCCTCATTCCTCCAGGATTCAGGCAGGTAATCCTTCCACGTGTTTATAAAAGCCGTTCGTTCGATGGCCGAATCTGCCGTCGGCGCAGCAGCCTCAAGGTACGTCTCACCAACCCATCGGGTGCAGATGGTCTTGTCAATGTTTGCCCCTAGATTCACCCATATTCGATCAGCGGATGATACCCTAAACACATTCGAGAACCTGCTGACTTCTATGTAAGGTAACCATCCCGACCGAACTCACATTTCATCTCTGAATCATGCGGCTGGGGAGGCTTCTGTTCAGAAGGCTCAAGCAGCCTTTTGATTACCGCCTCAAACAGTGCCCGTGGAAAAGGCTCTTCACCATCTTCATCAAGAACAGCCTTCCACAGATCCTTGACCAGAAACTGTTTCTCCAGATCAATGCCTTGCAGCACTGATCCCTCCAGCATCCTTTTCCACACCTCGAGCTTCACCCCAGCAGACGGCCGCCAGCATACAGCCTGATTGCTATCGATATCTCCATACACAAATGCGCACATATCGGTCCAATCGCTCTCGCACTGCACCGTCGACACAGGCACATCGGCAAAGACCTCTTCTTTCAACCTCCTCGCCTCTGACGGCGTTATATCTGCGCTGAGATCTTTCATCTCCACGTCTCCATCGCTACTCAACCGGTCATAGAGCCTCAGACTCTTTTCCAGGAATGGCATCGCCGAGAACCCTTCCTGGAGCGTGTGCAACTCCAGAGTAGATCCGCACTTCGCGATCGTGGTCACGGTCTCCACGAGATCCAGCCCATTCTGTCCTCCCCCATCTGCATCATTATCACCTCCCCATGTCTCTTGTTGACTCGGTCTGATTATATGAATTGAGTTCGAGGACTGGACCTGTCGTAGTCGGAACGTCTTCGTGGGAGTGCAGAGGTTGACGTACTCGCGGGCGCCGGGCTCTCCGGTCACCTGGGATAGTTCTGGAGGCGGGGACTTTAATTGGAGCCTAAGATATATAATACATCAGCCATTGAACAGTATACTTTCGGGAAGAGTGACGCGAAAAATACGCGTGCAGACCTAGGAACTCTACACGTTCGTCCAATCACCGAAACAAGCCAGGCGCATAGTAAGGAATATAGATCTTCACAGATCGATTATGGCAAGGAGGAAAAATGAAAAGAGGAAACCTACGTAGGCGCGTTCTCTGACGAAAGCAGCTCAAGCAACTCTGGCGGGAGTTCCAGCAGCCTGAATCCTTGCTGCGGGGACGTGTGCGTGAAGCGGATACTTCGCGCGGCTTGTGTGGTCATTTCTCCAGTTCAGGGCCCCTTCAATTTCACTAATAGGGTGTTCAATTAAAGAATTGCATGGGCAGTGTGTTCATCTGCAAGTGCAGTCACGGAAAAGAGAGACAATGTACTCCGTAGTTGGTAGGCGGATAGGATCGTTAATTAGCACGGGCCACTGCTTATTCCGTGGAGCACGGTACGCAGAGCAATTATCCATTTAACGCTAGGTAGTTAACGTAATCGGACACCGAGCGGGCCAGGACACCGAGCGGGCCACGTAACCAACGCCTATTATATTAAATATCTAGTTATCTCACAACGCCCCTAAATTGAAGCTATATACACATAAAATAATTGCCTATCTGTTTGGGCAGCTGACCCTAGTATGACCTTGAATATTGCAGTTGCTGCACTGCGGTGGTGCACGTTTCCTAGGCTGCTCATCACCTTCCACTACCCCTTCTGCTTGCAGCTCTGCAGCTTGCTGAGCGAGCCGCTGACCTTCTTCAGCAGTCAAAATACCCCCTGTACCAATAGAGGATCTAGTTGTCTCTTGCTTGTGTTGTTGACGTTGATTTGCTGCACATAGCTGCTTGATTTCATGCTCTAAAAGCACTGCATTATTATTGCAATTTGGCAGCCCTTGACCACTTGATCAACTGCTTCACTGATTGGGCTAGGAGGACTGTGTGTACGCTGTTGCCAGAGGTCCTTAATAAGCTTTGCCTGCTTCTCCAGCTCCCTAGCATTCTTTGGTGTTTCAGCAGTCCAGCTAGATGATTGATTGCTATGGGATGTGCCTGGCAGAGTAGGTGTTTTCAACTGAATATGAAGCTGGTCAAGCACCTGCTCTGGTTTATATGGAACCAGGCCTCCTGCAGCAAATCCACTGCATATATTAGATGCTGTCAGTGCATGCGGGCGCACTTGCTGGT
>Ga0207841_1000115_pt1 | contig 90043 bp, 95 predicted proteins | sample HigsolmetaGSP18D_FD_184846 | JGI IMG/M metagenome (GOLD analysis project Ga0207841, IMG submission 184846) | High solid enriched microbial communities from the Joint BioEnergy Institute, USA - SP1-8-D (SPAdes) | ecosystem: Engineered > Bioreactor > SSF (Solid state fermentation) > Aerobic >... | reverse complement strand
AATTGATATATAGTGTATATAGCTTCAATATTTGCTGTGTTGATAGTCTAATTGCAGTTTGAATAGATTTGGCAGTGGGTAGGTGGCCAGCTCGCTTATGTGGCCAGCTCGCTTATAGATTACGTTACGTTCCGTGCTTCCGCTTACTAACACTTGCTGGGGGTTCCGATGGGTGTTGTCGCGTCGATCAACCGACCGCCGAGGTCAGAGATGGACATCACAATCATGGACCCCTTCTATATTTGACTCTCGATCTTCTGCTGGAGAAAGCTGTCTCACCCGAGACTGCCAATTTCTCCACATTGCTGGTTTCACCATGCAGGTGGTTACTCGGGAAAGGATCGGTGCTGCGTTTCCGGACAGCTACACCGCCGAGCTTCGCGGCATGATGTTGAATATATATCTCTAGACCCTCGACAGGAATTCTTCTTTCCAGGAACCTCTGCATTTTCGTTCAAGACCAAATTCGTCAAGATAGTTGTTTATCTGTCCAATTAGCATTTGTTTCCAGTGTGTTTCTTTGTTTGAACCATCATTCCAATCCTCTTCCTCGCATATCTGTCTGCAGTCATCATGAGACGTAATTCCAATAATGCCAACGTTAAACCTTACAAGTGGATCAAAAAGGAAATTGAAGCCTCCAATCCATATACCGAATATGAAAAGATCTGGCGGTTATCCATTGAATACGGCGCGGGAGAGTTCATGCAGAATTTGATCTATGCATCGACCTTCTCCAACTTCGTCGCGAACCCCTGGGGTGCCCAGGTGGTCTGGCGTGAGGACGGCGGCAAGGTCCTTCATCGTGCCACTGATCGCATGCATCAGACGCAGTACAACAACTCCATCTGGTGGTACTATGGCCCGTCCCATCCGGAAACGTGCAAGTCTGTCGAAGCCATCAACAAACTGCACGAACACTATGCTCAGAGATATCCCGGCAATTTCTCTCACATGGAGGACTACCTCTACGTCCTCTGTTTTACCGCTACCTCAGTCGACCGCTTTCGCAAGCGTCTGCGTCTGCCTGGCTTCTCCGAGAAGCAGAAGATCGCCGCATTCATCTTCTGGCGCGAGATGTCCAAGCTCTTCTACGCTGAGAACCGCGTGCCCCTCGAGGGCTTCCCAGACGATTGGGAAGGCATGGTCCGATTTTGCGAGAAGATCGAGAATGAGCATCTGATGGTGACGGACGAGGGCCACATGATCGTTGAAGCCCTCTTCGATCAGTTCGCTTTTCGTTTCTTTCCGCGGCCTCTGCGTCCGCTGGGACGCGCCATTCCCATCTCTGTCGCGCTGCCTCAAACCCTTAGAGCCCATATCATCATCTTTATTCTCGGGACATTCATCTGGTTCGCCGAAACCTTCCTGCCTGATCCCACAGTTAGTTACCAAGAATTGCTCCGCAGCAGGACCGCGGCCGAGAAGGCCCAGCATGACAAGGAGACACGAGACCTAGATGCCAGATTCCCCGAATACTTTGCCAGCTTCCACCGGAGCAGTGCGGCCATGTGCCCATTTTCGGTTGCTTCCAAGAAGCAAACCTAGCAAGAGGGAAAAAAAGATAAAACTGAAGCAAGTCCATAATCAATTGTTCCAAAAGCTACCTTCGCATTCTGCTGTTTTTTTGTTTCCTTGGTCTTCCTCTGTTTCCCTCTATAGTCCATCAATCGATTAAAGGTAAAAGGGAGGGATGCCATGTTTCATCGTTCTATAATGATCGTGCTCCTATAGTAACAGTATCCCGGATGGAGGGCTGCAGTATTACATAGACCATCTGTGCAACAGTGAGCATGCTGGATGTGTGTACTATGCTATATCAATTGATCAAGGCACTGTAGCCTTGATTAGACGCGAGCCCCGAGGTCGCCTCAGGATCTTCACTAGGTCCGACGGAATTCTTTATCGAATATTCTTCTTGCATTAGAAACTACAGGATAGTTTCTGAGTTTGATCTGCAATAACCTCTTTGTTGCTACACTCTCTGCCATATTCTATCAGCATCTAGCTACAGTACAAGTTCGACCAAAGGAAAAGCAATACACAAGAGCAGCGTTATCGCTCATACCACTAGACCATGTACCTAATATTGTGCACTGCTAGACATATTTGGTGTTCTTGTCCAGAAAGACTGAGCTTATTGACGACCCATTCACATCATTCTCGCTGTGTTAGACCGTATAGGTGATGACTAATCTGTTTCAGTGGTAACTTGGGTACTAATCCTCTCTGGGGATCGGTACAGGCAAAATGCACTTCATCGTACCCAAGTTTTGAGATCATTTTTTAACGGTCCTCCAATATCGCATTACGTAGGATAGAACATATTTCGCTCAGTTTCATTCCCTGCTCAGTTCAAACATCCCCAAAACTACAGAATACCTACGAAGTGACTTCAACGATATCACACAAACATCTTCCAAAGTTCCTCCACGTCTGTTATCAATTAGCGGTTATTCATCGCGGATATTATTAGGAGACGATCGATCGAGAAAAGTCTATCACAACCCTGCGTTCCCTAATCCCCGGGGTCACGTTCATCTCGTTTCAAGATCCTGCTTCGTTTGCCAGCTCTCTCCAACTCGCTATCGACACTTCTTTCTGACGCTTAATACATATTTGTTTTGTTTGCGTCCATAACTCCCTCAAAATGGGCTTTTTCGCGTGGATTGAGGAACAATTTGACTACTGGATACTCCACACTGTCCACATATGTGCAGCACCTCGAAAAGATGTTTACGTCCCGCAGATCTCTCGAAGAGCAGCATAAGTAGATCAATTGTGATATAGAACTCTGTTGGAAGGATATTGAAATCGTACAGCGAGAAATCTACCCCAAAGAAGAGATCGCCGCTTGGAAGGAGAAATCCCAGGTCTTCATCACTGGGGCAGAGCCACCTGCAAAGATCAAAAAGTGGGAAAGGGAGCTGAAACGGCTCAACAAGGATTTTTGGGTGAACCAGAGGGAAAAGTACCGGCACGAGTGCAGAAAGCCTCTCGGACTTCTGATACGGGAAGACGAAAAGGAGAAGTACGATTATGACTCGGACTTAACGCGTCGTCAGTGCGCGGGACGCGGAGGCTGCTGTTGTCGGGAATGCGGCTGTTGTCTGCGACCGCGGAATACGGAGAGGAAGCCATGTCGCTCTCATTGCACGATGGAATGTGGGTGCTGTATTCGAAATCGAGGCTTCTACAGACCGCAATTGGAAGAAAGCGAGGACGAAAGTGAGAGGGGTGGCTATGTTGAAATAGACTCGGGAGGTGATGAGGAGTATGCTATCCCGCCACCCCCTCACTCCGATATTATCGATCCGCCGCATCAATCTGACCACGTTGGATGACTAGAGGTTAAGGCGGAGAAGTTGATATGCGGGAGAACTATGTGTATACAACTATGTGTATATGCCTAACATGCAGCAATGACAAAATATGCAGTCCAGGCATTCAGATTAAGATTTCACTGGCTTTATTTGCTTATTCAGAAGGAAATTGAGAACAAAAACATTCCTGACCGAGTTTGACGACTACCTGTAAAGGAGAGCAGTTGAGCATGACCTTCCTGCTGAGTGAAGGACGGCATAATTCAGATACCCAGATAATTCCGCTCTATCACGAAATAACCAGGCTTCTCTATCCGACGTTAAACACCGCGCCCAACGTGCAGCAGAACTGGAGTGCTCATTGCGTTACAATGTTCGTAGCTAAGAAAAAGGACATCCGACATAAGTCAAGTCCGCTATCCTCCTTATAACACTGCAAACGCAGAAACGTAGCTCACAGAGCTATCCGATACCGAAATCACATCTGAGCTCCGCTCGTATCTGACGAAGTGAAATTTGCCCTTCGTGCCCTCCTCGGATTTGGCTGTAACCTCCTCCAGAGCTGCCATAATTACGCCAATCGGATGACGTCCGCACACCGTGTTTCCGGTGCGATATATTGTATCGAGGAATTTGTCCGTCTTACCCGTGGCGATAGCCGCCATAGTGGCCATGTCGAAAGCTGAAATGCTCTCATGAATGGCAGGTTCGTTGCGACCGATGCGGTCACGATGGCGTAGAGAATGACCGGCAGAGACGGACTCGATGGTCTCATCTACTGATTCTAAGCTCGCGGAGGGCTGGGGAAGTGAGTCGTACGACAGAGGAAGGGTTGGTCCCGGAGTTGGGGCCTGTGGGACATAGTATGTGTATTGGAAGCGGAGCCCCCAGTGGCAGAAATCAGAACTTATGATAAACGCATTGGTCGGATCTTCAAGATAGGGGGCAAGGAGAGATCCAAATGCACGCTCAGTGGAAGCAGAGGTGCTTCCGACCATGATCGGAACTAGGGGTGGGTACTGGGAAGCCGGCTTGTCGGGATGCTGAAGTTGCAAGAGGCGGTGGATATATGGCAGATGAAGCTCAAGACTGTGTTCGGCCTCATCGACAGCGCGTGACATGGTCGTGAAGCTGATAGTTGATCCGTTTTGCTTAACAGCCTTAGTGGAAAGAAGCTTGGCGATAAGCTCGGTATCAAGCGGGAGAGGGTCGTCCGAAAGCGGGGTCCGGTATGACGTGAGCTGGGAAAGCGCAAGAGTCGAGAGTGGATGATGATGAGATGGGCCCAGAAGAAATATGCGTTTCCTACATCAATGTTAGGAAAATAAAAGCATAGAGTTGAGCGTAACATACGCCTTAGACAGGTCCAGGGCCTTGTAGGCGTAGGCAGCACACGGCCCCGAGTATGCGTATCCAGCATGGCTGAGAGATCAGTACATAGCCCCGATACGATAGGAGGAAGTGTCACCTACGGAGCAATGATCACTCTGGCACCGGGAAGTGGGAGCTTTCCCAGGCCCTCTATCTCATCGGGGACCTGGGCAAGCCATTGATCAAGCTGACGAGTGAGAGTCTGGCCATTGCCAGAATACCACGATCCCGCGTGAGTAGGCTCTCTGGATGACATCTTCTTTTGCCTTTTTCAAGGGTGCTTTATGTATCGAAAGGATTGCTATAAGGGATACTTGGTTGCAGTGGATGTGGTGGTGGAGAGTTTGGCTGGCTAGACAGCGGGAGCGGGGGAGGGGACGTTGTCAGGGTGGAGTGCCTAGGTGCCCCGCGGCATGCCGAAAGCTATGGCCAACAGGACTCCCGGCATGCCGATGCCATGGAAATCAAGGGCAGGAGGGGATTGTCCACTCATTGAGCCATTAACACGGTCTTCCAAGGTGTTTTTCCTGTGGACCAAACCTTAGCAGCCTGCAGACTGATATGCATGTAATTCACAGATTACCTACGTAGCAGGCCTCCCCGCACAGCGCGTTCGTTGATCACATCTCAATCCACAAACCTAGCTACAATCTCATTGGGGACCACGGACAACAGATCTCCATACACATGTATCTTTCTTATAGGAATGTGTGAACAGCGATCTAAGAAATTGTGGTTTATGTTGGTACTCGAAATTTCTGTGGTGCAGTTGCTTACCATGGTCGCGTGTCCTCGTTGCGCGGTGCTCGCGGAAGTGGGTGGAGACAACAGCTCTAGGAGACTGCAGGAACAGACCGCCGCCGCCAAAGCACATGGCAGCTCAGCAATGGGTTGGATCTAGATTGCAGCATCTTCTTGAATCCAACTATAATTTTTTTTCCCAGCCCAGGGCCATCATGGCATCCCTATCTCAGGCAATTGGATCCAAAGCCACTCAATCCGCATTGGGCTAGCGCGTTTCTCCGCGTATCAAAAACACGTGCTCGTACCGTCACGAACCCCGGACGCGTCCCCCGTTCTCGTGGCGTCGCCCAACCACCTCCAATTTTTCGGTAAGGATAATACCAGCCTTGCTTGCTCTGGTTCTGCGTTCTGTCTCCTCTGGATTTCCCTATTCTTCTTTCGCGTCAACTCTTTACACGCCATTCCTCGTCACCAACCTCCAGAAAGACCGTGTCCACGCGATTCTTAGATGGCCTGAGCCTCGTCAAGTCCTGAGGAACCTAATTCCTTCCCTGCTCCTGTTCCATCCTCACCAACATTTCCCATCTCAGCCGACGCCATGGCTCTCAAACGCAAGGCTTCGTTTACGACAATTGTCTCCTCCAGCGCGACTCCCTCTCTCCCTGGGGCGGTCGCCATTATTGATGAGCCTCCGAAGCACCTTAACAGCCGGACACGGAAACGATTCAGGAATGATCGCCCAGACGACCAGACTGTTTACGGTGAGCATTCACCCTGCGCCGTCACGCCCTCTGGAAGGATCTTCAGTCCGAACATCATCTGACGGGAGCAGAAAACACACTCCGCTGGCTCTTCTCCGCGCAGCAGAGACAACAACCCTCTTCCCTTCCCGTGGACGAGTCCATGCCTCCGAGTCCGCAGCCCTTGGAGCCTGAGCCCATCGACCCCCGCCAGCAGACATTGCACAAGTTCTTCAAGTCTACCAGAACCGTCTCTTCCTCAACAAACACGAGCTCCGTCTCGCAACAAAAAGAGAGCATGGGTGTTGTCAATGGCGACATCACGCAGGGTCATGCAACTGAGACTGGGTCGACCATCAGCTCAGCTGAAAGCGGCTCAGGCAGCCCAAATTCACAGATAATGGACATTGAGATGGACATGGAATGAAGAAACGATGAATCAGCCTTTGCTGATAAGAGATTGGTCGGAGGCATTGGCTAGATGTGAAGCCCTCGCCACCGACTCTTTCGACTGATCCTTTTACATTTTTTATCGGCAGTCTACCCCGTGAGGTGGCCCTTGCATTTGTTGATAGAGTGGAAGTGGGAACTGTGTTCCAGCTTTCCTTTATGCCAGCTACTGCTACTGGCACATGCTCCGCCTGCTGCCTAGAGCAGGGGCGCTGTATCTTTTACAAGCTCTTTATACCCACTGGTTATTTTGGATCTCTGGACCTGGCGTTTCTTGGGAGGCCTTTTGGAGCAGTGATTCTCGGGAAGGGCTTTTGGCTTTAATTTCATGTATTCATTTTGTTTATTAGCGATACTACGGCCAAGGCGGCATATGTGTAGATAAATCACAAGTATGGCTACTGCTGTTCTCAATGAGCTTGACAAACGATATCGACTTGTGTTCTAGTCGGTTTCTTCACGGGGAAAACGATAGGATCGGTTAGAAACAATCAGGAATACATTGGATGTCTGTCTCTATATCTTCTCCTTGGGTATATGCACTGATTCGGTTGGCGTCATACTTAGCTTGTTGGGCTGCGGGCAGATCCGGGGATTACGGAATAAATTATGGTTGGTTCCCAAGCAATCCAAGGGCGTGAGCCTCGCGGAGGTCACGCCCGCCCGCCCCACGAGGAATTTAGCCTGAGGTGTCGAATTTGGGGACCAAGCTCCGTTTGCTCATAATCTTCAGGTGACGAACCTTGCTGGTGCCTCCGTACGCTGTACACACGGGTACTTACAACTGATAACAAAAGAACGGCAGAGCACGCTCAATTGGATTTTATGTTTTTCTACTGAGTCTTTTTCTGAAAAATACCAGATTGTCCTTGCGGTTCGTCTTAGTCTCGAGGCTGGTCCACTATTTTCCGATTCTTGCCTTGATCGAGTCACGAGGCGGGCTACATACTTCCCTGCTCAGCGAACGCCTAGCGCAAAGTACCTAGCAAAATAATAAGAGACAATAGTCACGATGGACAATGCTCAGGCGGTCAGCTACCTCGAGTCCCTGATCGGACGGACACTGCGCGTCCACACCACCGACACACGCATGTTCGTCGGGACGTTCAAGTGCACTGATATGGTTGGTATCTCCTTTCTTCAGTGAACAAATTGTAATTGTTCTTTTCTCAGAGACTATAGAGACTTGATGAAGAGTTTCTTAGTTAATGTCTGAGAGACGTATGCTGACGTGAGTTGGCTCCCAGGACCGGAACATTATCCTCGCCGGCACCTACGAGTTCCGTTTCCCCAGTCCCTCTGCCGTCCGAGAAGCCGCTGCTACCGCCGGTGCAGATAGCTCGGGAACGTCAAAAGATACGGTCAAGGTGGACATGACAAGCCGGCTGATCGGGCTTGTCGTCGTGCCGGGCCAACACATCACGCGTATCGAGCTAGAAGAGACCCCAGACGAGATCCGCATGCGCGAGGCCAGAAAGGAGGCAGTCACGGGTTGAATAGCTGGAACGTGCGATTTCAGTTTGGCCTGAGGAGTGATTGGACACCAGACTCCCGACCTGGAGATTTTCCGCTGGCCGTTGCTGTCCGGTCTTCTCTTACTTCTCACGCTGAAGAGGTTACGTGCGAAAGCCTATGATGGGCGTCTGTCCAGGTCATCGTCAAATAGGACCTGAGCGGGGAAGGCGGAGAATATGCGGTCGTGGGATTTCTTTGCACTGCAGTTGAGATCGTGCTCTGAATGCTTCTTTTTCGGGGCTTTTTGGCTTATACTTGCTGCCGATTGGGCGAAAGCAAGAATTAATCCGATAGTCCTGCGGGATAGGGTGTGCTGAGCTGGGGCCAAGATTCTAGTGCGGATGATACGTCCATTAGACGATGGCAACGCGCTGAAAGTTGAACATCACGAGGTGGGATGCGCTTCCACTGGCAGACGCAGCGTGAAGCGGCCAGGATTGGTCATCGTGACACCGGACGGGTCGGTGTCTGGTACAGAGAAAGATGCTCTATACTTGCCGGATTGAGGATCACTATTGTGGTGTGCCACGCTGTTGGTGGAGGTGGATGTGCTGGAGCAATGACCGGCAGAGATATAATTCCCCGAGAGACAAGGGCCTACCTGTATCCAGCACGTGTACGGTGGAAACAAAGTACTACGCTAGATACTGTTGATCAACTGAGGAGAAGCTGCCGTGTCTACACCGGGCATGCTGGGCACAACTGCTGTAGATCGAAAGATGAACACGTCTTGCAGTGCACTACTGGCTGTCGGACATAAACAAATATCCACACAGTATTTATAGAAACGAGGTGATTAAGTGTTGTTCTCCGAGTCAACACGTATGGGCGATGTACGGTAGAGGTATACGAAGTACATGTACATTCTGTCGGCCAACCCCGCCAAGGATTGGTTTGAGCGGTGAGTGGGCACTCGGCAATCGGGTCTAGACTGGGTGTTGATGTCAGCGCGGCAAAGTCCGCGATGGACGCACACCATCCTGTCCCCAGGGGCCTGAGACGCCGGCCTCCTGCGCCACGGAGGAAGAAGTGGTCCCGCTGGACGAGGGGCAGGAATCGCAGGATCCCGTTGGGCTCGTCCGCTGCTGGTGATGCTGTGACGGTCTGAACTTTGCAGAGGGCGCGGGTGGCTGAGCGTCTCCCGCGGGCCGGCGATGATCGGCGAGGCTGAGGCTTGGCCCGGAGCCTCCCGGTCACGGGACTCGAGGGCGAAAGATCCAGACCGGCAGCGGCAGCGACGGCGACGACGACCGCCTCCAACACCCTCCGCTGCTCTCGACGCCTTCGTCTCCCTGGGCATCGACCCCTTTGTTGGGCAGCGATCCTCCTCTTCGTCCTGTATATATCTTCGTCGTCCCATCTGCGGCGCTCCAGAGCCCCTCCGGACCGGACGCCCCCGTCAACATCCATCTCGCCGTAGCTGCTGCTTCCCAGGTTCGTGGGTACTCCCTCCATGCCCATCATGACGCATCCTCCCAACCCTCCCCTTCCCCACAGGGTGGATGCATGGAGCGTCCGCTCTCTAGCTGTATCTGCTTCCCTGGACCCCCCTCTCTACTCAGATCCCTTGTTCTCCACGCCAGGCTGACATCGAATCAAAGGTATCTGCCCACAGCTCTCCTCTCCCCCATTGTCCGCGGGCTCCTGGGGTGCTTTCTGGCCGGTCCGTTGCCAGTAAATCGTCGCGCCGTCCTGTCCGTCCTACTTCTGGTTCTGGTGCTTGCCCTCCGCCCCCGAACTAACCTGCGGCTGCAGCATCTGCCAGCCCGTAACGTCTGCCCGCCGTCGTCCTCCTCTGGCAGTCCCAGATCTTCGACAGGCCTTGATATTCCTCGATCCTGGAGTCCGTGCATCTGGACGGTGATCTCCTCCGCCCTCTCCCTCTTCCCCCGCTTCTCTCCTCCAGCTCCTCCTCCCCGCAGCTTTGCCAGGTGTCTCTCACTACGGCCAGCAAGACGGTGGCGACAACTCGTTCCTTCGTCGAAGCCAGTGTCCTCTGTTTCCTCTCCACTCTCTTCGAGCCGCCCTAACAGTGGCCACCTGCACGTCTAGTCTGGAGACTCCTGTTCCATCGCGAACCCCCGCTCCTGTGTCCTCTTCACCCGTCCGAGCCGCAGTCGGTAGTTCCATCAGCCAGGTCCAGAAGTCCGTAAACCGCCAGCCGGTCTGTGATGGGTCAGTCACAATCCAAGAGTGGCTCGCGGACCCCCACGGGGGCCGGGGACACTCTGCAGTCGTATCCGTCCTTTTCCCGTTCAGATACCAAGGAGTCGCTCCGGTCCATTCGAGGTTCCCTCCGATCCAAGATCCCGGGGCGGGGCGGCAACGGCAGCGACAGTCCCAGGGCGTCCAACGCTGGCCTTTCGCAGGTCGACAGCGCAACCGACAAGTCCGATGCGGCTTCTGTGAAGTCGACCGGTAGTATGCCCTCCAATGGAGGGCGCGCGCGTAGGTCGCCTTCGAACTCGTCCCAGACCCCGCAGTCTCCAGGCTCCGAAGATGCTGCATCTCGATCCGATGCCCCCGACCCTCCCCCATCTCCATCCCAGTCGACCTCCCTGAATCGAGGCCATAAGGATGTGAACGCCGCGCAGCAGAGCGGAGAGGTTGATCACGTATCGGACGCACCTCCGTCTGTACCGCCAGCCACCCCTCAGACACCGGGCGAGTCCATCCTCATCAAACGCGAGAACCAGCTTAACCCTATCCTCCAAATGCTCCAGAATACAGCCTTGGAGACCGGTTCTCCAGGAATGGGTATGGGCGCATTGAAGTCGATCGATCTGGATGATATGATATCGCGTCTGCTTGATGCAGGCTATTCCACCAAGGTGACCAAGACAGTATGTCTGAAGAATGCCGAAATAGTAGCAATCTGCACCGCCGCTCGGGAGCTGCTGCTTTCTCAGCCCGCATTGCTAGAGCTGTCGGCTCCAGTGAAGATCGTCGGCGATGTCCACGGTCAGTATACGGATCTTATAAGGCTGTTTGAGATGTGCGGATTCCCGCCAGCGGCAAACTACCTCTTCTTGGGTGATTATGTGGACCGCGGGAAGCAGAGTCTCGAGACGATCCTGCTCCTGTTGTGCTATAAGCTCAAATATCCGGAGAACTTTTTCCTCCTGCGAGGTAATCACGAGTGTGCCAACGTCACGCGCGTATATGGGTTCTATGATGAATGCAAGCGACGGTGTAACATCAAGATCTGGAAGACCTTTATTGATACCTTTAACTGCCTTCCCATCGCCTCCATTGTTGCCGGAAAGATATTCTGCGTCCACGGTGGGCTCTCGCCGAGTCTGTCTCACATGGACGATATTCGTGGGATCGGTCGGCCCACGGACGTTCCCGATTATGGTCTCCTCAACGACCTGTTGTGGAGTGATCCGGCGGATATGGAGGAAGACTGGGAGCCTAACGAGCGGGGTGTAAGCTACTGCTTTGGGAGGAAGGTTATTATGGACTTCTTGCAGAGACACGATTTTGATCTGGTGTGCCGGGCGCACATGGTAGTAGAGGATGGCTACGAGTTCTTCAGCGATCGGATCTTGGTGACCGTCTTCTCTGCCCCTAACGTAAGTCTTTTCCCCGTCTTCCCTGGCCTCAACATCCTTTGTGTTATGCGATCTTGCTGACAACTTGTCTTTTTAAAGTATTGCGGTGAATTTGACAACTGGGGTGCGATTATGTCTGTCTCCGCCGAGCTCCTGTGTAGCTTTGAGCTGCTGAAGCCTCTTGACTCGACTGCTCTGAAGAACCACATCAAGAAGGGCAGAAACAAGCGAAACAGCATGCTGAACAGTCCTGTAAGTAATTTCATTTCCCCCTCTCTTTTCTCGCCAAGTCAAATCACCGCTTCCTTGTGTCACGGTGCCCAGACTTTCTGTGCAAGCTTGCTATCTATCTACATGGTATCTGTTTTTATTATCTACCACGTTACTTACACGTCCGTCACAGCCTGCTATGGTGTCTGCCCAGAGCTACTAGTCTGCTTGCTGCCGAACTGGCAAATGCTATATACCGCCATCTAGACGATCCGGCGAATCCAATCCTCTCTTGGGACGTCTGGAGGACTCCCTGGCTTATGAAACCACTCAGAACCTGACCCTGCGCGGGCGTATTTCTGCAGTCCCATTCACTCATCCGATGACTCCGGAGGCCTACGAGGCCACTCTCGACGCACTGACTGAGCGGAACACGGAACGGAATAAATCCGTTCTGGCCTTACGTCTGGATCCCGCCGCGACGGCTGGGCCACCGCAGTGCGGGATCGACACGAGCTCTTCAGTTGAGATCGATTCGAAACTTCGCCTTCCCGGGAAGACTCCAGTACCACGGACATTGCGTCGCCCCGTGGCGCGTCTTGAGGATCTCTCGGGCAGAGATACGGCGTCACGATACCCTTCCGTGTCCGATACGTCTCCGAGAAGTGACTGTCAGGAAGACAACGATAGCAATATATCTTCGGAGTACCATGGGGTTCCTTTTGGCATGTTATGACACGTATTTAGATGGTCTCGATCGTGGGATGCTGATACCGTTTCTCTCTTCTCCCGCTGTTTTTTTCCTTCTCTATCGCCCACTCAAGATGGAAGAGGGCGCTGTGCTGTCACAGCTTTTGTTTTGGGATTCTGGGGTCTTGTTATCATCTCTACACCGCTCTGTGCCTAAGTTTTTCTTCTGTCTGCTATCCTATGCTCTCCTCTGAATAAATGTCAACCCATGGATCAGTCAGTAAATCAGAATCAGTGCATGAATGAATCGATGAACAAATTCTGCGTGTGACTTAACTTTTTCGGGTCCCTGTCCGGTACTGTATATTCTAGAACTAACTTTCGTTTCCGTCCCACGTGAAATTGAGTAGGAGTGAGCAATATCATTGTCGTAAAGTATAAAGTATAGCTGGGCCTGGTTGGTCGGTCGGTTGGTCTTCTGTCTGCTGACCTGCGACATTAATAATAATGTAGTGTAGCGTAGTGTAGTGTACTCTCCTTTCCTTTCCTTCTCGCTGCTTGGCAGTAGTCAGTCGGTCGACTTTTATAATCTGTCGAAGCTAGCTAGACAGAGATAGGGCAATCTGGCCTATGTAGTCTGAGGACGGTGGCGTCTACCTGATGTATATGCAGTGCAGTGTTTATTGACGTGTGATTATGGTCCTGACTCTGAGTCGCGGTGTTGTGGAAGTCTTGTTTTTCATACTTGGGTGCTGTACCTAGCTATGTAAAGAGAGAGGTGAGGGTAATTGAGGTATGTATACACGTGTATCTAGGAAGCGAGCCCTGCGCAGGAGATTAAAAATTCTAATATACTGCGAACTTTTTTTTTAAAAAAAATTAACATATGCATGGACTGCACTGCACTGTGCTGTCCCTGCACGCACGGTAGTTTCAGAGCTACACGGGGGATCTATTCTATTCTCCCTGCCCCCTGCTCCCTCCTCCCTCCCTTTCGACACCTCCACCGTAAGATGTTGACATATTGATCGCATCATATCATATCATTATTGTTTCCTGAGATAGGTACATTACGATATTGTATATATGTATGCATGTGTGTTTCTTTTTTTCTATTCTTTAGCGCATAGACATAACAGCATTGCCATTGTGATATGAGACGGAACGGGTATATGTATGGACGACGAAGGGGCCGTGAGTAAGTAGCAAAGTAGGAACGTAGGGGAGAGGGAGGTTAGGTTAGGTCAATTTTCTTGTTTGACTGTAACTTGTTCAATTTCAACGGTTGTAGGTATCATATCCACATTGATCGCATGGTGAGGTGAGGTGAGCTAGATAAATACCGGGTATCTTTTTGTTCTTTCAAAATGCGAACGTTCGTCCTTTTTTTTCAACTTCCACTTCGAATCAGACTGACTATCTCATCGAAGATTGCATCTGCATCTGAATTTGCATCGACACCGTTGCCGTTGATTAGTGGGACATCAACATCATAATCATCCTCCGTTCTCAAGCTCAAGTCTTCGGAGATAGGGCCCATGCTTATCATGCCGAATTTGGGGTCCTGGTGTTGTCAGTACGGGTCTGGGTTGCATCATCATGGAAACAGAGTAACACAGTTAGGGTGTAGAGTGTGGAGTCCGCCTACATGCATAAAGTAGATTCCCGTTATGGTCGTCCCGGGCGTGATCCCGGTCTTCTTGGGCTTCTGGCGCACGTATGGGCCGCAGGGAAGTTTGAGGATTGGGACGGCGCTCGGTTGGAAGACGAAGGAGCGGTTGCGGTTTGTCGTCACCTGCCAGGTCATATCGTACATCGTTAGTTACAGGCCCAACATTGACAGAACCGGGTGAAAGAGTATATCAATATCGACAGCGCAATTCTAAAGCCAAAAAGTCAAGGGGAAAAAAGGGGTCTTGCCGACAGACTCACCTTCAGAGAAGTGATAGCTCCATATCTGTAGGACCCTGTCCCAGCTGCACTGAGAAAGAAGTCTCCACCCACCTGGAACCCCGTCAGGCGCTCCCCACCCGGCCCGTCGATATCAAATGCAGTCTTGACCGAGTCATCCGCGCTCGCTGTCGAGTGGCAAGCCCGGAGACACTCGAATGGAACGCCGTCTCCCGTATAATAGAAATCCATCCCCACGATCGCGGCCTTGGAAACGGTGACTGAGATACGGCACAGGTTCTTGAGATACCTTCCGCGTGGTCCGCCGAACATAACGTGTACGAGGGGCCGGTATTCACGGAGCGAGACGTCTCGTCCCGCAAAGGAGTCTCCGTGGAGATGCAGGTGTGCGGCAGGGATGCTTGGGTACCAGAGACCTGTAGTACGGAGAGGAAGATGATGACCACTCGGGTCATCGGGGAAAAGAGGGTCACAGTCTGGTGGAACAGCTAGAGAGACCAACTTGAAGCCCTATATATGTTGTTATTGATGTAGTTCTATGGGTCTGGTAAGTTTACAGACATACGTCAAATGAAGCTCGTAAGGTAGGAACAGGGTTCTTCATGCAAAGTCGAACAGTCTGTGGGAGGCCATCGGGACAACCTGCCCATTTGGAAATATGTCCTGCGGTCGTCGTAATCCGAAGAGCCTGTATGCCTCTCGGACCAACTGCTACCACGAATCCGTTCAGTTGGCCGCCCTCGTCATGCGGACCTTGGATGTCGATGTACTTCTCTTTGCCGGGAAGAACATATCCGATTAGTAGATCTTGATCGTGTTCTTCCGAGACCAGCCGTAGTCCCGAGACATACTGCTTGCCGTTGAACGTGCGAATTGAAACCGCCATGCGCCTCAACTTGGTCGGGAACGAGACAGTCTGCTCCCAAATGGATGTGCAGGGCATCCCTGAAGGAGCTGGGGGCCCTTCTCTGGGGTCGAGATCACCTCCAACTGATCTCCACATAGCTATTTCCTGCGACACATCTCCTGGGAACACTCCCTGTATACTTCTCACCCGGTGAGGGTCAACCAAAGGCTTTTCAAGCAGCAGATCCACCAAATCTCTCATGGAATCCCAAATTCGTTTTCTATTCATCATTTCTTTTGAAGAAACAACGCTCGATGATGTTTTGAGGTAAAGTGCCTTCCAATCACGGGTTCGTTGCTCCGAAGGCGTACTGTATTCCGGATCTCTGGCTTCAAAGATGAATCCACGCTCATTAAAAGGTTCGAACCTCGAGGCCCAGAACGACTGGTTGAGAGGCAGACTCGCGAATGATCTCGTGGCCATCCGTAGGCTAGTAACACTGTGAGATGGCAAAAGTATCCGTATATACTCAAGTATCTCTTGAGGCAGTTGTGCAAAGCAGTCAGGCTCCCCCCTGAATATCGGAGAGATGGAACTGAAGTTCCTCGAATCCCGGCGCTCCCGAGACTCTTCAATGGCCTGCTGGATCTCTGGTACGTGAAATGGGTCAGACTTGAAGTACGCCAGTGGTGAGTCCTCGTCGCCCAGATACCGCTTGACATATCCCACGACATAAACGTCCTCCCACGGGTAACGGTCCACGGGAAGTCTGTCCATCAATTGGCCATAGTCATGCCCCCAGTCCAGCCACCCTTTCCTGTCGGTGGGACACGAGAGACAGATGTCGTAGAATCGCTCGAGTGGAACAGGATGGGGGTGGAGCATTTTCTGGAGCAGTTTCCAGCACAACTCGTGGAAAGGGAATGCAGGATATGGATGCATTGGCATCGCGATCAGAAGTGGATATACGTCATCATAACTTGGGGTACTATTATTATTGCGATTGCGAACAGCGACATCGGTCAAGATGAGTTTTCCATACGAATCCGGGTGATTGCTGCGTCGGACTGCTGTGAAAGTTAGCCGCAGTACCTTTGATAGGAGGTCAAGGGGGCCTCCGGTCAGACGAAGGTCGGTACAGACTTGCGCGAAACTCTCTTCGCCACGAGTTTCCCATCAGATGGTTAGGGATGTCTGCTCCGCAGATGACACATAGCGGAGTGGTGACCGCCATGTCGTGTAGTGCTGCAGACTGGATGCTCGAGAGATGTCAAATACAGGCAGAAAGTAGACGAAATCTCAAGACGGCGATACTAGAAATGCGGGAGGACTCCCGATTGCAACAAATATATCCGTATCATGCAAGAAACGTAACTGCTCCTTGGTCGAGTTCTCGTGCTACTCTGATCTCTCTGTTGGCTTAACAGACGAGCCGCAACGCGACCAAGACGTGCAAACCAAAGCAAGAAGAAAAGAACTGAAAAGAGGAGGTATCCAGCTCCGTCCGGGGGCCAGACTTAACATAGAATCGCGGTAATCCTGGTGCCTGGGTGGCTGGACCTGCTTGGAGCTGGAGCTGGAGCGGGAGGGGAAAACCCGCCATTTGGGGGGGGGGGGGGGGAAGCAGCGCAGCCCGCAAAACCATGGAGATTCCCCGCTGACCGGCTTACGGGCGTTGCCTGGAATGCACAGGGGTATCTGCATTGTGATAGTCGAGAGCGACCGGTATCCTGCACCAGCTGCGCCGGAAAAGCCCATCCTGCCACTAGGGACGCATCAATGTAGATGGAGAGCATCCCCTCTCGCCTGTCCGAGCTGGAGCTGGAGCTAGCCCCGCATCTCCCGGCTTCCCCGTCTCCACGCGCTAAGTACGCGAACTGCAGCTTACGGATAGTATGGATGATCTGTTGCTCCTGGAGATTATCATCTTATCATCTAAGATGTTCGTAATATGTTGCGTGATAAATTATCAGCATTGGCTCCACAACCTAAATACAAGTCCAGACGCTCACAAATTGCTTGGATCTAACCTTGTAGATCCATATACCGTCGTTTCAGAGTCCAGCCAGAGAAATTATACTTGTGGGAAAGAAGATATTCAGGCTCATGAAAGACTGGTCCTTTTTGAACTTTTGTGTGAAATCCAAATACATACATACAGGAACCTGCCCTATACACCAAGACACATAAAACCAGATATCTGTGCGTAGCCCCTGCAAGCCCCACAAAGGATGCTCCTAGATAAACAGACACAGCGGGGATATCAATTACACCATACTGTCTCAAGAAGCATACAACTGCCGTTCCCTTTCTCATCTCTTTCCCATCTCATGTACTCCACTCCGTAACGTTCATCCGCTTCATTCATAGTCTCTCACATACCGACCCGGCAATGGCACATCCCACATCGGTCTCTCCACAACTGCAACCTCGAGACCTTGACTGCTGCTTCTGTTTCCTTCTTCTTCTTCTTCTTCTCCCTCTTCTTCTTCTGCTTCCTCGCCTGATGGATGGCTGAGCGGCACGATACCAAGGATATCTCGGTACTTATATGTATGCCACCATCGACGCGGGGGCTGAGGGTGTTCTTCATTGTCCAGATCAGCAGCGGTCTTCCGAATTGGAGTGTCTCCGTTGATACTACCCTCAACGAGGGCAAACGATTTCTTATTTCCACTTGCTGGGGAAGAGGGGTCTTCAGTTGTGCCGTTGGTGAGGCGCTTAGGAGTCTCGCTCTTAGGAGCTTCGTTGTCTCCTTGAGCCTCGGGGTTCCGCCGTAGCCGGGCAAGATTCGACTCGTTGGCTGCCGTGAAGGTCGCGTCGTGCTCGTAGTCTTCTTCCTCATCGTCAGCCCCCCGTTGGCGCGCCTTCTCCAACGGAATCCACTCTCCCTGAGACTCGTCAGTTCCCTCAATCTTGCGCATCTTCGTTCCCAGGAAGACCTCCGCCTGCGACCTGGGAATCCTGTCCCCCGCGCCGCTATTGGCCTTTCTCCTTTCGTCTGTGTCTTCATCTTCCAACTCCCGCTTCCGCTTGTGAGAAGATGATGCCTTGACTAGTTGACCTGAAGACTTTGCCTCGTCCTGGGCATCCTCGCTGTCCGGGGCAGGGAAGTCTTGTTGCAGGTCAAACATCCATAGCCAGGACGTACCATAGAGCCAGAGACGTTCACGTCCATCGTAGACATCCCAGACTCCGCCCATGGCTCGGTCCTTGACGCCCGTGAACTCTGCTGGGAGGTATGCCTTGGGATTCCTTCTCGACCAGTCAGATAGCTTTCCCTTCAACGCCTCGAATTCGACCAGTTGGTGTTCGCTGGTGAGTATAATTAGGCGGTCTTCGCTTGCTGGGTAACCGTGAGAGGCGGAATCAACACCGTTTGTGAGGAGTTTCGGTTTTGACCGGGACTGAGGGCGGAACGACAGCAGGATGATCCCCGACTTCAGGCGAGGGATTACGGAATCGCTGGAGACGGGTTGCCAGCGCTGACCCTCGATAACAGGTTGTTCATCCTCATCATCAGAGGACTCATCATCCGAGTCCTCGGCCTTGTTTTTCCTTGTCACTGCATTCTTCGGACTAGATTCAGCCACGTCTTCTAGTACCCAAACATCAACGCAACCAGACAGGTCGCCAGCCGCCAGGAGTCTGCTATCTTCAGAAAATGCAACAGTTCTGATTGTCCTCTCGAAGTTGCCCAGCGTTCCGTGGGAGGCTTTCTCGTACCGGTGATGCCGAGGCGCTCTGTTGACTTTGCAAAGGTCCGGCAGAATCTGGGGCTTCTCTTGCGAAGAAGCGGAGACAATCCTAGCCAAGTAAACGTCACTGTTAGGACGAACAACACAGAGCCATCGGCTGTCTGGAGATATCGAAACGAGTCTCGCGCCACCATCGGCTAATCCAGAAGGCACCTCCAACTTTTGTACGCGAAGTACGCCTCTCTCATCACCCTTTCGCCGTCTCACGGAGAAGACCTTGACGCTGGATATTGTCGCAACAGCCAACAGTCTGCCGTCTGGAGACAGCATGGCTGAAGTAATGTTTTCTTCGCCCTGTTATGTAGTTAGAATCACGAACCAATATGTCTTTTCCTAGTTACTTGTCTTACCTGTACCAGGACCTTTCCCACAAGCCGGTGTCTTTGCCAATCATCACCGTCGGGTACTGACCCAGGCCCACGAGATATGCGCCATATGCTGACCTCCCTGTCCCAGAAACTCATGACCAGTCGCGAAGAAGGGGCAGAGACTAGTTGCGGTATCTGAGGGAGGCTCGAGAGCCTTCTGTGATGCTCTTTTCCGAACTCACGTAGCGGAAGAACAACCGGTGCTGCATCGGGACCTACCGATGGTCTGTCAGGCTGCGAAGTCGTCAAATCTGTGTGGACTTGAACCTACCTCCAGACACCACGATGCTGATATCCTTAGTCTCGTAGACAGCAAACGCTTTGACATCATGGGTGTGGTATCGCCGGTGCATGACCTCTCCCCACCTTCGTCTCTTGTCGCCCTTTTTTCCCTCCTTTAGTCTGTACACAACTGTTCTCTGATCCGCACCTCCACTGACAACGGTTTCTCCGTCCGCACTGACTGCGACATCGAGGACGTCGGCCTGATGGTTCTGCAGTCGCTGAATGAGAGAGTAGTTCTTCGCATCCCAAAACCGGATTTCGCCCGTCGAGTCACCAGAGACAATGGTCCCATCTGGTAGGCACTTAACAGACCAGACCAAGATCTCCCTCGGTCCGCCTACGGGGCCTCTACCAAGCGACACCGTCCTCAACAGCTGCCCGTTCCGGATATCGAATATTCGGATCGAGCTATCTGCGTACCCCGCCACGATAGTGTTGCGGTTCTGGAACGTAACACTGAGCACTCTCGCTCTCTTCGTCGACGGACGCATGATACGCAGGAATTTCAGGTCTCCATCCGCAGTGGACAGTATCACAATCGACCCGTCGGCGCATCCTGCCGCAAGATGCTGCCCTGTGAACTCTCCTTCCGCAGGCGGCAGCCATTTCCCATCCTTTCCTTTTTGCGTCGGTTTCCACCTCGGCTGAGCTGCTATGCACCAGATCTCGCCGTAATTCCCGCTCGAGTGGCGCAAGGGGCGGCCCTGCTCGAGATCCCACTCCGTCACCGCGCTCGAGTAACCGATGCTGAACAGACGCAGGCGACCAGGCAGCACGCCGCTGCCGTCAGGGCCATCCTCAGCCGGATCAAGCGTCCATGCAAGTCCTTCGATACTGCGATCCTTGCTTCCGCGCAGGACCGTCTCCTGAAACCACGCGCCGCGCAGCGGGTTCCAGATCTCGATGTCACCGTTCGCACGGCCGACCGCAAGGCGGAGAGTCGGCACACCTCGCCCAGCTAGATTAGCGGATGGAGGATGGGAGAAGGCCAGCGCATTGATCGCATGGGGATTATAAGGCACGAAACGGCAGCGGTGGATGTCCATGGTTGGCGGCTAGCTGCGGTGGAAGGTCGGTCTGGTGTTTGTAACGTTCGAGCTGGATAGGTAGGAAGCAAAGAGATAGAAAGGCTTTTGCGAACGATCTATCCCGGCTCAGACCTTGGAGCCAGCCGCTACGCAACCATTGCGTGCATCGAGGACTCGAGGGACTGCGTGGTGGAGGATTGCCGGAGCTGCGACTCTTTTCGCCCGCGTTTTTAGAATTATTTTCGGCGCTCAGAATAATAATTTTCTTATGGGGAAGTTTTTCCCGGAGAGGTATCTCACGTGATCTGGCACCACCTTCCCCACCGGCTTCCCCTCCACTTCTTTGTAGCCTGCTGTTATCAAATTCACTAACAACAAATAAGATGGTCATTATAGGGCCGATTCATTATGGAGTACCTCAGGCTGACAATATAATTGAAACCATATCATTGCTTGCCTAAGGCAACTCCCATATCTTAAGACATTCTATTCTGGCTCGGGAAGTCGCAATATTCAGAACAGAAGATGTGGGTCAAGCAGATAAATACCTACATATTCGTCGATCGTTATGCAACTTCTAAATCAATCAAACCCCAATTAACGACCATAGAAATATTTCTTAGACAATTACATAGGTAATTTTCACGTCTGCAGCTCCAGTTCGCCTCGTATATCTCAAGTTGTATACCTATTGAAGACGAGGCCAGCTGCCTGAAAAGCTTTCGATATTGTCTCGTTTTGATTTGATTATACCCCGTTCTGGAGCCTGGTCGTTGGCCTATATACATACTGCTAATCTACACTTAGAGACCCTCATCTTGAACGATGAATCAAATTGTATTATTATCAAAGAACAGGGAAGTCGAACATCATCAAAACAAGGCATGATCTGCAGATGGAATTCTGTGTGTTTGAAATTTCTCTGCTCGCCCCTACAATAGTTGCTAGAAACTCATGTCAAGTACGGTGTCATTTGTTTGGCACCTTGATTAAACAGGAACGTTGTATGAAGGTTCCGGCTACAAAACAGCTGTCACTCCCGGTTGGATTCTCTCCAGCTTCTCAACCAGCTCGCTCCAAACTTTTTTCTGCGCCTTCCGGCCCTCAGGGGAGATGACGAACGGCCCGATGTCCTTACTATAAACGAATCAGTTCTCTTCAATTTTCTTTTTCGTCAAATATCAGCGCGAGGAGGTAGGTATGTTTCTTATGAACATCACAGCCATTAATGTAAATCCCATGCGACTGTGGTCCAGCAATGGTCGCATGAACCAGCGTCCGGCTCCCCTCCTCTGCGGTCCATGCCAGAAGAGCTCTCCCCACTTTCAGGATCACAGCTGTCCTGCCCTCTGCGTGTCGGGCGAGGTCGGTGTAGCAGAGCCCAGGATTGATCGTATTAACGATAACAAATGGGTTTGTGTTGGCGGTCCTCTCAGCAATTTCTCGAGCTGCAAAAAGCTGGAGGAGTTTGGAGACTGGGTAGCTACATTCACATAATTGACGGTCAGTCTATTGGCTCCAAAAACAACAGAAAAAGGCAATACCAACCGGTCTGACATGTTTGCTGTCTTTTCATTGTTAAGAGTAGCAAGGGAGTTGGGTGTGTTTCGTTCGGGGAATTTGGTGTAGGCATGCACTCCCGAGCAGGTAATAGCAATGACAGGCACAATGTGATGTTTTTCCGCAACAGAGCGTAATATTGGGAGCAGAAGCAGGACGAGTAAGGTGGTGCTGACAACATTCACGTTAATGGTGCTCTCATTATCCTCGAATATCTCGAATTTCTCCGTGGCAAGTCCGGCATTCAAAACCATCGATCAGGTCCAGTGTTGCCGCCTTTGCGGGAAATGCCTTTACGGAGGCATAGCTGGAGTAATCCAGCTCCCAGACCTCAATCACCCCGGGGTTCTTTGTGTCGGCCTCGATCTCGGCCTTGGCTGCTTCTCCCTTGGCGATCGAGAGCACGGCAACAATGACCTTCTTCGCCTTCAAGCGAACAAAATGACGAACGGCTTCCTTGCCGAGACGAGTATTTGATCCGGTGACGATGACAGTCTTGCCCGAACAGTCAGCATCCGGACACGGAAAAAGAGCTGCATCCAGGTATCTTTGAACCCTATCATGTTAACAACTGTTCCAAATACGAGCCACACAACAAATGCGATGACTAGATAGATTGATTGCACTTCCGCTGCCCAACATGATGGCTGGAGAATTTTTTGAGAAAAGTTGCAGCCTGAAAAGCTCCTCAAGAATGCAATAAAAGTGATCCGGATGTAACCGGACACTGGACTTAAAACAGCAGTGCCAGTTATCTCCGAGCCAAGGGTGCAGCCCATGTTCACCAATCGCGCCCCAAACTGGACTCTAATTCAAGTAGAAGCTGGAATTCAACAGCTCTAGCCCTGGGTATCATGGATCTCCGATAGTATACTCTGGACATGATGCATGTTTCGTTAGTCTCGCGCCTTCCGCATCATCTACTCGTTCCTCCAATGAACGTATTCATATCTCTGTCTGTACATCTTTCTTACCACTTTGTCTGAGTAAATGTTTTTTTTCTCTGTCTCACAAATAAACTACACTACAGCCTTCCTCAAAAAACTAGCAACCAATACAACCACACTCCCATCCCGGGTGCGTTCCTCGTACCTTGGCTCCTCCTTCCACTGCACATACCCGCGCCGCTCGTACCACTCCTGATTGCTGAAAGCCGGAGGCTCCCTTGCCAGATCCTTCAAGGTCCCCTTCCACTCGGGCCCCTCGTCGTAGAAGTATCGCTTGCTGAGGGTGTTCACGGTGATAAACTTGCACTGTGGACTCCCAAACGGCTCCTTGGTTGCCATAGACTCGACCAGATCCATCGCCTGCCGCCCCAGCCCGCTACCTCGGTATTCGGGGAGGATGAAGAAGTTCTGAATCGTCATGATGGTCTTGTCCGATCTCGCCAGTTCAGGGTCAGGAGGGTCGCAGTAGGAGTCGAGGGAGATGTGTCCGGCGCGAACCGGCTCTGTCGTTGTAGTTGAACCGGTGGAACTGGCAGCGGCAGGAAGTGTGATCCAAAAGAAAGATTTGAGACCTTCTCTTTGCTTCTCGCGCCATTTCCGGATATCAGCGTCGCTGTGGTTCCAGCCGCAAATGATCCGTTGACGTTGTAGCTCCGTGAATTCGGAGGGATTGTCCAGGTTGATGGGGACGAGAGTACAGGCCTGCGATGCCATCGATAAACGAGTCATGCTGAGTATAAAAAGCAAGTATGTAAGCAGTAGATATAATAAACTGGTCAATGTTCGCGCAAACTGAGTAAATGAAATATGTAAGAGATAAATAGGACTATATAGAATTGTTCACCCCTGAATCAACAAGACAGCATATTTTTCCCCCTAAGCACTGAATCTCAGCTTGGATATGTACACGTTTCATGGAATCTATCGCCAACAAGCTGCAATCCACACTACCTAGGTTTTTAATATCAGGCCCTCAGCCGCTGACTCATCCAGGTGGGGTCAATACGAGCTCCAGCTCGGCGTGCCTAGGAAAGCGAAAGTCATATTAGAGACTTTTGTCAACTATGGCATAGGTCACATATACAATATTCAATCCCCGTATAATTTGCAAGATCCTATATGATTTCATGACTTGCTCCCACTCTATGGATAAATATGGACGACTTTGACCATGGATTTGTGAAGAATTGATGACCTTTTTGGGACAGTCAGGCATCTTTCTAGGCACTCCAAGCTACGCCCGATTCATGATATTCGATTCAGACTCCTGGAGCAGGTGATATTTGAACCCCATGCCAACATAGAGCACTGGATGTATCATACCAGTAACTGCGAATGGGTCCGAAATAAATGCGTGATGCTTACTAAACCACGCTTGTGGAGCATCTTGTCCCTGCCTTCAAGCCTCCTTTGACTCTTGTGAGACGTGGAAATTGCGGTCCCAGGTTATCACGTCAGTTTCCACTGTTTTACTCTCATTTCGTTATCGCGTATCGGATCTCATCTGTCCGCCTGTCTTCGAGCATAACAATTCCAATCAATTTGACCGTCCATGTATGTCATTATAACATAACTCCCTAGCCAGTACTTAGCACCACCATGAGATGAGAGGAAGGCTGAGCTTAGCCCTAGCGGCGTTGCATGGAGGCTGGAGAGTGGCTCCATATCTAAACTCCGCCCATGTTTCCGCCACCGACGTCCTGTCGATGACATTGTAGGGATGATTTGACGGGCGTGACTGGATGAGATAATCTACTAGCTTCTTGTTATTGATACTATGTTACCGTATAAGCAGAATAATTGATAATCTTACAGGTGCTCATCGAAGATGATAGTGGGCAGCGAAGAAGACAACAGCTGACTTAAGCCTCTTAGCCCCTCCAAGGACTGCATATAGTGGAGTGAGATGGGAAAATGCGCCACTAAAATCGACAGATATGGAACGAATTGGGATAGCTATGACTTCAAGTTACCTACTCTCGAAACCTACGGGTGAAGCGGAGCTAGGGTTTACTCCACGTCCTGCTCTTCCAGAGCTAAATGTATGTACTAAGTACTCAATGTATCTACTCAGTACCAGACTAGTGGTAGTCTCTCCATGCCTTCAGCCCGTAAGGGTCATCTCGAGATCCGTTAGCTCAGGACCCCCCTCGGCTACAGATCTATCGATTGCTAGCTCGTTGGAACTGAGGCACAAGTTCATAATCCCATGCACCATTCTCAGGCACTCAAGGAGGCACCTGACGCAGAGAAATGGATCATGGCTAAATGTCTAGCGATGTAATTCCAGAGAGCTGCATATTTTGAATCCTATTCCCATAGATCGTGATAGATGTATCATATCCTCATGCCTCAAGCACGCGCGCATGCACGCAATGTCAGTATTAATTAGAATTTGGGTTGTGGATATGGAACCCGCAATTCATGCGGAATCGATTCATGCCCATTCCATAGCTCATGCAGTCTCACTGGTAGAACCAGACGACAAGCCGCCGACTTCAGGCTGAAGACATAGACCTGATCGTCACTGATAATCCATCATTGACGGTTCACGGCACGCAAGGCATGCAACGCACTAGACATGGCAGGACCCCAAATAGCAGTCAGTAGTAAGGAGGCTACTACAAGCAAGTCCAGTATGGATGGTATTGTTTTCTCTTTGCTTTTGCTGCATTGCCTATCGAATTCAATGTCATGAGTTGAATGCCCGTCCCTCTGCGTCTGCGCTCTCTCATAGGTTCTCCGGAACATCGGAGGATTGCCACGTCAGTCGCCCTAGTTTCTTTCTGGTGGCCGACTGGCTCAGTTGAAACCCAGAGTTTGAGTTTGGGGAGCAGATAGCGCATGGTGTGGTGAATTTCCCGTCCATCCCATGGATGGTCCCCGGCGTTTCATCTCGATGCACGGATGCAGTAATTGTGCGGCTGGAAGATACTAACCTAGAGGTCAGATAGCATCTTGAATTGATTAGGTAGCTAGGTATCTGTCCTCAGGGTGTATCCTCTTTCCTAATAGGGCCGTGAACTATCTCGATAGTAAATGAAAGAAATAGGAGAGGACAGCATAGATAGCCAAGCCTTGGAGTATCGTAAGCTTAGTAGGCATCTAGGACGAGTCGACCAAAGACACTTGATTCAAGTGCATGGATCAGAGTAATGGCCCTGAGCCGCTTTCGGAAACAATCCATACCCGCCCAGGTGCAACTCGCCTCTATCACAGGTGAGCTGTGTGACCGTGAAGATACCCATCAGCCGCGAAATCCCGTTCAAGAGCATATGTTTGGCAGGATTTGGATTAGAAGAAGGGCTTCGCGTCGCGGCGTGTTAATAAATAATCATTGGCATCCTCCGCGATGATGAGGCGCGCATGGGCTGCTGCATCAGCATCGGGCTGAGTGCGCTCCTCAAATCACCATTCATAGGACGAGCATCTTCCCGTTCCGCGACGAGCGTCAACGAATAATGCAATGTAGTAGGTACACGCGATGATACTCAAACCGCAGCTTGGGGCTGCAGGGGGGAGAGAGAAGGAATAAATAATAGCACCACGGCCAATCATGACGATCTATCACAATCTATCTGTCTTTGATGAGAGCTGAGGCCTACATTAGTAGGTATGCAGCTAGGAAGTACTGTGCCGTAGCTGTAAAGATGCGGCGGGATAACCAAGTACCGTGCAGAGTGTATTGCTCTGATGGATTATTTTTATTTATATATGCTGTAACACAAAAAGGTGGGATGTAACAATGGATGGTGGATGTAAGCCCCGCGACGACGCATGCAAAAGTCCATGCATGCATATGCCATCCCACATGTCTCTATCCGGAGAATGGTAGAACCTCTGTCTCTTTTACCGACAGCCGATATACATGTATAGGGGAGAAATCAGGAATGATTATGGCATTTGTCCCCGAGTTCCGAGGTTGATTGATGCCTTTGTTTCACCATCCTCTCGTGTCTCCCTGTCGAAGGACAACCAACCTAGGTGCACGTCGAACGGCTCCGGATAGAGACAAAGCACCCCTGCCAGTAGGTGGCATAGACGTCTCTCCAAAATAGGATAAGCACTCGTGGCCAATCCTAACGCACGCTTTTGCCGTCCCAGAAATACATGCATGTAGGAACCCAGGTCGCGTTTCAAAAAACACATTTAGTCAACCACGCAGTGGCTGCTGAGGCGTCTCGGACTAGGCTAGGCTAGACATCCAAGATAATCCTGCTGCTGAACGACACATTTGCTGTCAAAGAACGCGATCCTCCATGTCAAATGCGGCAGATGATTATAATCACGGCAAGCACCTCGCTATGCAGCAGCTGCATTATTAGCACTGCAGAAGCCTTCTTTCATTTTACAAGCTTTGCGCTTTCCGGGCAAAAATCTGTACTGTATATTCCAAATTTCATGCGACCAGATGAAACCCCGCGGTTCCTTAGCCTTCCTGCCTGTATGCATCTCCAAGTAGGTACGCCGCTACCAACTGGTGGATGATTCCTTTGTCCCTCAGCATTTCGCGTACGATTCAGTAGCTCTCTTTCACCGGTTAGCCGAGGACGGCAGGGAGCAAAAAGAGAATATATGTATGCACGTCGATGTGTCGATTCATGTGTCCATGTTGGATGACGAGCAGCATAAACTGCTTTGATCCTGTCCCAGGGGTAGCAAAGATGCCGTTTTTAACATGAGACTTGTGCTACATATATGTCTTGGCTTCCTTCGGTTCTAGCCTGGACAAGGCGGCAGATGACATATGTTCTGCAAATGCGAAGGAAAATATAAGCAGAGTATCAGATTGTCGAGGGTAATATTGGCATTTCTGATCATTAAAAAACCGGGATGAATGATACGATCACCTGTTCCCAGTCAAAACAAGCTGTACTGTACCTAACAGAGTAGTGCTCCGTCCTATGTCCAAAAGGACTCGGATTTTCCCAAAGCGTCTTTCAGCTTCAGACGCTATGCAGGATAATCAAATAATCAACATCGAGTTTAGCCAGTGGTGAGATAGTCCATCGCGACGAGATCTGCTCCACCACTGTGCCACTGCCAGCTAACCAGAACCATCCGGACTTGGCCGACCTAACGCGGTCGCGTGTCTTTCACGTCCTTAGTGGCTGAGTCTGAGAGAAGCTTTGTCACTACTGCATGCGGTAATCCATGTTAGTTGCAGCGGTGTGGCTTGATTCGCAGAGCCTCTTCTTGCTCCAGCGGACTTCCAGGGGCAGAGAACATAAAGAGAAACAACGCGCCACAGAACGGAGGCTCCAGCTGCAGTATAAATAAAAATAAGCGCGATGTTTACACCGACGGAGTTGTCGAATCACGGCGCGTCAAAGGCACATGGAGTCATGGCGCGCCAAGAAAAGGCATTATTGATTTTGAATCTTTGATGTCGCGTCAAACCTCCTCGCGTAAATCGCGTCTTGCCGATCCAGGCTCGATTTGCCGTTTGCGGCTTTCTGTGACTGTCAGAGTCGCATGCGGAAACTTTCAAAGTTGTGTACGTAGTCGTTTCTAACTAGTGTCGGTCAGCCCAGTCACCCAGGAGCATGATCCTCGCGGTCGTTGTCAGGATTCAGGGGGAAAAGAAGCAGTAAAGGAAGAGATGGGGACCTGGAGAGAAATTAGAACAGGGAGAAAAGAGAGATACCAGGAGATTCTATTTCTTTTTCTCCCCCAGATATCTAGAACTCCGAATTGAATTTCCAGAACGGGATGGGAGTTTTCTCGAAACATGCAAATTCATGAAATATAATACAGAGTACTATGCATGTCAAATGACGGCATAAAAAGACGACCCCAATCATCGATCATCGACGTTTCCTTCACCTCGTCTTGCAGAATCAGATGCCCATATTTATCATCATCCTCTCCGACCTATCGGGACCTGTGGAGTCGGTGACAATATAGTTATTACAGAGGAGCAAGTCTCCGCCTTTCTCTATTATTTTACCAGGCCTAACTCTAAGGAGTCTATGGCCGCGTCGGCAGTCGTCTTGTCAGGATTGAAGTAGTGGCTGGGAAGTTAGGTATATAGCGGTAACTTGAAGCCCGTTACAGTACAGAAGTTCCTGTTCCTGGATTAAAGGAACCTGAATTACCGCCGTCGAGTTTCGTACGGGCTGGCATCCGTCTCCGTACAATACGGCCTTCACAGATAGGTAGTTTTACTAGTCATGACCGCCCACAGAAACACGCCGTACTGTACATCCCATACAAGCCGGCACGAGAGAAGAGGGACAACTTGGTCCACTTCCAGCCACGTGGAGAACTAAGGAGTTTGAAAGTGCCGTGAAATAATAAATGATCAAGTGAAGAGAACCAAAAGGCAAATAAATAAAATAAGAGAGAAAATTGGATGAGTAATTCGTGATTCGTGAAGGACGCTGAGAGAGAGACGCGACCTTACCAAAATGGGTACGCATATTGCTTTTTCACCGCCTCCGTAAGCGTGTTAAGGCCTCAGGCATCTTAAGTTCGCGTCTCACACTTTTTTCCGCCAACGCCATCCCAGCCTCTCGACCTCGATAGTAGTACCCAGATCTTACTCGCAGGAACTGGCGGCGGGTAAGTGGCTTCAGTAAATCTAAATCCGTGCGTATCGAACAGATTATTATTGATTTCTGTCCCTCTTGCATGTATGGAAGGCGTTCTATTGGTGGTCTTGTTCCGTAGTTTTGGTCTGCTTATGCAGTAGTACGGAGTACTGTGCATGCGTCTCAAGATCCACGTGCAAGTAGCAGATACTAGTACTACTACTCGGTCTGACTGGTAAGATGTACGGAGTGCTCCTTACTACTACTGGGTTAACAACGAAATAGAAAACAGATCGCAATAATAATCCCAAAGCAACAGCCACTTAACGGTCTGAGAGTCACGTTTTCCTGAACCGACGGAACGCTACACAGTAAAGAGTGAATAATCCATGGATGAATTATCGGGACTTTCCGTACTCGGACCCTCATGCACCTCTTCAACGTCCTGCGAAAAGGGCCTTTTTGCTTAAGGAAAAGAAGAAAAGCACTAGCGTCATTACAATGGGGCGCGGCTAGAAAAAAAAAAGGCTGTGGCTGTTATAACCGGTGAAGAAAAAAAGAAGAGTGGAAGAGGCAAAGAAATTTTTTTTTCTTTGTTTTACCTTTTTCCGCATAGGTGAAACCCGACTGATTTCCGAATGTGGAGATTCGATGAAGACGTCCGGTGTAACAGCGAGTCAAAAATGATTAATGAGATCGCGTACGGAGTGTACGGAACTAGTATAGCCTGCCAGTCTTTTTTCATTTCTATTATCTCTTCCGCCTCTGTTTTGGGATAGTGGCCCTCCGATTCCTCTTGCGGCGCTTCCTCCTCCCTTCCAGACAAAGAGCGAGCGATGACATATTGAAATTCATTATTTACGTCCATTAGGGTCTTACCGGCTGCTTCCAAGCATCTCTCAGGCTTCAAAGTTCGGCTGGCGGGCGTTCGAGTGGACCGTGATACGGTAACAATCATTATTGCGGGGCCAAAAAAAGGCGAGAAAAAAGGTGATGCAGTTTTTGTGCTTCTTTTCCCTTCCATTAGGTTTCCTGAACGGCCCGGTCCCTGCTGCCATCCCGTCGGCTTTGTGGAGAAGCGCCGGTTTTTCCTACTGTTCCTTGGTTCGTGGCGGATGTTGGGGCGAGCCCGGCGAGGAAAGAAGCGGGGTGAAAGAAATTCTTTTTTTCCCCTACAGCCTACAGGGCTCCGCTGTGGATGCGTTGGCTGCGAACTGTCGCCGCCTGAATGGTGCCTGCCACTTCCTGCGGTGACGGTTTTGGCCGGCGCTTCGGAATGCGGTGTAAAAGTTCTGTAGAAAATAACAGTCGCCCGAGGGACTGTCACGTAGGAAATCTCTTCCGACTCGATGGGTAAACGGCGCGCTTCGGGATCCAAGGAAAAAGCATACAGTCACAAAAGACTCGAAAGCCGAGCTTCCGAAGTCTTGAACAACCATTTCATCGATGGATCCGTAATCCGTACCTAGGTACAATCGTGGAAAACGGAACCGCGTAAAGGCTACCGAGCGTTACCATTATTAAACATGAACAAGAAACGCGACGCGACCCGTTGGGTTGGAAGCTTACACAAGGACGCTTCCTTCGAGTCTCCAGAACGTTCATGGAATCAGCGTCTTAACTGTCCCTGGAAATATTATTATCATCGCGTAACTCGCGTTCCAAGGTTCCCGTTCCGCGGCGTGTCTCGCGTCGGCCCTTGCAGGGCACTCCATTGGAGCTTACACTGCCCATCTCGTTCCAAAGCACATGCTTGTGTTAGTCTTGGACATATGTATACGGAACATAATTGGCGAAATCAGAACTCTCAAAGGAGCCAATGAAGGCAGAAGACCTGACGGCCTTCGCAGTTCTGCAGCGAGGAGGGTTGCATGAAGGTTGGGATCCTGAGGAACATCGAAGTCACGTGTCTGTTGGGTCCATGGGACATTTGATCGATAATTGCTTCTGACCGCATTTGTAACTTGTCGACCTCGGGAGCTCGGGAAGCAACCTTTTGGAGCGTTACGTGGCACGTATAAGGGGCTTCACATTATGATGCTGCAGCGGTGGGCTTCATCTTAGCCACCAGGTCTGCACCAGTGCACCTAGAGTAGTGGTGCTCTGTGCTCGATGTATGCCTTGGCCAGTACTACGTACCAGTCTTGGACATTTGGGCAGGCCCGTGTAGAAAGGTTCTCTACCTTTTTATCCCAGTCCTCGGAAGAAACGCAGACTTGGGTCAGTAATCGGCTGCTTACCCCTAAGGCATACCAACGGTATCTCAGAGGAGCCCAGGTATCTCGTTCAAGAAGCTGTTCTCGAAGGCCTGGATACAGTTCTGCTGGTTCTTTATAGGAATCCTGCACGATAAAGCAAGTGCCGCACGTATCTTTCCTCCCAATTCCCCAACGAGGGTGAGGTTTCCAAGGAAATTGAGATTAGTGCTTTGGAGGCCATCCTGGTCAGCCGCTTAAACTTTGCCCAAGAACGTAGAAAGGATGATCCTTTCATCAAAGTACCCACTTGTGGGTGAGATTCCACGAAAAGAAAGTCCAAGGAGAAGGACCGGAAGTCCAAAATCTGTTCCTGAGGCTTATTATTTGGTGAATGAGCTGAATTGTTGAGCAAACCCTCCAGCCAAATTGCGATGACGCGATCTATTCTCTTCGGATTCCCCCTATCGCCGTACATATATTCCTAGGGGAACTCCTGGGGAAGATTCCGTCCAATCAGCAGCCCCCAAAAAATAGAATAGATGTTGATTCCGTCTGGACTTTGCGAGCCTCCTTTATCTATATATCGTGATTCGTATTGCAGGCTCCATTATCGTTTTTAGCTTCTTTGGCTCTTCTTTTGCCTGGCGTCGTTACACAGGACTGCAGCTTTAAATAACTGACTGGAGTCTCGAAGAAAACCAACTGCAGGTTCTTCCCATTATCGAGACAAAGGACGATAATGATAGTACCCCATGGGTCATGGTATTAATCGTATTATAGAGCCGTTGCCAAGCGGGGGCTGAAGCGACGATTGGTGACATGTGCTCTGTGCTTTGTGATCCAGTGCTCCAATGTTCTCCCCTTTAGGAAGCCCCCCTTTTCCTGAGACTATCACGGAAAGATCAAGTCCCGACCCCAACAGACGCTTCATGTGAATACGATCTGCCCTAAAGGGGAAGATCACGAAACGTCGGAGCAACTACGGAGTACCCCGTACTGTGTGTAATAATAATAATAAGGATCTCATCCTGGGACAGTGAGAGGCTCGACTCCTAGTACCAGGCAGCAATGCGGTCTGCCAGGAGTCCCGGAGTCGCAGCTCACTGGTGTTGTTTCCTTGGCGGTGGTCAGACCTGCGGACTCTCGAGACTCACGGAGACTGCGTCTGCTTGTTTCTGGAAACTGCTGTTGCGGGCAGCGTGAGTGGGTTGCGGCACACGAGGCAATAGATGAGTGGCATCATTTCCTGCCGTTCTTCGCTTAGAACGATCTTCGACGACGATGCATTCCTTTCTAGGACAAGGGGTGAAGACCTGCAGGAGAAATCCCCAGCTACCCGGAAGGCAGAGAAAGGACGGATTGCGTCTTCCTGCTTGTCAGGGCAATGAATAAAATGTTCAGTAATTATGCCTGCCATCTGCAAAGCCGATCTTCTAGATGGTAGATAGTTGGAGATGGCGAAGGAGTTGGAAAGTTGCCAGGAGCAAGGCAGGTCCATGCCACGGGTGGATCTCAACGGCCGCCCATCTGGTCCGTCTGAGCGATCCCGCGGACCCAGCCAGTTGGCGTCTCCGCCGACGACCAGAGGACTAGGATGCTGTACACGGTGCACCAGTTTCCAAGTGTACGGATGATAAACGTAAGGACGATACGAGATGGCATTGTTGCGGACAGATTGGCGCTGATAAGTGATAACCGGAAGCCAAGCTCTTGCAAGAAGAGAGATTCGAGAAATACGACGACCCCGATCCTCCCAAGACTTCCACAGCTCCCTCTGCCCATTCGCCACTTGCCTGCTTTGGTAACCCCTTGCTTTGCCCCGCAAAAAGTAGAGTACATCGTTCCCAAGAGCCAAGTAAGGGACATTAAACAATTTGAAGTATTGCATATGCAATCTGCTGTACGTTGTTCTCCTCGTCCCCGAGCTGGAGATCATCAGACAAACTCTTGGGGCTACCACCTAGGGTAGAAGGTGCTAGGGTAGGTATATGTGAGATATATATCCTTGGATTGGTATACTACCGATCAGCTTACATATACCCTGGAAGCGCCCGAACGCTACAGTTTCTAGAACCCATATAGTTAACTCAATAGCCACATCGCCAGTCGAGGATCTACATTATATGACGGTATGACTGACTGACCGACCAAATTAGTCTGTAAATCCGGCAGGCTGTCTGCCGAGACTGCCAGCTGTCACTGCCGTGCTATGTGCGGAGCACGGAGTATCGGATTTGGATATCCTGTGGGACAGGACCAACAGGTATCTTCATCGCATATGTCACTGATCACTATCGCGTATGAACAGTGCTTCCATCCCGGCTTGCGTGCCGTTTGTGCTACAGAATGTATCATCTAGGAGTACCTTCCGGACCATTGAACCCGGGTCAACAGCGTATTAGAAGGGAGATAAAGGCCCGAAACTCTTGAGATTTTGTTGTCCACAGGCAGTCGAACCTAAGACCATCAAATTCTAACAGTCATATTGACTCGAAAAGGTAGGCGGTTAGAGCGGAAGAAACCCGAAAGGGTTATATAGGATGCAGTAGACAATGTGGAGACTCTAAACTCCCCGGGGAAAGAACAAGTATGATGGATCCTTTTCACCGCCGGTTCTATGCGCATGAGCTGCATAGAAACAGCTGCATAGAAACTTGAAACAAGAGGTGAACACGTTATTCTAGAAGCTTGGCCATCACACCCATGAATTGTGCACTATCCTGTGGCAGAGCTCAAGATCCCGGCTTGAGTGAAAAGAGATGTCGCATTTGCCTGTGATTTTGGTCTCTTCGCGGCATTTTATACGCCGCCGTACGCCCCAAGAGATCAATGCCGTAGTTTTCAAAGCAAAAAGCGTCCCAGAGTTTAGAGTAAGAAGCCTTTAGGTACAGTCTTTGTGACGAGGGACCGCGTCTTTGTCTTTTTTGCAGATCCACGGCACGCATCACTCGCCCCCACATCAGCCGGGAGCGGCCCCTTTCCACGCGACGATGAATAATCGACGACGGAGGCTTGAGACGAGACAAGAATAATGCTTAAGATCCAGAGACACACCAGAGGTACAGTACATGCAGCTGCAGACACGAACCACTGCAGCAGAAACGCGCGGTGTAATGGAGGACGCCAGAGCACATCCGGTCGCGGGCCAGTCAGCGGGCCGGACGCGGTGGCCGAGCATGGGACGCGAGCATTGACATCTTTCTCTTTTTTTTTACTATCGGGCGGAGTTTAGATGGAGTTTAGAGGCAGGGCCAAGAAGTGGCAGCTGAGCACCCGGCTTCTCCGGCTCTGTGGATGTCGGTATGAATGAGCGTGTCTGGCCAAGCAATTCTGGGTCGCGCGAGAGCGCGTCTCGAGACGACGGGAGGCCGGGAGTGGCCTGCAGGGCATCAGCGGCCGTCTTGCAAGCCATCCTGACGCAGCTCGAGGCAGACGAGGACGCGATGTTACTGCCCGGGGCCAAGCGACCAAGACGTGCCTGGGCTGGATCGGGCAAGGCTGGCTGCGCTGCTCTTCCGCCTGCGACGGGGATCTCCCCCACTACGAGCACCCACCGAACACCGTCGCCGGCTCGCCGCGCGTTGGCCGTGCAGCCTAGGGGGTTTTAGGAATCAGGAGCCATCGAGCATCTTACGGACACAGGCCGCTGGCACAGCAGCTGAGCAGCCTCCCTACACGACATACGATGGATCGTACAGCCTTACGGGGACGGCAGGACGCGATGGAGAGGAAGGGACATGGCCTCTGGAGCAGCGTACCGCCGGATGGGTTCCGTACTGTACGGCGTAGGAAGATCTCTCCAGCCTTTCTCGACCGCAAAACTGGGGCAGCGTCGAGCCGCTCCGTTTTCAGGCCGCGTTAGGCACGCTCTGCCAGGTTCTGGAGAGTTGTCCGTCCAGTAGCAGCGGCCAGGATCCAGCGGTGCTCGACACTGGGGCGCACGCTGTCAAACCGCGAGCTTGTCCGCCGTACCACCCCGTAATCCAGCATTCCATGCCACCACGGGCGACGCCCTCCGTCGACGGCCCCGGGACGGCGGCTCTCTGCCTGTAGCCAATCGTCCGCCTTGCTGGGTTTCCTGGGTCGTCGAGCCTCGCCAAAGCGGCGTCGGCTGTATATGGGGGCGTGACGAAACGATACGCGTACCGGCGCAACATCCTCGGGCCCCGTACGCAGGACCTGCACGGAAGCCCGTCACGCCCTTACCATACGCCACGGGCAGCAGCAACGCTGCAGCAGTCCTCCAGAGACTTCAGTCCTCCTCTCCGCCTGGCCCTCTTACCCTTTTCTCTTCCCTCTACCACACCCGCCTGGAGAGAGATCTCCCTCCTCATCCATCTCTCCTCTCTCTCTCCCCCCCCCATCTCCGCCTCTTCTCTTTCCCTCCTCTTCCTTTCTTCCCTCCCGCCAATTCTTGGAGAGATCTGAGACTGGTCTGCCGGGTCGAGCCCCCGTCTTCTGCCCGTTGTACCAGTTCTCCAGTCGAGCTGTGTCCGTCAGCTTTTTGCTTCGACGTCATCCCTTCTCCTCGACGCCCGTGATCTCAATCGTCGAATTGCCCGTATCGGCTTCTTCCTCCCCGATTCGACGGTTCCATCCCCCGATCCGTGACGTCGACGGTACAACTTCCCTGGATCGAACTCCTGCCGGTTAGAAGAGTGAGAGAACGGGAAAACCAGCCCAAGAGGATTTCTCCGGGTTCGTTGCTTGACCGTTTGTCCCGCCTATTCTTCGGTGTACATGATTTGGTGTGCGTCGTGATTTCCGAGAGGTGAGATGCTTTTCATTCTCGTCTCTTCAGTCCGATCCTATGACCCCCAGCTGCGTCGTGAGATCTACCCGTCATATGGCCCATCTCGTCTACGACTTGGTCCCAATTGAATTCCCGCGGGTCGAAAATATCCCATGCTAGCTGCTCGTGGAAGTTTTTTCCGGTCAGCTCGATCCAGATCCTGTGGCTGGAAGCTCAGGGGTGACTCCGCTTCTATTATCAGCCTGACAACCTTATCGGGCGAGCGGGAGGTTGATTGAGTTAAGATCCTGGGCTGCGTATTTTATGCTTCTCATTCTTGGGAAGTGTGGGACTTGAAGCAAGACGACACCTGTGCAGAAGTAGCATAGGGTGATGCGTCGTATTAAACAGTCCAAGCCCGAACCAACTTATGGACGTGCCTGGTTCATCTCAGGTGTCGCCTTCTCTGGTATGAGGTCGAATTAAAGGAACTGCAAAGCGGTTAAGACCTTGTGCGAAGTCGTCGAATTGTGCCTTCGAGGAGTGATGGCTCCAGCCCTCACATGCCCCGGGTCTCGACGCACTTCACCTTCCATCTCACATTCTCAGCGAGGACTCCACTGGACGTTTATCTGAATGAAGAGATAAGCTAACGTTTGTCACTTTTCTCAACAGAAAGACTTCAAGGGGTAGATTCCGCTCCCTTTTCGTGGATTTCCTGCCCTTGAACAATTCTCTCCTATCACAACATCTTTCCGGTCCTGTACCAGAGGATTCATTGAGACGACGCGGACTTGTGCGAACTGTACGTTTGGACCATTCCTCGCACAACCTTGAATACCCCCTGACAATCTCCTGCCTACATAGGGTTTGCTCCTGTCCCACTGTGCCTGTTCTCTACGTTCCACGCAGACAGGCCCGCAAGCTCAAGCTGTCGGTTCCCAGGGGTGGAGGCGTTGACTCGTACTTCATCTCTCAACTGGCATCCCCACGTCTCGTTTTCACGGGTCCATTCCTGAGTTCTTTCCCAGCCTAGATGCCAGACTTGCCTTCACGTTAAGGGTTGCAACCTGCCCCCTCCTGACGGTCTTCAATCTGGGTTAGTACCGCCTCTCAAGGACTCCCCCCCCCTTTTTTTTTTTTCACCTAGCTTTCACTTCCGTTTATCCCGGTTTCCCCCTTAACGACAAGCTTCTCTTTCAGTCCCGTGATTCACTTGTTAGCTCCCTGCTCGTGTGAATGCCAATGACTAATGGGATTGCCGCACGTTCCAGCTCGGGCCAAGAAGACTTAAATCCAGGTCCTCTGGCCACTTTCAACTCCAGCGTTTGGACTATTGTCTGCGCTTGGCCTCTCATTAATATTTTCTTCCCAACTAATTCCGTTCATTAATTAACTACACGACTGTCACTCTCTTAATTCCGTCGTTCCCCTGATAGATACACGGGTTCTGTGTCGGGTCCGTCCTTTCGGCAACACGACGCACCCAGTCCTGCTCGAATTGATCTGTGCAGGTCAATTCGACAACGGCAATCCGAGGGTCCTTCACCATGGCCTACCAGCACCGTCACGGTTCCAACTACCAACAATGCGACACCTTCTTCGTGGAGTCTTACGAGGACGCCCCGGCGCCTCGAATGGATCCAAAGGAACATGCTAAGCTCATCGCTCGGGAACGACAGTATGCTATTGCTGATGAGCTGTCGAGGATCACCAGTGAGGAGTACCGGAATGAGATCTTGGAGCACATGATGCAGATGGATGTCCGTCTTCCCCTCTGATCTGAACCTGGAATGAGCACTCGTCGCGGGCTCTTGACTGACTTCACTCTTGCTTTCTAGGCGGCCACACTTCCCGACGTTGACTCGATCGATATTCAGACGGAAATTCAGTGGTTCATGCGTCCTTACCTGCTCGACTTTCTGATCGAGGCCCATACTGCATTCCAGCTCCTTCCTGCAACGCTGTTCCTGACGGTCAATCTCCTTGACCGATATTGTTCCAAGCGTGTCGTGTACAAGAGACACTACCAGCTGGTCGGCTGTGCGGCTCTGCTCATCGCTGCGAAGTATGGAGACAAGAAAGACCGTGTTCCCACGATCAAAGAGCTGAAGTCAATGTGCTGCTCTTTGTACGACGATGACATGTTCATCCAGATGGAGTGGCACGTTCTCCAGACCTTGGGATGGACTATTGGTCATCCTACTGTCGACAGCTTCCTTCAGATCGCTGTCATGGACTGTCCATACGACCCAGAAGTGGAGCATCTTGCGCTTTATATTCTGGAGATTTCTCTTTTCCATCGGGAATTCGTGTCGAAGCCGTCGGCGGACCTTGCCAGGGCTGCCTTGGCCCTGTCGCGCTGCATCCTTAACCGGCCCCAGCCACGTCACACCGAATGGGCTGCCAACTACGATTCGATGACACTTGTTGGATTGTCGCAGCAGCTGCACCAACCGTCGCAGGTCGTGGCAAGGAAATATTCGTCTGCTCACTACTCTCGAGTGGCCAAGATCCTCGAGCAGTTCCTTGCTCGTCAGGCTTCGTTGGCCAACTCGTACACTCCACCAAGCCCACCTTCTGAGACCCCTGCAGAATCGAAGCCCTACAACGGCGAAATGGGACTGGCCACTCCCCAGAAGCCCCAGTACTCTTCCAGCATGCCGGATGGCTATCTCACGCCGCCCATCACGCCTGAAAATGAGGGCTTCGCTAACAACGGGCGTGGAAATCACGCCAAGGGAAGTGCTGACATGAACACGTGCCCTCCTTCGCCTACGCCCCCACCCAGCGTTCCATACGCTGACTCCCACGATTATCAACATGGAAATTCGTACGGGCAGCAGCAGCACTTCACCCAGCAGCCCCAGATGGAATACAACTCGGGGTACTAACGTGAAGGTAAATAATATCGGGATCTGAGGTGGAATATTGGAAATACGGGAGTCCTTGCGAAACTCGTGGTCCGTTACCAGCGCTCTCGGGAGTGCTCTGCGTTAGACGATCTATCGATCTGTTATTATTCTATTCCTAATATCTGGGTGTGCCCTCCGTACAAAAACTCTGTGCCATAGTTACTTGACCTGACCCAATTGTTCTATCATCGAATGACATACCTCATCTAGCCCTGATTCGGCTCTTCCTGCCGCTGACAGATCTGGGTCTGATTCCGTAACAAAGCTTTTCATACATACCCCTTATGTTTTATCATTTTCTTCGGTGTTTTGAGCTCTCTTCACTCTTGTCTGTTTTAAATCTTGCATTGCAAGCGCGAGTTCGTTTCGAGTCAAATCAATTCTTGTCTACTTTTTTTCTAAAAGTTACTTTCTTCGTTATTGAAGCGTTTCGCGATCCCATTTGTCCAACTGTTGTGTGCCGACCTCCGGCCTTGTCCGCCTTTATGTGTCCTCTACTGTGCAGATTCTTTTTGCGTTTCCTAGTTTAATACTGTTTTGATTGTCTCCTCAACCAATCGATCCCACTGTTGGGCAGCAGAATCCATATCAATTTGAAGGAGTTTCCGGTTGCCCTGTGAATAACCGCAGTGGCGATCGACTCCGAGACCCTAAAGACAGGTGGAGCTGGACGAAAATGAGAAAAGGCCCAGGACGGGAAGCCGCAAAAAGCACATTCATTCTACTACCTTGTGGCGTAGCATTGCATGGCACCTGCATAGTATCATATTGCATGGCACAAGGGCAATATGCTGTTTGTCTGCGTGCACGAGATTCGGTGGAAGAACCGTGAGACTATTAGAGTCTTGCATGGAAGGAATTTGAGAAAGAAGCGAGTTCAGAATGGATGGCAGGGAGGAAGGAAAAGATTGCTCGTGTACGAGAAGGCCCTTAGGACAGAAATCACAGAACAATTGTCTGTGTGCGTGTGCCTCGCTTGCCATGCTTGCAAGCACTTCTCATTCCTCCCACTCTCATTGGGGGATGTGAGTCCCCCGGTTGCCTCTCTGAGTAGTCCTGCATTCTACAGTACAATCGGTAGCTTCAGGAGGCCTCCCGCCCGCTTTCTCCATGAGTTCCTAAAGGAGTCAAGGAGGCCTCCATGATGCCGTCATCTCCCCCTTATGGGTTCCTGGCGATCTTGCATTCCCAGATGGATGGCCCTGGGCGCTGCGGGCAGTTCCCTAGGAATGTACAGTGCATACATCTCTGTGTCTGGAATGCTTTTTTCTCTTTCGTTCCGCAAGTCGCCCAGCAGCTCCTGTCCATCATCCCATTCTATCTCTATTGTCTCTTATGCAAATGAGAGGAGAGCTCCTGACCCACATTGTAGACGAGATCACGCATGGGACGTCTCCAGGAGCACTCATCCCTCAAGTCAGCACGGAACCCCTGACCTGCGTATCTTCGACTGCATCGTCTCCATGTTCCCTGCGTTCCGTGAACACAGAAGCACATAAACGGTCAGGTATCTTTCCAGTCGCTTCATCATGGGCAAGTAAGGTTTGGCCCGGGCGGGCCCCAGGTCCATCCGGATCCTCCTGGGCCCTGGCATGCCTCGATGCCTTTACCTTGTACACGTCGCTAATCAATGTGCTAATCCTAAACCACCGGGTTAGGCACGTTGTTTTTGAACGTAAGCCGTTGGTTAGAATCGGGGACGTGAAGGGCAGGATATATTTTGTGTTGATCGGACTGGCACCAGCCAGTCGTAACATTGTCCCTTTTTCTTTTTCTTTTTCTTTTTCTTTTTTTTTTTTTTTTTTTTTTTTTTTTTTTTTTTTTTTTTTTTTTTTTTTTTTTTTTTTTTTTTTTTTTTTAGTGAGACCTTGATACTTGAATTCTCTCCTGGGTGGATTACAACGCATTAAAGAATGCTGGAAGCACTTTGGGATATATATATTTCCTTATACTGGAGCGGGTGGTCTTATTCTCTTTGTAGTAAACCTGGTAGATTACTACTACCTTGGATCCAATCTTGGAAAGTTACAAAGTTGAACAAATGCAGCAGCAGTTCAACTCTCATGGAGAGGTCATCGTGGATTGTTGGGGCAAAGAACAGATACCTTAGGTTATTAACATCCTCAAATGCTTATCTTATCGGCGTGTCTGTCTTTCTGCATGGTGATAGGACCCGGCCCGACCATCCAAGCATGGATATCTGATCTCGGACTCATCGGTCCATGAGGCCGCGAACTGAACAGTGAAGCCGGCTCGGTGTTGTCTATCCGTGCTTGGGTAACTCCATGCTACGCACATGGACCGGATACCGTCGATCCTTATGTGATGGTGAACGTCATCAACTCTCTATCTGACTGACTGACTTTGCCGAACTGCCTCACTTATGCGGTATTCTCGGCATCGGCATGCTGAACTACCTGCTTATCATAGCCCAGGCCCTTCGACTATGCTATGCAGTACATGCGACAGGTACAGTTGGAAGAAAGGCAGCGGGGTTCGCGCTGTTATTACCCCGGTGTTGGACGCCTCGGGAAAGATGTCTAGATGCCTACCTCAATCTTATCTCAATCTCGGTCAGTTAGTATTTGCAGGTTAGGTCAGGTTGAGCTGTTCAGATATAGCAAACAGCAAGCGAAGTACGGATCGTATCTACCCACTGCTGTACCTACCTAGGTACCTAATATACTTCGTTATGTCGATATCGACGACCGATTTGAGAGGGAAAGGAGCCATCGTGACGGGTGGCGGGTCCGGCATGATTTGATCTGACATGATATACACTACTTACCTTCTGACATGATAGCCGTCAACCAGGGATCTGCCTCGCCTTCACTCAGCAGCTCTACCGACGAGGATGCAGCGTCCTGATCTGCGACCTGCGCCTGCACCGCGACGCCATCGCCTGGTTGGAGTCTATCAGGGACGGGAATAAGGATGCCCAGTCTTCTGCACGAGTCGTCTTCCACAAGACAGACGTTACGGACTGGAAACCGCTGGAGGAGACGTTCGAGGTCTATAAACGAGAGTTCGGCGGCGTGCCGTACGTGGTGTGTCCCGGGGGGAGGGTGTATGAGCCTGTACGTTCCTCCTCCCTCTCTCTCTCTCTCTACTATCCCTATGCATTCCATGCCAATTTTAGATACCTACCTAATAGAACTGATAGTCCGCAAACAACTTCTGGAACGACCGAGACGAATCCACGTACCAGATCCTCCGCATCAACCTCGAGCATTCTCCAGATACCAGGTATCATCGCCCTCGATCTCCCTGGTCGAGAATCCGTTCCCGAGGTACTGGAACCGATTCCCCGTCAGCTACGTGTAGTCGAAGTCCTCGAACTCGGGCCGCTCCAGCATTGTGGAACCAGTGTATCCGGCTCCCCTGGTGGATGGCCAGCACAGGACCCGTCTTGCGGCCGTTCTTGAACCACGAGCGGCAGTTGGCGGCCCAGGCGGTGCGCGGCATGGAGTGCTGGCTTTAGCTCCGTTCCGTTTGCCAACGAGGTCTTATTATTATCTCCGCTCCCTCTGATCGGTATTCGGCTATTTTGCTGTTCGATTTCATCTGGAAAGGCCGCGTTTGGTTCTGAAGACTGGACGTCTCCGTTTATGGATGCAGATGGGGCCATATTGGATCTCGGGATGCCGATTTCGGGAAGTATTTAAATTGTATCTGGCGCTGAGCATTGGCGTCCTTGTTTAACCTGGGTGTGGCGGTCTAGATCAAAAGTCGAGAAGTATTTATATATGTCATTTGATTCTAGAGGAATTCATTAGCAGTGGCTTGATAAGGCAGCATCGATCCTTACCGTTGCTTCAGACGACTCATCGAACGAGGGCTCCCAAGTTCTGGGGCGTTTCTTACATGCATCTGCATCTTGGAAGTTGCAAGATTCATCCAAAAAGAGACACTTCCGGCTATGAAAAAAAAAAAAAAAAAAAAAAAAAAAAAAAAAAAAAAAAAAAAAAAAAAAAAAAAAAACAAAACCCGGACTTGGCAGCGCGTGCACGGCACGATAGCCAAATCCTCAGGGTTTACCGATTCCTCGGCTTGCGGATGCATATTCATCTCGATAAGTATGGACTGTCCCGTATATGTTAGCCGTTAGCCGTAATATTAACCGTGCTGCGATTACCGTGAATGCGGTGATAGCTCTTTGAGAGACATGTCGACCTTTCGAATAGGAATGGGGCTCAGCTTGCCGGCGGCAACCATGGCATCAGAACCATAACGACCGAATTAACCGAACGACGCTTATGTGCCGGTATGAGGTGACAGAACACAAGACGGTCCGACTTTGCTCTAACCGGCCTTCTGCAGTTTGATTGCAGTCTCTTTGGGGCTGCGAGTTTGTCATGTGGTTGACAGAAGGTAGCTTCTTCCAAGCGTCATGGTTGTCTTGGGGGTATACCAGAGAGGGTACAGACGTTAAGGATATGAAACTGGCTTACTAAACCCATTTCTCTCTCTACATGGTGCTATGCTATAGGGACTACTGGACCATTTGTTTTGTCTGAAAGGCTGTTCGAGAGGCATATGAACGACTCCATCTCGGAGGATGCCAATTTATGATTTAGGATAATCATCTTCGACTATGAACATTCTGCATATCAATGACAACCAGAGTTGCATGGGGATTCTATCAGTACTACCTATTGTAAACGGAATGCTTGCTTCTGCAAATGTAATACAAGCCAAGGGTATATCGATGCGTTTATTGGTTGACAGCAATTAATATACAAATGTACAGTTTATTGGAGGCACGAGAGAAGCCAATCTTTCGTTCGAAATTAGAAATAGAAAGGCAAGAATTATGAAGATCCCTCCACGGCTTTCTTCAAATCCTTCAAGAACACCCACTGCATCTGCTCCCGCCACCCTTTACTCTTCCACTCATTCGCAGACAAGGGAAACAGGTCCACCACGCCATGGAGGGTATCATCGTGCGCAAACACGAACAGGACATTCTCGCTGGCATCAATCTCCTGCGCCTTCTGGATCGTGCGGATTGCCTCCTCGATCGACAGGCCCATATTGGGCTCGAAGAATGGCTCCGTGGGAGACCGGCCCCTCTGCTTTTGCACTTCCTCGAGCATCGCCCCGGGACAGCACAGCGCGCGACACTGCTGCGGGGTAATCTCTGCGGGGATGGAGAGGTGCTTGGAGGGCCGGATCTCGCCGCCGTGGTGGCACAGGTCGCCGCCCATGAAGATGAAGGTGTCTGGGTTGGACGTCGTGCGGGCCAGGCCGCTCATGTGGCCGATGGCATGGCCGGGCGTGTCGACGAGATAGAAGGATCCGTCTCCGAAGAAGTCGAGGGCTCGGAAGGGGCCTACTTTTATGGTCTGGGAGTTGTCGAAGTCGATTTCTCGGACGGTGCGGCCTCTGGTGATGGTCAGCAAGGAGTTCTCAATCTCGACGGTCTAAAATTCATTTCCAGCGCCATGATGACTTACTTGAAGTCTGTCTCTCGTAGCGGTGAGTCCTGCTTCGCAGGATAGCCGGGCAAGAAGGCGTCTTTGAAGCCCGGACCGACGACCAGCTCCGTCGTGGACGGGAAGGTTGATGGATCGCCGATGTGGTCCCAGTGCCAGTGACTGAAAGTTTCGGTTTCTAGTTAGGCGCTATCTTGACATAAAAGATTTCTTGTGGAATTCAATTGAATTGGTAATAGCAGGCACTACTCACCTCCAAATCACACTCTCCACATCCGCACCCCGAACCCCATGCTCCTCCAGAATCTCAACCACGTTCTTCTCAACCTTAATGTCCCACCCCAGTCTCTTCAGTCTCTCGCTCGTCACCGGCGCCAGGTGCTCCCAGTCCTTGGGAGCCCCGAGATCGAAAAGGATCTTCCGGCCGGACGGGCTCTCGATCAGGAACGACCACGCGGGGAGCGTGGGCATATACTCCATTCCCGCCAGGGGCGGCCGCATGAAGTATGAGGTTTCCAGCTTGGAGATCCGAGACGTGGTGTCGATGATCTTGACATTGGCAGTGGCGCCAGGTGGGATGTTGAGGGTGATGTTGTTGTGGGACATTTTTGCCGTTGCGCTTTGATGGCGTATGTGTGGGTGTGTGTATGTGTTTTATGCGTGCTGAGAGTCGATGTCTATCTACATTGATAGATAGAGAAATAGGATTGATAGAGACAAAAAGCGAAGCAACCTTTTGTAATCCAGGAGTGTGGAGACAGAGATATTCGACATAGATAACCAAGGGACTAACTATACTGTTCATGGATACACATCCATCGTCGGCATTCATCTTTTTCCTTACCCCGCATCCGCCATCCATAGATAGCTATAACCGGCTCTAATTTATCCTCCACCGAAATCTTTCTGTCCGCTCCGCTCTTGTCGCTGTCGTCATTGTCAATTTTGCGTCCATGATACCGAAAACAACTGCAAGAGTAGATTTGGGTACTGCAACTAGCCGGAATGAAAGGGGATCTTTGAGGGTCCTATAGCCGTAGAGAACTGTGCCGAGGAGTGAGAGAAGATGAAGACCATGGAAATTGCACACTAATATCTGCAACAGGCTGATTATGTTCAGTACATACAAACAGTATATGTACATTCCAGTACTCTATAGTACTGTACATGCTGACTGCCTACTATGTAGTTCTCATCGGTCAAGTTACTTCTATCTATCTCGTTCAAGTTTAGTTTCAGTTAAATATCCTGTATTACATAAATCGGGCAGTTCTTAAATGAATACCTGTTTACAAAAGGGTACCTCTACTTACTCCTAGCTTCATGCGGTCGAATAAGAGGCCGTGGTAACCGTTTAATCTGGATTTCAGATCCTTTCTCTTGTAAGCTCTGCACTTAATCACTTTGCTAGAATGTCTATTTCACTCAATGAAGATGAACATCTGGGAAGTATTCAGCATGTTCAAATTAAGGAGTACGTATGATCATAGATATTATACTGTATATATAACGGAGACTACTCACAAAACATCGTAATTAAACTCCTCAAACGGCGTCTCAAAAAGCCCATGCAGTTGCATCGTGAGATCATTCAAGCTCCGGAAAAGGCGTCTGATTCTCAGCCATCAGTATCGCAAACAGTGGAGTGGTCTCCGCAGTCGCGTAGGGGAAGTAGTCCAGGACATCTACACCACCATCATGCGTGGCCAACTCGGCCAACATCGATGCAGCCATGTGGGACGCCTGGTCCGCTTGACTCGGGAGTCCTGTCGTCTCTGGACTATGAGCAGGTTCGGCACAGCGGAGCAGCCGCTCGAATCCCACGTCGAACATCTTCGACGAGTGCCACATCTTGGCCATCTCCTTGAGCGCCAGACGCAGGATGCTGATCTGCTGGTCCGTCGCGGCCGACAGGTGCTTGACCTGCCGCGCGTGAAGGAGGGCTAGCATCGCGATGGCGATGTACCAGCCGGCCATGCCTTTCAGGAAGCGGAGGGAGCCACGTGCAAGGAGGTCTTTGAATGTACGTGCCATGCATGATGCAGCTAAGATACCGGCCGTACAGGCCTTGGGGAGGGGCTGTGTGGATTTGCTCAGGTGAAGAATGGTGATGCTGGTCAGGTAGGGCAGATGGAGCTGGTGGATTTCTCCGCTGAAGACGGCTGTGCGATGAGCGGAAAATGGAAGCCGTAGATGTACCGGGAGACTGTGAGCCCATTCCCTCAGCTCCACGAACAAGTGAAGAGGAACAGGGGTCGTTTCCGAGACAGTCCTGCGAGCGAGCTGCTTGCCAACCCGGCCTACAATGCCACATAGACGGATCCAATGGATCAATATCTCCGACTTCCCATCTTTTGGATCTAGGAAATCATCAAGGGAAGGCTCGCGGACGTCACAGTCCTCCGGATCAATAATGCAGGGCCTATCTTGGCAGATAGCCGTGAGGCGTTCTCTGGCCTGACGAGAACTTCAGTTAAAAAATTCCTCTGATAAACAGGATGAAGGGCTCACAAATAGCGTCCACCAGATCCTGCGCCGCAGGCCAGGCGTTTCCCCCGGGTTAAGCGACTATTCACCCTTCGGCTCTCGATGCAGACCGATCTCCCGAGCTTGGCGGATGGCAACTCCCGTCCACCACCACGGGCTATCCATACTGAACACACTGGGAGGGCCGGCGCTCCACCAGTACAAGAGCATCACATCCATAATCCGTATCAGGAGGTTGGGTTCGTGGTTCCCGTAGAATGGCATCTTGGCCTTTTGAGCAACTGTGTCTGCCTCTACAACAACAATGTCCGTCTCAGCAACCCCAAAGCTCGAATGGATCGTTCTGATCCCCGACCACGCCAACGCACTGGATAAACGGCTCGCTGCCAGACCGTAAGCTTCACTCATTCGTTCACTTACAGCTCGCGTCCACCTACCTACTTTTTTTATCTTCAATGCCAGCTACCTACATACCACCTTAAGCAGCTCTCGCCGACCCAGAACCTCGGAACTCGCCAGAGACCACCTAGCCGGCTCCCCGAGTGGACTCCGAGACCTGGGTGGTGGGAGGTTAGTTACCTAGCTACTCTAAAATCTTTTCTGATGGAATGAATCAATGCATCAAATACCATACAAATCCTTGACATGCGACAAATAAATAAAAAACGAAACAGGTGCCACGGTTGCAAGCCACCGATCGGAGACGAGCCACGCTCTTTCAACGACAGTTTCGTGGTCGCGCAGGCGGCGACGAAAGAGGAGGTGACAGAGGAACTGAGGAAGGATGTCTACGCGCAGAGGGGCGTATGGGATCTTGACAAGGTATGAACTGTACACCGCGTACCTAACTTAGCTAATCTAATGGTCCCCCAAATTTCTTCCTATTGCTTGTTTCTTGTTCAGTCAAAGACTGACTGATAGATGTGTAATGCATGTAAATAGGCGCAAATATATCCTGTGAGTGAGACGAACCATGAAGCATAAGAATGCTTCTAAGAATCCGGTTGATGAAAGACAGTCTGAAGCCCATGAGTGTATTTCGCAAAGCACTGTAGGTGGAGAAATTGCAAAAGAATAAGTTGGATGATGTCTGGAATGGATGTAAAGCATCTAGAATGCTTAGTAACCCAAAGTCATGATGAGATAGCAACGGCTGGGTCGACATACCTAGCTCCTCTGTTTACTTGGTTAAATTCTTTCCAGGATTTATGGGATAGCTCTCCATGTATCGAATCAGTACAGTACCATCCCTCTACAGAGATCAGCGATATACTGCAGTTGAATACATACACATTTAGTAGAATCCACTGGATAAGGATCTATCTATATATATATTAAAGAGCACTGTACCTATGATCTGACCTGGTGCAGTCACTCAACAAGCCGGCATTCCATTCCCCATGATGACCCAAAAGAAGGCATTGCCATATGTTGCCCATCCCATTCACCTTGTGTCAGCTTCACCAATCTCGGTTCCCTTCCCGTCCCGACCCGTCCGTCCCGGTTCCACGTACCACATTGCACGGTTCCCTGGTTCCACGGTTCGTTCCATGGATGGATTTATTTCGGGCCGCTTCGGCCCCCCAATCACAACCGGCCGCGGGATCTGCGGTGGGCCACCTCTACCTACCTAGGTAGGTAGCTGCTGACATCATGTCGCGACGACGAGGGGCATGTTATTATGTTCCGAGGTTGTTCAGCGCGTCTGCTCGAAAGAAAAAAAATTCTGTCCGATGTTTTGTTTTCTGTTCAATTGAATAGCATTTTGTGGTGACATGCGATTTGCGTGCTCTGCCTGCTTGAGCTCACTGCGACGCGCGTGCCAAAGACCCGTTCATTCCCCGGGGACGCTCAAGACGGAAGCTGGCGGCCAAGGTTCGGAGTTGACGAGGCATTTATTTTATTTACTTATAAGGATCTGCGCTTATCGATAGGTACATGCCTTACCTACTCAAAGAGGAGGAGGTAGACGACGATGAGTTGACTTCTTGAAATTGATCTGAGTCTTTTTTTTTTCCTTGCAAGATAGCAAACAGCGTTCGTCTGTTCCCAAATTTCACCAGAGAACTGGCAGGATATAAAGCAGTTTGACATTGCCATGTCAACGCAAGATGCCGTCCTTCCGGTTCTATGTTTCGACGTGGCTAAATGTCGACCAGACAGTATAACCAAAAATATTTAAAAGCGCGAGGTTGAAAATACAAGGGGTTGCAAGATAAATCCGTTGAAAAGGCGATGATATTCCTGGGCTCGCGCCCATCATCTAGATTGGGCGTGAGCCCCCAATGATGCGTCTAATCTGATCCGTCTATCTGAGAGCCATCGGCAGTGCGACAGTACACATGAGAGCAAGATGGTACAAAGAGAATAATACAGGGATATAATGACAATCATGAAGCAGCAATATGCCGAACCCCTGTGTACAGTAACGCCGCACCGGCGGTAAACTCCGCCCAAGCAGTCACGACCGACAAAGAAATAACCAAAAACTTCCCGCCGCAAAAGGGAGCATTGTGAGTCCAACAATGCTCCAGGTCACCGGCCCAGCCAGTGTATCCGACCATCCGTTATGCACGCCATGCCCGTCAAAATATTAAAAACTATAACAGAAGGATAAGCGGAAAGAAAAGCAAATAGCCACAGCCGTATCCTTGCCATTTGGCCGGAGCGGTAACTATTGTGCTTGATAAAGCCAAATATGTCGGAGAGAGCAGGGGTATATGATGAGTGGTCGTGTGTCGCCGGCGGAAGGTGGGAAGATAACAGGAAAAAAGGGATTAAAAACAAGTAATGCAAAGGTATCAGCCCAGCCGACTCCAAGATTCATACAGTAGTGATACAGTCGTCAAAAGGGGGGCAGTGTCGGGACGGATGCGATGGAACGAAGCAAGGGTGCATGGAGGGAGGACAGCGTCCAGTGTCGGGACTTGTAAGATGCAGCGGTGACCAGGGAGGTCGAGGTCGAGGTCCAGAATGTTCGTCGCACGCGCCAATCGCCCGATCTGGAGGCTAGGGTCGTGTCGTCAAGCCACCGCGAACCGGTGCGTCGATCGTCGCCTCACTGTATCCGGGGCAGCCCCATAGGAGACCCATAGGGGACGCGCGGAAAGCAGCGGGTCCGCGACAAATGGTCCGCCAGCCCGTCACCTCCGCCAGCGTGCCCCAAACGAGAATGCTTCGCGTCGGAAGCTTCCCGCCACTGAAACTCAGTGGAGCAGCCTATTTCCACCTGCTTTTGTCCCAATCGGAAGGTCTCCTTTCGTCGTATCGTGGGCCGCCTCCGTTGTGAACGACGACTTTGGGATTCGAGGTTCCGCGCGCGGGACTCGAATCTATAACGCAAGAGAACAGCGTTAGTGGGGTGTTGGATTGCAATCAGGAACGAAGACCAAACGATGGAATGAGTCGGTACGTACCCTGCGCATCATGAACTGCAACTCTATCGCCACTACTGCTGTCTCCGCTTGAAGCAGATGAGTCGGAAGGATCGGCCTTGTGAGGCATCTTGAAGGTAGTATATTCTGAGTAGGCGGGACGTAGGGTTGATGACGACGGCCCCGCCGTATACACGCAGAGGGTGGTGGTATCAATCGATGTGAAAAGAGAACGCGACGGAGATAGAGAGGACTGTAGCTAGCCCGGAGAGAAGACAGACGGGAGAGCTTGGAGATTATATATGTCCAAAGGCTGACTGCGTCTCCAAGTAGGGTATGACTGAGGAGGGGTGGTGGTGGCGGAGCAAGGCAGTCAGTCGAACAGAGGCAAGATTGGTTATGGTCAAAGGCGCAAACAATGAGTGATGGTATCCTGCGATAGTGTCTGTTGGAGACGATGATGGAAAAGGCGATCCGGAGAGGGAACCAGAGGCCTTTTGTATCTTCCGCTGCAGAGGCATGGAATGTACGGGGTAGACAGCGGGACAGTCGGACTTTTGGAGAGTTGACTGCGAACCATCCCCCGCGCCCAACGAGCCGGCCGGGGAGGGGGGTGTGCTCGGGCACCCGACGTCACCGCGCTGGGAACAATGAGGCAGGCAGCAGAGCAGACCGTCGGGGCGTTGGCAGCTCCAGCAAGCGTTGCGCGGTGCCGGTTTTGGAAAGATAGGGCCCAGCGCGAGGTTCCAGAATGGTTTCTTTGAGGCCTGCTGGGGCATGATCCGACATGGGCGGCGGAAGGCTGTCGCAAGCGGCTGGGAGCGAAGATCGATCCAGCGATCCTGGATAGCGACGATGGTGGTGCAGAGGCGGCCAAGCGCCAGGGCCTCCCATCCTGCCAGGGGCTTGCCCTGGCAGCTGTCTCAGGGAGTCCGCACCGCCTAAGGCTGCGTCCACACGAGGTATTTTTGGCGTCTGGAGACCTGTGCAGTCAGGATGCTCTGCGAGGTCCACCTCTCCACCGTGCCAGGGGCTCGCAGAGGCCATTGGACCGAGTCGGGCAAAGGACCTAGGCCACAAACCAGCGCCCAGAGGGAGCACGTCGCCGCTGGCGCTCCAGGCACCAAGCAGCGTGCCTCTCCCGGACGCCATCATCCTCATGACTCGTAGCGGACGGCCGTGGACGGCGGGGACGGATGGAGAGCTTGACGCGGGTCGGGTGCAGGTGGGCGCTGGAGCAGGCCCCATCGGGCTTAGCGTTAGGGCAAGGAGACGTCAGGGTCTAGGGCTTGGGGCTCAGCGGTCCCTCTCGTCCCCGCGATCCCTGATCCCTGAAGCCGACAGTACGGAGTAAATGCCCTTCCGCTGGAGGGCTCAAGGAGCATCCCCCGGCCGCCATCCGCCCTCCCGGAGTCGCAGTGGCTGCCACAGCGCCAGCCGTCCGGGTACGGCAGCGTCTGGCTTGATCGGGCGTCTTTCTGCACAACAGGCTGCCGGTTCTGGTGTCTCCTTCCGGCTCTGCATCCCTCCTTCAGATCGTACGACTCGTCGCTCTGGCGATAACCGCCTGGGCCGCCCTGATCTCCTGTCCTTTTGACGCCCGGGTCTCTCATGTGTTGGACGGGGCACGCTGGCTTGCTGGTCCCTGGAACAAGAAGGCAGTCTCTCGTCCAACGGAGCAGCTACGACTGTTGCAGCTCGGCTGCGCCTGTCCAGTCGCTGACTGGCATGATCCACGTCGAGTCTAGAGCTCTTCTGAGCCAGAACCTTCCGCCGTCAGGAACCTGGATCGGTCTCCTGCCAGGACTGCGTTGCCCGACCTTAAACTTTCGTGGCCCATTCGCGGCGACCTCGAATCAGACTCGACGATTCAACGCCTTTCGCCACTGCTTCATGCCTGAAGAACTCGTCCTGCCAGGGAGCCTGACGTGTGGTGAGGCTCAAATCGAAGCCACAGGCGGCTGATGCCTCCAGGGCTTCCTCCAATAGCATCGTGCCAGTTCTGACAAGCCACATCTCCCAGTATACTTCGTAGTATGTCGTGAGACTCGTCGAGATGCTGTTCCCTACCCAAGGCTCAGTGTCTGCCTGCTGCGATTACCGCTCACCATGCTCCTTTGCCTGCCTTTCTGCCCGATGCTCTGTTGCGTGACAAGGGTCAAACCGGCAACGATTGTCCCGTTGCGCGCCCCGTTATTCACATGGGAGCGGTTCTCAGAGCAGGTCGCTGTTTGACAGCGTCGCAACTCGATCTGGAGACCTCAACTGCGATGAAGGCGATATCACCTAACTGGTGTAGCCACTATTGGCTGACTGCGTACCCGCGTACGGAGCAGACCGTTGGAAGCGCTCTCCCTGCAGACCCGCGACAACACGTCTCACCAAAAATATCAACAACGCACGCTGTAGGACCGCGTTTCAATTATTTCCTCTCCCAGAATAGCTCTGTCGGGACGGGAAAGGAAAGGTCGGACCCTTCGGTCTGACACCTTTTCTCAGATACCGATAGTCTACGGAATAAGGGTCCACTGCTCCACAGCAATTCCGTTCGCAGTACGGATACTCGTATATAGCGTGTATAGTTTGTTAGGAGATATGCAAGTGCTGACTCGGCCACGCTCCGATCGGGAGACAGCTAGAATTCTGGAATCTCCAGCGGCTGCATCGATCCCTTCCTCCGGGGATGGCCTGGATTGCCTCAGGTACATGCAGCCTTCACCGCCGCTGCCAGGGCGCCAGTCGGAAGAAAGCCTGCATGCTGCCGGGTTTGCTTCAAAAGTCTCCAGTCTCGCCCTTTCCTTTCATGAAACTTCATGGAGTTTCTGGAGATCTCCCGTGCCTTGCAACAGGCTCTGTGTACGGAATATTCCGAATTTGAGACTGCTGGCCTGGCCAGGCACACCACACCGCCTCCAGTGGACCAACCACGCAACCCGGAATCTAGATCAACGAAGCACAGCGTCCATACTCGATTGATAGTTTGGCAATCCTGCCCAGCAGTGTCACGCCATCGATGCACTGCACTGTACAAAGCAGATCTGTCATTGTCCGAGAGCTGCAGCCTCTTGTTCCGTACATAGCACTCCGTACTCCATTCCGTCCGCGGATCCATGTCTTTCAAGCATGTAGAAAGAGCTCTCGATCCGTTTTTGGCATAGTCACGTCGGACGAGGAAGACGGGACATGGCCGGGGAGCCCGGGAGCTTAACCTAGCCTAGCCTAGCCAGGGACTGCATAGCAGGGATGTCAGCTGCATTATTGGACATTGGATACTCCCTAGCGTCGGTACACAGCAGGTCCATGCATTGCACTGACTGCATAACGGCGTGTACTCCACATTGTGCCATGATCTAGACCTGCAGTGCAAGGTGTCTAGGTCTAGACCCTTCTGTTTTCTGTTCTTCTCTTTGCTTGGTGTTCGTTGTCCCGATAGCTTTGCTTCTTCCTTTTTTGTTTTGTCAATGAGGGATGCTATAGTATACCTTAGGCAGATATTTCCTGCTGAAGGTCATCCATTATTCATAACATGCCCGGCATAAAATGTGGCTGTTGGTCGTTATTGGAAGTGCGGAGCTAGTAGTACTATACCTGCTCCGTACTAACATACCGCGTCGTAATCCACAGACCGCAACCTTATTACTCATCAATGCCATGCTTTTTTTTCAAGTTTGATTTTTTGTCTGTTTGTTTATTGTTCCAACTTCGCTCGTTCATTCATTATCCATTCCACCTAGCCAGACTTAGCAAAGCACTGAGCAGACTACTCTGCACTACTAAGCCAGCATCCAGTGGACCTGATGGGATTAATTAGTTTATATTACTTGCTGCTCGCTAGATTAGCGCCGGCAGTGGATCCCGATTGATCGCCTCGCGTTTTCTACTCAATCCAATCCCACCCGCTCCCGACCCGTGGACCCCCCACAGCACGAACCCCGAAACGGAATAGGGCAGATGGACCCCTGGACCCGTCGGTTCCATCCCGCTATGGAGTACGGAGGACGCAGTACGATTATATGTACAGAATAGTAAGTAAATAAATAACGGCACACGTAAGTAATACCTACCTACTACTGCAGGGGTGAGCTGAGTAGTGAGCTAAACTGAACTAAACCGTGCTGTATAGTAATCGTTGAGTAAGCAGTGCACGTCCTCTGTACGGAGTACTTAGGATATGTTTGGCAAGACAGGTACGGATCCATTAATATTCTGTACTCCATACTCTATACTAACTGAGTACTAGTAGTGGTGCAATCAAAGACAAAACCACTCTTTCTTGGCTTTGTCCGTCGAGAATCTATACTAGTATACTTACACTACAAAGCAGATCCGTGGAGAAAGAAAAGAAAAGAAAAAAGGAGGAACTATAATGATGTGAAATATAGTACGAGATCGGACTCTGTAGATACTGTACATACAAAGACAGAAATAGAAACAAAACAAACCGTTAGGGACAATGGGCAGTTCATGTGGAACTGGAAGAGAAAAGAGCTGTGGGGAGGATTTGGCGACGGAGGAAGAGAGGAGGAGGAGGAGGGAGGAAGGGGGGCGGGGGAGTATACCTGGAGGTTTATCCGTTCGGTCTCTACTTCGAGCTTTTTTCTTCATTTCAATGATGTTGTGTCTTGCAATGTCTACAAGACACAGCTGCAGAGAACGTACAAAGTACTGCTTACTCAATGCGTGTACTGTACCTCCTATGAAAATAAAGGAGAGGCCATGCCCTTCCATACGTACTGTACAGTACCTCCCTGCGGTGTATGCACAAGCTCTGGATAGACAGGTGATCGAATATTCAATCGTTGTATGTACATCTATGTATCTATCTGTAGTGGGCATACATATAGAGTCCCGCCTACCGGAATAAGAAGTACTGCATGCACTATGCACTGTACAGAGTAGAGTCCAGTTCAGGAGGATTCCTGCGGATTGATTCCGCGTCTCGCGCGTCAAGCTGGATCGAGTTGGAATGGAAGTGTATAAACTGATCAAGTGGATAGATGTGTGAGATGAATCAGCGAGGAATATTGAGATGCCTTCTTTATTTTTTTTCTCCTTTTCATTTGTCAAGCAAAGATGCGGGAACGGCAGATGAAATGGGATTAAGAGCGCCTTTATTGAGAGAGATTTTTTTTTTGACTCCGTGTGACCTCTACAAAAAAAATATTAATTACATGATTAAGTATCCTCATTCCGCTATGAGAGGAGAAGGAAAAGAGAGAGTAGTGGTTATTATAAAAAACAAATAGTTTATTTTTAATCTATAGTTGTTACTTGCGGAGCTATAATACTGTACATTGTATACGTATGAAATGCTTTCGCGAATTAAAACTAGGTGCAACAGGCTTCAAATACTCATTCATCTAAAGCATAATCAGTCATCTGAAAGGAGGTTTGATTTTTTTCCTAGATACCTAATATGACATTTTCCATCTCAAGGACCCTGCCCACATTCTGTGACATTATTGTACCTGACCCGAAATTAGCCCACACTCTATAGTAATTCACCCAGGCATCATCCGCTGTCTAATTCCCCCTACGCAAATTTTGACCCGAAAAACGTGTTCCAACCCTGCGAAAAAGATCCCGATGTTCTTCGTGGTGCATGGTCAAAGACGCCGGCCGTGCCCCGCACCCTCAGGTCTTGTGACCGATCAGACCCCTGCTGTAAGGTGCCTCATTCACCACAATCCACATTCATAGATTCCAGGACGTTGAATAAAATGAATATCTCGGAATTCTCTTCTCAGCTGACAATTACGGACGGGCGTATGCGATCACGATGTTCTCCTGCGTACAGTCACCGAGGATGATGGCGAAGGCCATGCGAGCAGCGTCATCGACGCCAGGCTGGAAGGCGGCCAGAAGGCGGATTCCACGTTTCTCTCGAGATGAACGCCGAATACGATTACAAATGCGCGTACCTGCGTGGTAAGTAGGGCGCCAATCAGACGAAACAAACTGTGAATGTGCCAACCGGGCGCATTATTTCCACGCGGCTGAGGAGACAATCATTTACAGGGCTGTAGAGCTTGTCATGGCGCCTTCCCATTGCTCGCCCTGTTCATCCGTTCTGCCCAGCCGTTCATGCTCCGTCGAATCCCCAGTGTCTTTCGCCCCGTTGTGGATCCCGTCTGGTTGAGCATCGACATCGTGGTTGTGTGATACGTGGTCGCCGGTCGTATGCCGTAGACAGGAGCTGAAGAGCTTTTAACGACGTTGTTCTCCCGCTCCGCCTCTCCCTTGCTCTGGACGGGGTTCCCGGTCTGTTGCTGAGGTTTGCTCTCGAGCTGAGTCGGCCTGGAGGAAGATGAGAGCCACGTGTACCGGTTGGGATCAGATGACCCGAGGATCGGGCGTGACGCTGTGACACGCTGCGGCTGGACACGACGGTTTAGGAGGCTCTTGGGACCAGCAGGCTCCGAAACCCCGTTCGACGCCTGAGCATTGCTGATCTGTCCGATCTCGCCGCTTTGGGATGGCCGAGGATTCGCCAAAGATGGTCGTTTGGATATCTGGTGCTTGGATCCAGACTGCTGGCCGAAGAAGCTCGATATGCTCCCTTGAGTTAACCCACCAACTTTGCGGTCTCCGGCTTTTGCTCCCTTCTGCTTGCTTCTAGCTTGGTCTTCTTCAACCACTGCTTGCTGTGCAGCCATATGCTCCCTTGCTGTCGAGAAACCGAGAGACAAGGTATTGGGCATGGAAAAATTGGCAGAATTATTCATGGTATATGTGGACGATGAGATATACATGGATGTTTTCATATCTTCTCTCTCCTCAAATCTTCGTCGCTTGGGGAAAGGTTGCTCATCTTCTGTTGCTATAGCTCGCGAGCCGTCCCACATAGTGACTGCGTCTGGATGCTCCTCGCCGTCAGCAGTCCACAGATCGTCGCTCGTGCTTGCAAGGCCCTCAATCGCTTTCTGCACATCCTCCGGTGGAGGTGGAGGCCGACGCAAAATTTCTGCGATTTCACGGACATCATTTTCACGGAACCTGGGTCCAGTCGGACGGAATCGAGAATTTATTATCTTCTGCGGGAGAAAGGATGTTGGAGTCGTCTCATCGCTGTTCGTGGAGTCTCGACGAGGAAAACTGAGATAAAGCAGAGCTTGCGCTCTCGTCATCGCCACATACAACAATCGCCTTTCCTCGTCACTGTCTTCTGCCCTCGAATGCGGGATAATGCCCTCGTACACGGCCGGCACGAAAACGACAGGCCACTCCAAACCTTTTGCCGCATGAATTGTGGAAATTGTGACCTTCTCTTGAGGCTGCTCACCCTCTTCTGGAGTGATCTCTGTTGACAAGGCGACATTCGCAAGGAACCGCGCTAATGCTTCCTCCCCCGGATGTGCTTGTTCTTGCTTAATACCCTCAATCTCAGGAAGGCTGTCATCTTGCTCAGGTTCAGAACCGGAAGCATCTCCGGCTTGGGCAAGAAGTTCTTCAACGTTAGCCCATCTATTGTCTTCGTCCAATGGATATGTCGTCTTGAGGTATTTCTTGAAAGCAAGCCTTTTAATTATGAATTCCAACAGCCTTCTGGGCGCGGAATTATCTCGGTGCTGCAGCAAATTTTGTCTACAAGTCTCAATCAGGCCGACCAGAGCACTCAGGCCCTGGTCCGCGGACTTGGACAAATTCTTTTTCGTCGACCTGCGACCTTGCGCAACGTCTTTGACAAAGTTCCATAAAGGAATGCGGGCCTCTTCTGCACCAGCAGATAACAGCTTCACAGTTTCCTCGCCAATTTTCCTGGATGGAACGTTGATAATACGAAGGAGCGCATCACTGTTTCCAGGCTGGCTCACCACTCTCAAGTAATCAAGAAGGATCTTAACCTCGACTCGTTCGAAGAATCTAAATCCACCAACCATTCGGTACGGAATACCCTCCTTTCCCAACTCGGATTCGATTCGACGTGACAAAGAGGCCGAGCGGAGAAGGACAGCAAAATCGGAGTAGTTCAGAAGCTTTCCCGTCATGGCGATACATCTCTTAATCTCCATCACCAGCCACTGAGCCTCTGCGGCAGCTGTTGGAAGTTTCCGCAGTACGGGCAGTGTCCCGAGACAATGTGTCGGATGCAACTTTTTCGCCGGCCGGGATGTGTCCTGTTCGATGACGTCCTGCGCCGAACTCAGGATGGATGCTGAAGAACGGTAATTCTCTTGTAGAAGCACAACATAAGTATCCTTGTATAACTTTTGCATGCGCGTAAGATTCTTGATCTCCGCAGACCGGAATCCGTAGATACTCTGGTCCGGATCACCGACTATGGTGATGCGTCTGTTCTTGGCAGCAAAGAGGTTCATCAGGTCGAACTGTATGAGGTTTGTGTCTTGAAACTCGTCGACCAGAACTGCTTGCACGTTGGAGACGCATTCCGGGTGCTGTCTGAGGAGATCAGCACATCTCAGTAGTAAATCGTCATAGTCGAGTAGATTGGAGCTCGCCAACGCCAGCTCGTATTCACGATAGACCTGGATAAATTCCTGCTGCTCCACACTCTTAGTTTGCCTTTGCTTTGCCTCTAGCTCTTCCCAAGTAACACCGTGGGCCTTCTGAGTTGATATTCGCGCTCGCGCCGTGGCGGGCTGGATGTTGAGTCTCAACCGTTTAACGATTCTCTACCATTGAGCATAAGCAACAATTTCATAAAGAAGAAACTACTGGGTACCCGCAGTCCCTACTTTGATGATTGCCAAGCTATCATCACTGTCGGCAATCCCAAACCCCTTCTTCAATCCGATCAGATATCCATACGTCACCAGGTACCGACGACATATCGAATGGAAGGTTCCCAGAATCAACTTCGACTCCAATTGATTCCCTATCAGCTTTGAGATGCGATCCCGCATCTCACGAGCCGCTTTGATCGTAAATGTGCAACAGATGACATCTTCCGGTCTGTACCCGTGATGCGACAGCAGGTACGCGACACGCGCCGTCAGCGTCTTTGTCTTCCCGGAGCCTGGAGGCGCGAGGACTTGGAGGATGGATGCGGGCGAGGTGACTGCAGCTCGCTGGGCAGTGTTCAGGCCATCTAGGATGGGATCCATGTGTTCCTAAGAGTCTCAAGAACCTGTTCTAGTGATTATGGACGTTCTCTGGCTACCTCCCGCGCAGCGACGTGTCGGGCGGCGAGGCGCGCCAAAACGCGACGTCATGTGACTCGGAAAGTATCTTGTCTGGATACTGTATGATCTTTCGACAACCCTCATAAATCATTGTTTCGTTTCGTTTTCGAAAGTTTCCTAACGAAGTCACTGTTGTGTTAATTTTTTTTGGGTATAAATCCATCAAAGTCGCAGTCTCTTCCCACTTTCTGGCGTGGGCTTCGTGACAAATCATTCCATTCAAATGAGCAGGAGAAATCGAGAACTCACAGAATGCCCAATAGAAACACGAATCAAAAGAAGTCAACGGATCCAGCTCCCCGTCTTAGCTTCCTCCATCTGACCAAGAAGCTTCCATTCGACATCCGTCACTGTTGGCGTTTTTACCTTCTTACTCCCATATCTACCAATTCTCGGCAATTCTCGGCAATAGCAACGGACTAGGCAACTATTTGCTTGTGGTTTTAATTTAACTAGAAACCAATATTTCCTTTATTTCCGCTACAAATGACAGAATTATTACTGCCAAAACGCTGGCGTTTTGCTCCAAGAGATATTTTCAGTGGTGGAGGAAAAGAAACCCCCAGCCATTTCATGTAGCAAGTAGCAGATCTCAAGTTTCCCTATTCTGCCATTCTGCTACTCTGTGATACATCATAACTGGCCCAGAAACTAGCAGGGAGTATCTAGAAAATATGGTCAAGAGAAAAACACCCTTTAATGTTTAATGGACATATAAGAGGAGGAGGCATTTGTGGCAGTGGGATTCAGGAAGGGAGGGAGAAGATTGTGTATTTTGTTGCAGGATCTTTTTTTCTTATATATTTTGAGATCAGTTGGAAAGTATTCTTGTTTTCGAGTGAAAATAAGCATTCGAGCAATTGTATTGGGGTCATCGTGGCAAGCAAACTTTTGCGTCAGGGTATCAAGCTCATGATGACAATATGGATCAACCTTCATAATGACCGGAATAGCAGTCTCATCCGTTTCATTGCCGTAAAGATATAGTAGGCGGCTTGCTCGGCATGTGGTCCCAACACAGGTCCCACAGGTCAGGTGAGAAGCCTTCAGTCAGGTGAGAGCAGCAGCATGAGATCCACAACTTCCATACCTCTCAGACGAATATATTCAGCGGCAGGCTCATTGCGACCGCATAGTTTATATCCACAGCCTCTACTATCTGAACGTCTCCAGCTACGCTTGCCAGCATATATGCCTCTGTGCGACTGAGACCCTTTTCGGCAACTAACCACTGTATGAGATTTCGTACCGCCTTCTTCGTCGCCTCCAAAAGGTCCGAATCAATACCCATCGCTGCATACCGACCCTTATCTGCGACAACTGATTTCGGATGAGCTCTCGGTGCGGTTTGGAAATGCGGTGATGTCACCCAAGGGTGGTTTTTGCAGACCGTGAATCGAAGGGTAGCCTTCATGGGGGTCTCAATTGCAGTACCACAGACCTCCCCATTGCCCTGAGCAGCATGGCCATCACCACAGCTAAACAATGCACCGGGGACCTGGACGGGGAGGTAGAGAGTGGAGCCCACTGTGAGGTCGCGACAATCGATGTTGCCTCCAGCGTCTGTGGGAGGGATTGTTGAGAAGTCACCATCCGCGCCTGGCGCAACGCCCATCACTCCCAGAAAAGGCCGGAGAGGAACGTGCACCCCTTCCTTGAATTGCGCATAGCCAGACCCGGTTTCCAGTTTCCATATTTTGAGCGCTGGATCTGGGAACTCATCTGCCAACAATCCGAAACCTGGAATGATGGCCGTCCATCCCCAGTCTGCCGTTTCCAGTTCCAGGATCTCGATCTTCAGGGCATCACCTGGCTCAGCATCGCGAATGAAAACCGGGCCGAATACAGGATCTGCAAGTTCGACGTTTAGGGAGTCGATCACAGAACTGTCGGATTCCTTCCCGATCTGTCCATTGCTGCCGTCGACTGTGTCGAAAGTCACAATGTCCCCTGACGAAATGATCAGCACGGGTTTTTCATTTTTGGACCACCGCAGATGCTTTTGGTGACGGCTGACATGGACGGTTTTGCAGGACGACTTGATTAAGCCCATGTTGGAGAGGAGACGAAGCCTCCCAAGGGGAAGAGGTAGGCACAGAAAAGGGATGTATGAGAGCAAGGCTGGGCCATCCTCGTCTCGTCCATATGCGCATTCCGGAAACACCACGCTCAAATATGCTGCAGTGTTTACTGCAGCACAGACAGGAGTTTGCACCAGCGTCTGCCTGGGATGCTAATACAGCGCTGCATGGCTATCTCCGTCCCCGCCTAGATTGAGCTTCCTAAACCAGTATGAACCGTTCCCAGTCCGAATTTTGGCGCCAGCCTTGTACCACCAAGGACCCCAAGCGGCCTTATCCAGCTTACAATCTGGGCACAGCGCAGACGCCTCCTTATACGAGTGGTTGCACCGGGCCAATGACCCATTCAGCATCATGGAACTTCTTTCCCGGCAAAGCAGGTGGTTGTGTCCGTTCTGGCCCCCCGTATTCGTAACGTGGACAGCAGAAGCTTCTCGCGTGGGCGGTTTAGTTGATCCACCGGACTTTGACGTGCGGAAGGGCGTCTGGCCGTGCTCTGAGAGAAATGCTTGTCAGTCTAAGCGAGCCAATCGGCAACACCACACCGCGACCAACGCTGCCGTCTCTTGTTTGGGATATCATCATTCGATGGGTAAGGAAGAGACCAACATGTCGAAAAGAGTGGATGCTATGCAGGGTGTCGTCAGCGAGTACGGTGAGATGCCACCGACGACTGGAGACTAAGTAACTGACTTGTCACAGAAGAATCTTTGTGGAAGAAGGGGGGAAATGTTCAGAGATGAGGGGGTATCATAGTAGAATGGAACTCACAAAGTTTCGACAACATCGGGCGCAATCTCGGAATTGTTCCGCGGATCTACGCAACGGCCTATAAATAACGACGATGCTGAGATTCCGGTAGGATCGACAATGAAAAACTATTACATACTACTCTCGGCCAAAAGGACCTTGTTTTAAGTAATGGAATGGCCAAGAAGATGATGTGACGGTCACACAGATATTAATACAAGGAATGCTGGGTAAAAGCCGGGAGAACCAGCAGGGGAGTGAAAAGGTTTAGTTTAGGTTGAGGAACATCCCTTACATGGGACTCATACTGGAACCAAATACTAACGTACAGCACAGTACAATGTGAGAGTCTACAAGTCAACTCTGTACTCGTACCCGTGCGATGACCATTGTCGCTAAATCTATTATTATTGAAAGGACCCCGATGACCACAGAACTGAAAGACTCAAGAAGGCAATGAGCAGCATTTTTCAGGTGAGATCAAAATTTGTATTTCGGACCAGAGAAACCGAGGCAAGTCGGGGAATGTCACTCCGTAAACAGTAAGAATAACGATATATACTACTCAGGTACCTACCTACTTATTCAGGCTTACGCTCACCGTGCAGATGTTGCAAAATATGCGAGGATGAGCGATGATCTCTTGATAGTACGGAGTACCGAGTACTCTATCATACTGCAAGGCCCCACAAATTTGGCAAGATAGCAGCCACCGTTCGGGCTTCTCTTGGACTATCCTAACACAGTTTTCTTCGGCGGCCTTACAGCATCTCAATCCCCACTTGGTCGAATGTTATTCTTCCCACTTTTATTTTCTAAGGAAACGGCCTTTGCAGAGCTTGGTGGGGTGATTTTTATCAAAGACTCGACGGGCGGTTTACGCCATGTTCGACGGAATTAACCAGAAAGCTGTGTTTATTGTCTGTCCGTCTTTCCAGTGTATTTACCTACCAACTATCCAACAGCAGATCCAATTGAAATCTGGATTCTATTTCTTCTGGCAAAATTTCGGAGTCCAGATCATGCATGCATAGTGCAAAGAAAAGAGATACTCCCATGACTGCATGTACAGTACACTACGACCAGTTATACGAAACCTCGCTTGGTTTAATGAATTCGCACTATTTGTCATTTTCGTACTTGATATAAGCTCTCAAAAAAAACTTTTAGGACGAGATTGAACCTCGTTATATAGATGTCAGTTTCTGGTAATGCATTCTAGAGACGCTGTGTCAGTGCCGTAGTCTAGTCCCAGGATCTAAGCTAACCAGGAAACCAACAGCTGTTAAACTGCTGTATTTCGCGAAGCCTCGTTATAGGAGGCGGGCTGAAGGCAGGAAAACTAAAGGATTAGAAGATCGACCAAGGCTGACTCTCTGAAAGCAAGGAATGTAGATTTCAAATCAAGTAACTATCCGTTAACAAATTCCCGAATCAAGTAGAGAAAAGACATGAATTCAAGGACACCTGAGCCTGGCCTATGCCCAGCGAAATCCTCACAAGAACCTTCCTTGACCCCCTCACCCCAAATATACACACGAATGAACACACCAAATTCACGATATGGGAAGGGAATGAACTCGCCTAATAGAAGGGAAGGATCCGCCAAGAACTAGTCTCCGCCCGAGATGGTCGAAGACTTGCCTTGGCGAAACGCCCCAGTACACTGTCAATGTGAAGAATTCTATCAATCGAGTAAACAGAGTGACTTCGGGGTGAACGGATCGATTAATGACTGTCTAGTTACATATAGCGAAGCGATGTGAGGATGATGAAGAACAGGAGCTCCAGACAGGTCTACAGGGCAGTATTCATGCTGAAATCCCTCCTTTTACCTGCCCATTCCTATTCTATGATTCCTCACTGATTCTTTGGTGGAAAAAGGTTGATAGACTTCTTCCAAATCCTTCCACCAGGTGGTTTCCGTGCTGTAATGACTATTTACTATACGCCATTTGCAGCCCTCGGTACTACCCTTTAAGAAAATTATTGTTTGGAGGATGTGATGCTTCTTTCTTGGAAAAAATACTCCTCCACAGTATCAGGGACACAGACTTTGCAAACACCTATGCCTTTCTTCAGGTAAAAGACAGAAGTGGGATACACCACTTGTCACAGTCTCTCATTTTTCAACATAAGATGGATAATATAGAGAAAAAGATCCTGAGCCATACACTGCTGGACAATTGAATGATGCATTGTTGGCAACCATTCATCTCTCCCTTCATACTGTCAATGACTGTGGAAATTGTACACCTCAAGTTCTAACTGGGCCCACTCCAGAAGAGACCTGCCTCGGCTTGTATCATTCCAGTATTCCCACAGTCTGCTGATTGTAAAGTGCCTATTATTCTTCCACTGCAGTAACTGGAAAGAGATAGTAGAGAAGAAACTTCTGAACTGTTTGATCAAGACATCTCTTGTTATCATTTCAGCAGGGACATCAAATAAATCATTCAGCAAGAAACAAAAAAGGGTACACATTGTCTTTCACCTTATCCTTCATCATGCCTACATGAAACCAACTGTAGATGTCCAGATTCAACATCCAGTTTTCCCATTCATTGGACTGTGAAACCAGGTGTCTGAAGTGGAAGAGAAGTTCCTTTGGATCAACATTTAACACATTTCTAGGGCATCAGTGACCGGTCTCAAGTGCTTTTGGCACGTTTTGACAGAATCAATTGAATTCCTAACCTAGGCCATGAATGTCATGACAAAATGCATGTATGTAAAGATGGATGATAGAGATCATCGTTGTCATCCTCATTGTAGAATACCAGCCAATGCAGTGTGGCCTCTTCCAACATGTCTCTAATACCGGCCTCGCGTGCGGCATCCCACTCCATGTACCGCTGGATTAGTTCAGTGCATTAGTTGCATCGTCCACAGTCTGGAACCAGAAAGGCGTGCCTGAATAGTAGCAACAGTATTTAGCCGTGCTGCTTCCATATGAGGAGCGTAAACGATATATATGAGGAGACTGACCCTTTTGGTTCCTGAGTCTTCTTATCTTTTCTTCGCTCTACTGTCACCGCTCCGTGCCGCCGTGGCCGCAGTCGCCAAAGGCTTGTCATGACCAGGGAAATTTGGGTCGGCATGGCTGGATTTATCGACAGGAGCAGCTGGCTCTGACATAGCCGAAGAACTCCGCTGCGCCGGCTCATAGTCATCGTCATACAGATTGACCCCCTCCTGGGCTGGACAGACAGAGGGAGAAAGATTGGCAGGATGGGACGAGTCCTCCTCGCTGTTGTGGCCTTGAGTAAGAAGCTGATGGCCGGCCTTGATGCTCCCACGCGCCAGTCTGACTGTCAATAGGCTGAACTGTGTCGGTTTGAGTTGGCTGCTCCGTTGGAGTGGGCGTTCATCCGGTACTGTTTAGGCAATATCAGGGATGCCAAACAGTGAGGGCTGTGCGGTCCCCAGGAAGATAGGCACAGTCTGGGTCCATTTGATATTGGAAAGAAGGAAATGCTGCCTGAAGAATGATAGCATCCACTCCACATGCGGATGTTTCTTCACGGCGCCCTTCATCCGGGGAATATTACCGACAATGTAGCCTGTGTGCATCCCATGCAAAGGACTAATCTTGAGTCACTTATCACGGCGGTCCATGAACCTGATGTGGCCTGTGACTGTGAGGTCGAAGATGGAAACAGGCCGCTGGCCAACCTGGAATGCGTCGATGGTGCGGATGAGCACATTATGCATGTCCCACCCAGGATGTGCGTCCTTGAGCGTCCTTGAGCATGTTGAGTGTGGTGAGATAGCGAATGTACTGCCTCTGATAGGGCGTCAAGATGATAATGTCGCTAGGACTCACAACACCCTGCTGCAGAAGATCTTCCATGAGCAACATCACCAGAGCAAGGTTGTTGAGGTTCTTTTTAGAGTGGAATATAGAAGACAGTTGGGTACACCCGCCGGTCAAGAGCGGCAACACTAAGTGAATGTTGTAACGGTTTTCCGTAACGGTTTCGGTTGTACTGACAGACGCGAGCGTGGTATGGAGTCCAGTTGGAAAATTTTCAGGTGGAAGCAGTGCAACTCACCGTAATAAAAGACATTTGGGACGAGGGGGCAGAGATCTTGATGCATGCCATGCTACTCATCAAACATCACATCCATGAGCGCATTCCTCATCAAACGCGCAAACAGGACAGTTTTCAGATTCGGCAGCTTCTCGGGCTCTACAAAGAGTCAGCCTACCATTCCAGCGGATTCCTGCATCCAAATCCTTGTCTCTTTGCCACCGGTCCGCATTCCCGCCTTGACTTCAACAAACGCTTGTATGGTCCAGCTGACTCATCGCGGTGAGCTGGAGTTGCTTGTGGTCGCCGAAATGCACATTCTGTATACCCACTCATTACACAGTACGGAGTGCTGCTAGATATGTCATATCTAGATTCAAGTGGCATTCATCGGTGTTGAAATAGTGACGATGTCTCCTGGGAAGTATTGATTGCATTTGATAAAATATATATACCCTTCTTTGTATAGCGTTAGCAAATATTATACTACCATACAATAGCATAATACGGGATTGACAACTTACCCCTTGCATCCGTGTCTCTGTACCGATTTGACCAACTTGATTGCGCTGTTTTCATGTGCAAGTAGTAGCCGCTTCACTTGTTATTGCAAGGGCACTGGATTCGTCCAGCCACATAACGTCACCAACATCAAAACAGAAGACATGGAAACTTCCCCAACAGCTCGCGCCGTCGCGTACGAGTATTGCAAGAACATCTCCGGTCTCAGAGGAACGGCCCTTTACTCACCGGAGCAGGCACTCCGCTCGCACTGTCGGAGTTCTCATGGCACACTACCTAGTAGTTCAGGCTTCCGAGCGTGATCAGCATGGCGAACCCCTCGATGCTCGGGTACATGAAGCTGACCAGGGCAAAGTTCTCGTCGCTCATCACGAGCATCTCCCCAAGCCAGATCGTCTTGGGCGGCAGCTTCGTGAGGACGGATGCCCACTTGGAGGTGGCTAGCACCTTTAGCTCGGCGTCGCTGACGCAGTTGTTCGTGAACCTGCGCACGAAGGAGTCCACGTTCGTCTCGTCGTGCATCCCGTCGTGGCCGATCGTCGTCATGGTGGAGGTCTTGGAGCCGATACCGTCTGCTCTTCGCACTAGCAATGAAGGGATTTAATGATAACTGCTGTTGGAGTTTCCCTTTCTGTACTGGACTTGGATCTAGTAGGATTATTATGTTAGCAGTTGAATCTATACAATACGGATGAATAGTAGTCATAATTATACTTACCTGATATATACAGAAGTCTTTGCGCAGATTTTTACTCTACCGACGAAGCCACTCGGGAGTTACTTCAACGGCGTGCCGGACGAGGTTTTGGATGTCGAAAACATTTTGCGGAAGAGTTCCCCTCACCCTCTCCGTAGTCACCGCATAGTTCTGCCCAGATAAGCATTCACCATGGGGGTGAGCCGATTCGGTTCCAGCGTAACTGAAGATGCGCTCCAAGACCCTTGCGCAGATGGTGCCGCTCATTACCTGATGGCGTGAAAGTAAAATTGAGTCGAATATATGCGTATATAAATATCGATCAGCGCACATTCAAGATTCTCGGCATATGTACATATATAATTGTCGATGCCGCGTTGGCCTCTGTCAATGTCAAATCGGGCTGTTGAGAATATGTCATGCAGGAGCGCGCGCGCTCCCAGTCAGCTTCATGAATGCTCACGACAACTTCAGATGCATGAACACCACCCCCACATCCTATGCAGCTTCACAATTACATGGCTCCGACTGTGGTTTTGTGGTGTCACACCCACAAAAAAACAGCGATGAACCATTCCGGGGAAGGTGGTGTACAGTTCCACACTCTCTCAGGCCCAGATATATTTTTCCTGCGCCAGCTAGCTGTACTTGACGAATTCTTCTCTGTGTAGCGCCGTGTATAGTGAGTTGAACGACCGTTATCAGGAATAAAGGATGACATATATAGTTTGTGTTCCCGTTCTCTCGGACGACGATGGAAGTACCGACTTGCTTTTCCTTGTTGATCACCGACTTTGGAGCTGCTGAAGAATATTGCAGGCATTTTCAGAAGCAGGGCGATTGCGAGGAGAACTGAACGGGACAGTTGGGTAATAGGTTCCTCGGTGCAGCCCATTCGTCATAGAAAATTTTCGTGGCTCGATATATAATAGGTAGATACTTAGCTGCCAAACCGGTATCGGGCTCTATATAACCCTCAACGATCGACAGGCCGTCTTGGTTTGCTTTCGTTTTGCTTGGTGACGAACTGGTAGAATTCACCCGACAGGTATGGACGGGTGCTGATGGACAGCCGGCCATTCTTGGCGGTTCATCGGCCATATTGTAAAGCCATAGCCTCAGGAGTGGATGCTTTGGAGCACCATTCTAACACGGCATATGTACCTCCATGTATTGTAATCAATACAAAACGTGATACGATTATTAAGGTCGGCAATTCTTGCAAAATTCAGCGCATTTCCATTGGTCAATATGGTTCTTGAGTAGGGAGAGATCGAGCGAGCGTGGGAATCGACCTTCGTTGATAGAATAAAGTACAGGATATATATGGTGGAAGACGAATCGGAATCGGTATCCATTGGTCTATTATTCTGCGTATTATCCTGTAGGAACTCCTGCCCCAGCTCCAGCGGCCACGATACTCTTGGCGGGGGCGTCGCTGCTGACGCATGAGGATGATCCGTCGCTGGACGAGGATTGATAGTCCTCTTCGCCGCTGTTCGAGCGTGAACGTTCCCTTTTGGACCCCCGTACCATCATACAGCGCGCCGAAGAGAAAAAGAAACTTCATCGAATCAATCTTTCTGCCTTTCTTCCATAAATCCTGGCGACTCCGCGATGGTGAGATCAAACATGAAAGCAAGCCGCTCGTCGCCCTGACTGGAAGATATTGACCTTGCTGGCGTAGATGTTCGGCGCAGCTGTATCAGCGTTGTTCTCTGCTGAAGGCGCTGCAAGACATATATCCAAGAGGGGGAGATAATGGCGCTGTATGGCATTGGGTTCGGACATCTTAGAGCTGCCGTACCGCCTGATTCGATGGCGATTCTCGGTCAACTTCCCATTGGCTTGATGTGAGACCACAGTGTCTGTATATCGAGTACGCCACGCTATTGACGTTCATGCACATCGTTCCTGGTTCAAAGAACCTGCCACTTGGCCAATTTAGCGTGGTTGCAGGCTGTGATCGTACGGAGTATATATATAGGGGGAGTATGGGATGATGTGCACAACTTCCATACGAGCACACGTTTCATCTTGAGGTGACCCGAGCTGCTCCCATCGACCAAGATCCATGCTATTTGTGATAGTACATCGATATTTATCGCGCCGCAGGTACTACTCACCCACGGTCCTGCTTCAAGAACTTGGAGATGGCAGATCCTCTGCCACGGTGTCCACCTGGGACTGCCTCTTCGAATGCGGCGAACTTTGTACGAAGCCTTGTCTGCTGGTTGATTTCACTGTATTGGGAGTTAATACATATTGTATCGAACTAGGTTTGATGATTGAACTTACTGGCCAAGAGAATATGGTAGAGGTTCTTGAACACGGCAAACATATTGGCTGTCTCCTCCGCACTCGATGAAGTCTCGAGCAATGGACTCCCTCCCGCCGTCGGGGAGGAAGTCGATGAACGCATACTCCGTTGGTCTTTAAGATATCTTGGTAAGTAATCACAACCTTTTATGGTTCATCTCCGCTGGGTGATTCGGATCTCCCTCTTTTCAATCCTCCCAGGAAAGAATGGCTTTCGCATAATTGTTGGCGTCACACCTGTCCACTGAATTCCGGTATATCGCTGTTGCTGCAGAGTTGATTGAAGTGTCAGTATCTGTTTCTCTGCCGCTTCGATCATCCAAGTGCTGAAGTCCTGGCCCGATGCTTCAAACTCGTGCCCTCAACCGATCCCGTATTTTCCGGAACTCCGCCGCTCCTGCGAGAACGAAGAGAAATAGGAGGACGCGGCACCTGCGAGGTCTGCTCCACGATTGTCGCTTGGTCTAATTGATCGTCTGGGGCCAGCATCCTCTCCTGGTATTTGCGTGCTGGCTTAAAGGATCCCGGCCAGGAAAAGACAACAAACGGTAAGAATCTGCGCTGCTTACGAGACATCCTCCAATACGAGGACCAGTATATGCCCGGACGTGGGACGACAGTGGTACTCGATGACCAAGTCGGACGCTTCTCTGAGGATCCCGTGGTCCAGGGCCGCGTATACGGAGGGTTTGGTGAACCATCCGTCCCAGGCGCCACAGCTGTTTTCCCAAAACTCCGAAGGCCAGGTCTCTCGTTCACTGGGCATAAGGACATGACCGTAGAAGAGGAGGCGGTTTTTGCCTATAGATCTTGCCGGGTATATATAAAGCATCAGATGCTATCATTCGTTCAAGGTCCAGACACGTCATATAACATCCGTTGAAGATGCACGACCAAGAAAAAGCAGACCTATGAAAGTATGTCGGCAGAGGTACAATAGTGATATAGTTGGCTATTGCGCAGTCTTAAATTCACAAAAGATATCATTCCCTGAGCTGACTGGACCGGCTTTGATGAAGAACTAGGGGAATGTCCGGCAATAGGGGTGAATGTCCTATTCATTCGAAGTACTTACCTTGCAAATCACGCAGTTGATTTTGCATCGAAAGTAACAATAAATACCCAAATGCAGCTTGTCTTCCTTGATCAATAACATAGAGACAGTATATAGTCGAGAAAGACCAAAAGAAATATTGGGTCGGAAGTATAAGCAACAGACGAAGACGCAAATCAGTAGTTGGCATCATTTGCGTCCGTAATAGCTGTGAAAAAAATCAAGTATATATGTTCTGAACGTCGGGAACCAGTAGAGGCTATGTGAAAAAAAAAGCAAGTAGAATCTTCTCCAAGATCGAGAAGAAGTATAAGGACGAGAATATAAATCTGTGCTAAATGTATGTATATAGTCAAGGGGACCATCATACAACCGAGATATGTGTATATAAAGAAGTATGAAATTAGGAATAAATATTCAAGAAGGCGGCTCTGATATATCAAAAGATGGAACTGCATAAAGGGAAAAATGAAGATTCAAGCTGGGAAAGATAGGGATATATATGTCCGACCAAAAGGAGAGAGACTGTGAAGAAGCCTCCATGTCTGTCCCGCTGTTTGCTGCTCTGCATTCATGGATGTTTTCAGGCCTTCGGCCTTTCACTGCTGTTTCAGCAAGGTTCCACTACTGGAGATTGTCTTTCTTGGTCTAGATATATAGTACTTGTCATGTTAGCAACGATGGGATCACATAGTCCTCCAAAAGCAAAGCTTCTACCGACATGGCACCACGATTGCAATCGCAATTCTCTGATGCCATAACCCGCAGGGATACGAAATATAGGCGATATGGACGGCCGCATATCTGCCATCTGCCGTTAGAGATAAAGAAAGGAGCTCGGTTTGCCTAGCGGGGGAGCGCATATGAAGGTGATTAATACTAGACCAACTAGTAAACTTCTGATCCTGACCATTGTGGGTTCTGGAGGCTACTTACAGTACATAGGGGGCATATATGCATCTATGCAATTTCCTATGAAAACGCCCGCCGAGACACACATCAGGCTTTGAAACATATGCGTCTTACATCTTTCTTTTCAAGCTTCCGCATGACAGACTCCAGGATGCATACCTCGTAGCAAACACCCCTCCCCCGAACCAATCAGCATTCCGGGATCCCCGCGACACGGGCTCAGCGCCGGTGCTTAATCTTCCCCGCATGCGCTAAGCCGTATCAAGCAAACGACCAGCCTGGCCTCGGAGTCCCTGTAGGGACGAGCTCCAACTGTTCCCTAACTCCGTAGCTTCTAAGCACTGGTTCCAGTTCCTACAATACACAGGTACACGAGCTCAGTGGTATCAATTGACCTACTCCCCATTGAGTTCTTGCCCGTATACCACATTCATCTCCAAATCCCATCACCACTCCCACAGTCAGTCAGACCGAGCGACAAAGACAACTCGACAAACGAAACACAAACAATGCGCCTCTCCTCCACCCTCCTCCCCCTCCTGGCGGTCGTCGCATCCGCCGCGGAACTCGGCATCGAGAAGACGCACGAGGTCGAAGGGGGCTGCAAACGCAGGACGGCGGCAGGGGACACGGTGCACATGCACTACCGCGGCACGCTGGCGGCGGACGGGACGCAGTTCGACGCCAGCTACGACCGCGGGAGGCCGTTGACGTTCAAGCTGGGGGCGGGGCAGGTGATTAAGGGGTGAGTCGATGGTTTCTTACTTTCTTCTGATTTTTTGCTTGACTTTGACGCTGATGGGGGGGGGGGGGGGGGGGGGGACGGGATTTTTGCATGGTCGGAGGAGTTGTGTGTTGGCTGGCTGGCTGGCTATCCGTAGCTCAGCCACTCCGCTGTTGTTTGCCTTGTCTTGAACAGGATCACTGATGTGTCATGCCATCAGATGGGACCAAGGCCTCCTGGACATGTGCGTCGGCGAGAAGCGCAAGCTCACCATCCCTCCCGAGTACGGCTACGGCGACCGCGGCATCGGCCCCATCCCCGGCGGCGCGACGCTCATCTTCGAGACGGAGCTTATGGGTATCGAGGGTGTCAGCAAGGATGAGCTGTAAAAAAAAAATTGGGAGAGAATTTATGGATTTTCTTGTGTCGTGGATACGATACCAGACAGATATGGATTCCGGGAGTGAGCCTCTGGACCAGAAAGTTGGGCTTTGGGACTGTACTGCTATCAGAAGCGTGATGAATATCAGGGTCAAACAGGAATGGTTCTTTTCTATAGTTTACAATATCTGAGTATATACAATCTCTATATAGGGGTATCCCATCTGTCGCCATCGATCCTCAAAACTCAGAAATGTACGTACATGTACACGCCAGGGTATCTCGCAGATCCAAGAATCTCCTCTAATAGGGTAGTAGAAACGTCCACAAAGATCCACGTGCAGACACGTCAGTCCATCGCATCCAGACTATTGGCCTCTGCATTATTCTCCCCCTCGTTCTCCGAGACCAGGATCCCGACAAGACACTCTCCCAGAATCCCATCCCAGTTCACCCACGGATGGATCTCCATGAAGAGCTTGCTGGAGTCCTTTCCAGCACCCCGTAGCAGTTCCCCCTTCCCGCCAGGATGATAGGGGAGATAGGGTGTGATGTTGTAGACTTTGCCCTGGTACGAGGTCCACGCGTCACGGCCCTTGCGCCCATTGTGCTCCTTGAGCATCGACGGCGTCACCTTGATGAGCGTCGGAGGCAGATCCTTCCCGCGCAGGTTGTTGTTCGGGTTCGATGTCAGCGCCGCCCAGTCGAGCGGCGAGTGGCCCGGTTCGAGGACCACCCTGCGCGAGGAGGTGCCCGGTTTCGCGCCGCGCGGCACCGGCGCGAGAGTGCTGCTCGAGAGGCCGGACGACGACTGTGGGACGCGCAGGGAGGATGCGGCGGAGGGTGGAGGGCGGAGGGGAATATTTGAATTCGTCGGTCGTGGTGGAGCGGGGAATCGGCCAGGAGCCGGGTTTGGTCGAGGAGCTGCCTGAGCCTGCTGTTGTTGTTGCTGCTGCTGCTGCTGCGTGGTCGTTCTCAGTCGAGGTGGCGGGGGAGGCGGCATCAGGGACGAGGAGCTTGCGCTGGGCGCAGTGCGAGAGACAGACGCCTGCGATGCAGCGGACACGGACGGTAAAGGCGGTTTCACAAACCCGTCTGTCTGCGACGGTCCAGGCGACTTTTTCTCCGCGAGCGCATCGCCGTCTTCCAAGTTGAATGTTGGTATGTCAGCAGCGGGCGGAGCGGCTACCGCGGTCGCTTTTGGAGTCGTCTGCGCGGTTCCAGTATCGTTGTCCTCTTCCTCCCCAGGAGGAGAGGAGACGGGCTCAGACGTCGTCGTCTTGGAGGTCACATCATCCTTCACATCTTTTTCAGCTTCCGCGGAGGCCGGAAGGCTTTGCGGCTTCGACCCGGATCGGGACACACGGGCCCAGAGCCCCAGTGCCCAGGCCCAGGCCCAGGTGTTTGGTGGGCATCGGTACAGCAGACAGCATGCTGTAGCAATGAGAGCTCCAACACCTACCCAGCCCATGCCAGGCTGTGCGGTTCAGAAGATCTGCTGGGAGCACGGAGATAACGAGGGGGAGAAGAGATGCATGAAAGAGAGATGACAAGCGGCAAAAAGCCCCGAGTCACGCGGCCGGTCCGGGGAAGTGGCCCGTGCTCCGGCGCGACGATCTCCGGCGCATGCTGCAGGTCAAGTGTATGTTCCTTTTTTAGCACCTACCTAGGTACTTACTACAGCTGTCGAGAGCGACAAAGCTCAGAAAGAAACAAGATGTATAGACAGTGGCGGTGAAAACAGTTCAAACCGCAGTGCTTCACGGCTTCCCTAGCATCATAACGCAGTTCTCTATCTCTCGCTCACAGAGCAAGCGTCTACTGGTCGAAAGACACCTCCGTCCCGGAACTCATGGCCGACAGGGACATCACTATAGTGAAGACGCCTCGTGGCGATGGCAGCAGTATACATAGTCCCAAGGCGATACCAGGCTCATGACGCAAGCGCATCATCACTCTGTGGCTCGGGCCCAAACAATCCTCCCAGGTAGGTACTTAGATAGGTACTCAGTACATAGTACCTGCGTATAGAGGAGTAAACTTGGCAGATTCGTACGGTGCGCTTGATGAGCTAGTTCCACCATCTGAGCTTTTGTTTTTCTATACCTCGTCGATCGTCGTGGTATGGTCCTGGCCCGAAGAGCACTACGATGCCAAATGCTCCGTACAACGATCATGTCTACATCTGATACGGTTCTGCTCTTTGATGCCGGCGCAGGCACGGTGAATTGATTACCTTTTGGGGTATATATATATGTAAAAGAATGCATTGGCTGATTTATGTTCGTTCCGGCCCTATGTAGGCACAAGGAGGACGACCCTTCCAGGAAGACCGCTACACGGTCATCCTGCCGGACCAGTTCCCGGCCCAGACGTCGGACAAGTTGGCCTTCTTTGCCGTTTATGATGGACAGTAAGGACATCCTTTCTTACTCCATTATCCTCTCCTAGAATTAAACTGAATAAATCTCACTCACGGAACAGCGGCTCCGACCTCGTTGCCGAGCACGCCAGCAAGAACCTGCACACGCTGCTCGTGAAGCGGCCCGAGTTTGAAAAGGGCGACTACGAGGGCGCGATCAAGGGCGCACTCGAGGACGAGGACGGCATCCTGCTCGAAAGCTTCATGAATGACAAGAACACGGAGCCCGCGGTCGTCGGGTCGACGGTCGCGCTGTGCTTCGTCAACCTGACCAAGGGGGTGCTGGTCGTGGGCAACCTGGGCGACTCGCACATCATCCTGGCGCAGCGCAACGCGTCCAACGAGATGCCGTATAATGTGGTGAGTCGAGTCGAATCCGCATGCGGTTTTGCTCTGTTGCTCTTAAGAACAAGAAGAAATAAAAATGGCTGATAATATCTCACTTAACTATGTGTACTATAGCAACGTCTCACACGATCTCACAAGCCCGGCCTTCCCAGCGAGAAAGCCCGCATCGAGAGAGCCGGCGGCACCGTCCACAACCGCACCGGAACCACACGCTTAGGTCAGTATCTCGAACCGCAGCTATCCTGAAAAGAACAAAAAAATAAATTAACAATAGCACCTGCCAACTCCTGCCAGGAACCCTCAACATGTCCCGCGCCCTAGGCGACCTGCAGTACAAGAACCCCATCAACACCATCGACGACGAGTCCCTGACCAAGGCCCGCAAAGCCGTGGCCGCATCCCCCGAGGCGCGCGGCGACTTCCTGTCGCACGAGCCGCATCTGTCCAGAGTGACCCTGACCTCGGACAGCCGCTACGCGCTCGTCTGCCTCACGGACGGGGTGTGCGACTCGACCGACGACGGCACGCTGATCGGGCACGTCATGAAGAAGTCGATGCGCGGCGAGCGGGCCGCGGACATCGCGCAGGAGATTTCCAGCCTGAGCGCGAGCACGACGAGCAGCGACAATGCGACCTGCATCGTGGTGTTTCTCGATGGGGTGAACTCGTGAAGGAAATTCGCTGATGTCGGATTTCTGATCTGTTCCTGTATGTAAATTTCTGGGGAAAAAAAATGTGTATATGGCTTTGTTTTTGTGGAATAGATGTGATTCTATCACGGAGGAAATGCAGCTGTATCAAGTTTTTTTAGTAGTAAATCAACGCTGCGATATAAGGCAGCTTTCTAAGCGCTATCTATTTCTCTCATACCGAAGTAAGGGGAAATTACCTAGGTAGATATTAGGCACCTAATATAAAGACTGATGGCTCCAGCCAACATGCATCTATCGCTCAGGATTTCACTTTCTCCGTCTCCATTCCGCTGGCGAAAGCCCCATCCGCAGCAACAGCCTTCAGATCCTCCTCGCCCATCTCACCATCCCACCCCTGCGAAACGAGGTACGCCCGAAACTTCTCATCCCGAAACTTGAGATCCTCGCCCGATATATCCGGGACAAAGAACCAAGTGACCAGAACGCCCACGACGCCGCAGATAGCGGCGACGATGAACGTCCACTTCTTCCCCAGGTTCTCCTGGATGGGCGTGAAGGCCTGCGTCCCGATCGCCGCGCCCGCCTTGCCCACCGCGGCGGAGATGCCGTAGCACGTGCCCCGGACGGCAGTCGCGTACGACTCCGACGAAAGCAGGCCGAGCATGTTACCCGGCCCGAAGTTGCCGGAGCTCTGCATCAGGCCGTAGAAGACGACGAAGAGGGGCACGATCTTGGTGATCCGGTCGTAGGCGCAGCCGATGATCAGGCCGAAGACGAGGTAGCCGCAGAAGCCGATCATCATGACCCTCTTGCGGCCTAGTTTGTCGCAGAGCAAGGCGCCCAGGAAGACGCCCGGGAGGGCGATCGTGCCTAAGAGGAGTTGCCATTCGCCGGTCCGGAGGATGGAGCCGTCATCGACGACGGAGGAGATGATTGTGCCGGAGAAGACACCGTTTGGGAAGGTGACGAAGTCTGTTGTCGTTTTTCCTTTCTTTAGCCGCTTCAAAAGGAACGGTTCTGACGAAAGAAACGAAGGTAACATACCATAGAGGAACCACGCTCCACACGTCCCGATCAGCGTCTTCCAGTAATACCGTATAACAAGCAGGTACGGCACGTGTCTCTTGATGGCCCCCCTCCGATACAGCACGGAGTTGAGCATCCGAATCCGGAAATAGAACACGGTCAGGGGCCAGATGCACCCGATCCCGAAGCACACGCGCCAGACGGTGCTGAAGTGCGACTGGTGGCAGGCAGCGAGCACAATCAGGAAGACCGAGACGGCGAACGGCCCGCCGAACGAGAGCGGGAAGTTCGTGACCATGATGAATGCCGGGCCGCGGCGTTTCAGGGTGAGCTCGTTGGCCGCTTCGGACGCGGAGGTGGATGACGCGGGATACTCGCCGCCGGCACCTTGGACCGCTTGTTAGCAGCGAATCGATAGAGTCAATGATTAGGGCAGTAAATAGTCCCACCGAATCCAACAATTCCGCGAGCGACGGTCATCATCCAGAACATGCCGTCGGTGGTGACACCGTGAGATGCAGTGGCCAGGATGCCGCCGATGACGATCATCGCCGTTGTAAAGATGATGGCAGTCTTGCGGCCTAGATAGTCGCACGTAAGCCTGTCTCGAGAGTCACCTATCAGCAGAGAAACTTTTGTTGGAGAACTGGAAGGAAACAGACCCTACAACGACCTGTCCGATAATCTCACCGACCAGCAACGCATTCGAGACTCGCGTGCTCACGGCGGAGGTGTACTCCTTCGGATACTCCTTCTTGAGCAGGACATTCGTCATGGTCCTAATGTCATCATCAGATAAAATTGGAAAGAAGGGACAAAAAGGCAGCCGTAAAACACGAACATTAGATTATTCTGGTAGCCATCGCTGATCAGAGCGAAGCCGCTCGCAAACTAGTATAGCCCGTTGCATCATCAGTTGGTCTCTTCTCGGAGAACACAGAAACCGCATATGGACGCGATAAAGGACAAGACAAACTTACGATAGTAAACAAATCCGACAAACTCTGCCGTTTCCTCGAGACCTCCGCTGAAGGACCAGCGTCGGGCGCAGCAACGGCCACGACATCCGTCTGGGGCGCTGTCACCTCCTCGTCCTTTTTACCAACCCCCGCATCTTCACCGTTATTATCCTGCCCCGCAGACATCGTTCCCGAACAAAAAGCCGGTGTCGGGAAGTAGTAGTAGAAAGTTGAAAGCAACAGCCGCAGCGGGGGTAGTCAGTCAGTCAGTCGTAAATGGAACGACTTTTCAATGGACCAGTTGACCTTCAAGCAAGGTGACAGAAAACTCCAGATCCCGAGAAAAAGAGAGAGGCAGAGAAAGATGGGCGACCAGGGCCCTTTTTCACCCCCGGTCTCTTCTTTTTCCCATGACTTTTCGCATCGTCAGCTCCGGCGCGTGCTTTGTTGGTTGGAACTTAGCCTGCCTAAACATCCTAGCTAGGTAACTGGTTACATCCGGCATCTCTCCAGCCTAAGCTTTTCCCTCGTGCGGGGAGGCGCCCGCCAAGCGGAAGCTTCGTTGCGCCCAAGCTTTTTCATCTCTGGCGGCTCTCTTAAAGGCCCAATGAGCTGCCCGCACGGGAGGCACGTTTCTCGGCAGACAGGCATCAAATCGACGGTGGATGTTATCAATAATAATAATATCAACTGCAATACCTGCAGCGGGTATCTCCGATAGCTCAAGCAGGTAAAAAGTTGTGTCTAGGTAGACAGAAGGCCCCAACGGTCGGAATGGTTCCGAGACGGATCCTACCGTCCCTACATCAAACATGCACATCTTGTCCCCCACGTGCCGCGATGCGGACACACGCTTGGCAATGTTCCATCGACAGGCGGACGACACGCTTCCTGACCTACGCAAGACGAATACCGGCTTCCAGGGTCCAGTGCGCACTATTTCCTATCGTTCAAGGAACGCGGCTCCCAATCATCGGATGTTGAAGCATCAAAGATATTAGCAGACCGTACCTGTGCCGGGATCATGATTGAATTAGTCGACAAGACGGTCATTATCCAAAAGAGAGAAAAAACCCTTCTCTGTGGGAAATGCGCATTGAAACGCATTACACTTGTTCTGGTGTATCAAAGGGAACAGGGATGTCAGGACCTAGGGCTTAGGGCAAGTTTGGCCGGTGCACCACCTGTCCCCAGGCCCCCAGCGGAGAGGACGATCCTCGGATCCTCGAACCTCACCCACTTCCACTCGCAGTGGAGCCGGTTCCTTCGAACTCTACATCGAGAATGGACGTCATCAAATGCCCTGTTTCGGCCGTCGTGTTCTGCCTCAACTACTCTGTATACCGACTGAGATCATGAGGGAGCTAGGACCTTCCTCCAAGGGCAGTGATGCGTTATTGCATCCCCTGAAAGAACCGCAAGTACTACATTGGCAATGACATCGAATTCCTTTGGTCATTCATCGCCGTTTTCATAGCTCTATTTACACAATAATATATCATCTAATACTCTGATCCACAAATACTTGCTAATCCGTTATAAATGAATGAGAAGCCGAACAATCCCGCATGTGTCTCAACATGCCATACCAACATAAGGCCACCAGGTGACAAGACATGGCGTGAGTCGCTCTAGATGCAGAAAACCGCCACAGCTTTTTAGCATAAGATGTCCATATAACACCCCATATCGGAATATTACGCCCATTTCCCAAGCAACGCCATGAGCAGTCCACCGAGGCATAGCAAACCAAACGCGGAGAGAACAGTACCTATCGGAGCCTTGCGCATCGAGGTGCTGAACATGAACTCGTGCGCCATGAGCTCCACGAGAGCGGTGTAGATCAAGATACCCGCCGAGATGGAGTCAAAGATACCGTTGACGATCAAGGTCGTGCGCCCCTCGGGAGGGTAAGTCTGGCGCACTCCCAGACCGACGGCGATGGAAATGGGTGTAGACAATCCGTACGCAATCCCCAGGAAGTACGGTGTCAGCCTCTTGGATTCGGGCCAGGGGATCGTGGCGAGACGGGAACCCAGACCCAGACCCTCGAAGGTCTGGTGGAAAACAAGGACAATGTACAAGGTGGTAAACTCCTCCCCGGAAACAGCAAGGGTCAGCCCGATAAACACAGAGTGGAAAAGGATGCCAAATTCCAGGATGAAGACGGAGGTCAACTGCGCGGCGTAGTCTTCCAGCGCCGTGCCGCCCTTCTTGGCCGACTCCGCATCATGGTGCTCGCGAGAGTGACCCAAATGATCCTCCCCGGGCATGTGGGTCTTAGACTCGGCTGTCGTGACAACGTTGGCGTCCTCGGATCCCTGCAGATGATATTGGTGGCTCTCGAGATCATGCTGGTGGCTCAAGCCGAAGCGTGAAAAGCGCATGACCATCAGCTCGACGAAGAACAGCACGACGACGGTCATGAGGATGATGCCCTCCACCCAGCTGTACTCGGTAATGGGCCCGGTCAAGCACTCATTCGTCAGAGCCTCCTCGGCTGGGGCGAGCAGGTGGATGAAGGCTGTGGCGATGATGACACCAGAGCCAAAGTACTTGGCGATGAAGAACGCCCAGCTAGGGATCCCCGAGCCGCCGAAGCGCCTAGCGAGGACGGGGAAGACGGCACCAAACATGGAACCGACCAAAATGACGAAGATGGACGAAATACGCAAGCCCATCCGGCCGTCGTACTCGTTGCCGACATCACAGGCAGGGGCGGGGCCCTCATTCTCCTCATCGCGCCGAAGGAGGGCGTGGAAGACTTCCATATCCATGGCCATTGATGCAGGTCCTTTTCGGGATATTTTCTGTGGGAGACGTGCAGCAAAGATGATATTGGCAATTACGGACGTCCGGAACCGTCAAGGACGCTGCCAAGAGACCAGAGAAGAAGAGAATGCAAAAGAAACTTGGCCGTGCTTGAAGCACGCTGAGAGGAGACAGGGAAAGAAAAGGTCAGCGGTGATGCTGAAGAGACACCAAGAACTCGGGGTCTCTTGGCCGTCAAATATCTCTCTGGGCTCGCGTCTTGTCGTTTCTCTTTTCCTTTTTTTCTTTTTTTCCCTGCCAGACGCTTCACTGGCTGACAGGCTCCACCAGGGTCCCCAGAGCACGACCTCGACAATTTTGACTCTCGGAGAGTCCGCAGGGGCCTAATGCTAAGGCGGGGACCTTGGAGGAGGCGTCTGCTACGCTGATGCTACGTCGAGCACAGGGATGAAATGCAGCACGCCGTCAGCGTAAGCACCCGACCCAACACGCAGAAGAGACGTGGAGAGGAGAGAAGGAGCGGTGCGGACGACGAGAGAGGGGACAAGGGATCCGGAGAGGGAGGGAGAAAGAAGGAGGGCGTGCTGCTGGCCGAGCTGCGGCGTCCATCGTGGAGAGAGAGGGGAAGAGAGAGGGCGCGGCCGGGTGGAGGGGAGCTCGTGGGCTGGATGAGGACCTTGGAGGAAAGCATCCGTGGTCTTTGTTTCCCTGTCCGGCGTCGTCGACGTCAAAACTGCAAAATGCTGAGGACCTTGCGGGCGGCTGACTCAGCCGCGTTTGCCGCGCCGCTGGTTGGCCGCGGCAGGCGATCACGTGGGCCGGGCCGGCAGGGAGGCTTATGTCAGCACCCGTCCCGCTTCGTCCCGTCCCGCTCCGGGGCGTCTCCAGATCTCGCGGAGGAGCACGGCCGCCATGCACGACATCCTCAGCCCTCCATGGCGATCCCGCCTATACCACGTGGCGCACCAGATCTCAGATCTGAGATGCTCCCCTTCCACATGGACAGGACTCCACTTGTCGTACCTGCAAGGTACCCGCCTACATAAGTGGTACCAGTGCTGACTGCCAGGCGCCAGGTGCCTAGACCTAGGTACAGTACATATCAAGGACCTAGCTGCATACTAGCGCCTGCCATTGCAGCGCTGTCGATGTGATAACCTATGAGGACCTGAGAAGACGAGACGCGGCCGGTCCGCAGACTGAAACGGCCTTTTCCCCCTAACGATCCTGACATCAGCAGCAGGTCGACTCCGTGGATAATCACAATAATGATTTCGGAATAACCCGAATACACGACAAAAACAACCGGGATGTCACTGATTCATAGCACCTATCGAGCATCTCTACCTGACGAATTTTTTATTATTCCCCTCTGGCAGGGAGAAGCTCCCATATTTTCCTCTTTCAGTTTTCCTCACATATGCAAACCTGGCCCTAAAATACAACACAATATCCCTCCCGCCGCGTCATGACCCAGACATCCGCCTTCGAAACCACATATTCAACAAACAGCTTAAGGGGCGGGAAGCGTCCCGGCTGTGCAGGCCGACGGTTGTCATCTTGGGCTTTCCCGCACGCGTTCTTCAGATGCTCCTCAAAGGCCCCCGGGGAGCCCTAGCCTTATGGGAGTGGAACTTGAGATCTTTTCAGTCATAGCTTGTTAGTCAGAAGCAAGTATCAGCTTCCTGTCTCATTCGACCGGACCTAAGTATGTACAGTACATTACAATTCGGAGGAACAGTAGTAAGTACAGTACCTAAGTAGGTGCTCAGTATAGTATATACAGTACAGTACCTGGTATTATAATAATAAGGCTATATCCAGTGAAAACAAAAAAAATCTGGACATTATATGTGCAGTATGAGAATGGATACAGTGCATAACTTAGGTTTATAACTGACTTTGTGATACAATGCGGAGATCTCCGCGGGATAGATTAGTAGATAACAAACTCATCGAGGATGGAATCGAGATAAGATAGGTAAGATAGGATATTACAAAACCCGGGCTATCCATAGAGGGGCTCGAAACAGATAAAGCGACTGATACTCCTCTGGACGTACGGGGCAGAAGTCAGGGTGTCAAGCGGTTTCGGTTGTTATTATTAGTCTAGTCTGGTGGAAATGGACTAATTAGCAAGGATAGAGAGTATCTCGTCCAGATATCTTTCTTCCCAGACACCTTACTAAGTACTATACTACCTACCTAGGTAGGTAGATAAATAGAAGAATAGGCACTGCTTTCTTTCTTATCTGTTTGGGGAATAGAATAACCGATTAATGTCTGTGTGAAGGTATAATAATTAATAATCATACTAGAGTATTTTCCCTCAAACATTTCCCGGATAAGATCACTTGCGTGTATACCTGTACTCCCGAGCAGCGAGATGATATGATATCTGATATCAGATAAAAGAAACCTCCACCAAGAAACAGCAGCAGCAATTTCAACTATAGAAACGAAAGAAAGAAAGAAAGAAACGATGCCCCCGCACTCAACCCAGCGCATATAGCTCCTTCGGCCGCCCATCATACCCGCAGCTCGCAAATCGCCACCACTGCGAGTACCACGACCCGCCGACGTTGACCAGCAACCAGCGGATGGGCGCCGGCATCGGGGGCCAGTTCGCCCACATGCCGTCCTCGGCGGTGCGGTCGAAGTTCAGGAACAGGAACGGCACGACGTCCGTCAGGCCGGCGCGCATGATGGACGACTTGCCCCATTGCGCGAAGACGGGGGCTGTCTTCTTGGAAAATTCGTCATCGTCTGCGTCTGTTTGGGTTGGGATGATGCTGGATAGAGAAGAGATGGTAGAGATCTCAGAGTGGAAGTGATGGCAGAAAGGCTGGGAGAAAGAGTCCATGATCGAGAGGAGGGTGGCGGCGTCGAAGTCGCCTTCTTTGCCTTGCTCAGAAAGCGGGGAGAGGTACGCGTGGAAGCGGGAGAGGCCGTCCATGAAGGTGGCTGTTCAACTGTCAGAGACTAGATACTCTTTCCAATGTGGTTTCATTTTTTTTACTTCTGGGTTGCAGGGATGAAGACAACCCACCATGTTCCTCGTACGCTTTATTTAGCACGCCTTTCCGTCCCAGGGCCTCCTCGATCTTCGGGAACAGCCCCCTTTCCTCGTCGTCGTGATGCTTCTGCACAAACTTGAACCAGGTGAGGCAGTATCCGATGAAATCGGCATAGTCGACCGGCTTCACGTGCGGCGCCTGGAGGTAGATCGAGTTGAAGCCTCGCAGGATCGCATTGTGTAAAAGAGCCATGTGGGATGCCCCTTTGGTGAAGATATCATCCTGTAGATTAGATGAACGACATTGGTTAGCTGTTTCGAAGTATGGATGGAGCTTAACCTGATCATGCTACCGTCCTCATCTCATGATGTGGAAGAGAGAGCTCCGGGGTACAGACATACCTTCCCTGTTTCAAACATAGGCGTCTTAACCAACGGCAGAGGGCCATCAGCCCATTGCTTAGTCGACCGCTGCTGTTGTGTTGTCGCCATCCTTAAAGCTGTCGCCCGAGACGTTCCGCTGTGGAATACTCTTGCGGCAGTGATAGCTAGCGAGACGACAGTTACCTAGATGACCGCTGACGTTAGTTGCAAGATGGACAATATAGTATGCGTCATCGTCAAGCGATCACCCCGGCATGATACCTACAGATGGAGGGTTCCAGGAGGACTGGTAGGCTAGTAGAGATCCCCGGATGAGGAGGACGATCAACCCGCCAGATGACGGCGATACGAAGGAATCACAGGCATCATGGCCGAGCGAGGCAGCTTTGATATCAAGATGGCGCCATTGGCTGGGGCGTGGCATGCGACTTCGGCTCCAGACATCCGGGTGAGATCATGTGGGGTATACAAGGATATGCGTCAGGGCGCCCGGGCCTCTCGCCATACAAAGCTGTCTCCAGACGAGATTCCCCTTGGACATGAATTTGCACACACTCGATGAGCCCAGGAGAGAAATCTCGCTGTAGGGTATCGCGGTACGTCAATGTCCCTTTAGACGACTAATCCCTGAAGCTCGCTTCTCCGTAGTGACTGGTCAAGTACTACATGGAGTAATAAGCTATCACAAGCAGGAAATCAACGGAGGAACACCTCTATTGGCCTCTAATCTTACCAACTATTGATACACCTTGAGAAGATGATACTTTTGACTGAACGCCGCGCTTTGGTCTGGATATAAAATCGGAAAAAACACAGGTCGAGGCAAAGGCGCAGATCTCGAAACCGAGATGGTAGAGGGTAGTCATGAAAGAGGCTCCAGTAAGTCAGAATTGAAAGAGGAGTGGTGGGAGAAAGGCGAGAAAGGGAAAAATGGAATTGACAATCGAGGATCTCTCAAGCGGTAAAGGGAGATATAAATCCGTCTGCAAAAGCGACAGTAGAGTTGACCCAAATAATTTCCTCACTGTCCTAAACCAACTCCGCCTCGATTTCCTCACCTGCATCGGCTTCCTCTTCTTCATACTCCACGTCCTCAAGGTCACCTTCTAACTGGACGCGAAGGATACCGATGTGGAACATGTATCCGACCAGCGCAGCAATGCCGCCCAAGACAGTTGCAATTGACAGATAGAGATCCTGCTTCCTAGCCTTGGCATAGTCCGAAACCGCCTTGCTTTCCTCGGCGCTCAGGCCAGAATCCGGCGCCTGTGCGGCGTCCCGCAGCCGATTGCTCATGCGGATATCCTTCAAGATCGGAGTCGCATCGGCGAGCGTATTGAACAGAGCGCTGCTGATTTTGCCCAGAGTCACCCGCTCCGGCGGTCTCCATGGAAGCACCGACTCGGCCCGCGCCTGTCCGAAAGCATCGGAGACCTCAACGACGCCAAAGCATTGTCGACGCATCCTCTCGGTGTACTTAGCCAGTGACGGAGCCTTGCTCTGCAGTGACTCCCGAAGCCACGGGTATGGCAGTTCCGGAACCAACGCTAACGAGAGATACCCAACGGCGAGACAATCCAGGCTCGACGGACGCTCGTCGGAGATGAAATACTGCTTCTTGCCCAGGAGTGCCTCCAGCCGCTCAAAGAACTCGGCAGTCAGGGCTTCCAGCTTGAACCGGTTCTGCTGCTGGGTCTTCCCCAGCAGACTAGACACTGTCTCCCGCGAGCTCCGTATCAAGCTTCTCGGTATCTGCCCTGCCGCCACGGCGGCGGATTGTTCCCGGTCCCTCTGCTCCTCCATCGCCACCAGATCCAGAGATGTGAGGCCTAGATGCTCCGTTCGCGCCTTCGCGGCGCTATGTAGCCTCGGCGGGATGATCCATTGGTTCGGCCACGTCAGGATTGCTCCGTATGCAGGCGACGTGCTCCCGTAGTAGTTCTGGCTGGTCACGTAGAGCGACAGGTCCACGAGTGCTTGTCCGTGCGCTTCTGTATACGACAAGAAACTGCAAGAAAAGTCAGGAATCGGCCAATGCAACTCCAGCGACAACCCTCACGACGCACGCGATGTTATCCGCCTTCTCCAGCCCGCTCAACGACCCGTCCAGATCCCACTCCCCGTTTGAGTATTGACGCAGATAGTCCACGATGTTTCGGAACCGGCTCACCCAGGTTGTGCCATTCTTGAGAGCGGGCAATTCATCTGACGCGGCGTCGCTATCATCAGTATCGACGTTTTCAAGCGTGGGTTCCGCACGGCTAGCACTTACTCGTCGGCGACACAGACGGATCGCTGCTCGCGACCAACACCCACGCGTCCCTGGGGACGGTCAGGTTGAAGTAGGCGATTGTGGCTAGACATTGCGCCTCGATCGAGGGCAATGAGAAAGCCGGACCCCAGACATGGAGTTCAAGAACCATTGTTGCGCTTGTCAGACTTTCTACTCGGATCCAGGAAGCTTGACGGAAGAGGAATCACGTGATACCGCAGAAGCTTGCATCATGTTCTACATCCATCCCTGGCGATTTCATTTATTGTTTATTGCTGACATTGAAGTTCATCGCTTATTTGTCAAGTTTCCCTCTCCCGTTGCTCATCATCTCTTGCAGAATCAGTCATAAGCTCAGCGTACTTTACCAAAAGCTCAGCAGTCCTGGAGACGCACCAATCCAAGCACCTGTCCTGTCCATATCCCATAAACCCCGCCGCAAAGACAGAAAGCGGTGTCATGCCACCTACCTACTGCCTACCTAAGGCACCCAGCATAAAACCCCGACCCGACAGTTCTCCACTAGGTTGGTAAAATAGCTAGCAGGAAATGCCACTAAATAGATGGCACGACACCCATCTCCATCACTATCTCCGTAGTGTGACATTGCGCAATCTCGCTTCTGCGGGGTATCTCTCCATAGTCTGTCCCTGGGAGGCAGAGCTCAGAACTCAGGTTCCCGCATCAAACACAATAATGCAACTAGGCAGGCACAGGGCGCTGGCAGGTACTCCATATGGTGGAGTAGTTCGCATGTACTGCACGCAATAATATTAACGTTAATGGCCGTCTGCATAGTATTCGTACGAGCCTCCCCCTTCCCCCGCCATTAGTACTTCTCCTTTATTATCCTTGTCAGCAGACCTATTAAAGTATAGACAATGCTTCATCCAGAGTAGCATGTACTCCCTTAAAACTAAGACAAAATGGCAGAAAGAAAGGTGGGAGGCGAACATAGTACTGTACAAAAAAATAAAAACAAATACAAGATTGGAAATTTTCCTGTAAGAAAATTTCCTTATTCTTTACCTCCAGTTTCTAAGAAATTTCCAACATGGGAATTTCTCCTACCAGCCCTGGATGGAGTGGAACTGACTAATCCCGACCAAATCAGGTAAGGCTATACTGTCTGACTGGTTCTGTTGGCCTGATACCTAAATCAGGTCCTTCAACACAATTGGTCAGTTTCTTCTGACTAATTGCTTAGTAAGCAAGCAACCCTGATCGGGCGATAAAAAGGACCCTTGAATCGCCACCTTCGATGGCAAAAGAACAAGCCCCGAAAGAACGGGGACAAGCACGCCCTGGGTGGGGCTCGAACCCACGACATTTCGCTCTGCGAGACCTCCCGGAGGTCGTAAAAGGCGAACGCTCTAGCCGACTGAGCTACCAGGGCTTCAGTATTTTGGCTTTTGGAGACCTATTAGCGCTTATTAACATGGCTGATACTCCGTCTGTGGTTCCACCAGTTTGACAAAGGCGCTCCCCACGCCCCTCCATTATTGGCTGTACTGTCCACGCTAGTCCTGATGCAGCTTGGACTACCTGTTCAGGTGGTGTTAAAAAATACTTGTTGTTTTGAAAACCCCTTTCTTTTAAAGTGGAAATTCCTCGCCATCCACCGATCAGTCCCATCACCCCCCCCCTCTTTCTCTGTCTGCCTTTGATACAACTTGCAGATTGGTTTATTTTACCTTTCTACCGCCTCAGGGCATTCTAGAAAAGATATATCAACATCGACATATTGAAAATTAGTTCTTCCATGGAGCTTGACCAGCACAGAACAGCGCAAAAGACAAGTATCGCTTTTCTTTTTCAATAATGACCACCTCCCTGCCCTGACACGTCCGCATCGTATCAGCATAACGATCATCCATTTTTCATCTTAACAGCGTGGCTCTCGCCTCTACATAGCTCTGACAGCTCTGCAAGCAAGTATATGCCTGTCTACAGTACGCTGTACCATGTATATTCATGCTCCATGACGATGTCACTATCCATTATTGATCTTCCCGAGACGGCACGGGCCGATCCTCCTTCGTTATGGGGCTTACTTTAGCCAAAGGTCCTAGGTCTAGGGGCCCATCTACCGAGTACTCCGTACCTAACGTCATCACCCCCTCCGCGGGGCCATCCTATCAGCATCTACTACCTATAGTTATCGCCACGACGGATCAGTGAGTAGTAGTAGTGGCATGACCCTGACCTGTCCTATCCTGTCACCAGTCAGTGGTCAGGCTATCAGTGTCAGGGGAACGAACGAGACGAACAATAAGATCATTAAGATGGATCCATTATAGTTATAATAGTTATACAGCAGTTATATAGCATGGAGCACCACTCCGTACGGGGTACAGTCTTAGCACGGAGTACTCCGTCCGTCCTAGTATATAGGTAGGAAACCTATACTAACGATCTATTATAACTATAACTGAGTGTACTAGTTAGTTAGTATACGTAAGTAGAAAGATATAACGTAATCCACAACCGAGCGAGCCACCCAACCGAGCGAGCCACCTGAACATGATTTTTGCCGTGGTGAAAAGCCATGAGATATCTTTACTACGGAATCAAACCAAAGCAAAAATTATTTGAATAT
>Ga0207841_1000113_pt1 | contig 94740 bp, 87 predicted proteins | sample HigsolmetaGSP18D_FD_184846 | JGI IMG/M metagenome (GOLD analysis project Ga0207841, IMG submission 184846) | High solid enriched microbial communities from the Joint BioEnergy Institute, USA - SP1-8-D (SPAdes) | ecosystem: Engineered > Bioreactor > SSF (Solid state fermentation) > Aerobic >... | reverse complement strand
ACAATGGGAAAATTTTTATAATTTCAATAGACCACATGGATCTTTTAAAGGAAAAACTCCTTATGAAATACTAAAATTAAAACTAAAATAATTATATTTAAAGTCTACGAAGTCATGAAGTACGACAACAAATTATTGGAGAATATTCGGATCATATGACAACCAATACATACGTTTGGTACGAGAAAAATCGTAAAAATGCAGATGAGGTTCATTCGCATGACTATTTCCAATTGAATTATGTTGAAGAAGGTTACCAATATTTTTATATCGAACAAAAGATTTATTTAGTTCCTCAAAATCAAGTGATTTGGATTCCTGCAAATAAGCTACATCGTACAACTTCCGAGGCGAAAACGGTCAATCCAATGTTGATTTTATTTAAAGAAGTTTTTAAGGAAGATTTTTACAACGATATCCATGTTTTTGTTGCACCGCCGATTCTAAAGGAAATGATGTTATACGCTTCAAAATGGAATAAATTTTTGGTTGAAGAGGAGGAGCAAAAGATTTTCTTAAATTCGATGTTGTATAGTTTGCCTCATTTTTGCGATGAAAACCATAATCTAGAATTGCCAGTTCTTGTTGATAGACGTTTAATTCCTGTAAGTGAATATATTCATTCTCATTATACACAAATTTTAATCTAAATGAATTAGCAGATAAAGCGAATATGTCTGCTCGAAATTTGCAACGAATTTTCAAACAAGAAACAGGAATTACACTTCAAAAATATATGCAACTTGTCCGAATTCTAAGAAGTATTGAATTAATAGATACCAATAATTTTACATTGAGCGAAATCGCTTATAAAGTCGGTTACAAAAGTTTGTCTGCTTTTACAGCGTCTTATTTTGCTGTTACGAAAACAAAACCTAAACGAAAATAATTCGTTTTAATTTCGTTCAATTTTTACTTTCCTTAATTTAATTCTTTAACAATTAAATTGATTAATAATGTTTTAACATCTCATTCTTTTATCAGAATTAGAAGACGAAGCTCGATTTTTATCACTATTCAATAAATTAATTTAGAATAAATAAAAATAAATTAAAAAATTCGTTTACATTTGTCTTATTAATTATTAGACTAATTCTAAATAATAAAATTAAGGACAAATGAAGAGGCGCTTTTTTCTACTAAGCTTACTTACAACACTAATTCTACAGGCTCAAGAAATTAATTCGTTTCCAAAAGATTCGACGATTAATTTGGAACAAACCGTGATTTCTGGGCAATATAATGCGCAATCGGTCAAGAAATCTATTTACGAAGTAAAAGTGATTTCGCAAGAAATGATCGAGAGACAAGCAGGAAACACATTGGCAGATGTTTTAAATCAAACATTGAATATGAATATTATTCCGAGTTCTTCTACAGGAAAATCGACGGTGCAAATGTTTGGTTTGGATGCACAATATTTCAAAATTTTGGTGGACAATATTCCATTAGTTAACGACGAAGGTTTAGGGAATAATACCGATTTAACGCAGATTAACTTAGATGATATTCAACAAATAGAAATCGTAGAAGGTGCGATGGGAGTGGAATATGGAGCAAATTCTATTGCGGGAGTAATCAATATTATTACTAAAAAAGGAGGGAAGAATAAATTTGATATTTCTGCGACTTTGCAAGAGGAAACAATTGGAGATGAATACAATTGGAAAAATAAAGGAAGACATATACAATCCTTGAAAATCGGGCATAAATTTTCAGACAAAATCTACGCTAATTTAAGTTTTTCACGTAATGATTTTCAAGGATTTTTTGATGATAAAAAAGGAAAGAATTATCCTAATAATGACGGATTGAGAGGATACGAATGGTTGCCAAAAGAACAAAATGCAGCAAAGGCATTTGTTCAATATAAAAAAGACAATTATCGTTTGTTTTATAAATTCGAATATTTCAACGAAGAAACTAAGTATTACGATCCCAATCCAACTCTTGCACCGAATGCGCCAACTGCGACGGTAGATTATTTTGGAAAAGATAGAGTGTACACAACAGATCGTATTTACAATCACTTAAATGCTTCAGGACGATTTAGAAAAGCAATTAATTATGATGTTTCGTTTTCGTATCAAGAACAAAAAAGAAAATTGAAATCGTATAATTATGAAATTCTTGAAGGTGTTGAACATGATGTAAACAAATTCGAATATGAAAGTCGAAAAGTGTATTATTCGAAAGGGATGTTCAGCAATTTTATCAATAAAAATGATTATTTCGATTTTCAATTTGGTTATGAAATCGATCAAACAAAAGGTTTTGCTTCAACTTCGGCAGGAGAATTTTTCCAAAAACCTATAGAAAGAAAATTAGGAACGTATGATTTTTTTGCTTCTTCTGAAATTAATCTAAATGATAAACTTTCGTTTCGTCCAGGCGCTCGCGTGATGTTTTCGGAGCAATTTGATAAGCAGTATGTGATGAGTTTGAGTGCGAAATATCTATTTGGAAAACAATGGGAATTGCGCGCGATTGTTGGTACTTCACCACGTTTGCCAAATTATGAGGAAATGTATTCGTATTTCGTAGACGTCAATCATAATGTGCAAGGAAACGAAAATCTGAATCCAGAAAAAGGAGTTTCTGCTTTTGTTCACTTAAAAAAGAATTGGTATATCGGAGAAAATAATTCATTAGAGCAAAAAGTATCGTTGTGGAAAATTAATCTGAAAGATAAGATTGATTTGATTGTTGTCGAAGAATCTCCATTGAAATATCAATATCGTAATATTGATAATTACGATGTACAAGGTATTACGTATTTGAATCAATTCAAAGTCCATCAATTTTCGGGAGGAGTTGGTTTTACGTTGACAGGCATCAAGCAAGATATTGATGAAGCAGTTGCTGTAAATTCAGTTAAAAATAAATATTTCTATTCAACGCAAATCAATGCAAATGTTTCGTACACTTTGCCAAAAACCAATACAATTTTCTCACTTTTCTATAAATACAATGGAGCTCAAGAGCAATTTGTCTTGAAAAATAATCCGTCAAATACAAGTGAACAAATTTTAGTAAAAGGTAAACAAGAAGCTTTTAACTGGATAGATGCGTCAATAAGACAAAGTTTTTGGAACAAAAAACTTAGTTTAACAATTGGTGCAAGAAATCTTTTTGATGTAAAGTATTTGAACAGTTCATCTGGAAATGATGGTGCGCATAGCCAAGGTTCTACAAGTATTTTGTATGGATATGGACGTTCGTATTTTGCTAAACTTACCTTCAATTTAGGAATTAATTAATCAAAAAATCATGAAAAAAATATTTATATATATCCTATTGTTTAGTCTTTCTTTTTTGTGGTCATGTAATGATGAAAACAATCCAATTGGACAAGATTTTGTTGTTGCTTTTAAGGATGCAAGCATCGATTTTAGTAAGATTGATAATGAGAAAACAATAAATCTAATTTATTCTAAAGTTGCAGAACAAGATGGACAAATTCATATTAAAATAACCGAAGATAAAGCTACTTATAATGTTGATTATTCAACTTCTGTTGCAGTTACAAATCAAGAAATTATTATACCAATCAAAAAAGGTGAAACGTCAACAAGTTTTACGTTTAAGAATTTGATTTATCCATTTGATCGTTCTGATAAAACGATTCAGTTTGAAATTACAAAAATTGATTATCCATCAGCGATTATTCAAGGATATTCGTCAACAAAAATCTCTTTCGAAAATTCGATTGGAGGAACAATGGATGTGGAAATTGGCGGACCAAATGAGCAATATCAAGTTTATGTAGACTTAAGTAAAGGAACGCAAACAAAGGTAAAAAGAGATTCTTGGGATTTAGGGTTTTATAATGGAACAAATTTCCGCGTGATGTTAAATACTTCTATTTATATGGCGGTAAAAGCGTTGGACGAAACCGATTTGTCGAAAGTAACAAAAGCATCGGTTGGGAAATTAATCAACGAAGTTGCGGTAGGTACATTTACAGATTCGAACAAAGAATATGTTGACGATCCTGCTGGAGATATTTTGAAAACAGCGATTGGGGAAATTAAAGAGTCGGATAATCCAGTTTATTTACTGAATTTGGGTTACGAAGTGGGAACTTCAACGCCTGCGGTTGGTTCGGCAGCTGTTGCTGGAAATTCGCGCGGTTGGAAAAAAGTGAAATTCATCAAAAAAGACGAGCAATATGTGATGCAATATGCAGATTTGGATGATACGACTTACAAAGAAAAAGTAATTGCAAAAACGACAACGTACAATTTTGTTCACTTCAGTTTTACGACGAATGATCTTGTAAATGTTGAACCTTCAAAATTAGAATGGGATTTAAACTTTACAGTTTTTACTAATCTTATTACAGGAAATGGTTCGTATGGATATTCGGATTATGTGGTCAATAATTTGAAAGCGGGTGCAAAAGCCTATCGTGTAGATGTAACCAATGAAATTACCTACGAAAAATTTAATGAAACGATGATTGATGAAACAAAATTTTTAGACGATCAGCGTGCAATTGGTGATTCTTGGCGACAAGTTACTGCACCTCAAAAATTATTTTCGGATCGATTTTATATCATCAAAGATGCAGAAAATAATTATTACAAAATTAAAATGTTAGCTTTTCTGAATGCTTCTGGTGTGAGAGGTTATCCAAAATTTGAATATAAACTTATCAAATAAATTTATCATAAACATACTCATTATTAGTGGTTAGAATGCGTCAATCCGAGTCATACGGGTCAGAGTGTAATCTCTCGGATTGACTGTTCTAATTCTGATTAACAATTAAAAAATTATTATATCATGAAAAACAAATTTACACTTTTAGCATCAATCATTCTAACATCTGTTGTAATAAATGCTCAAACCATAAAAGGCGAAGTTACTATGGGTGCTGGTTATACAAATGATGTTTATTACGGATTGGCAGACCAATCGACGAATTCTGTAAATAGAAACGATTGGGAGATATCATTTTATCGAAAATCGAATATGTCTACAGGAATTAGAGTAAACGATGGCGCAGGGATAGAAGTTTACGAAGCGTCGAATGATGTCTCAAAATGGAATAGTATTGATGTTGCTAATTTATCTACGTGGACAGCTTTGTACAATTCGGACACAGATTGGCAAAAAGGCGCTTTCAATAATGGTTCTGCGACATATGGTTGGGGTAATTATAGTATTGCAAATCATTACGTAAATGGTTCAATCATTTTTGTATTGAAATATGCAACAGGAGAATATGTGAAATTGAAAATAGATAATTTTGCAGCTCCTTTAGGCGAATATAATTTTACGTATTCTAAATTGACAAATGGAACTTGGTCGGCTGATACAAAAGTAAATCTTGCGCATAAAACCAATCCAACAAATTTGTTCAATTATTATAGTTTATTGACTGATAAAGCAGTTACACCAGAGCCAGACCAAAGTAAATGGGATTTGAAATTTACAAAATATGTTACACCACTTACAACGAATGAGGGTGATGTTGTGATGTATACGGTAACGGGAGTTTTGCAAAGTGATTTGATCAAAGTGGCGAAAACAGAATCTGGAAATCCTACTGATGATATGGCTTATGTAGCAGATATTAATGCAGTTGGATATAATTGGAAAACCTTATCGGGTTGGTCTTATGTAGTGAATCCTACGAATCATTTTATCAAAAATACATCTACAAATCAGATTTATAAATTGGTTTTCAAAACGTTTGAAGGATCTTCTACAGGAAAAATAACATTCGATTACGAAAATGTAACAGCTAATTTAGGAACAACAGAATTAGCCAAAACGAAGTTTGATATTTATACCGCTTCTCAACCGAAAACAATTGGTTTGGTGTACAATTCGCAAGAAGCGAAATCGTCTCCATTAAATATTCAAATTTATGCGATAAATGGACAATTGGTGCATCAGGAAAGCTATCAACCAACTTCATCATTTACAAATAAAACAATACAATTAAGTAAACTTTCGGCTGGAATTTACATCGTAAAAATACAATCTGCCGATAAAGTTGAAACGAAAAAAATAGTTTTGAAATAAAGTTTTGAGTACTTTATTTGTCTCTTTGTGTGAGGTCGTCTGGAAAGACGACCTTTTTTATTAGAGTTGGATGTATATAACTTCGTAGGCATTCTTCCAAAGTAAGTCTGTTTATCCTTACCCGAGTCCTCGGTTTATTACAAACATAGTTGTTTTACTTTACCTGAGTCCTCGGTTTATTATAAACATAGTTGTTTTACCTTACCTGAGTCCTCGGTTTATTATAAACATAGTTGTTTTACTTTACCTGAGTCCTCGGTTTATTATAAACATAGTTGTTTTACCTTACCTGAGTCCTCGGTTTATTACAAACAGGTCTGTTTATCCTTACCCGAGTCCTCGGTTTATTATAAACACAGTTGTTTTAACTTACCCGAGTCCTTGGTTTATTATAAACAAGTCTGTTTTTAATTGTTTGTACATTGATAATTATAAAATCAACCTTTACTTTTTACTTTGTGGATATCTTATGATAGATACGCTACTATTTATACAAAGCATATCTATATAGAAAAAGGAAAATAATAAAAAACCCGATTAACATTTTCTATTAATCGGGTAAAATTTAGTGTGAAATATAAGATTTGGTTAGATTCTTCTTAATTCAATTCAGCAACAATTTCGCGCCATTGCTCCAATTCAGGAATACCTGGTTTTCTTTTCCCAAAGAATTGAACAATAATTTCTCCTTTATCGTTAAATACCTCAATCGCTGTTACGATACCGTCTTCAGTAGGTTTTCTAACAATCCAAGTCGAGGCAATTTTTGACATATCCAAGTGCATATTAAAATCTGGATCCAAAATATTGAACCAGTTTTCGTGCCACATCGTACGTTTAATTTCACCTGTATGAATCTGAATATTTCCTTTGTTTCCTGTGAAAACCATGATTGGTGTTTGCAATTCGGCAGATTTTTCTAAGAATTGAACAATTGCTTCATTTGAAATTTGTTTTGCATGATAATCTGTTGGAGCCAAACGCAATGCTTGTGTACGTGTAACGCCGAATTTGCGCAACATCATAAAGAAATTATGCGTGTCTTTCAACTCAACCCAAGCTTGTTGAAAACCTTCAACATCAATTTCGTTATCAGGCTTTTCTGTAACTTTATTTTCGATGATTTCTGTTGTAGGAATTGTTTGTTGGTCTTCGTTTTTGTATTTCTCAACCAATGCATCAAACGCTTCTACATTACTTTGCGGAACTAAATATATTTTGTGAATTGCTTCGCCATCTTTTCCGAAAAATTGTAAACTTTTGCGTTCTCCATGTTCAGATTTCTCTACAACTGCAAAAGCGGTTTTCCAGTGATTCAAGAAAATTCGCATATCAATATCTTCCCCAACAAAAAGTTGTGCGTGAGGTGAAGAAAAATCAGGATTTAGGTAAATACCTTTGCGTTCGTGTACACATTCGTTGTTGCGCGTCAAAGCCATCACTTTTCCAAGTGATTCTATTTCTTGTAAAATCGCAGCAAATTCAGGTTTTAATTTTGTGACATTATCGCCTAATTGTGTTGCTAAAAGTTCCATTTCGCTAACGCTAAGTTCTTTCGCTGCGTTACGTATTCTAATTTTAGGTTGATTTGCTTTCAAATCTTTCCATTGTTGTTTTAAATCTGTAAGTGTGTTCATTGTAATTGTTTTTTTACCGAATAAAATAAGTGGTTTTTGGTCGATTGGATTTTTACAAATGGTACAAGGAAATCTATAAATTTTGGAAATGATTTCTGGTTGGAAAACCTTTTCTGGACTATCTTGATAAACAATTTTTCCTTTGTTCATTAAGATCACTTCATCAGCAAACTGAGAAGCCAAATTAAGGTCGTGCATCACCAAAATTACTAGGTTTCCTTTTTGTTTAAAATCATTTAGAATTTCTAACAAATTAAATTGATGAGAAACGTCCAAATTATTCAAAGGTTCGTCTAATAATAGTAGTTTTTGATTGACTTCATTTTCCAATTGCACAAAAACGCGCGCCAAATGTACACGCTGTTTTTCGCCACCAGAAAGATGAATGTAATCCCTGTCTTTTAAATGATTGATATCGGTTTTGGTCATCCAATAATCAACTGAATTGATGTCTTGTTGTTGAGGTGAATTTTGGAAATATGGATAACGTCCCATCAATACAACTTCCTTCACTGTAAGCGGAATATCAGTTGGTTGATGTTGCGAAAACTTTGCTTTATGTTGCGGTAAATCTTCTTTTTTCCAATTTTTTAAGGCAATATCTTTTAGTCGAATTAGGTCAGCATTTGGTTCAATTTCATTTGCGATATAGCTTAGTAAAGATGACTTTCCTGCACCATTAGGTCCAACGATTGCAATCATTTTTCCTGCTTTTGCATCAAACGAAATCGTATCTAAAATCTTGAATGATTTGTGTTGATAATTAATATTTTTTACCGCTAACATTACAACGATTTTTTATAATTCATTAAAATTGAAATAAAAACTGGCGCGCCCATTAACGAAGTTAAAATACCGATTGGAATTTCGGATGGAGCAACCAATGTTCGACTGATTGTATCTGCAACAATGACTAAAATTGCACCTAAAAATGCAGATAAAGGAAGAATGATAACATAATTCGATTTGAAGATTAAACGTAAAATATACGGAACGATTAATCCTACAAATCCGATTGTTCCTGTAAAAGAAACAATTGTACCAACCAATAAAGCTGAAAAAACGATGATTTGTTTTTTTGTTTTCTCGACATTAATTCCCAAATGTTCAGCATCTTTTTCGCCCAACATCATCGCGTTTAATATTTTTCCTTTTCCAATTAAAAAGTAAAAACTGATGCTAATAACAATTCCTAAAATTAAGATTTTGTCCCAGTTAGCACTTGCAATGCTACCTAATGTCCAAAATGTTAGATTGCGTAATTCTTCTTCTGTAGATAGATATGTTAAAAGTCCTGTTGCAGAACCGCAAAGCGCAGAAATTGCAACACCAGCCAATAACAAAATGGTGATATTTGTTTTTTGATGATGCGAAGAAATTTTATACACAAAAACTGTGGAACACATAGCGCCGACAAATGCCATCAAACTAAGCAATGAGTAATGGATAATTTCTGGAACAAAATCTTTGATATATCCTCCCAAAACAATCGTAATTGCAGCAAATAAAATACTTCCTGATGTAATCCCAATCAAGTCTGGAGATGCCAATGGATTTTTGAAAATACCTTGTAGACAAGTTCCTGCAACTGCCAAACCAGCACCTACCAAAATAGACATAATAATACGTGGTAATCGTAAATCGAAAAGCACATAATAATCGCTGTCGTTGATAGCAGTTCTATTGGTAATCGCTTTATTGATGATGGATAGGATGGATTCGTTAAATTGATAAACACCCAAGAATAATGCAAGAATTGCAAGACCAAAGATGCTTAAACTTAACAAAGAAAGATGTATTCTGATTTGCGGATACATATTGTTTTAGACTTTTTTATTTTTGAAGTAATTGATTTAATTGCGCTGCTGCTTGCCCGACACGTGGTCCAAATCCAGAAACCAATTGACCATCCATCGCGATGATTTTTTTGTTTTTTCCTGCATTTGTAGAAGCTACACCTTCTAATTTTAATACGCCGTCAACGCCACCAATACTTTCTAAGCCTTTGTCAAACATCAAAATATAATCAGGATTTGATTTTACAACTGCTTCTGGTGTTAATGGTTTGAAATCTTCAAATTCTGTAATGGCATTTTGTCCACCAGCAATTCCAATAATTTTTTCCATTGGTGTGTTTGTTCCAGCAACCATCAAATTTCCTGCTCCACGAGCGTAAATGAACAATACTTTTGGTTTTGTAGCCAAAGGTTTTACAGCTTTTAAATCTGTATCAATTTTAGTAGTAATAGCATCAAAATCTTGTTTATTTAGAGAAGTTGCAACCGTTTTTACTAACTCTTTCGTTCCTTCAACTGAATAATCTTGTTTTACAATTTCAGTCTGAATTCCAGCATTTTTTAGTTGTGCAATTTGTTCTGGATTCAAGTCTTTATCCGTTGCATATACTTTTGTTGGTTTCAAAGCCAATAAAGCCTCGATTGACAAAGAACGAGTATGTCCCAAATCTGTCGCTTTTTCCTTTACAGAAGTAGGGTAAGTACTTGTTACATCAACACCAACAAGGTTATTTTCTTCTCCTAAATCAGCTAAAATTTCAGTAATCGCTCCATTTAAAGAAACAATTTTTTCTTTCGAAATAGTATTCTCTGTTTTTACTTCTTCAGTCGATTCATTTTTTGCTTCTTTATTCGTGCAGCTTGCTAATAGCGCTAAGATTGCAGTAGAAATAAATAGTTTTTTCATTATTATTTGTATTAAGTCTAAATTAAAATACAAATATTAGGAAAAAGATTTAGTTAGGCAATATTTATTTAGAATAATTTAAAATAAATATTGTGATTATAGATAACTGATTAATTGATAATGATTTTATTTGAAGGTTTGTTGCTAACAAAAAAAAGAATGTGATGTTGAAACGAGTTCAACATGGCGATGATTTGTTTTAAATAAATGAATATTTCCTCTCTTGAAAGGTGATAAGTGGAGCGTAAACAATAATTATTAAAGTACCTAAACTTTTAAAATTCCTCTAAAACAACGAGCTGCATAATAAGATTGTGCGCCGTTGTGATAAATAAAAACAGTTCCGTAACGATAATCGCCAAATATAGCACCGCCTAATTCTCTAATTTTTTCAGGTGTTTTTAACCAACTTGAGGTTTTTTGATCGACAATTTCTACAGCTTGCAAGAAACGATATTCTTCTTCGGTCAATAATTCAATTTTCATGCTTTTTGCAACATCTATCGCATTATTTTTTGGTTGATGTTCTTTGCGAGACGTCTGTCCTTCGTAATCATACGCCAAACTTCTACGCTCTTTCGGACTTTCTGCCGAACAATCTACAATATAATACTCGTCTGTTTTATCCTCATAAAAAATAACATCAGGTTCACCACCAGTGATTTCCATTTGATGCAAAGACCAAATTTTTTCAGGTTGATTAATGATTTTCTCTTCAATTTTTAGCCAATCCAAATCTTGATGTCTGTGCATATTTTTCTCAAAACGCTCTTTCAAAATTTGAATGCAGTTATTTTGTTCTGACGGAGTTAGTTCTTTTTGAGGCATTTATTTATTTTTTGATTTTTCTTGTAATATTTGAATGGCACCACTAGCCGAATTAAGAGATAATTGAACGTAAATATTATCTCCTTTCGCACTTCTAATGGCATAAACTCTTACAGGTTCGTTCCAATAATCAATAGAACCTTCTTCGCCTAAAGTTTTATCATTATTGTTAAGATAGTCAGTTTGTTCATTTGTCAACTTTCCATTAAAAATTAAAACACCACCAAGTTTTTTTATATTATCATCAAAGTTTTGAGTAATTTCTTCAACAGACCAATCTTTTGTATCATTATCTTTTTTGCTTAAAAATGCTTTAAAAGTTTTACCAGTTAATTTGACAAAATCATTTTTCTTACCAATAGGGAAATAGATTTCACCAGTTTCATTTTCTAATGGAGAGTTAGTAAATTTCACATTTTCAGGAATTCCAATATGTGGAAATTCTCCAAATTCACTGAAGTTTACATTAGAAACTGGAATGTTTTCTATATTAAATGAATCAGAATTATGATCTGTTTCATTTTTGACTTGTTTATTCGTATTTGTAATTTCTTCTTTTTTTGAACATGAAAAAATAGAACATAAACTTATTGTAAGAATAAATGTTAGAGTTTTGGTAGCTTTCATTTTAAGTGATTTTATTATTATCAAATATATTCAAAAAACAGATGATTTTGGTAATTCATTTATCAAGAATAGGTTAATGAAAAATGATTAATCTGAAAATTATATATATCATCTTCCAAATTGTATAATCTTTTGAAATGAAGTTGTACGAAATTTGTAACATAAGATTTTGTAAATTTAAGTGGATTAAATCGCTCAATTTCGAAGAATATATTATGGAAAATACAAGTAAATTATTTATAAAAAATATGGTTTGTCATCGCTGTAAAGTAGTGGTTGGACGAATTTTGAAGATGAATAACATCGAAACAAATCATATCGAATTGGGAGAAGTTGAATTGAAAAATCCGATTGATGCTGATCAATTAGAATTGGTTCGAAATGAATTGGAAGAAGTTGGTTTTGAATTAATCGATGATAAACGCAGTAAGTTGATTGAACAAATCAAAACATTGATTATTCAATTGGTTCATCAAGAAAATAACGAATTGAAAGTCAATTTATCTGATTATTTGAGCGAACAAACGAAGTTAGATTATAAATATATTTCGAATCTTTTTTCGGAAATGGAAGGGCAAACAATTGAGAAATATTTTATTCAACAAAAGATAGAAAAAGTCAAAGAATTAATGATTTATGATGAATTATCGTTGAGTGAAATAGCATTTCAATTGAATTATTCGAGTGTAGCACATCTTAGTGCACAATTCAAAAAAGTAACTGGTTTAACGCCTTCTGTTTTTAAACAATTGAGCAAACATACGCGTCGACCAATTGATAAAATCTAAATTAAAAATCATGAAAAAGTATAGTTTTTTAATCATCGGAAGTTTTCTTGCTTTTGCTGCAAATGCACAATTTAAAAATCAAGAAACCAAACAATTTCAAGTGAAAGGAAGTTGTGCAAATGCAAAAGAATTAATTGAAAAAGCAGGAAATCAACCTCGAATTTCGAAAGTAGATTTTGACACAACGACTCAAACAGCTTCGATTTCATATAATAAAGCAAAAACAAATTCGAACGAAATCTTGAAAAATATTGCGCTAGCAGGTTTTGATAACTCAGAGTATATGGCGCCTGATGAAGCTTATGCAAAATTGGAAAAAGATTGTCAATATTCTCGGGATAAAAAAATGTTGATGAACCATCAAGAAATGGATCATTCTACTCATAATCAAACTGAAGCTTCTCAACAAAAAAATCAATTGTCACAAGTTTTTGATACTTACTTTTCGTTGAAAGATGCTTTTGTAAAAGCAAATGAAAGTGAAATTTCGAAACAAATTACAGCATTTACTAAATCAATTTCTACTGTAGAAATGGGTAAACTTTCGCATGAATTGCATATGGTTTGGATGGAAGTTTTGAATGATTTAGAAACAACTTCGAAGCAATTATCGCAAGAAAAAAATATTGAAAAACAACGTACAACTTTTGCAAAATTATCAGCGCGAATGTACAAATTAGCTCAAAAAACAAATCTTGGATATACAGTTTATTATCAAAATTGTCCAATGTTTAACGGCGGTTCGAATTGGTTGAGTAAAGAATCAGATATTAAAAATCCTTTCTACGGAAATATGATGTTGACATGCGGAAGCACAGTTGAAACATTGAAATAATAATTAAAAAATAGAATGAAAATGAAGAATTTAAAGATAGTTTTAGGTGTTTCAATATTAAGTGTTTTTGCATTAATATCTTGTCAAAATAAAACAGAAGAACCAACAGTTACTGTTCATGAAGAACAGATGTCAGATATGATGCAACCTTCGCAAACAACGGCTTACAATGTTGGAGATAAGGTTCCGAATAAGCAAGTTTGTATGGTGAACAATGCATATATGGGCAAAGATCAGTTCGAAGTTCCTTATGATGGAAAAACCTATTATGGATGTTGTAAGATGTGTGTAGAAAGAATTCCGAATGATGAAACTGCGCGTAAAGCAAAAGATCCTTTTACAGGAAAAGAGATTGATAAAGCAAATGCGTATATCGTTTTGAAAGATCAGCAAGGAAATGTTGATTATTTCGAAAACGAGGAGAATTATAAGAAGTTTAGTCAGTTATAATAAATCATTCACATGAGGAAATTACTTTTTTTACTTTTAGTTCCTTCGACGATTGCTTTACAGGCTCAAAAACGTGTAGAATATGATTTATATGTACGTGATACTATTGTTAATTTTTCTGGAAAAGAGAAAAGAGCAATCTCAGTAAATGGTCAAATTCCGATGCCTACTTTAGAGTTTACGGAAGGCGATACAGCGGTAATTCGAGTACATAATAAATTGAATGAAGATACTTCGTTGCATTGGCACGGCGTGTGGTTGCCGAATAAGGAAGATGGAGTTCCGATGTTGACGCAGATGGGAATCAAACCTGGTGAAACGTACACGTATTCATTTCCGATTATTCAGAACGGAACGCATTGGTACCACAGTCATTCGGGGTATCAAGAACAAATCGGGATGTACGGTTCGATGATTTTGAAGAAACGCGAAAACGATCCAACTTTCCGAAAAGGAATTGATGATTTACCTACAATTCCTGTGATGTTGAGCGAATGGACTGATTTGAAACCTGAAAATATTCAGCGAATGTTGCACAATGCAAACGATTGGGCGGGAATCAAAAAAGGTTCTACGCAAAGTTATGCTGAAGCAATTCGTGAAGGTCATTTCAAAACAAAAATTACCAGCGAATGGAAACGTATGCTGGCAATGGATGTAAGCGATGTTTATTACGAAAAATTCTTGATAAATGCGCAGAATGAAAGTCAACTGAAACAATTCAAAGCTGGTGATAAAGTACGTTTACGAATTTCGAACGGTGGTGCATCCACTTATTTTTGGTTGCGTTATGCAGGTGGCAAAATTACGGTTGTAGCAAATGATGGAAATGACGTAGAACCTTTAGAGGTTGATCGTTTGATTATTGGCGTTTCCGAAACCTATGATGTGGTGGTGACGGTTCCTGAAGGTGGTTTGTCGTATGAATTTCAGGCAACTTCTGAGGATAGAACGGGTTCGGCTTCGTTGTTCATTGGTGAAGGAAAGAAACAATTGATGGAACCACTTCAGAAATTGAAGTATTTTGAAGGAATGAAGATGATGAACGACATGATGAATATGAACGGAACAATGAACGATATGGGAATGAAAATGAGCTTACAGCAAATGGACATGAACACTGTGATGTATCCTGAAATTTCTGGCGAAGCGAAAAAGAAATCTAAAAAATCAAAGAAAGATTCTGTTGAAAATCATTCAGAAATGGTTGAAATGGATCATTCTTCGCATGGAAATACATCCTCAAACATTACCACTTTAAATTATGGAATGCTGAAAGCGCCTGAAAACACAACACTTCCGAAAGATGCTCCAATAAAAGAAATGCGTTTCGAATTAACAGGAAATATGAATCGTTATGTGTGGAGTATGGATAACAAAGTGTTTTCGGAATCGGATAAAATTCTAGTGAAAAAAGGTGAAATTCTGCGTATTACCTTGTACAACAACTCGATGATGCGTCACCCGATGCATTTACATGGTTTCGATTTTCGTGTCATTAATAAAAATGGTGAATATTCTCCGTTGAAAAACGTGTTGGATATTATGCCAATGGAAACAAATGTCATCGAATTTGAGGCAAATACAGAAGGTGATTGGTTTTTCCATTGTCATATTTTGTATCACATGATGGGCGGAATGAACCGTGTTTTTGAGGTTGGAGATTATCAAAATCCTAATTTACCAAATAAAAAACATGCCTATAAAATGTTGCAAATGGAAAGTAACATGAAGCATGTTATGGTAGAAAATGATTTCGCTACAAATGGTTTAGATGGTATGTTGATGGTGCAAGATGCACGTTGGGCTTTTACTTCGGAGTGGGGAATTGGTTACAAACCAGAACACGGTTATGAAGTAGAAACACATTTGGGACGTTTTATTGATCGAAATCAATGGTTTCAAGTTTTTGTAGGTTTTGATTGGAATCAACACAAAATGTTAACAGACCACGGAATTGTAGAAAAGAATATTTTTGGTCAAAAAACAGATAGAAACAAAGGATTATTCAGTGCTGGTTTTGTGTATAAATTACCAATGTTAATTGATTTTCAGACCGAAATTTATCATACAGGAAAAGTTCGTTTGCAACTGATGAGAGAGGATATTCCAATTTCAAAACGAGTTCGCGCTGGTTTTATGTGGAATACAGATAAAGAATATATGGGCGAGTTGAGCTATATCTTGAACAGAAATATGCACATCAGAACTCATTACGATAGCGATATGGGATTCGGTGTAGGATTGAGGTTAGTTTATTAGAAATATAAATAGTATAAAACATAAAAAGCTTCGAGAATTTTCTTGAAGCTTTTTGTTTTTAGATGATGTTGAATGATTAATCCATCGCTTTCAGTTCATTTAAGAAATCAACAATATCTTGTCCAGAATAATCCGCCATTCCCATTGTTGTATGTGCAATATTTCCTTTCTTGTCTAAAATAACTGTTGTTGGTAACGAACCATTAAAAAACTCAGTAGGAATAGATGAATTTGGATAAACTACAGGCAACGATAAATTTTTACGTTCCATAAATTTTGCTACTTTATCACGTTTTCCTTCTACTTCAACCGTCAAAATAACGATTTCGTTATCATCTTTTACTTTATCATAAAGTTTTTGAATTGATGGCATTTCCGCGATACAAGGCGGACACCAAGTTGCCCAAAAATTCATGAAAACAACTTTACCTTTTAAATCCTCCATGTTGATTGCTTTTCCGTCAGCATACACCATTTCGAACGTATAATTTGCTTCAGATTTTGGTTGAGTTGTTGGTTCAATTTTTTCTAATTTCGGTTCAAATAAGCCTAATTTCATTAAACCTTGTTGCATCATTGCTTTAGCTTCTGGCACAAAAAGTAAGACCAAAGCCAGCGCACCTATGATAATTGTTGAATAATTTCTTTTTAACATTGCTATAAATTTGTTATTGTTTGTTCCCATTGTAATCCGCTTATATCGGTTAAAACTACTTTGTGAATTTTGTCTGAAATATCAAAATTCAGATTTGCTTTCGCTCCCAAAGGTAACACCAAACTGTGTTTGTGCGGTGTAACTTTTGATACATAATAATTCGAAATTTGTTGTTTGTCCAAATTAGATAACTCTTGCATATCCAAACTTTCAATTATTTCATTTTGATGATTATGAAAATCAATTTGGATTAAAAAAGAGCCATAAACATCAGCGCCTTCTATTCGCATTACATCAAATGAAACCTTGTTTTGATATTGTTTCAAATTAGATATTTCCACTTTTGGTTTGACAGATTTATTGTGTAAAGTCCCGTAAACTCCACCATGAAAAACCTGATTTGTAAACAAAGTAACGAATAAAATAAAAAAACTAAAACCTACAAAATAAGGTCTATACTTTTTGATTGAAATTGAATTCCAATTATTTTCTTGTTGAATAAATTGATTTTTATTGAAAAAATAATCCAACGAAATTTTTCCTGAACCAGCCTGAAATAGCGTAAAACCTCCAGCTAATCCTAAAACACCAATTTGCCATTCATCCAGACAAGTTGTACCAATCCAGCCGGAACCAAGTAAAATTCCTATTGCCAAAAAGAAAACGGCTATACTCATGATTCGTGTTTTGTAACCAAGCATTAAGAGTAAGCCTACAACGCCTTCTACAATGGTGAAAATCCACATATTCCAAAGCAACGCTTCAGGATTTTCGACTAAATATTGAATAAGTGGTTTGATGAAAAGGGCATTTGGTAAAAAATGATTGAATTTTTCGCCAATATAACCCGCAGCTTCTGGATCGAGTTTATTTTCTAAAATTAAACGCCTCCAAAAGGCAGAAAAGTACGTCCAACCAATGACTAAACGTAACGCCAATACAGCATTACCCATTGATAAAACAGATTTATTTTGCATGAATTTTTATATAAGTGATTGAATATTGTTGTCTAAATTAATTAAGGAAAATTAAGACATCAACGAATACTTCAATTGCTTATACAACAGATAAAAAGGTATTTTTGGTGATTGAATTTCATTCGAATCAATATCTTCTTCGATTAATGAAGAACGTGCTAACCCAATGAAATGAATAGATGAATCTGGTAAATCAAAATTCGGAACATCAAGATTTTTTGTCGATTTTTTAATCGTTTCAAACTTGACAACCGAACATGAATTCGAATGATTTTGATTAATTTTGACTTGAGAAGTTTTCGTTTGATGAACATTTTCTACGTCCAAAATCGTATGAATAGAAGCTTTAATGCTACATGGTGTAAGTAGCACAAAAATTGAAGAGATGATTAAAACGAAACTTCTAAAATTCATGGAACGAAACTAATCATTAATTTTCAATAAAAACCAATTCACAATTAAACTTTAAGAAATTATTAGAATTTCTATCTTTGTCTTGATGAAAGAAAAACCACTATTTTTTGTTTTAATAATTCTAACACTTTTACTTTTTGTTTTGAGTTTAAGTGTTGGAAAAGTCTCGATTTCTTTCATCGAAATTTTTAATGTGTTTTCTGGTCACTCAGACGAAATGTTGCATAATCTTGTTCTTAATTTTCGTTTACCAAAATCATTAACTGCTTTATTGGTCGGAATTTCGTTGCCAATTTCAGGTTTTTTAATGCAAGAATTATTCAAAAATCCGTTGGCAGAACCTTCTGTTTTGGGAATAACTTCGATGGCAAGTTTAGGCGTTGCGATTGTGATTTTTCTTTTTTCGATGATTGGTTTAGAAGAATTTCTTAATAATCCTTGGATTACAATTATAGCTTCATTTTTGGGCGCAATTGTTGCGTTGTTTTTGGTTATTTCATTATCATTTCGTGTCAAATCATCGGCATCTTTGGTGATTATAGGATTTATGATTGCAGGTTTAGCAGGCGCATTAATAGGCATGATGCAATATTTTGCTCCTTCCGATAAAATAAAAGCGTATTTAGTTTGGGGATTTGGCTCATTAAGCGGATTGTCTTGGGAACAATTAAGCGTTTTTGGTTTATTTGTTTTGAGTGGAATCATCATTTCATTATTTGCTTTACGTGGAATTACAGCCTTGTTATTGGGCGAAAAATATGCACAATCATTAGGAATTAATATCAAAAAATTACGTTTTACGATTTTAGTTTCGACAGCATTATTAACGGCGTCAGCTACGGCTTTTGCAGGACCAATTAGCTTTATAGGATTGGCAGTTCCACATATTTGCAGAACATTATTACGAACAGGTGATATGAAAATTTTGTACCGATGGATTTTCGTATCGGGTATATTTTTTATGCTGTTATTTTCGATTTTGACAGAAGTTTTTCCGTTTGGAACTTTACCGATTAATATTATTACAGCGTTGTTTGGTGCGCCAATTGTCATTAGTATTTTGTTGAATAATAAAAACGAAGTTCGATGAAAAATACCATTTTGAAATTAGAAAATGTTTCAGTTGGATATGGTTCTAAAGAAATTGTTTTAGCTATAAATGCGACTATAAATTCGAATGAATTAGTTGCTGTTTTAGGAAAAAATGGTGCAGGAAAATCAACGTTGATTAATTCAATTTTAGGCTTTCAGAAAACGTTGAATGGAGAAATTTATTTAGAAAATAATTCAATCAAAAAATTATCTTCTCAAGAAATAGCACAGCAAATTGCGGTTGTTTTACCACGTTTGTCAATTGTTCCAAAGATTAAAGTTTCGGAATTGGTTGCGATGGGACGTTTGCCTTATCACAAGGTTTTGAAAAAGATTTCTGAGGAAGAACAAAACTTAATTGATGAGGTATTAGAATTGGTCGGAATTACAAATTTAGCAAATCAATTTGCAAATGAAATTAGTGAAGGTCAATTGCAATTGGTGATGATTGCGCGTGCATTGTGTCAAGATGCGAAATTGGTGATTTTGGATGAACCGACTTCTAATTTAGATTTAGCGAATCAATATCGAATTTTCAATTTACTGAATGAATTAAAATCGAAAACGAATAAATCATTTCTAATGATCACACACGAAGTTGATTTTGCTTTAGAGAAAGCGGATAAAATTTGGTGGATTGAAAATGGAAATCTTTTCGAAAATATTCCAGAACAAATGGCTTTTGAACATCAAATTATTCAGAAGTTATCCAATCAAAACCTGATATATGATGAAAAAAATAATCGCTTTTCGACACAAAAATCATTTTCTAAAACGATTGGTGTAAAAGGAAATTCGGAATTGGCTTTTTGGGTAAAAAATGCCTTAATTCGGAATGGAATTTCTGTTGAAAATAATGCGGAAAATCATATTGAAATCACAGAAAATAACATCATCTTTGAAGGAATAAAGTTTGAAACGATAGAAGAAATTGTAAATTTTGTACAACACTATGAAAAATATAATTGTAACGGGAGCGAGTAGAGGAATTGGTTTTGAATTGACAAAACAACATTTGGAATTAGGAAACCGAGTGTTGACAGTCTCTCGAAATGTAGATAAATTGAAGGAATTAACGGCGTTTGCAAAAGAAAATCAATATCAGTTTATCGATGTTGATTTGTCTAATTTTGATGAGATTTCAGAAGTTTTGAAAGCTGTGGAATCTTGGAATAAAGTAGATGTTTTGTACAATAATGCAGGAGTTTGTATCAACAAACCATTTATAGAAATTCAACAAGAGGATTTGTTAACTTCTTGGCAGATTAATTTTATGGCACCTTATCGCTTGATACAAGTTTTGATGCCAAAATTTGATACATCTTCTCATGTAGTTAATATTTCGACAATGGGAGCTGTACAAGGTTCAGTGAAATTTCCTGGTTTGTCTGTTTATTCGTCTTCAAAATCTGCAACGGTTAATTTGACTGAATTGTTAGCAGAGGAGTTGAATGAACTTGGACCAAGAATAAATGCAGTAGCTTTGGGAGCGGTACAAACAGAAATGTTAGAAGAAGCGTTTCCGGGATATATTGCGCCTTTACAACCAGATGAAATGGCCGAATATTTGGTAGATTTTGGATTGAATGGTTGGAAATATTTCAACGGAAAAATTCAACAAGCTTCTATTTCTACACCTTAAGAAAAATAGACTTTAGATAAATTGTAAAAGTCGCTCTTGTGCGACTTTTTTTATATCTTGTAATAAATTAACATTTTATGAGATATTTAATCGCGATGATAGCTTTAATAGCTACGGTTTTTAGCTGCAAAAAACCTTCTAATTATTTAGTCAAATATAATTTCAATTTTATTCCAGATTCTTTAAATAAGTCAGATATAAAAGTTGATGAAATGATTCTCCATACAAATAAGTTGGGCTATACATTTTTATCTAATGATTTGTTTATTGCTGATACAACAGATGGAAATATTGCAGATTTAATTAAAAATAAGATTAGTATAAATGATCTTTTGCAGATGAAAACGTCTCCAAATAATGATTTGAGATTATATTTTAGAAATGATTCTAATCTTTATTATATCAAATCTTCGGTTAATCGTCTAAATTATAGTTTTGAAGACAATGTACCAGAAATTTCATGGAAATTATTAAATGAAGAAAAGAAAATCAATAATTATAAAGTAAAAAAAGCTACAACAAATTTATTTGATAGAACTTGGGAAGCTTGGTATACAGAAGATATTCCTGTGTCTTATGGGCCTTACAAATTTCATGGATTACCAGGTTTAATTTTGGATATAAAAGATTCTAAAGGTTACTTTCATTTTGAGCCAATTAGTATAAAAGAAAACGAAGATGATGTTGAATATCCGATTTATAAGGATTTTAATAAGATTAATTCGCAAAAATCTGAATTTGTAAAATATATCAAAGATTATAAAGAAAATCCAGAAGTTATCACTGCAAAAACGGGAGAAAATGCAAAGATTGATCAAGAAAAAAAACTTAAAAAGAAAGAAGAATTAAAGAAACTTAATAACTCTATCGAGAGAGATTTACAGTTTAATATTAAATAATTTTAGCTTGATAGAACTCGTTTTTCTAAAATTTATTTCAACGGAAAAATTCAACAAGCTTCTATTTCTACACCTTAAGAAAAATAGAATTTAGATAAATTGTAAAAGTCGCTCTTGTGCGACTTTTTTTATTGATTCAAAACTCGTTTTCTAAAAATATATATCAACGGAAAACTGCGTAAAAACATCCAAATGCCAAATGCAATCCAAATTCCATAAATACTTAAACCAAAGTAATCTGCAAGATAAATGGTTGGTAGAAAACCAAGAAATGTTGCGACAATTAAGTTGTTTCGCAAGAGTTTTGCATCGCCCATTCCTTTGAAAAAACCATCAAAAATATAAGCCAATGTGTTGATTGGTTGCATTAATAAAACCATCCAAAATACAGAGTTGAAAATAGTCAAAACATTCGGGTCTTGATTGAAAATTTGCCCAATTTGATTGTAAAAAATGAAACAAATAGTAATTAAAATACACGCAATTAAAACAGAATATTTGGAAATATCTTTGCTTAAAATCCAAAGTTTAGGATAATTTCGTTCGCCTTGTAATCGTCCTGCCATAGCATTTCCTGCACCTGCATAACCATCAATAAAAAATGAAAAGAATAACCAAATATTCATCAAAATACTTTGCGCGGCGATATAATCTTTTCCATAATCGGTGGCGTAAGAATTGGCAAGAAAAAATGCAACATTCAACGAAGCTGTTCGTAAAATAAAATTGAAACTTAAGTTGACATATTTCTTAAAAAGTGGATGAATGGTTTTTCCTGGATTTAACCCAAATGAAGTTTTCGTGAAATAGTAGTAAAACGCCATAATTACCATTATCAATTGTGCAATAAGACTTGCATAGGCAGCGCCTTTGATATGATAAGCAGGAATTATTCCATTTACTCCAAAAATTAAAATATAGTCTAAAAACACATGAACAAAAGCAGCTGTTAAACTACATTTCATTGCCCAAACGGTGTTTTGCATTCCTCTAAATGCTCCAAAAAGAGTGAGCGAAATAAGTGTTAATGGAAAACCAAATGCTCTGATTTTGTAATAATCGACCGAAAATTGAAGAACCAAATCTTTTGCATTGTATAGTTCGAATAGATTTTGTGCAAAAAAATACGTTGGTATAAAGATAAGTAAACTCAAAAATAGATTGAAATACAACGCTTGCGGAACTAAAGTTTTGAGACTTTCCAATTTATTTGCTCCAAAACTTTGCGAAACCAAAGACGAAATAGAGGTTTTGGTTTGGGCAACAATCCAGATAATTCCTGAAAGAAAAGAACCAACTAAGCCAGTCGCAGCAAGTGCTTCGACCGAATATTCTTTTACATTACCCACCATCGCAATATCGGTTAAGGTAATAAGAGATTCGGCAATCCCCGAAAAAATAGTAGGAATCGCTAATTGATTAATTTGTTTGAAGGTAATTCTATCCAAAACCAAACTCATTACGAAAAATTATTTTTTTACGCGTTTGTATGGTGGTTTGTTTTTGATGATTTGACTCAACATAAATAAGGTAGTTCCGACCAATGTGAAATAACCCAAAAGTGGTAAGCCTGGAATATGATAATCGTTGTATTTGAACATGAAAATACACGCTAAATATCCAGCGAAAATCAAATAATAGATTACTTTTTTGAATGATCCGTAAGTAAATTTTCCTCGAATATATTCAATCAAATTCAATAGAATTAAGAAGAAATAAAAACCGAAAAAGATGTAGCGTAATGGATTAATCGGGCGATCGGTTGTTCTTATATTCACCATTAAATTGTAATTGTAAACACCGTTATAAATTAATAACAATAAGATAAGAACGATAATTATACGAAGTATTTTCATAAAGTATTTTTGCATTAAAAAAGCTGTCGAAACAGCTTTTTGATTTTATTTTACAGGTTTGAAATCTAACGAAAGCGAATTCACACAATAACGTAAACCAGTTTCTGTAGGTCCGTCATCAAAAACGTGTCCTAAATGGCTTCCACAATTTCCGCAAAGAATTTCTGTTCTCTTCATTCCGTGCGAAGTGTCTACACGTTCTACAATTTTCCCTTCTTTTATTTCTTTGTCAAAACTTGGCCAACCACAATGTCCATCAAACTTAGAAGAAGAAGAAAACAATTCTTCTCCACACGCATTACATGTATAAATTCCGTTTTCGAAATGCATGTTGAATTTTCCTGTAAAAGGACGTTCTGTTCCAGCTTCTCTTAAAACATAATATTCTTCAGAAGAAAGTTCTTTTTTCCATTCTTCGTTTGACTTATTGATATTGAATTGAGGTTTTTCGTTCATCGTAACAGTGTTTGAAGGTTGTTCTACTTTAGCATCTTCTTTCTTGTGTTGAGATGTACAAGCAGCCATAAGGCTCATTATTAATCCAACAACAAAAAAAGAAGTATATTTTTTTAGGCAATCCATTGATTATATTTTTCAAAAGCTTGTCTGATTTCTTCTTCAGTACAAACTACATCATAACGACAATTTCCAATCTTGTTGATCAAACTAAAGTTGATTGAATTGTTTTGATTTTTTTTGTCGTGTTTCATCCATTCCATTAAGTTCGGAAAAATTTTCATATCAATTGTATTTAATGCATACATTGACGAAAAACTTTCGCAAACCTCTTCCACATCAGCTTTAGAAATTAATTCTTGATCATAACTAAGGAATGTCTCAATAATCATTCCGATTACAATTGCTTCTCCATGTAAAAGCGGAAAATCAGTTTCTAAAGATTCACTTTCTATAGCATGACCTATTGTATGACCAAAATTTAAAATTTTGCGTTCACCTTTTTCATATGGATCATTATCAACCACATTTTCTTTGATATGAATAGAATCCATGATAAAAGGAGCTAAAGATTCGGCATCGTGCGAAGGTAATTGCACCAAATTATCCCAATGATCACGGTTCTTGATTAAACCATGTTTTAACATTTCGGCTAAGCCAGATTTTACTTGACGTTGCTCTAATGTCAACAAAAATTTAGGATCAACTAACACCATTTCTGGCTGTGTAAATGTCCCAATCATGTTTTTCATTCCTTCCAAATCAATTCCATTTTTTCCACCAGCAGAAGCATCAACTTGCGATAATAACGTAGTTGGAATGTTGATGAATTTGATTCCACGCTTGAAAGTAGAAGCCATAAAACCTCCCATATCGGTTAAAACTCCACCACCAACATTAATAACTAATGAATGACGATCTGCACCCAACTCGCTTAATGCTAACCAAAGATTAGTTACAGTATCGATGTTTTTATTTTCTTCTCCAGAGTCAATTTCAAGGATTTCGTAAGCAGAAATATTGTCCAAATCGGCTAATAATAGCGGTAAACAATGCACATGAGTGTTCTCATCTACCAAAAAGAAGATAGAAGAAAAAGTGTTATTTGCAAGGTAATCGTCTAATATATATGCGATTGAACCAAAATGAATCGGAGCTGATTTCAAAATGAAAAATGTTTTTAAAATGTGCCTAAAATTACGACGACCTTTTTACATCAACCAAATATTTTGAATGATTTATTTTAGGAGGGCTGTCGATAGAATCTATATTGATATTATCGACTTATAAAATAATTATTTTTAAATTTGCACAAATTCATAGATCAATGAACATAGTTCTTTTTGATGGCGAAGAATGGGAAGATTTTTTGCCCCTAACATTTACAAGACCTGTAGCTGCCCTAAGAATGGGGATATTGAGTTTTGCAGAACGTTGGGAAAAAATACTAAATACAGAGGTTTCTTATCAAACGAAACCTTATTTGCAAGAAAAATTTCCTGCTAAACTTCAAACAGAAAATACATTTATCAACCCAACTTTTTTTCCGAATGAAAAATTAATTGAAGCGATAAAGAATTTAAAACCAAACCAAACCCTAATTTTTGACAATCAACTTGTAGCAGTTAAATCAACTGAAGAAACTCCAAAAATCACATCAGATATTATTCAATTTGAAGATGAAGTAATTCATCTACAACATTCTTGGGATCTGTTTACTTACAATTTCCAGGCAATTGAATTTGATTTTGATTTGGTGACAAAAGGAAGAACTTCTCAATCAATATCTACAACCAACCAAGTTTTAGCTCCTGAAAAAATATTTATTGAAGAAGGTGCGAAAGTTGAATTTTCTATTTTGAATGCATCAGAAGGTCCAATTTATATTGGAAAAGATGCCGAAATTATGGAAGGTTCTATGATTCGTGGCGGATTAGCTTTATGCGAGCATGCAAAAATAAATATGGGTGCAAAAATATATGCTGGTTGTACGATTGGTCCTTTTTGTAAAGTTGGTGGTGAATTAAATAATTCAATCCTAATAGCATATTCAAATAAAGGACATGATGGGTTTTTAGGGAATTCTGTAATTGGAGAATGGTGCAATTTAGGCGCGGATACAAATAACTCAAACTTGAAAAATAATTATGCAGAAGTAAAGTTATGGAGTTATAACCAAAAAAGATTTGTAAAAACAGGTTTGCAATTTTGTGGTTTAATAATGGGCGATTATGCTAAATCTGCAATCAATACACAATTTAATACTGGTACAGTTGTTGGAGTTTGTGCGAACGTTTTTCAATCAGGTTTTCCACCAAATATGATTAAACATTATAGTTGGGGTGGACAATCAGACGCTCCTGTTTTTAATTTTGATAAAGCTTGTGAAGCTGCAGAAAAAATGATGGAAAGAAGAAAAATTGCTTTTACACTTGCTGATAAAAGAATTTTAGAACATATTTTTAATTTAAATAATAACTAATTTAATAACGAGTAAATCATAAGAATTTAAGTTTAAAATTGTAATATGATTAATTTTACGTGTTAATCTTTTAACAATTAATTAAAAAATCCTTAATTTTGCTTTTTGTTAGAAAAGAATATTTGTGAAATGACTGGTAAATATAAAAACGTTTTAGAGTTAATTGGAGATACTCCATTAGTTCAGTTAAACAGAATTAACCAAGACATTCCAGGCGAAGTTTATGCAAAGTTAGAATGTTACAATCCTGGACATTCAACAAAAGACAGAATAGCTTTACATATTATAGAAGAGGCTGAAAAAAATGGTCTATTAAAACCTGGTGCTACGATTGTAGAAACAACTTCAGGTAACACTGGATTTGCTGTAGCTATGGTGGCTATCGTAAAAGGGTACAAATGTATCTTAGCGGTATCGGATAAAACAAAGGCAGAAAAGATTTCATTTTTAAAAGCGATGGGAGCAAAAGTATTTTTGTGCCCTGCGAATGTACCTGCTGATGATCCAAGATCATATTACGAAGTAGCAAAACGTATTGCTGCGGAAACGCCAAATTCTCTTTATATTAATCAATATTTTAATCAAGGGAATACAGAAGCTCACTATTTAACAACAGGTCCTGAAATCTGGAATAAAACAGAGGGTAAAATTACTCACCTAATCGGTTGTACAGGTACAGGAGGAACTTTGACAGGTAGTGCACGTTATATAAAAGAGCAAAACCCAGATGTGAAAATCATCGGAGTTGATGCTTATGGATCAATTTTGAAAGGTTATCACGAAACTGGAAAAATTGATCAAAATGATATCTATCCTTACAGAATCGAAGGAATGGGAAAAAATTTAGTTCCTGGAGCTTTAGATTTTGAAATGGTTGATTCTTTTATCAAAGTGACAGACGAAGAAGCTGCTTATCGTACAAGAGAAATTGCTTTGAAAGAAGGAATTATGGCAGGATATACTTCTGGTGCTGCAACACAAGCATATAAACAATTGGCTGAAGCTGGAGAATTTGACGAAAATTCTTTAGTTGTAATTTTGTATCCAGACCACGGATCTCGCTATATGACAAAAGTTTTTAGTGATGATTGGATGGCAGAGCAAGGCTTTACAAATAGTAGACTCAATGGCTTAGAAGCTCGAGCAACAGTCGAAAGAATCAAATAATACGTATATTTGTAAAAATTAAATATTTAAAGTAGGTAGTGTTCATTCACTTTCTACTTTTTTTCAATTAATAAAAAATTAAACTAAAATAAAATGGACATTTTTGAACGTTTAAAACAGAACCCTGGACCATTAGGTCAATTCGCTGATTATGGTGAAGGTTATTATGTTTTTCCACAGTTAAAAGGAGAAATTGGACCCGTAATGGAATTCCAAGGTAAAAAAGTAATTACTTGGTCAATCAATAACTACTTAGGTTTAGCTAATCACCCAGAAGTTCGTAAAGCAGATGCTGATGCTGCGGCACAATATGGTATGGCTTATCCAATGGGAGCTCGTGCAATGTCTGGTCAAACAGATTATCACGCTCAATTAGAGCAAGAATTGGCTGATTTCGTTCAAAAAGAATCTGCTTATTTAATGAATTTCGGGTACCAAGGTATGGTATCTACAATTGATGCTTTAGTATCTAAAAATGATGTAATCGTTTATGATGCTGAATGTCATGCTTGTATTGTTGATGGAGTTCGTTTACACTTTGGTAAACGTTTTATTTACCAACACAACAACATCGAAAGTTTTGAAAAAACAATTGCTCGTGCTCGTAAATTAGCTGATAAACAAGGAGGCGGAATTCTAGTGATTACAGAAGGTGTTTTTGGAATGACTGGTAAGCAAGGTATTTTGAAAGAGATTGCTGCTTACAAAGATGAATACAAATTCCGTTTATTAGTAGACGATGCACACGGTTTTGGTACATTAGGTAAAACTGGAGCTGGAGCCGGAGAGGAGCAAGGTTGTCAAGATAAGATTGATATCTATTTCTCAACTTTTGCAAAATCTATGGCAGGTTTCGGAGCATTTATTGCAGGTAACAAAGATATTATTCGTATTTTAAAATATAACTTACGTTCTCAAATTTTTGCTAAATCATTGACAATGCCAATGGTAATCGGAGGTTTAAAACGTCTTGAGTTATTACGTTCTCAACCAGAGCTTAAAGATAAGTTATGGCACAATGTAGAAAAAATTCAGAAAGGATTAGAAGAAAGAGGATTTGATATTGGAGGTTCTAACACATGTGTTACGCCAATCGTATTGAATGGTTCTCCTATCGAAGCGACTGTATTGGCAAAAGAAATGCGCGAAGAATATGGTATTTTCGTTTCTGTAGTAGTTTATCCAGTTATTCCAAAAGGAATGATTATTTTCCGTATTATTCCAACTGCTGCTCACGAAGACGAACACATCGAATATACGTTAAACTCATTTGCTGAGATTAAAGATAAATTAGCTGACGGATATTACAAACGCAAAGCAGAAGAATTGAATGTTGATTTTGTTCAATACTAAAATAAATATTCAATCAAATAATAGAAAAACCCTAAACTGAATTAGTTTAGGGTTTTTTGTTTGTATTCTGTTCAAAAGTTAAGTAATTATTCACTTTTTTCCATATTTGATTTACTATATTTGTTTACAAATTAGACACACAAACACACAACAATTTTAATTATGAAAATTCACAATTTTAGTGCAGGACCATGCATTTTACCACAAGTTGTTTTCGACAAAATGGCTCAAGCTTGTTTAGATTTCAACAATTCAGGAACATCAATCTTAGAAATTTCTCACCGTCGCAAAGATGCGGTAGAAGTAATTGATACAGCAAGAGCGTTGGTAAAAGAATTGATGAATGTTCCAGAAACACATGACGTAGTTTTTATGCAAGGTGGAGCTTCATTGCAATTTCCTACTGTAGCTTACAATTTATTGAAAGAAGGCGGAAAAGCAGCTTATACACAAACAGGAAAATGGGCAGAAAATGCTATCAAAGAAGCGAAGCGTTTCGGAGAAATCGAAGTTATTGCTTCTTCAAAAGATCAAAATTATAGTTATATTCCAAAAGGATATACTGTTCCTTCAGATGTTGATTATTTCCACTGCACATCAAATAATACCATTTTTGGAACACAAATGAAAGAGTTTCCAAATTCTCCAGTTCCAATAGTTTGTGATATGTCTTCGGATATTTTATCTCGCACAATTGATGTTTCTAAATTTGGTGTAATCTATGCTGGAGCCCAAAAAAATATGGGACCTGCAGGTTCTGCTGTTGCAATCGTTCAAAAAGATTTATTAGGTAAAACGGGACGTAATATTCCCGATTATTTAAACTACGAAACACATATCAAAAAAGAATCATCGTTTAATACGTGGCCAGTAATTGCAATTTACGGTGTCATGTTAAATTTACAATGGTTAAAAGAGCAAGGTGGAGTAGAAGCGATTGCAAAAATTAATACTGCAAAAGCAGATGCAATGTATGCTGAAATTGATCGTAACGGATTATTTACAGGAACTGCTGCAACAGAAGATCGTTCTCAAATGAATGCCACTTTTGTCTTAAATAACGAAGATTTCAAAGCTGATTTTGATGCAATGTTAAAAGAAGCTGGAGTTGTTTCTTTGGCTGGTCACCGTGATGTTGGTGGATACCGTGCGTCTATGTACAATGCTTTACCATTAGAATCTGTTCAAGTTTTGGTAGAAGTAATGAAACAATTTGAACAAAAATTTGGTTAATCAGCAGACATTAGATGCTAGATATTAGTATTGAGAAATATATTATCTAACATCTAAAATCTCACATCTTAATTCTATAATAATAACATGAAAATATTAGCAAACGATGGAATTTCTAAGGCAGGAATAGAAGCTTTAGAAGCAAAAGGTTTCGAAGTAATAACTGCTCACGTAGCACAAGAACAATTAGAAAATTATATCAACGAAAATGGAGTTGAAGTACTTTTAGTGCGTTCTGCGACTAAAGTTCGTCAACCTTTGATTGATGCGACAAATCTTAAAATTATCGGTCGTGGAGGAGTTGGTATGGACAATATCGATGTTGCTTATGCACGCGAAAAAGGAATTCAGGTGATTAATACGCCAGCATCTTCTTCTCAATCTGTAGCAGAATTTGTAATTGCGCATTTGTTTTCTATCGTTCGTAATTTACACCAAGCCAATCGTAATATGCCTTTAGAAGGAGATTCTAACTTCAATGGATTGAAAAAAGCTTACGCAAAAGCAATCGAATTGAGAGGAAAAACAATGGGTGTAATCGGTTTTGGCCGTATCGGTGTAGAAGTGATTCGTGAAGCGATTGGTTTAGGAATGAATATTTTAGTGTATGATAAATTCCCAGCAACACGTGACATTGAATTAGAATTTTTTGATGGTCAAAAATTAACGTTTACCATCACTTCTGTTGATTTTGATGAAGTCATTACAAAAGCAGATTTCATTTCGCTGCATGTTCCAGCACAAGATGGATATATTTTGGGTGAAAAAGAATTTGCAAAAATGAAAGATGGCGTGATTGTAATTAATACGGCTCGTGGTGGAGTAGTTGACGAGCGTGCTTTGGTTGATGCAATTGAAGACGGAAAAGTTGCTGGAGCAGCCTTAGATGTTTTTGAGAATGAGCCAACACCAGAAATGGGCTTGTTGATGAACGAATCTTTGTCATTATCTCCTCATATTGCAGGTTCTACGAATGAAGCGCAGGACAGAATTGGAACTGAATTAGCTTCGCAAATCGTTGAGATTTACGGAAAATAATTTTGAGTTTCATTCTATCTAAAACTATTCAAAATGCCTCAATTTAAACCATTCAAAGGAATTCGACCTACAGAAGAAACTTCTCAAGAATTTGTGACGCTTGCCGTTAATCAATATTCGAAAGAAGAATTGGATTATTATATCAATAACAGAGAAAACTCTTTTTTGCATATTATTTTGCCAACTTGGGACGAAACGATTCAAGATCCGAAAGAGAAATTCAGAAAAGTTCGTGAGAATTTTGAGGATTTTATTTCGAAAAAAATATTAACGCAAGACAAGTCGTCTTTTTATATTTATCAAGTCATACAGCCTGATGGACGCGAAACAAAAGGACTTTTAGGCTTGGTGAATATTGATGATTATCGTCAAAATAAAATAAAAAAGCACGAAGAAACTTTGGAGCGTCGTGTGGAATTATTTGCTGATTATTTGAAAGAATCTCATTTCCATGCGGAACCTGTTTTGTTGACCTATAAACCTGCTCAACGTGTAGATTTGTTGATTGATACGGAAATGAAACGCAAGCCGATTCTGAAAATAGAAGAAGAAAACGGAACGCAACATTTGTTGTGGAGAGTTGATAATCGTTTAAATTTAAAACAATTAAAAGATTCAATCGAAAAATTAGACGAATTGTATATTGCAGATGGACATCATCGTATGGAAAGTTCGGAGCGATACACAAAATTTGCGGTTGAAAATTCGAAAGATGAAGTCTATGGTGATGAAGCTTTTAATTATACGTTAGCACTTTTAGTTTCGAATGAAGATTTGATTATCAATGATTATAATCGATTAATTAAAGATTTAAACGGCTTAACTCCAGAAGCGTTTTTAACTGCTTTAGAAGCTGATTTTGAAATTATTCCGAAAGGTGATGAATTAGTTGTGCCAACCAAAAAACATCATATTGTGATGTATTTAGATGGTCAATATTATAGTTTATATGTCAAAAATAATTTATTGACAACCGAAGGTTTAAGCGAATTGGATACTTATATTTTCGAAGAAAATGTGATGAAACCAATTCTAAATATTCAAGATTCTAAAAAGGATAAACGCATTCATTATGAATGTGGTACGCGCAATAGAGAAGGAGTAGAAGCGCTTAAAAATAAAGTTGATCATCACGATTATATTGCAGCTTTTGCTTTTTATCCAGTGGATGTGAAGGATTTGCAATTGATTGCGGATTTAGGGCTTAAAATGCCACCAAAAAGTACATATATCGAACCAAAACCATTAAGCGGTTTTGCTGTATTTGATTTGAAAGAATAAAAAATGAGTATTCAAGAAAATTTAAAAACAATCGAAGCTACAATTCCTGCTCATGTGACATTGGTAGCGGTTTCTAAGACAAAACCTGTGGAGGATTTGCAAGAAGCTTATGCGGCTGGAATGCGAGATTTTGGTGAAAACAAGATTCAAGAAATGTGCGATAAATACGAAGTTCTTCCAAAGGATATACGTTGGCATATGATTGGTCATGTGCAAACCAATAAAGTGAAGTATATGGCGCCTTTTGTGCATTTGATACATGGAGTTGATAGTTTAAAATTGTTGAAAGAAATTCACAAACAAGCCCAAAAAAATAATCGCGTAATTGATGTGTTGTTGCAACAATTTATAGCAGATGAAGAAACAAAATTTGGCTTGGATGAAGAAGAAATTCAACAGATAATGCAAGAAGAAATTCAGCATTTACCAAATGTTCGCGTAGTTGGATTGATGGGAATGGCAACGTTTACGGAAGATGAAAGTCAAATTCGTGAAGAATTCCGTTCTTTAAAATCTAACTTTGATTCATTGAAATCTATTTATCAAAACATTTCTATTTTATCAATGGGAATGTCAGGAGATTATCAAATCGCGATAGAAGAAGGCAGTACAATGGTTCGCATTGGGAGTTCGATCTTTGGACATCGTAATTATTCGATTTAACAGAATAGTATTGCAATACAAAACCCCTGAAATTTATGTTTTAGGGGTTTATTATTTATACAACAATTTCTAAAAAGGTAAAGTGTTTAAATTGAGATTTCCACCAGAAATACATGGTTTTTATCGCTATTAGCTTCATGTAATATCGTTTCGATATTTTTAAAAACTAAGTTAGTTTGCTCTAAAATTGTTAACAGAATTTTTTTGGTTTCGCAATCTATTGGTAATTGACCAGAAATAGAATTCCATTATTTTACATTGTGAGTAGTGTCCATTTGCAATTGGTATATTTTCTGTTTGAATAATTTTCTTATTGGTTTTAAATATATCTTTATATCAAGATATATTACAAGTATATCCAAATTAAAAAAACTATTGATAGAATTGGATCAATAATCATTATAAAAAAATAAAACCTGAACAGATTTGTTCAGGTTCTATTCATTCAGGAATAAATTTTAACCATTTCCTCCACCGCCTCCGCCGCTTTGTTCTTGGTTAGATTTTGAGCGTTCTATATTAAATTGTTTTCCGAAATTGTAACTAATTCCAATACGATACATTCTGAAAGCTTGATTAACTCCCATATTTGTTACGTTGTTAGACGTACTTGTGTAAGTTCCATTTTTATTTTCGAAAAGGTTAGAGATATTTGCCGAAAGTTGTAATTTCTTTTTAAATACCATTGCTCTCATACCAATGTTATGACGCATAAAATCTCCAAATTTGTCTAATCCATCTGTACTTTTTGTATAATATGAATAAGTGTAATTAGCAAAAAGTGTTTTCTTTTTATTTAAATCTAAATTATTTGTAATTCTAAATTCCCCATTCATTCCGTCTAATGTATAATTCATTTCAGGAATTTTACTGGTTGTTTTACGATAGAAAACATCTGCCGAAGCATTTACTTTCCACCATTTATAAGGTTTTACGTTGATGTTTTCACTTAAACCAATACTATATGTTTTTCCAATATTATAAGGCTTAGAAAGTGTAATCTTGGTATCAGGATCCATGATGCTTACTTGTTCAAAAAGATCATTCGCATTGCGGTAATACAAACTTGTTACCAATAAATCTTTATACGCATGCTCTAACTCGAAATTATTCGAATTAGAAGGCGTCAAATTTGGATTTCCTTCTGAATAATTATACTCATTTTGTTTCGTTCTTCTTGGATTTAAATACCAAATAAATGGACGATCTACACGACGACTATAGTTTAATGTAAACGAATGATTTTCCGATGATTGATACATCAAATAAGCGGTAGGATATAAGCCGTCATAAGTTTTTTCGTAATTATTTTTCGGATCTTCCATAATGCTTTTCACTTGTGCATGCTCATAGCGTAACCCAACTTTTCCTGTCAGCTTTTCACTCAATTGTTTTTCTACCGAATAATACAATGCGTAGACATTCTCTTTGTAATTGTATTTGCTTGCAAAATCGGTATCTTCATGGAAATTATCATTCGGATTAAGTTTTAAAAATCGTTGATTTTCCGCTTCATCTGTTGCCCAACGTAAACGCGTTCCATAATTCATTTTCCACGAATTAACAGGATGCTCCATATCGATACTTGCATTGAATCGGTTTGAAGAGCCGTCATTTAAGCTGTAATTATTTTCGTATTTACCAGGGATTTCTGCCCAATTAGGATCAAATTCGTTACTGATATTTTTGTTATTGCTATCGTTTCCGTTATTCGAATAGTCAAAATCGAATGTTAACTTTTTACCTTCCGTTTTGAATTTTTTGATGATATGGTAATTTAATCCCAGATAATTCCAATTCCATTTTCCACCATCCCAATTCGTCGTCATATAACGATTTGTTTTGTTGTTCACTAAATCGAAAATATCAATGACTGAATTTCCTTTACTTTCTCCTTTACCATCTGAAATATCTAAATTGAAACCTGTAATTAAGTTGTCATTGATTTGATAATCAATACCAATTCGACCACCATAATAATTGTTCTCATTTTTATTAATTCCGTCCGAAGTCCATTTTTGATCTGGATATAAAGTTGTGTTTTTACTTTTACCATACCAATTTCCTTTACCACTATAAATATTAGAGGTTAATGTCCATTTTCCTTTGCGGTAATTGATATTCCCGTTCAAATTGAATCCACCGTATTTTTGCTGGTTGTATGAAGTCGAAATAGAACCATTCAAACTTTCTTGTTTTGCATTTTTCAATACAATATTGATGATTCCACTGTTTCCTGTCGCATCGTATTTGGCTGGAGGATTTGTAATGACTTCAATTTTTTCAATATCTTCTGTTCGAATGGTTTTTAGATAATTGGCTAATTGTTCACTACTCATTTGCATCAAACGATCATTAATCATCACACTTACAGAACCTTTTCCAATGATAGAAATCGCATCTGTAGCTTCTTCAACTTTTATACGTGGTGCAAGTTTTAACGCATCTAAGGCATTTCCTCCTTTTGCGCCTTCGGCTAATTCTGGATTAAAAATGATTCGATCAACTTTCTTTTCAATTAATTTTTTTTGGCCAGTTACGACAGCCTCTTTTAACGATACATTCTCTGTTTTAGGAACTAAAATAATTCCTAAATCCGTATGATTCATAATCGTGAGAGAGGATGAATGAAGTAAAATTCCAGCTTCTTCAATTCTATACGTATAAGTTCCTTCTTCTAAAATAACCGTAAAGTGCCCATTTTCGTCAGTAGAAATTTCATCTATAATTTTTTCGCCTTGAAAAATGATTACATCTGCTAACGCTATTGGAGCTTGATTGGTATATTGAAAAGTTCCTTTTATTTCTTGTTGAGCAAAAGTATGAACAGATGCAATACAAATAATTGGAAGAAAATATTTTTTCATTTATAGGGTTGTTTACAAATAGGACGCATCAATCATCAAAAAGTTACAAAACTATAAGTGAAAATATCTTAAATGATAATGAATTAAAGAATCAAAAACTCCCAATAAGGGGATTATTGGGAGTGAATAAACTTATTTAAGTTCTTTTTCTAATTGAATAGATTTTGGAAATAGAATGTTGTTTTCGATGTGAATATGAGTATGCAAATCATTCTCGAATTCTTCTAACATTGCATAGGTCACGCGATAAGTGTTACACGCATCTGCTGGTGGAGTGTAATGATTGGTAAGTTCTGCAATCCTTGCAAAACGATCACCTTCTGCGGTATGTTCATGTTCCATCATGTGAACTGGATTTTCAACTGTACCAAAATGAGGAACTTCTAATTCTATTCCTCTTTTCTTTGCATGAGTCATTTTTTTGATAAATGGAAAAAGAATTAATTCTTCTTTTTTTAAATGAGCACTCAAATCTTGAGCTGTTTGATTAAATAAAGCGTTTATTTCATAAAGTTCTGGATGTCTTTCACCATGAACTTTGCATAATTTGTCTAAGAAAGCGAGTAAAACAGGTATTTTTTCTTCCACATAAGCATGATGTATTTTTTCAACATATTCACTTAGCAAATCCAATGGCCACGATTTAAAATCAATTGAAGCTTCGGTTTGAGAAGGTAAATTTTCCAAATCATTATACACTTTGTTTACATCTGTAGTTTTATTTTCACAGGCTTCTTCGATGGTTCTTCCACCACGGCAACAAAAATCAATGCCATGTTTTTTGAAAATCGCCGCAGTTCTAAAATCTTCTGAGACCATTTCTCCGATTAAATCTGTTTTTATGTCCATAATAGAATACTTTTTATCTTTTATTAAATTAAATTTTTTTTGAGCCTTTTAGCATTATTATTTTTTCTTTGCAATCATGACAAAAGCACACAAATGTTCTTCGTATTTTTTGAAAACTTTCTTCATTTTTATTACTCTTTCTCTCACTTCTGTTTGAGTTGCAATATTTTTTATGATAGTTAAAAACCCTGAAAATCCTTCATCATCAATTAATCTTGAAGGTTCAAGCAGGCGCATTTCAGCTGTTTTAATTTCAATAATTTCGAAACCTTCTTCTTTTACAAGAATTTTCCATTCTTCAACTGTTAATGGTCTTGCATTAACATTCATCGTAATTGCAAGCTCTTTTTGAATGTTCTTTTTGATTTCATCTGAAATATTATTCGGTTTTAATGCTAATTCATGAATTGCATAGTATCCATCTTTTTTTAGAACACGATGAGCTTCTTTTATGATTTCACTTTTACGATGATTGGCATGCATCGTTAGCATAGCTTCTCCAAAAATTTTAGTTTGAGAACAGTCATCAAGTCTTGTGTCAGCAGCATTTCCTAATTGAAAAACAGCTTTTTGATTATCAAATTTTTGATTTAAATTCTCGATAATTTTTTCGTCTAAATCAATTCCAATGTATGATGTTGGCTGTTTGTCAAGTACAATAGAAGTGGTATAACCAAGCCCAGGAGCAAATTCTACAATCGCATCATTTGTATTGATATCTAACAATTCAACCATTTCATTTGTCAACTTTTTTCCTCCAGGTCTTAGTACTTTTTTTCCTATTTTAGCAAGGAGCCAATGTCCAGACATTTTATCAATTGTATCATTTTTCATTTGAGTAAGTTTTTTATTTTCAATTGAAATAAAAAAGACCTTTTTATCTTTTATTAAGGTAAATTTTATTCTAAATTTAATTTTAGAAATACTTCTTGCGAATCTAATTTCTCAACCAATTGGTTGATAGTAGTTGTTTCTAATAAATGCTTTAAAGTATTTCGTATTTCTTTGAATTGCTGATGCAAAGGACAAGGATTTTTTTCTGAACATCGTTTTAGTCCAAGTGCACAACCACTAAAAATTTTATCTCCATCAAAATGTCTAACAATTACAGCCAACGAATTTTTCATATATTTTTCATCGAGATGAAAACCACCATTTGGTCCTTTTGTAGACTGTAAAAGATTTTTTCGAACCATTTCTTGCAAAATTTTTGCAATAAAATATTCAGGAGAATCAATTCCTTTCGCTACATCTTTTATTCCAACTCGATTTCCGTCTTTGGTTTGCTGTGCGATATAAATTACTGCTCTAACGGCGTATTCACAAGTTTTTGATAACATTTACAATTCTTTTACACTACAAATATACATCATTTCTTTAATAAAAGAGTAAAAGGTGTTTTATTAATTCTAATTATTTCCAAAATTCGTCTTCAAAATTATCAAATGGTTTTGTGTGCGAGTTTTCTAATCTTTTACCTATTTGTTTCAAATCACTTTCATCAAGATTTTCTTGTAAGTAAGGAAACCATTCACGTTCCTCGAATCGAATATGATTTTTTAATAAATGAGCAAATTTTTCTACTATTGATTTCTCTGGATGTTGAGCAATCTTTTGTGCTAAAACCTTTAATTCTTGATGTTCGGTTTTAATTTGTTGGTTGTATGTTTCGTTTGAATAGGGAAAAATAATCGTTTCTTCATGTTTAAAGTGCTCAGAAAGATGATTGTTCCAAAAATATTCAACATAAGATGCAATTCGTTCTAATGCAATATTTTTAAAGAAACCTTGTTCAATTTTCCAACTACAAAGCAATCCAAAATGATGATCCTTTGATAAAACGACAATGTGTTCACTTCTTTTCATAATTAACTGTTTTTGTGAATTAAAGTTATGACAATTTTTCACTAAAATTCTTTTTAGTATTCTATTTTAAAATTTAGACGTATTTCAGATCTTTTTTAGGTTGACATAAATGGAAAAGTATTCAATAAAAAAATCATTCTAATTTCCTGCTATTGGACTACCGAAAACTCCGACAGCTAATTCAGTCCATATTAATAAACCAATGAGTAAAACCATTATGCAGAAAAAGATTTTATTTTGTAAACGGTTAGTCAGTTGTAGAATGTAGTTTATCGTTAATCCAATAACCGAAAGTAAAATAAATGCAATAATAAAATCAAATAAACTCCAGTTGACTTCATTTGTAAATTGCATAGCAATTAGTGGAATTGTTATTATTAGACCAATTATTCCAAAAATTAAAGATTGTTTAAGGTGCATTTTTGTATTCATAACTAACTATTTATTGAAATCACTTTGAGAAATAAAGTAATAAAATAAAAATGAGATTAAAAAAAAATAGTTTAATTGATAAATTGTGAACGATTGAGTTTCGATTTAATGAAAAATTAATTTAAATCAATATTTTTCTAAAAAGCATTGTTTAAATTTGAAGTATGAAAGCAAGTTTTGAACCTTATATTTTGAAATTCAAAAATCCAAGCGGTACTTCGCGCGGCGTTTTGACAGAGAAATTGACGTATCTTTTTACATTAGAAGAAGATGGGAAAGAATATGTTGGTGAATGTGGATTGTTTAAAGGATTGAGCTTTGATGATCGTCCTGATTATGAAGAAAAATTGCAATGGGTTTGTGACAATATTGACTTAGGAGTTGATGAATTGTGGCGTGAATTGCGCGAATGGCCTTCGATTCAGTTTGGAGTAGAGCAGGCTTTTCAGAGTATGTTTGCGAATCGTTACAACGAAAATTATACAGATAAATTGAATCCTGATTTGTATGAATCAGCTTTTTCGACAGGTGATAAAGGTATTCAAACTAATGGTTTAATTTGGATGGGTTCGATTGATTTTATGCGCGAACAAATCAAAGAAAAATTAGCGATTGGTTTCAACTGTATCAAGTTGAAAATCGGTGTTGATTGGGAAAATGAGCATAAGATTATTCAACAATTAAGACAAGATTTTTCTGCAGATCAATTAGAATTAAGAGTAGACGCGAACGGAGGTTTTACGTTTGAGGAAGCAAAAGTGGTGTTGCAACAATTGGCTGATTTAAAAATACATTCGATTGAACAACCTATCAAAACTGGACAAATCGATTTGATGACGGAATTGTGTGCTACAACACCGACACCAATTGCGTTGGACGAAGAATTAATTGGAATTGTTCATCAAGAGGATAAATTCGAATTGTTAGAAAAAATCAAACCGCAATATATTATTCTAAAACCAAGTTTAGTTGGTGGAATTAGAGGTTCGTTGGAATGGATTAATGCGGCAGATACTTACGAAATCCCGTTTTGGATTACATCAGCATTGGAAAGCAATATCGGTTTAAATGCTATTGCACAATGGACAGCGATTTTATACCCAGAAATGCCACAAGGATTGGGAACAGGAGGTTTGTTTACCAACAATTTTCCGAGTAGATTAGAATTAAGAGGAGAATATTTATTTCGAAACAAATTAGCATGAATAAAGTAATTATCGCATTTTTTGCAACAATCGTTTTAATGAGTTGTCAAACGACAAAAAAAACAATTGATTTAGTTGCAATTCAAAAATATCAAACCGAATTGGCGACTTTTTATACAGATCCTAAAACAACGCCATTGGTAGACGAAGAAAAAACGAATTTCAAAGGGATTACATTTTTTCCGATTAGTGAAAAATATATTGTGAAAGCAAAATTTACACCAATCAAAGATGGAAAGGTGATTCCGTTTCCTACTTCTGCGAAGAAAATCAAAAATTATAAAGAATACGGAACGGTGACATTTATGTTGGATAATGTTGAACAAACGTTGACGGTTTATCAATCTTCACCAATTATGGAGAAATATGCGGACAGTTTGTTTTTACCTTTTATGGACGAAACAAATGGTGTGACATCTTATGGAGGTGGACGTTATTTGGATTTGACAACAAAAGATTTGGGTACAAAAGCCAATGAAATTACGTTAGATTTTAACCAAGTGTATAATCCATATTGTGCATACAGCAAACATTACAATTGTCCGATTCCGCCTGCGAATAATGTGTTGGATGTCGAAATTAATGCAGGTGTAAGTTATCATAAATAGCATGTTATATTTAGATTTTTCTCAACCTAATTTTGATGTCAACGCTATTCAAGTTACCAATGAATTTGAACAATCAGTAAAAGATTTTTTGGTTGAATGGTTTTCTGATTCTGACATCATGATTGCGCATACTTCGGGGTCTACTGGAACTCCGAAAGAGATTATTTTGACCAAAGAGAATATGCGTAAAAGTGCGAATATGACGGGAAAATATTTGCAGTTAGAAAAAGGAAATTCGGCTTTATTGGTGATGCCTGTTACTTATATTGCCGGAAAATTGATGTTGATTCGTACAGTAGAAATTGGATTGAAATTGATTTGTATGAAACCAACTTCTCATATTTCTTTGGATGAAATTAATCGTGGAATTTCGCAAAATTTTACCTCGATTGATTTTGTTGCGTTAACGCCTATGCAAGTCGAAAATTCGTTAGATTTTGTTTCGAAATGTCAAAAGTTAATCATAGGAGGAGCGCATCTTTCAGAGAAAGTGAAACAAGAATTGTTTGTTTTTGAGAACGAAGTCTATGAAACGTATGCAATGACGGAGACGATTACGCATATTGCGTTTAAACAAGTTACGAATCAAAAATATCCTGATGCAGAACAATTTTTTGAAGCGTTTGATGAGGTAAATATTTCGCAAGATGAACGCGGTTGTTTGGTGATTGATACGCCTTATGACGGTTTGCAAGTGGTCACAAATGATGTGGTTGAAATCATCGATCAACGTAAGTTTAACTGGATTGGAAGAGCAGATAATGTGATTAATTCGGGTGGGATAAAATTATTTCCTGAACAGATTGAAAATAAATTGAAACCTTATATACATTCAGACTTTTATGTGACATCAAAAGCGGATGAATTATTAGGTCAGAAATTAATTTTAGTGGTAGAAGGAGAGGAGAGGAGCTTGGATTTTTCTTTGGTCGATTTGACGAAATATCAACTGCCGAAAGAAATTATTTTTATCGATCAATTTCCACGAACGGAAAGTGGTAAAATAAAACGACAACAGTTTTAGGATCGACCTATTTTTTTATTTTGTTCGTGTATTTTACCTAAAATAGCTTAATTTTATCACTACTAAAACTTATACTGTGGATTACAATCGACTTTTTAATGATATTTTTTTCTTGATTCTTGACGACGAGATGGATGAGAATCAATATCTCATTTGGAAAAGTTTTTCGTTTATTCACAATCCGATTCAGCAATTAATTAAGGCACAAGATTTATTAAATCAGTTGCTTCACGAATATCCAAAAGATAAAAAAGCACTTTTTCTGAAAGGAGTTGTTCAGCGCAATTTAAACTTCAACGAAGAATCGATTTTGTATCTTTTAGAAGCAAAAAAGGAAGATTATTACTTGTATGCTGCGAATTTCTACATTGCCGAATATTATATTCATAAATTGAAATTTGATGAAGCGCAAAAGTATTTGAAAGAAATTGAAATTGTGTATCCTACCAATCAACGTTTTCTTTTCTTATCGATTTTAGTGAGTTTAGAATTGTTTGATTTTGAAGAAGCTAAACGATATTTGAATATTTTGTATCAATTGGTTGAGGATAAACAACTTTTAGAATTATTGAGTAAAAACCTTCAGATTACTGAAGAAATTGTCTTGAAAACGACAAATCGATTGGTCTTAAAAAATTTCAAGTTGAGAAGTTTTAATTATAATCTTCAGCTCAAAACAAATTTGATTGCTTTTTATAAGAATTTCGCTGATATCGGGGTTAATTTTAATGGAATCAATTGCTTTATTATGGCACTTACCTTGAAGCAAATTACGTTGTATCCGACGTTTCATAATCTTGAAATTTATAATGTTCAAACGATTTTAGATTATATTGATGTTGATAAAAAAGGGATTCAAATGCGCTTAGAAGACATTGATTTTGACCATGATTTTGTCAAAAATTACCACGAATATTTAGAAGTCGAAATTCTATTGAAAGAAGATTAGTTTTTTTACTCAACTACATTTTTCTCAAGGAAATATTTTTGTTGTGATCTTGAATCGAGTTGAAGATGACTGAAGTAGTTTAGAATAATCTGAGATTCTTCGACAGGTTTAGAATGACAATAATGTCAAGTTGAGTTTATTTCAGTTTTGCATAAATAGATGAAGACTTTTCTATTGAAATGATAAATAGGAAACATGAATAAAAGTAAACAATCAGAAAAAAAACTTTAATTTTGCTAAAATTTATAAGATGGAATTTGTTCAAGATAAGGAAGAAGTTTTTGATAACGTCGAGTTGTTTTTAGAAAGTCTAGAAGTTGGAACGGATGAAGAAAAAAAGAAATCGATTCAGTTAATCAAAAAATCGAAAACATTTTTGGTGATTGATGCGGATGAGGTGATGGTTTTTGCGCCAAGTACATTTATTGGCATTAAAGAAAATAACATTCAGCAGTTTACAGGGAAGCTATTAGAGCACGAAACCAATCCTATTCTAACGAAATTGTTCGGTTCTACGCCAAAAATTGATAAAACTTTGGACGAATTATTTTTAGATTTTTGCGACGAAATAGAAGTTAATCGCAATGATGTTGGGATTTCCCGAGACTATTGGATTATAAAAGATATGTAAAAAAAGAGCTTTTCATCTACAAGTGAAAAGCTCTTTTTTCTTAAAATGTTAAAGGATAACATTGATTTTTGCTTTGCTAATAGGTTTTATTCCAGTCAAAGCACCATCAATTTCGCACTTCAACAAACCACTTCCTCCACCATAATGATGGATTTGCTTTATAGTAGGGAAATAAGTGCTTATCCATTCCTCCATTTTCTCTACCTCCGAAGCACCAATTCCACTACTGTATAATATTATTTGGACGTTGTTTGTTGATACGTATCCTTTCAATTCTTCTTGTGAGCAGGTACAAAATGCTTTCCAGTTTTCATTTTTGTTAATCACGCGTTCTAACGTGTCTACAATTTCTTTGTTTTTACCATAAACGGCGATTTGTACTTGCATATTAGATTAATTTTAAGGCAAAGTAACAACATAACGCATGGTCTAACATTGATTTACGATAAGAAATAAAAAGACATAAAAAAAAATCGTTCCAATTCGAAACGATTTCTATGTTTTATTGTTGATTTTCTAATTGTGCTAATCTTTCGGCAGCTAAATAAAATTCAGGATTCAACTGCAATGCTTTTTTGTATTCCTCTACAGCTTCGGCTTGTTTCTCAAATTTTTCTAGGATTGCGCCTTTGTTGTAGTATGATAAGAAATGATTTGGATTTAACTCGATTGATTGATTAAAATCGTCTAATGCATTTTCTAAATCGTTCAATACAAAATAAGTATTTCCTCTGTTGTAATACGACAAGAAATGTGGCTTCATTTCAATTACTTTCGAATAATCTTCGATTGCTTTATCCAATTGTTGCAATTGATCGTAACAAAATGCACGATTGTGGTAACATGATTCGTAATCTGGATTAATTTCTAAAGCTTTATTGAAACATTCGATCGCCTCATCGTATTTGTTCAAATTCATCAATACATAACCTTTTTGATGATAAGCTACAAAACTTGCCGGATCAATCTCGATCACTTTATCAAAATTCTCAGCTGCTTTTGTTGGATTATATTGATTGAAATTTGCCATTCCTCTGTAGAAATAGAAGTTTGGATTTTTATCATCTAATTCAATTGCTTTATCAAAATCCTTGATTGCATCTGTATTTTGTTTCATATAATATTGGCTCAATCCACGACCGAAATATGAATTTGCCACTTCTATTTGACGCTTAATCGATAATGTAAAATAATCAATCGCTTTTCTATACTGACCTTTGCGGAGATATTGACTCCCATCTTCATAAAAACTCATAGTTCAATATTACAACAAACTCTTTAAATTTTAAATAAAAAATTTTAGAAAAGTTTATCTTTACGCAAAACAACACACATGAAAATAGAACATTTAGGGATTGCCGTTAAAGATTTGGGATTATCGAATGAATTGTTCGAAAAATTATTAGGAAAAGCACCGTACAAAGAAGAAGCAGTGGAGTCGGAAGGTGTGAGAACCTCTTTTTTTGAAGTAGGCGAATCGAAGATCGAATTGGTCGGTTCTGAAAAAAATGATAGTGCTATTGAAAAATATTTAGAAAAAAATCGCGAAGGAATTCACCATATTGCTTTTGGAGTAGATGATATCGAACTCGAAATAGAGCGTCTTAAAAATCAAGGGTTTACTTTTATTAACGAAACGCCAAAATTGGGAGCAGATAATAAACGTATTGTTTTTTTACACCCTAAAACAACAAATGGCGTATTGGTAGAGCTTTGCGAAGATGTAAAATAATTTTGAAGTTCAAAAAAATAGCTTTAATATTGCAAACGAATTAGGTGATAGCTTCCTTTTTTATTGCTTAATTCTCTGGTCCTATAACTCAGTTGGTTAGAGTAGCTGACTCATAATCAGCAAGTCCTTGGTTCGAGCCCAAGTGGGACCACTTTATTAAAATCAGACGTTTACAGTTGTGTAAGCGTCTTTTTTTTGACTTCATTTTAATCTATAAGTACAACATTTGTACAACAAATTATCTGATTCAAAGATAGTTATAATTTTCATTTGATTGCATTTTTAGTATATTTATAAAAATAATTCAAAACTAATCTAAAATGATCTTAGGAATAATTGATAAATATTTTACTGTAGCAGAAGATTTATATAGAATAAGAATATTGTCCAAAAATAATATTCAACGTTTCTTAATGTTGTTATATTTTCCTTTAATAATATCATCTTTAATACTTACTCAACCAAATCTTTCTCCATTAGTAATTTTAACTTTAGTAATATTCTCTTTTATTTTAATTATACCATCTATATATTATTTTACATTCTTTTTTTATAGAAATTTTAATTCTAATATTAAAAGTTTTCAATTTGAAAAAGGAGTTGATAATTTATCTACTGCTAATAGAATTGATTTTAAGCCTTGGAAAACTAATGATATTGATAATACATTTATTTTTAAACGTTCCGTTTTTTAGGGAAGATTACACACTACATTAGGTACTAATATTACAGTTTTAGAAAATGATTTTATTGATATCGAAGGGATTCGTTTTCATGGATGTACATTATGGACTGATTTTTCAATTTTTGGAGATCCAATGAAATATGGGATGATTTGTCAAAGTCAAATGAATGATTACAAATATATTAAACGTGATCCGTCTTATTCAAAAATGAGAACCATTGATGTTTATCAAATTCATAATAAGTCTATTGCATGGCTTGAGCAAAGTCTAAAAGATTCAATTGGTCTGAAAAACATTGTTATTACACATCATGCACCGAGTATAAAATCAGTTCCAAAAGAGTATATTTCTGATCCTGTTACGTCTGCTTATGCTTCAAATTTAGAAGATTTTATTATAGAATATCAACCAATGTATTGGATTCATGGACATATTCATACACCTTGCAGATACAAGATTGGTGATACTGAAATTATCTGTAATCCTCATGAATATATTGATGAAAAAGATAATGGTTTTATAAAAGAGTTGATGATAGAGTTATAAAATTAAGTTTACCATTTAGTAAATAATGTTTACTAAAATATATATTAAGTTTATATTTTAGTATATTTGATTATTATAATATACATTATATGTTAGATTTTACGACAATAAAAGATGTAAAAAACACAATTGGTGAGTGGTGTAAAAAAATGCGCAAAGCAGAAAATTTAACACAACAAGAATTAGCTGATGAACTAGCTCTTTCTCGCTTAACAATTGCTAAACTTGAAAATGGAGATAATCCTACACTAGAAACTCTTTTGAAAGTGTTACAGTATTTTGATGAAATGAAATCGATCAATCAATTTATTTCTGATAAAATTGAAAGTTTAGAAAATAATCAATCCATGTATTAACTATGGCAAAGAATCAAATCATTTCGATAAATTTTCAAGAAATTGAAATCGGTAAAATAGGTTACGACGAAAACCAAAGAAAATCATCATTCCAATACAATCCTGATTTTTTGGAAAGTAATAACTACAAAAAGATATTTCCTTACGTTATCCGCAGAACGCCTAACGTACAAGTATTTTCTGAATTCGAGGGAGAAACATTTCGTGGTTTACCTCCTATGATTGCTGATTCTTTACCTGATTTTTTCGGTAATATTGTCTTTAAAGAATGGTTAGAAGCAACTCAAAAAGAAATGAATGCTATTACTCCTTTAGAACAACTAACATATGTTGGGAAAAGAGGAATGGGAGCTTTAGAATTTTCACCTGCGAAAGAAATTAAATCAAATCAGAGTATTGATGTAGAAGAAATAACGGAAGTAGTAAAGAAAGTGCTCGATTTAAAAACTTCAACAGAAGAAAAAGGATTAAGTGATATCGCTTTACTGAACATCTTTAAAATTGGAACTTCAGCGGGTGGCGCACGCCCTAAAATTTTAGTTTCAGAACATAAAAAAACAGGACGTCTAATTCCTGGTGATTTAGAAACATCAGACAAATACAATCATTATTTAATTAAACTTTCTGTAGACGAAGATCAAGGCTATTCAAAAGAAAAAATAGAGTACATCTATTATCAAATTGCAACTTCTATAGGAATTGAAATGATGCCTTCTAAGTTGATTGATGATAAACATTTTGCAACATCAAGATTTGATCGTCAAAATGGAAAAAAACAGCATATTTTAACTGCATCTGGAATGACAGGATGGGATTTTAAAAAGCCTGAAAACTCAACTTATGAAAATCTTTTTAAACTTGCTTTTGATTTAAAACTTTCGCACAAAAACATTCAGCAATTGTTTAAACGACTGGTTTTTAATCTTGTCTTTTTCAATATCGATGACCATTTAAAGAATTTCTCATTCATTTATGATGCTGATAAAGATCGTTGGAATTTAGCTCCCGCCTATGATTTAACTTATCCATTAGACGCTTTAAAAAACTACCTAAGAATTTCAAGAGCGATGTCTATTAATGGAAAAAGGACTGAGATTAATCGAGATGATTTAATGAAAATAGCTGAATTATTTACAATTAAAGACGCTAACGGAATTATTGATGAAGTTATAAACTCTACAAATCAATTCAGAATTCTATCTAAAGAACAAGATATTCCTGAAAAAGTAATTGATAAAATTGAATCTGAGTTTTTAAAGTTTTAATCAAAAAACTTCTGCTAAAAATAATCAATATGTTATGTCAATTATTTTTAGGTTAAATTGGTTGATTTTTAATAATTACCGTTTTAAATAAATTAATTCTAAAAATCCTTCTGTAAGGTGCATTTTGTCGTTAAATATAAATATTCAAAGCGGTCAATTTTTATAATTGATTAAACTCAAAATTGTAAGTGAATAAATCGATATTTTCTTTAGATTTTAGATCAGAAATATATGTAAATCGTCAGCAAAAAGTTTATTAATATCAATAATACATTTTAAATTCACTATTTCACACCATTTTTTTTAGCCTAATTCTAAATAAGAAAATTCATCAATGATCTAAAATAGATTTGACTTATAAAAACATATAATTATGAGCCAAATACAAATTTCATTGGTTTATAATAGGAAGAATAAAATCAATAAAAATGAAGAATTATTAATTCAGATTTGCTGTTATCAGAATGGAAAGAGAACATATTTTTCAACAGGTCAATTATATTTAATAAAGTTATAATGATAATAAACCATAAATTATTTCATTTCATTTTTAATCAAATTAAGGATTGTAAATATTATATAAAAATTTACACTATTATTATATTGTAATTGAATTTGTTGTAAAAAATATCAAAATTCTTTTATTTTTAACTTGTTTTTTATGTTTTAGATTTTATATATTTGCACCCACGAGAAAAGAAATTGATCTTTTACTCTGGGTCCTATAACTCAGTTGGTTAGAGTAGCTGACTCATAATCAGCAAGTCCTTGGTTCGAGCCCAAGTGGGACCACAAAAGCACCTTTAAAAAGGTGCTTTTTTTATGTCTATAATTTTTAATTTTATTTATAATTTATTGTAAATAAAGTTTTTATGTTTTTTAAGTAAGCTTGAAAGATTTTCTTCAATAAGGTAATCCCAATTTATTTTTTTATTTCATTTAACGATGAGCCGATTATTTTGATTAATTAGCTCAAAAAAGTGATAGAAAGATACTGCACTTAGAATGCTCAGGGAACGGTTTTCTTGGTGGCTGAAGTTTTTGAAGATAAAATTCTATTCTCGATACAATTTTTCTTCATTATTATTTCGAAAAATCACTCGAACTGACGAATTTTAATTAAAACGTATAACAAATAAATATAAATTAAATTTTAACCATACTTAATACCTTTTCCCTTCGAGAACCTCAGGAAACGGGGTTTTATTGGTGGCTGAGGTTCTCGAATTCACACTTTTACGATCTTTTCCCTTCGAGAATTCAGGAAATGGTTTATTTTACTTCCACTTTATTTTTAGATCTCGGAATTCGATTGTTTTGTAATCATTTAAGATATCTGAATAGTAATTGAATTTTAAGAGTTTAATAAACTGTGTGTTTGCAGGGATTTTTACTAGAACTGGCTCTATCTTTTTTGGAACATGAGTGCTAAACGTATCACTTCCAAGTGAATTTAATCCTTTTATTTCTGCAAAATCTTGTTTCTTATACTCATTTCCTTCCAAATCGATTGCAGTAAAATCGACCATTGAGACAAATTTATTGACATCTTTGTTGTTGACTAAGATGGTAAATGTCACAGTTTGTTGTTTTGTATTTCCTTCTATTTTGGTAATTGTGAATTCTGTTTTATCAAACTCCGTTTTGTATTCGGCTGTGTTAATATGAAGGATTTGTTTTAAATAATCATTTTCTTTTTGAATTTCTTCGCAGTTTTGTGCAAAAAGAGTATAACTAAGAAAGAATGATAGGGCTAGTAATTTGTTTTTCATCGGATATATTGGTTTTTATAGTTTCAAATTCCTAAAAATTATTTCATAATAATTTTATATTTATTGTTCATTTTCAATGTTTCATTTTTGAGGTAAAGTATAGTTTTTATTTTTTAAAATTGCTACTATAGCATCTGAAATCTCAAAAATCTTACCTTGATAATTATTACTCAAAAGAATTATATCAAATTTATGTTCTACATCTGAAATTATAATTGCATCATAATTTCCACCTCTTCCGTCGTGTATATGTTCAACTATTTTTTTATTTCTAAATTTCACTTCTCCTAGTGCAGATTGCGAATCTTCTTGAAAATTTTGACCTAATTGATATACTGATTCTTGGCTTATTATTTTATTTGAATGAAGTTGATTCAAAAATTTTAATAAATCAGTTGTTGTAATAAAAGTTCCACCAACTAGAACATCTGGTTTATCTTCAATTAATTTATCATTAAAGCCTTTTGCAATATTTTTATCCTTTTGAATTGGAGTAATTTCTGCCGAATTCATTTTGTAAGGTTTGAAAATGTATTGATCTACATAATCTTTGTATTCCAGTCCCGTAATTTTCTCAATTATAGATAATCTTAAGAAAAAATTATTATTGTTGTAATCATATTTCGTTCCTGGTTTAAAATCGAGAGTGTCAATTAATTTTAAATCTTCGAAAATATCTTTATTGTTTTTAATTTTTTTCCAATTTACATCAGGAATTCCGCTTGTGTATTGCAATAAATTATTGATTGTAACATCATTTGCCCAGCTTGGTAATTCAGGAAAAAATTTCGAAACATTGTCATTTAGTTTCAACTTTCCTTTTTCCTTTAATTGTAATAAAGCAATCGCGCTAAATTCTTTTGTAATCGATCCAATATTGAATTTGTAATCAGGTGTTAAATTGGTTGTTTTACTTGCATCAGCATATCCAAATGACGAATTGTAAATAATGTTTCCATTTTTTGCGACAAGAACATTTCCATTAAACCTACCATTTTCATTTGACCATTTCATTAATGAATCTATTTTACTAGGAATATTAGTTTGAGCTGATAATGAATTTGTGAAAAATAGTATAATTATGAGGATTGAAAATGAGAATTTATTATGGTTCATTATTTAATGTATATCGTTTTTTATGATGATTAGTTAATAGTAAATATAATACTAAATTTTAACCATTCTGAAAACCTTTTACCTTCGAGTACCTAAGAGAACGGTTTCTTGGTGGCTGAGGTTCTCGAAGCCACACTTTTACGATCTTTTCTCTTCGAGAGTTTGACCTATTCCCTTCGATTGCTTCAGGGAACGATCATTTTTGGTAGTAATCTAGCCAGTTTTTTATTCTTCCAACAAACATTTTTAGGTAGTTTTCTGTTAAAAATATATTTGACCAATCAAATCGTTGCGCTTGAACACCCAGATAAAATATAAAAACAGAAGCTCCAGCTTCAGGGATAAAATTTAATTCTATTTCAGATAAATCTCGTTCTTTTCTATATCCATTTAGAAAACTATCAACCTTTCTTTCATATTCGATTTTATCGGTTTCAATGAAAAATAATTGCTTGCAAAAATAGCCGATATCTAAGATCAAAGGACCATTCCCACAATTATCAAAATCGAAGAGTATAATTTCATTTTCCTTATTTACACTTAGGTTATCATACCAAATATCAAGATGTACCATGCCTTTTTGGATTTTAGAAAAATCACTTTCATCAAAACGCTTAGCTATCTTCGAGGAAATTTCTTTTAAATAGACCATTTCATCTAGATTTTCTGAAAAAAATGCGTTTAACTTATCATAAGCTTCGTACATCAAAACATTAGCGTTGTAATTGATTCTATCCATATTTTTTGTAGCTGTTATCGTATGCATTTTTGCCATCATCGAACCAATTGCTGAACATGTTTCAGTTGACATAAAACGCATTTTTTCACCTTCGGCGAATGTAAAGAGAACGACATATCGACTACCTTCGGGTGCATTTATTTCCTGAATTAAATTCTCGTTTTTATCAGGGATTGGCGTTGATACGGATATGTTATGCTCTTTGAGTAATTTTAAAAGTTCTAATTCTTCTTGTATTTCAGTTTTTGTTCTCCAATTGTGACAATAGACTCTGACAACATATTTTGAATTTTGATTTGATAAGAAGTAGGTGTGATTGACCCCAGTTCTAAAAAGTTTGCACTCAAAATTATTTTTTAATTGATATTGATCGCAAATAAATTTACCTATTTCTATGGGTGATAGGATTGATGCGATTACTGGAAAAGTTTTCATTTAATAAGGAGACTTTCTGTGATTTTGGCTAATATAATACTTAGCTAAAACTATTACACAAAGACGATCGTAAAATAATAGATCTGTTTGTATACTAAAAACTATCCTATGATTACAATCTTCATAATAAGTATGGTCTTCTTCATTAATTGGTTGAGATCCTTTTCCCTTCGAGTGTTTGACCTTATCCCTTTGAGTACCTCAGGGAACGATCTCTTGGTGGCTGAGGTTTTCGAAGTCACATTTTACGATCTTTTCCTTTCGAGTGTTTACTCTTTTCCCTTCGAGTGCCTCATGGAACGTGTTTTCTTGGTGGCTGAGGTTCTTGAAGTCACACTTTACGGTCTTTTCTTCTCGAGAGTTTGCTCTTATCCCTTCGAGAGCCTCAAGGAACGGGTTTTTCTTGGTGGCTGAGGTTTTCGAAGTCACATTTTACGATCTTTTCCTTTCGAGTGTTTACTCTTTTCCCTTCGAGTGCCTCATGGAACGTGTTTTCTTGGTGGCTGAGGTTCTTGAAGTCATACTTGCTCTAATTATTAGAACTAAACAATTTATTAAATCTAGTGTTCAATGTTTCAATATACGCTTGTTTAGTATCTTTATTTAAGAAGCTAATCTCCACAAAATCGATCCATTTTAGTCTAATTTTGATGAATCTTTTGTAAATAGATTCTACTGATTTATTAGGTATTTTTAATGTTTTCGCTAACTGATTGAAATCTTCTATTTTTAATCTATTTTTTTTACCATTAATTGTTAATGCAGATTCTTCCTTATCATCGGGAATTAATAACAGTGTATTCAATAAATCGTAAGCTGGAGATAATTCGTATTCATTGAAATCATTTTCGATTAATGAATAGTTTTTAAGATGCATATCAGCATTTGCAGTCAAATAATTAAATAAAACAATTTCAAATAATTTTTGAGCTTCAAATCCACTATTTTTAGTTAGTTGATAGATTAATTTTCCGATTTTTTCTATTGATCCTCGATATTTATGTTCCGTTAAATTTTCAGTCAATTGACAAAAGTCTTCAACAGCAATTTTATCTTGATTTTTTCGATCAAATCGCTTTGTTAAATAAGCCAATTCACCTGATTTAAGCCGAATAAGTGTGTGTGTTGCTGTTTTTATTTTTACCAATTCCGCTAAATGCATGGTTAAGTCTTCATTTTCGGGTAAGTCGATATATTCTTTTGAAGCAGGTTTTAAAATATAATTTCCTTCAAGATCCACAATTGTAAATCTTGATTGTTTATTTATATCGCTTATAAGATTTAAAGATAATTTTGGTTGCACACCTGTAACTGCCACACTTTTTACAATCAACTCTTTTGCTAATTCTTCTAATTGTTTGCTATCAAAATCAATTGAAGGAGGATTTATTGAACCAAATATTTTTTTAGAACATTTAGAATGAAAATCAATTTCATTTTCTGCTAATTCTTTGTAACAACTAAGGCATTTTTTCATAATTTTTCATTATTTGAAACGATAGAAACAGCTCCAATACAATCTCTACAAAGGGTTAATAGTAAGCCAAAACGATCTTTAGAATTTAATTTCCAATTTTTTACTGCAATATTCAAAAGCCAACCTTCTGGTATTAATCCATCAAAAAAAGGAAATAAAATTTTACTTTCATACGAATCTTGTTGTTTTGGAAGCGTTAAACTAATTGGTTTCGATTCCAAATTATTCAAATATTCTTGATCGTATTTAAAAATATAACCATTTTCATTTTCAGAAATTGTTCCTGCAAATTGATTTTTATAATAGACTAAACCTTTTCTCATTGCTCAATTTTATCAATTACACCAACTTCAGAACCAAATAAAGCTAAAACTTGATTAACTTTATCTAACCTTACAGAAGGTTTTCCTTGTTCTAGTTCACGAATAAATCTTAAACCAACTCCAGCTCTCTCAGCCAATTCAGGTTGTGTAAGTTTTAATCTTTTTCTTTTTTGTTTGATAAATTCTGCAATTGATTGATTCATATTATACCCTTTGAGGTATAAATATAGTCATAATTTTTATTTTATACCCAAAAAGGTATAAAATTTATTTAAACGTAAGTATTATACCTTTTAGGGTACGATTATTTCTTGGTGGCTGAGGTTTTTTGAGGATAAAATTCTATTCTCGATACAATTCTTTTTCATTTTATTTGGAAAATTACTCGACCTGACGAATTTTAATTAAATTGTTCAGAATTATAAGCAAAGGTCCTAAAGTATATTCGAAAGAAAAATTAATGGAATTGGGGTATACCAATCCTTCTCAACCCGATAATTTAGTTGTAGACATAGAGCCTTGTACAGATTAGGATAACATAGAAATTGCTTACAAGGAATTCGATGAATATAAAGGTTTATCAGGTTTTATTTATACACGAGTAGGACAACCTTTTGTGGTAACCTTGGATAAAATTTTGAGTTAGGAATTATAATACTTTTGCTTATTAAACGTTGCAATTTGGTTTATGCGTAATTTATGTTGTAATTATTTTTGTATTTTTAGTGAATATATTTGATGATATCTGTAATGCAAGTAATTAACGCAGTTCAAATAATTGATATTTTAGGTACAAATAGCATCCCGATTAAGGTTTTAGCTGAGGATACAGAAATTTATTTTGCTAAAACTATTTTTAAAACTCATCCTCCATTAGAGGATATTATTAATGAATTGATTGGTAATTTTATTTATAGTAGTTGGGGAATTCAGGTACCTGAAATCATTGTAATAAAAATTGAAAACGAACTTTTACAGCGTTTTATAACAGATCATAATATAGTTACTAAATATAGTGATTATAATTTAGAAGAATTATTTATCATTGGGGTTAGAGAAATTGTTAACCAGATAGATGTAGACATACATAACTTAACCATTACGAATAAAAATGATTTCAATAAATTTTTAAACCCTTATCGATTTTTAGATATTGCTTTTTGTGATATATGGTTAGGAAATAAAGATCGAAGAATTAATAATACTAATCTACTTTTTGTTGAAGATTATGGTAAATTAGATTTTGTTGCTATAGATCATACGCAACTATTTGCAAATCAAAGCAATTATAAAGGGCTTAAAATTTCTGTCATGGATAGTGATTTATCTAATATGTTAATAACTACCGATTTCACTAAAAAGATTTGTAAATTTGCAGAGAAAGAAATAATTTCAACCTATCATAATAGAATTCTTGAAAAGATTGTTATAGCACTTGATGTTTTACCTAACTTCTTAGATCTCCTACCTTCTGAAATAGGACTAAGTAAAGCAGGTAAAAACAAAATTATAGAGGTATTAGAAAATCAGGAAAGAAACAATAGAGTCGCTAACAAATTAATCAATTACTAAGATGAAATCGTATTACAGTTTAATCAGGTATTTTAATAACTCCTTATCAAAGGAGAATATTGTTATTGGTTTAATTGCGATTTCTACAACCAATGTATTTTATAGATTCTCTGAATCTAAAATTAAATTGATTTCTAAATTTTCAGATCATCGTGATGATCTTTTACATTATAATGTAAAAAAATTAAGAGATTATTTAGATGTCAACGTTAAGGATAAATTATTTGTCAAAGAGAATTCGTATAACCTTAAAGAATACATTGATCGTCTTTCTATTTATAGTAATGGTTTGATTCAATTCGATAAACCTGTAGAATTGAATATGGATGTAAACGAAGCATTTTTCAATAAATTTTATGATAAATACATTGGCGAGTTTAAATCAAATGCGAGAAATAAAAAAGTTGATCAAGTATTTGTACAACGTGTAGAGAACAAATTTCGTAAGCCTTTAGAACATATCATTGATATAGATTATAGAATAGAAAAAAAAATCATTCCCTCATTATTCTTTGATTATAAATTAAATGGAATAGGGGTTAATGGTTCTGTTTATACTGTAAAATGTATTGATATCAATTCAAACAGAACACTTGAGAATATTCAGAAAGATGTTTCAGAATTAGAAAGTTTAAGTTATAGACTAAACAAATTTTCTGAAGATAAAGTTCAACAACCAGAAAATAATCAACATTTTTTGGTTATAGATGAATATAAGGGTTATGACGATAAATATGCAGAGTTGTATGAAGCTTTAATTAGCCAAGAAAACGATTTATATAAAATTGTCAATTCAGATCAATTAGATAAAATAACAACTAAAATAATCAATTCAGGAGCCACTAAATTTTCTGAATTCCTAGAACAATAATAAAATCCAATAGTAAAAAAATCCTCAATCATTATGATTGAGGATTTTTATTATTAATCGAGAATTGGAAATAGAAGGTGTCAATGAATACTTCTTAAAAAACAAAAAAAATTATATTCCTAAAGATATTAAAGTGTTTTTGTAATTAATATTTTTTGTAAAGTTCAAGAAATGGTTTTTTATTGATGGCTGAGGTTCACGAAGCCACACTTTTAAGATTTTTTTCTTTCGTGTGTTGATCTTTTCCCTTCGAGAGCCTCAGGGAACGATCATTTCTTGGTGGCTGAGGTTCTCGAAGCCACACTTTTACGATATTTTCCCTTCGAGTATTTGATCTTTCCTTTCTAGAGCCTCAAGGAACGATTTTTTTTTGTTTCAATGAAAAATAATTATGCGATTGTATTCTACAATACACTAAATTCTTATAATTCTGAAAACTATCTTATGGTTACAATCTTCACAACATACATCGTCTCCATCTTTTATGAATTGATTTTCTATATCAATCTCTATGTTGCATAAAGGACAATAGATCGAATGATCTGTAAATTTTAGATTAATAGGAGGGTTTAAAACAGTTGGTATTTCTAAAATAGAAATGCTTTCGGTTGTTGTATTTTGTTTATCCAATCTGTTGATTTTATTTATGAGTTTATTAAAGGTAGTGAAATACCTAATTTATAAACTTTGTAATATGCTTTTATTTTTTGTTTTGATTGCTGAATATTATCTAATGAAAAATCAACAATTCCATTCTCCATATCAGGATAAATAATTAAACAATCAATAGTTTTATCATCTTCAATCTTTAGCTTATTGCGTACTTTATTTAATCTTGCATACCCCGCAACCTGTCTAATATCTTCATGCAGATGACCTTTCTTATAATTTAGCTTATACTTTGCATCAATTACCATTTGATAATTAGGGGAAGAAACCAAAATATCTAAAGCATTTCCATACGTGCTAAATTGGTAATGAATCTCTTTTTTTAATTCAGAATTACTCTCAATCATTTTACTGTAAACATACAATTCAAATAAACGAGGCATATCAATCCAAAAAGGAGGAGTTAAGATCTTAGAGTTGGATGTTTTTGTTATGTTGTAGGCAAATCGCTTTAAAATATAACTTCCAGTTTCTAAAGCGTCTTTATAGTCTCTATAGAATGGATTATGTTTTAGATGTTTAATTTTATTTTCTTTTATATCATATGAGATCAGCTCAAATGCAGGACGACAATAGTTAATTGTTTCTTGAATTATTTGATAATTTTCATTTAGTAGTACTTTATTATTTTCAACATAACTCATCACAAATTGTAAAACTTTCTTCAAAAAACGATTCTCAAGATGATCTTCACCAAAAACTTGATATTCACAAAATGTAGTAGTCAATCGATTTTTAAAAACATTTTGTTTGATATGTTGTCCAACTAAAATTTTCCCTTTTACTCGATTATTGAGATTTTCTTGAACTTTATAATAACTCTTTTTTAAACCTTTTCGAACGATTGATTTTAAGGTTTGTAAAAATCGAATGATCAAAAAAGGCGTTAATTGATCGTCTTTTTGTTCTATTTCAATTTGTTTAGAATTCCAATCTATTTGAACAAGTTCTTTCACTTCCAAATTACTTTCTGAAACCGAAGTTACTTGTAACAACATTTTTAAATAATTCAATTCAAATTGTTGATTACTTTCATAATCAATTGTATTTATTGATGAATCATTTTCATCCTCTAATTCTTGAGTAAATGATTGAATAGAAGAAGAATTTAATTTTGGTTCTACATAAATATATTTTCCTGTTTCTCCTAACCAATCAATTCCAATACAATAATCAGCACTTATGAGATAGTAAGAATCTTGTTTCTCAAATAAAAAACGATAACTACTATTATTGAATGATTTAGATAAAACAGTTTCATAGCGTGAAAATTCTAATTCAGAAAGCATTAACCCTTCAAAAGATTGATTAATATTTTCTTCTGAATCATTTCTACGAATAGAAAAAGATTTATGTTCTGATAAACGAATTCCCATTAGATTGAAGCTTCTAATTCTTCTATTTTTTGTTTGATTTCTTCACCAATTAAAACGCCATCTTTTACATATTCTAATAAGATAGGTTTAATTTCATACTCTAAACGAATGTTCATAGAACCACCTTCTTTTGATTTATCAATAAAATAAGAATGCCCTAATTGTACATCCTTTTTCTCAAATTCTGTAGATAAATTAGTTTCGAAAAGTTCAGCAACTTGATGAAATAAAACAGAATCAAATAAAATACCTTCTTCATTCGACAGATCTTTCGGTAACACATCTACAAATGCAAATCTTCTTCGAATAGCATAATCAATATGACCAACAGAACGATCTGCAGTATTCATAGTACCAATAATGTATAAGTTCGGGGGAAGGATTAATTTATTATCTCCGTCTACTTCATACATACTTTCGACAGCTTCTCCGCGATATTCTAAAGCATAAATTAGCTCTCCCAAAACAGAAGATAAATTTGCACGATTAATTTCATCGATAATTAAAACGTAGTTTTGAAGTTTAACTTTTTCCGTTTCAGATTCTGAATTAAATTTTAAATTATTTACTTTTAAATATTCCTGAAATAAATTTAAAACTCTAATAAAGTAGCTTGCATGCTGTCTTGCTAATCCAGAAAGTGTTTGATTTTTTTTGATATCTTGCCTTTCTTGGTTATCATCTAAATATGCTTGAATGATATCTTTATACAACATTCTGTTGCCTCCTTTTAACCAACCTTCCGCCGATCCTTTATACCTAAAAGCATCTTCATCAGTACTTGTTATTAGTCCAACACTATTAGTAAGAGAGTAGAAACCTTCACTTTTTTCGATTTCATCACCAATATAATCGGTAAATAAATCAAAATATTTTTTTACTTGTTTTTCTTTTGAAATTGTAGAAATAGCCTTTTTACTATCGATATAATTATCCAAAGCTTTTTTAGCAAACTCAGCTAAAATTTTATTCTCGGCTTTATAAATAATTCCGTCACCTTCTTCATTTGGTTTAGAAACTATACCTCTTACAAAATCTTCATACGTATAACTTGGGTGGAATTGAAGAATTTTGAATTGTTCATTTTTGTCCAACTCCTTTATATCTGATAAATTCAATAATTCTTTAGCAATATATTTAGCTTCTCTTGTTTTACCTGTTCCTGGAGGTCCTTGTAAAATAATTTGCTTTTTATACTTTAATAAATTTATATATTCATTCATTTTTTTTGAATTTGCGTACTTCTTTTTTAGAGAAATAAATTTGTTTCGATAGTCTTCACCTTGAACTTTAACAATACCTTGTTGTAAAGGATACATAAATCGATCATTTTCTAAAATATCGAAAAATACAGCATCATAAACAAAAAGATTATTATTAAATGGAATCTCTAATTCATTAAAATTATATTCTAAATGAGGAAAATCTAAAATTGATTTTCTAGAAGATGTAACTTTTGCTATATCTAGTACTGTATGTCCATCTGTTACTAATACATGAGAATCTAAAGAATAATCTTTATCAACCCAACCTATTAAAATATTTTTTTCTTTTATAAAATTGTAAAACAATGGTGTTCCTGAACCCCATCTACAACCTAATTTCCATAATTCCATTCCTCTATTTTTTACCTCCCAACAAATCCACTAACATACGTATTCACAAAATCAAAAATTTTATGTGTAACACGCTCTATTTTACTACTGCGTTCTTTCAAACTTGGACGTTGAAGCATTGTTCCAACAATATCATCTCTCAATGGTTGTTTATCCGAAAAAAGATATTCGCCTATCACTTTTTCTAATTTTGAAGGATCAAGTTGTTCATCCTTACTCATTTCTTTTAATGCATTTTGTCTTTCGATGTAAACAAATTGATCAAATTCTTCTAAAACTTGATCTGCATCTGTGATGAATGGTAATTGTTTTTGAATAAACTTTTCAATTAATTCTTTTTTGCTTCGTAGTTTTAAATCACTGTTCAATAAATCTTGAATCAATTTTTCTTGCTTATCTTTTTCAGTTGATGGTGCAGCTTGTAGTTTGACAATCAAATTCATGATATAGGTTACATTAATTTCATCACGATGAATTAATTCTAATTCGAAATCCAAATCATCTAAAACCGAGTGCCCTTTATCTTCTTCTTTGCTAATCCCTTTTGTTTCTTCGTATAAGTCTAAATATTTACTTTTAAAATCTTCAAACTCTTGGTGAGACAACGGTAAATCATCAAAAGAAAAATCAGCATATTGCTTCATTTTATTGATTAATCGCATCACATCTCGAAATGCTTTAATAAATTCAGCTTGCTCTTCTTCATTTTTCAAGTCATTTACTGCATCTACATTTGGAACAATTTCAATCAAATCTTCGTATTTTTCTTGAAAAGTTTCTTCCAATCGTTCAAATGGAGGCTCTATAATATCTTCTATTGCATCTTTGTTCGCAAATAATTCGATCGCTTTATCAGTCGCTTCTTTCAAATTTCGATAACAGACAATATTTCCATGCGATTTTACTTCATCTAAAATTCTATTCGTACGGGAATAAGCCTGAATTAATCCATGATATTTTAAATTCTTGTCAACATACAATGTATTCAACGTTTTACTGTCAAAACCTGTTAAAAACATATTAACAACGATTAATACATCAATCTGTTTCGTTTTTACACGAGCTGCAATATCATTGTAATATTCGTAAAATAATTTCGAATCTTTAGTCGAATAGTTAGTCTGAAATGTTTGGTTGTAATCCAGAATAAATTCGTCCAAATATTCACGACTATGTTTTGTAGCATACGTTTCTTGTTCTTCGGCAACCATTCCTAGCTCTTCATCATCAAACTGTTCTGTAATCGTACCAGCATCTTTATCTTCTTCATTTGCTTGATAGGTAAAGATTGTCGCGATATTCAGATTATGTTTTCCTTCTTCTTTCGCTGTTTTGAATATTTGATAATATTCAATCGCTGCATCTACATCAGCTACACAAAACATCGAAGTATAGGTTTTATGATGCGTTTTATTTGGATGATTTTGAATAATGTGATTCACAATATTTCGACGACGAATAGGCGAATTCATTACTTCAGCTTCATCTATTTTTTCAATTTCGATGTCTTGAATTTCATCTCTTTGTTTAAACGTTCGGATATATTCTATCGCAAAACGTAAAACATTTCCATCTCGAATAGCATCTGTAATCACATATTTATGCAAACATTCGCCAAACAACATTTTAGTTGTTCGTTTTCCATATTCATTTATACCAGCATTTTCTTTGAAAATTGGTGTTCCTGTAAAACCAAACAATTGTGCACTTTTGAAGAAATTGACAATATTTTCGTGCGTCATTCCGAATTGAGAACGATGACATTCATCAAAAATAAACACAATTCGCTCGTTTTGTAAACCACTCATTTGGTTTTTGTAGCGATTACCTGTAATGGCATTATTCAGTTTCTGAATCGTCGTTACAATCAGTTTGTTATCACTATTTAATTGCTCGACTAATGTATTTGTATTATTGGTAGAATAAATAGATCCTTTCGCAAAACTGTTGAATTCTTTTGCGGTTTGGTAATCCAAATCTTTACGATCTACCACAAAAACAACTTTATGAACTTCACGAATATGTGTTAAAATCTGAGCTGCTTTAAACGAAGTCAATGTTTTCCCTGAACCTGTCGTATGCCAAATATAACCGTAATCTTTGGTCGTTTTTACTTGGTTGATAATTTCCTCAACTGCATAATACTGGTATGGACGCAACACCATCAATGCTTTTTGTGTTTCGTTGAGCACAATATATTGCGTAATCATTTTTGACAAATGACAAGGATTCATAAAATCATCAGCAAACTCAGATAGATTTGTTGTTAATGAATTGTCTTTTTTTGCCCAATAAAATGTTTGTTTGAAATTGCGTTGACGCACCGAACCATTGCAATAATATTTGGTATTGACACCGTTACTAATCACAAACAACTGAATAAACTGAAACAAACCAAAACCAGCAGTATATGAATGGCGTTGATAACGGTTGATTTGATTGAAAGCTTCTTTTAACTCTAAACCACGACGTTTTAACTCAACTTGTACCAAAGGTAAACCGTTAATCAATATGGTTACATCATAACGATTGTCGTACGAACCTTTCATCGTGATTTGATTCGCGACTTGAAATTCGTTTTTGCACCAATTTTTACTATCTAATAATTGTATCGTTTTGTTTTCGCCCAACACATTTACATACGGAATGCGAGAACGTAAGGTTTTTGCACGCTCAAAAATATTTCCTTTGTTGATGTACAACATAATTTGGTTGAATTCTGCTTCTGCTAATTCAACTTTGTTGTGCTTCTCTATTTGGCGTTTAAAATTTTGGACTAAATCTGCTTCATCTTTTAGTGTTATTGATTCGTAACCCAAAGATTGCAATTGGTCAATTAATCCGTTTTCTAGTAATTGTTCTGGTTGAGCGTTCATTTTTAAACTCTTAACATTTGTGTTTTTGTTCTATATACTATCAAACTTGTTGTACAACTAGTACAATATTTGTTCTATAAAGTACGTTTTTTGTTATATTTTTTATTATATTTGCATTATAAATTAGTCTTTAAAATAACTAAGATACAAAGGATTGGGGTGTCCCCGGTCGAGCAGAAGCCAGTCGTTTTGATTGGCTTTTGTTTTTAGGGAAATATTTTAATTCCATACAATTTTCCATTTTTCTTGTAGATTTTATCCTTTACAACTTCAAATGCTGGGTTTGCTCTTTTCTTATCGATCACGTTGCGTGCAATAGGATACGCAACCAAATCGGATAATTGTAAACCATTGATGTTTTCTCTTTTGGATTTGAAGGTTATTTTTAAATGAACATCTTTCAAACGTTCAGGCGAAACATAGGATGTTCCTCTTGCCAATAAGCGTTGAAAGTGCTCTTCTAATTTTTTATCTTCCTTTTTTCCACGTTTTTCTATTACGATTTCCAATTCCTTCTGTACACCTTTTATTTCGTCCAAAGAAAAAATAGCTCTTTCTATCACAAAAGACAATGCCAATTCGTACACATCATTAGAAAGCTTACCATACATATTGATGTATTTTTCTTTGTTGATTGCTGATGCTAATACACGGTATTTAGAAGTTGAAATAACATGATTGATCATTTCATAAAAATCCTTTTTGAGTGCTAAATCAAATAGAACCTGAAATTCTTTTTCGCATTTGCGAATATCTCTGGAATGAAGAATGACATCTTTATCTCCCCAAAATTTATTTTTAATCTGATTGATATTATTCTTTATAGACGCATAGTTTTCTTCACTTGTGAGTATTGCACATAACAAGAAAACAGGAAATGACGGATCTAAGTTTACCAAACCATGATCGCCACTTTCATCTATAAACAAATAATACTTTTTCATACGCTAATCTCTACACAAACATTTGTTGCAACATCGCTTTTTTGAAGCTTTGTGTTTCTTTTATTTGCTCACTTACTTTATCAATACTTTCATCTATTACTGATAAAAAATCGGCTATCTTTTGTTGTTCAGGCAGTGATGGAATTTGAATATTAATTTTCATAAATTCTATTTTAGACATATTATATCTTGTACTTCCTTGAGCTAATTTGATAACTTCTTTTCTAAATTTTTTTGATCTAAAAAAATAACGGTAGTAATAAGGATTTAAGTTTTTAGATATTAGTCTAATTCCAAAACAAAAACTATTTAAGTAAACGTCCTCAACACTATCTAATAATACAGATGACATTCCCACTTCATGAGGAGTTTCAGATGAAACAGTAAAAAAAGCATCTCCAAACTCAACGGAATTCTGTTTATCATTTTCAGTGATTTCAACGAAATCAAAATTTTGGATATTAATTTTTGAATCATTAAAAACTTGCGTATATTTTATATATGGTTTACCAAATCCAAAATTTTCTTTTGTTTTTCCTGTTAATCCATTATACGAATTAAAAACCTCTCCCAATCTCTTTTCTTCCCATTCAGGATACTCATTCCCATTCTCATCTTTGAAACGAATTTCTTGTGAAAACAATTTTCGCATCATCGCTTTTTTGTAGCGAGACAATTCAGTTTTCTTTTCTTCTAATAAGCTTAGTTTTTCATCTATTGTCGATAAATAATCGGCTATTTTTTGTTGTTCAGAAATATTAGGGATGTAAAAAGTTAATTTTTCAAATTCTTTTTGCCCTAAAGTTTTATTTCTACCAGCACCACCTGGAGAAGCCATTTCTAATAAATTATTTCCCTTTTTTGTTAAGAAGAAAAATAATAAGTAATCCAAATCTGCTTTAAGTTTTACAGGTTTATACATAGGAAATCTGTGAGAAGCTACAAAACCAATCTCCTTTTCTGTAGTTCTAGCAACAGCTCTTTCCCATGCAAAAACAATATTTACAATAAATAAATCTTTTTCGATCCAAAAAATTCTTTTTTTACCAATTTCTTTACCGCTTATAGGTTCTTTATAAAAAATTCCTTTACCATGTGATCTAATACCTATTTGCTCATAAAATGTATCTTGTTCAACAATAACAGGATTCACTATACGTTTTAAGATTTCAGATACTTTTACTAATTTCCATTCTGATCCGTTATGGATTAATGTTTTAGCTTTATTCATTATTTAGAATGGTTTAGATATATTTAATATTTCACAAAAAGACTCAATCTTTTTATTAGACTTATCAAGTTCTTTATCAAGCTCTTTAAGTCTTAATACAACCTTTTCAATATCAATTTTATCTTCTTCTTCGAAAGTATCAACATATCTAGGTAAATTAAGATTAAATTCATTTTCAAAAATTTCATTTAAATTAGAAATATGACATATTTTTTCTACATTCTCTCTTGCTTGATATAATTGTATAATTTTTTGAACTCCTTCTTCTGAAATTATGTTTTGATTAGTACTTTTTTCATAAAATTCATCGCCACTTGCATCAATAAACACAATATTATCGTCAGCCTTTCTACATCTTTTCAGTACCACAATACAAGTCGGGATAGAAGTACCATAAAAAATATTGGCTGGTAAACCAATGACAGCATCTATGGCATTAAGTTCTTTGATAAAATATTCGCGTATTTTACCTTCTGCTGCTCCACGAAACAAAACACCATGCGGAAAAACAGAAGCAACTGTTCCGTTATCTGCCAATTGGTAATACATGTGCTGTAAGAAAGCAAAATCGGCTTTTGTTTTTGGAGCTAATTTCCCGAATTGTGAAAAACGTGCATCTTGTGCATTTAGTGGATTGGTATCGCCTTTCCAATTTGCAGAAAAGGGTGGATTAGCTACAATGGCTTCAAAACGTTGTTCTAGATGACGAGGATCTTCTAAGGTATCATCTTGCTCGATATTAAAACGAGAAAAATGTACATCGTGCAAAATCATGTTCATTCGAGCCAAATTGTAAGTCGTTGGGTTTAGCTCTTGTCCATAAAAATCTGCTACTTTTGCTTCTTTGGCAACACGCAACAATAACGAACCCGAACCACAGGTAGGATCGTAAACCGAACGAATTTTATCTTTCCCTAAAGTTACAATCTTCGATAATATAGTCGAAACTTGTTGTGGTGTATAAAATTCTCCAGCCGATTTTCCTGCTCCAGCCGCAAAGTTTGAAATCAAATACTCGTACGCATCACCCAACACATCCGATTCGATATCTTCTAATTTGAAATCAATTTCGTTTAGTTTACCTAAAATTTCTACAATAACTTCGTTACGTTTATCAGGCGTTTTACCCAATTTGGTAGAAGCTAAATCCACATCTTGAAACAAACCGTTAAAATCTTCTTCGGACTCTGTTCCCATTGTCGATTGCTCGATATAGTTTAGCGTAGCTTCTAATTCTTCTATAATAAAGTTATTTTGACCTTTTTTGGCAATCACTTCAAACAACTGATTTGGATCTAAGAAATAACCCAATTGCGCCAACGATTCTTCTTTTATCGCTTGTAACGTTTCATCATCTGAAACCTTTGTATATTCTTTTACATCTTCCTCCTCCAATAATCCATTCGCATACAAATGTTGCTTTTCTGATAAATATTTAAAGAAAATAAAACCTAAAATATAGTTACGGTATTCATCTGCATTTATTCGTCCACGTAGTGTATTGGCTATATCCCAAAGCTTTTGCTCCAGTTGTTGTTTTTGATCTGTTGACATATTTATTTATTGTTTGGTAAAGATACAAATTGGTTTAGTTTGTTTAATGTTTCTTTTAGTTTTGCTAAAGTATTATTGATTCGCGTCATTATGTGGCGTTATAGTTTTCTACTTTTGGTATTATTAACTCTAAATTATTTGACAATGATTTCAATTTTAGCAATCAAACCAGGTCCGAAACCGAAAAAAGATGATGGATCTCCTGACAAAAGGAGAAGAGTAACGCCTCCTAATCAACCAAAACATCCAGCTTTAAAACCTCATAAACATAAACCTGGAGATTAATTCTAAAAATAAGTATTCGTCACAAAAAAAATGGCGAATACTTTTTTAGTAAAATTATTTTAATAAATCTATCTAATAATACGGGAAACCGTAAAATATTGAAAACAGATTAGAATACTTTTGAATTTATTTTATAACTATGAAAAAACAATTTACTTTATTCTTATTCTTTTTATCATTTTTCAGTTTTGCACAAAATATAACTTTAAGCGAATTATTATCACTTAGAAAGAAAAGTGTTGCAGAAGTCGATGAATATTTAACTGCAAAAAAATGGCAATTTACAGAAGCTGAAGAGCCTACAGAAGATCGTTTCGGTTCAATTTCTTATGCCTTCAAAAAAAACTATTATGACGACAAAGCACAATCTTTTGTAACTTATATGTACTCAGATGATAGTGATACAAAAAGAATTGGTGTTCAAATTCATAATACTACAATTATTAATACTTATCTCGATCAGATAAAAGCTTGGGGAGGAAAACTATATAATTCTTATGTTGATGATGGAGATATTATCAAAATATATAGAGGAAGTACAATGACTTATAAAATAATGACTTCTACACAAAGTAATGAATTTGGTGGAACGTTGTCGAGTTATACATTGATTATTTATACTAACGAAGATTTTGATTATTAAAAATAAATAATGATATGAAAAATTCTATTTTTTTAAAAACCTTAACACTATTATCAAGTTTTATTTTAGTTTTTTCTTGTAGTAAAAGTTTTAGCTCAGGTACTCATTGTGCTATTGTTACAATTGATGATAAAGAATATACTTTAGAAGTTGAATTTGAGGATAATTATGTTACTGCAATAAATTTCCCTAATGGTGGGTGGTTAGATTCAGATCATTTTGATGCAGATGAAGCTTATATTGAGTCAAATACTGCTTCATTTTATGACGATAGAGATCGTTACATTGAGATTGATTTCGATGGTTGCCCTACTTCTGATTACGATTATTAAAATAAATATTATGAAGACAATTTTTATATCTTTTTTGGAGCAATATTAACATTGATAATTCTATTTCTAAGTGAAATATACTGGATGTTTAAAATGTTTGAGAAAATAAATTATGATTTATAATATTTATCAAATATGCCATTTAAACGATATCAATAAGATTACAAAATCTTGTTACAAGTACCAAAATCAAGTTAGTTATAAATAGTTGTTTTCTTATGTGTACAGTGATTTCAATATATCTCATACCCTCCGGGCAAGACGAAAGCTTAGTTATTAGATGCAGGTGTTATTATTCTAAAGTAATTTTCCAATCAATCTTTGACATAACTTCTTTTAATTGTTTTAAACTTTCTAAAACTTTATTATCTATAGGAAGTTCTCCATAAACTAGATTTTTGAAATCGTTCAAGTAAATATTTTTGAGTTCATTCTCCCAAATTTCATCTATATTTTTGAAGAATAAGCTGTCATTTGGATGATGTACCAACCATTGATTGTTGTTTTTGAAACTACTTGCATCATCATTTGCAACTTTTAATAACATTTCTTCAAATTGTTCTGATTCAATAAATGTTTTAAATTCTTCTTGTTGAAGTAATTGATGAATATCGTATGCGTGTCTTATTTTATTCTTCAAATCTACTATAGGATTTTCTGTATATGAAAATCTAACTAAACTCATTATTTTTTCACAAATAGTCCTCGTTGGTTCAAGTACATTCATTTCGAAAGGTTGTAATCCGTATTTTACTACATTTTCAATCTGTCCGTCCCTTGCTAAAGTTTCTCCAATAAGTGAGTTAATAATTCTTTTGCTATATGGTTCATAATATCCTAACCAACTTGATTCTAAAATGATTATATCTCTTACTTGTCCGAACTGTCCACTGAAAATTTTTGTATAGGAATGTGCAGTTTTTCGATTCATTCCCATTTTTCTAGTAATACCTTCTATATCAACTTCTGGTAAATCATCACTTATTGAATTACTTATTTCTCTAAGTTTCTCTTTTAATTTGTTTCCAGATTCATTATCATTTCTTAAAACAACCAAATCAATATCTTCTGAAAACCGTTCTATAAGTTTAAAGCATTTAGATAATGCAGTTCCTCCTTTAAATATCACTTCATTGCCTATTGGAGCATTAACTATTTTGTACAAAGCATAGGTTACCCAATAATCCTTCTCAACATAAATAGCAGGAATCCCTAAAGTATCTGAAACATATTGAATCGCTTGTCTAAATAATTTTGTATCAGTATGTAGGTTCATAATAAATTCCATTTATTTGATTGGGTTAATGTATAGTTATTTATACCTATATTATATTTTGTAATTGGATTTAGTGTTTTAAAAAGTACTACCGTGTATTTTTCGAGATTTAATTCATCTAATATAGCTCCTAATAAAGCTCGGGTAGAAGGTGGATATTTTTGAACTAATCTAATTAAACTTTTGATATCTTTCAATTTATAATCAGATATTATATTTATAAACCTTTCTACAGTATTATTAATTGTTGTGTCGGGTATCTTTTTTATATTCTTTAAACAATCTAGTAATTGCAAATAAGGAACATTCTCTTTGTTTATTATATTATTTTGTTTAATGAAACTTATTAGATATCGTTCTCTCTTAAGATTTGGCCTAATGTTATTTGTGCCAATTTGAATTGTATTGCTTACTTGGGTTGTAAGACCGAATGTGTTATATATGCTATAGCCTGTTAGATAACCTATTATTTTATTATCATCTTCCAAAAGATCCTTTACAATTTGATATTGATTAGGAAGTAAGGTTCCAAAAATTGATTTTTCAGGTTTATAAAATTTACCTTTTGATATTTTTTTTAATTTACCTTTTTCGACAAGTCTATTTAATGCTTTTATAGCAGCTTCTTTATTTTTAACTGGTAGATTAAAATCATTATAGGTGAAAATATATCCATTTGGTAGTCTATCAACTTTATTTATAACTATATCAGATACTTTCATATGGTTTAATCTTTTTTCAAAGATATAAAAATGTCCAGTTATTTGTTTAAAAAACTGGACAAAATAAATGTTAAAATTGCTTTTATTGGAAGTGGTACTTACCTTTGAGTAGCTTGCTACTCAAAGGTAAGTACCACTTCATTCAATTATTAAAATTTCTCTTTAAAATCACTTTTCAGCTGTCATTTACCACTTGTATCTAACTGAACTTGGTTTGGAAAAGAGCTAGATTGGATTGAGCGAAAGTTCAATTCAGACTCAACGAAGCAAAAGCTGTTGACTTTTTATAAATTTAATAAAAAAACAAAAGCAAAAAGCATTTGCGAATACGGAAGTAGGAATTTTCAATTTAGCACTTAACACGGCATTTAGCTAAGTCGATGTTGGCGATATACCACGTTTGTTATTTGAAAGATTGTATTATTTTATTAAAATCTTCGGGAACTGTTGTAACCTTATATCCTTTTCTTACAATATAAAATTTAAAATATTCATCAAAAGAAAATACTCTGGTCATTGGTTCGTCTTGATTGACATAAAGTTGATAGCTTTTTATGCAATCAGAAAAATCAATTAAACCATTATGAAATAAGTCTTGATAAAGAATCAAAGTATCTATGTTAATTAGAACTAAATCTCTTATTCTATCCTTGGGTAAATTATTGGTTTCAATTAAATTATTAAGTCTTTCTTTCAAAAAGTAATTCACTCCATCAGCTTCCATTACAACATCAGTAAATACAAAAATTGGATAAACGATTATTTCGTCTACATTAAAGTCGTCAACTTGATGTTGTTGATATTTACCACTTACTAATTCACTAATGCAATTATTAAGTTGATTAACCGTTTTGTTTTGAGATTTTTTTCTGTCTGTTTCTGATAGTTCAAATTTTTCAATTAATTCCTTTTTTATAATTGAAGCATTTCCAGAATATTTTGTTTCAGACTTTAATGTAGCGTCTTTAAATTCAAATACAAAAATTTCATTTACATTTCTAATATAATAATCTGGTTCACCTTTATCAAAGATTTTATTTAGTTCTTCTCCTGTTTTTCTGCATTCTCCATAAAATTGAAAACATTTTTGCATTGTAATATAGAAAAGAATTTTTTCAGAGAACTTATTACCCATATCTTTTTTTAAGTTTCCATAGTTAAAAGAAGTGCTTCCAAATTCTTTTTGAACATTTACAAAGTCCCAAAGAAATCCTTGGTAAAGCTTATCTACCAAAAAGTTCATATATAGAACTGTATAAGTAAACGATTCATTTTTAAATATAGGATATTGTCTTAAAAGCAAATAATCATCATCATTTTCATTTATACTATGACTCTTTTCGTTTATAACAAATTGATTAAAAAGGTTTATAAAAGAAATATTTGTTTCATCAAATTTGATTTTACAAGACATTGTATTGCTTGTCATCATTTTCAAATATGGATGAAGTATATTCCAGATGTATTGGTTGTAATCTTTAAATCCATAGAATTTTAAAAAATTATCTATATAGTTTTTGTATTTATCATCTGACTGCCAGAATTCAAAAAAATAGTAAACCTTCATTAATTGAATTTTGTAATCCTTCCTTTTATCTATTTCTAAATTTCTTATTTTGACTGGCAGAATCTCATTCAAAAAACTTTCGGTATCTTTTCTTGAATCCCAATTAAATAAAGCTTCTTGTTTTTTAATTTCAATCGTGTTACAACTAAGAAGTGATTTTAAAAGTGTTTCCCAGTCGCTTTTAGAAAGTTCTTTATTAGAAGTGTTTCGAGCTTTTAAAATTAATTGCATTAGTCTTAAACAAGCCCTTGGATCTGTTAAAATAAAATTAGGACTGAATACAAGTTCTTTATTAATATTTATAAATTGAAAAACTTTAGATTGATTACTTCCACTTATTTTCATCATCAAAGAAATCAAGTTAGAAGAGTGAAAATCATTTTGATCTATGCGAATATTAGTAAGACGAAGTAACAGATAAGATATTTGTTCTATCGCATTTTCTAAAGAAACGGTCATTAATGAATTTAAAGGACTAAAATCTTTATCAGCCTCAAAAATATTTTCATAAGACAGCATGATTTGTCTTTTTAAAGTTACTTGTTTTACAAATGTGTTATCTGTCATTTAAATATCATTGAAACAAATTTGATTGTGTTTTGAGGGGGGGCGCCAAAATAATAATTTAAGAAGTAAACAAAAGTTTTGTTAAATATTCCTTATATCTGCATTTCGTAAAATTAAACTCAAACATACAATAGCCATTTAACAATAAATTACGGTTTAACGTAAATACAAAAACCTCCCTTAAAACGGTTGCTGAGCTTGTCGAAGTATAAAGAGGCTATTATTTATACTGTTTGTATTTTTGTACCTATAATTAGAGTTGTGCAACGGTTACCGATGTTGTAGGAAGTTATATACGATTATTTTCCGCTAATTTTCTATAGTGCTCTCCCAATGCAGTAAGTTTACAACTTTTACTCTCCATTGCAGCATTCCACATATGTGGTGCATCGATAGGTTTTAATAAGTTTAATCGATTATATTTTTGTAAAATACTAAATATTTCAGTGTGTTCTTCTATTGGTTCGGGCATACCTTCATCTCTACCTTTTGATTCAGGTTCAAAAGTGGGGTCAAGTTTAAATTCGAACCCTGCTACAGGAAAGAAATCTTTAATTTTTCTAAGGTCTTCAAGTGATATTGATGGAGAAGCTTCACGTAATGAAACAAAATTTCTAACATTAGTTTTAAAGATTGGTCTTTGTTCCCAAGCACCTAAAGATTGGTCGATGTGTGCATAAATACTACCAGGTGTTATATCTCCTAAAATATTTGCAGCACTACCACTTAAAGCATCAACAAGTAATGATGTAAAAACACCACTTCCATTTTTTTCTGATGCATATTGGTCTGATGTTGATGCTGTAAGAATAGTAATGCCTTCTGCTATTAAAGCATTATCTTTAATTGTTGGTGGATTACCAGCAATTCCAGAGTGGCAACTGTCTAAAATAATAATTTTATTAGTTGCGGGAGAAGAGTTAGCTAAAACTAAGATTTCATTCAGAGCAACCCCTTCATCTCCTCTTTTTGCGTCACTTGCTAAGAGATAACCACCTGTAGGTTCTATATGACCATGACCTGCGAAATAAAATAAGGCTATTTCTGCTTTTGTTGTAAACAACTTTTCAATAGCATCCTTTAACTCGCCTCTTTCAATAGCATCTGCATTGCTTGATGCTGTTAATAATTTGCAATCAAAATTTATTGAACCATCAAAGTTTCTTTCTAGCATACTTTTAACATTATATGCGTCATTTACGCATCCGTACAAATGACCACCGCTAGAATAGTAGTTTACACCAACAACTAAGGCTATTTTCATGCTAATTCTTTTATTGCTTTACATAATGAAGATGAATTCCAACCTACAACTCTTGTTGCGTTATTCTTTACCACGGAAGAAGTTCTTTCGGAATCCCAAGGTTCAATGGCAATAATAGGTTTAAAATATTTTTTAGCAAGTTCTATTTCAATATTAATCCATTTACTGTATGTTGAATAAACACCAGCTAAAATAATTAAACAACTACATCCTTTGATTTTGGCTTCAATTGCTTCATACAATTGTTTATCAGTTCCGTTTGTATGAATAGGATCATCTTTAGGAACTGAATGATTATAATAGCTAATTCCACCTTTTGTTAGCATGGAAGAAACCTTATCATAAGCGTCTGAATACTTCCATGAATGGCTAATAAATAATCTGTACATTTTGTTTATAGAGAGTTTTTGGTTAATAATTTCCTACAACGGTTGACGGATTTGCGACAGTAAAAAATATAGCAACGAAGTTGCGTGTATTTTTTATTTAGCAAATTCGATGATGTACGCAGTTCGGAGCGATAGCGATGAAATGTGTACATTATCGGATGTAATCCGTCAACCGATGTGACGCGATTCGTAGCATAGCGGAGAATTGCGTCACATCATAATTTTTTACGAAACTACTATAGCATTAGTTTCGTATAAATCTCAAATATACAAACAAATCTAATTTATAACCATTGTTGTATATATAATTAATTTTAAAAAAAAGCTTCATCTGAAGCCTTTTTTTAAAATTAATTATTATAAAATTTATTAAAGTCTTCAAAAAAATCTGACAAGCTAATTTTTTCATACTTTAAAATTAAAGCTATAGTAGATAATGGAATATTGTATCCATCTCCTTTAGATATTTTACTAATTGTTGAAGATGTTACACCAACAGCTTTTGCATATTTATTTTGGCTATTGTCTATATTATCAAAATCGGATAAAAAGCGAATCGTGATATATTCACATAGTTTTTTATTTAGGTTATTTTTATAATCGTTTTTTTCCATTTTGTTTTAAAAAAAAAGTGTTCGCTATAGCGAATAGTTAAAAAATATTATTATATTTGTATAAGCGAATTGATAATTAGACTTTTAATAGTCATAATTAAACGATGTAATCTCGACTCAAAACGACCAATTTTCTATCGAGAGTATCGTGGAATCGCTCCATGTCTCAAAAGTTTTGTACTTTCGCATACGGCATGGGCGGTTTTCACATATGCTTTAGGTAGAAGCTTAAATTTATTTAAGTAGGGTTTGGTCGCCCTTGAGTCTAAAGTGTGAAGCCGCCTTGCTTTTTTTGCAAGTATTTCTTCATACACGAGAAACATCGTTCCATAAAACCCAAAACAAAATGAGAACGAAACAAATTCCATTCATCCGTAAAAAACCGCCAGACAAAGTCTGTTTGTTTTTTCCATTCTTTTAAAGAACAATACTCCGTTTTATAACATTTAACGGAACGTAAAGCAAAGGGCTAACCTTTCTTTACACGCTCTCTATCAGAGCCTCGGTAATGAGACTTTGACAGTAATTGTTATACTCTTTTTTTCGCACATTAAATGTATAGCGTTTATTGCCATTTTCCAAATTTATTGGGGCTACTACCTGTTTTAAGTTGTAAGTAATGAGTTATAAGTAATAAGTTAAATGTATGATGTACAGATTAGATGTTAGTTGTTTGAGTGGAATCTAAATCAAATATATAGGATGCGATTCTGAGACAAGTCAAGAATGACAAAACTCATTGTAGAAAGTGAATTTGAATATTGAAAAAGGAATTAAAAAAATGTCATATGATTTGGAGGCGAGTGTCAAAAAGCTGAGATGCATGCTTAAGATTATTCATTTTTTTATTCATGAGTTATTATTGTTTTCAAATGAATTCATATACCCTTTGGGGAATCTTGATAAAAAAAACGAACCAAAAAGTTATTCATATGGTTTATTATTATTTTATGGTATTCATGAATGCAAAGCATTACAAGTCTGTGCTTACAAGTCGGTCAATAACGGCTATTCGCTAAATGCTTTAAATCATTCGCATATGAAATGCGAACATAAATCATTTTTAACGCTCTTTACGCCGAATTGACACTCGACTTTTCAGCAATGACGGTTTTGAATTCGTTGTAAAAAGTGTATTTGAGTATTGAAAAAAGGATTAGAAAAATGTCATATGATTTGGAGGCGAGTGTCAAAAAGTTGAAGAGAATGGTTAAAATATTTTACTGTTTGCGTAGCAAATGATTTAAAATATTGAATGGCTGAAACTTATTTTGACCGTCGAAAATCAAAGACAAGAGTTTTTTGATTACTTTTTTGCTCTCAAAAAAGTGATAGAAAGTACTTTATGTTCATTTTTTATTCATGAGTTATTATTGTTTTCGAATGAATTCATATACCCTTCGGGGAACCTTGATGAAAAAACATTTGAGATTAAAAGGAGAAGCTCCAGTGGAGCTTAGGTATAAATTGTTACAAGTTGATTAATAATTTTACATTCATTTTTGTCTTGACACAAAAACGAACCAAAAAAGTCAAGACCGCGATTTTCGACGTTCAATTCTCATCTCACGCACTAAAAAGATTAAATGATTCGCATACGCTCACTAATCTTTTTTACGCTTGTTTCAATGGATTGAAGCTCGTCTGCAAATCGTATGTCAACTCTAAAATTCTTTGTTAAAAAAGGATTTGAATATTAATAAGAAAAAAAACGTAAAACGTTAAGCGTATCACGTAAAACATAACAAAAAAACCCTTTCCTAAAACAAAGTTGGCGCGATGTACAGGAAAAGGAGTGGATTTTAAAACTAATGTTGAATTAAAAAACTATGTAAAATTATGAAAGAGTAAACAGATTCACACTCTATCCCCCGAAGACAACACAAAGAGTATAAATGATCTTCATAAAATGATTAGTGTTAATTTTTTTCATTTATTAATGTAATTTTTAAAACTTGTTGGAGGGGGAATTTTGGGTGTAACTTAAAAAGTAGTGTAAAACAGTATTTATTCATTTTTTATTCATGAGTTATTATTGTTTTCGAATGAATTCATATGCCCTTCGGGGAATCTTGATAAAAAAAACATTTGAAATTAAAAGGAGAAGCTCCAGTGGAGCTTAGGTATAATGCTTACAAATCGGTCAATAACGGCTATTCGCTAAATGCTTTAGAACATTCGCATATGAAATGCGAACATAAATCATTTTTAACGCTCACTACGCCGAATTGACGCTCGACTCTTCAGCAATGACGGTTTATAAATTCATTGTTAAAAAAGGATTTGAATATTAATAAGAATAAAAATAACGTAAAACGTTAAGCGTAATACGTATCACGTAAAAAAAAACTCCTTTCCCTAAAACAAAGTTGGCGCGATGTACAGGAAAAGGAGAGGCTTTTAAAACTAAATGTTGAATTAAAAAACTATGTAAAATTATGAAAATATTTTACTTCAAACTCAATAGGCATATAATAAGTGTGCTATTGGGATTGTTTTGTGCAACACCTTTATTAGCACAAACAGGTAAAACCGTGACTGGAACGGTAAAAGAACTTCAAGTCCCGCTAGTGGGCGTAATGGTAAAAGAGGAGGGAACCGATAATTCCACTTTTACTGATGACAATGGAAATTACTCGTTGATCTTACAACAGGATGATGCAAAGCTAATTTTTGAGCAATTGGATTTCCCTATTCGAGAAGAAGAGGTATTGAATAGAAGCGTGATCAATGTACGTTTTACAAAAGAGGACTACGGGATTCAGCTAAAAGATGTGGTGATTAATGCGGGATACTACAATATAAAAGACAAAGATCGTACGGGGTCTATAGCACGTGTTACGGCTAAAGAAATAGAGAATCAGCCCGTGAATAATGTACTTTCTGCCATACAAGGACGAATGTCTGGTGTGAGCATTGTTCAAAATACGGGTGTTGCAGGTGGTGGTTATGACATTCAGATCCGTGGTAAAAACAGTTTACGACGAGAAGGGAACGAACCACTTTATATCGTGGATGGAATAGCCCTTGTGACGTCTAATTCCTCTAATCTTTCAGGAACAATTTTACCTTATGCCTCTATAAATCCACTCAATACCATCAATCCCAATACTATTGAAAGCATTGAAATTCTTAAAGATGCCGATGCAACTGCTATTTATGGTTCTCGTGGTGCAAATGGTGTGATTTTAATTACCACGAAAACGGGTAAAAATAGAAAAACTGAACTTTCTTTTACTTCGAGTTATAGTATCAGTAAAGTTGCAAGAAAAATGAAGCTAATGAATACAGCTCAATACTTAAACATGCGAAAGTTGGGTTTTGAAAACAGTGGAATTACAACTTATCCTGCTAATGCGTATGATGTAAATGGAAGATGGGATGAAACTCGTGAAACAGATTGGCAAAAAGAATTAATTGGAGGATTAGCAATTGGATCAAATCTTGAAATCGGATTAAGTGGTGGAAATGAGCAAACTGCTTATGTTTTGAGTGCAAAACATCAAGAACAAACGACTGTTTTTCCGACTGATAATGGAATTAAATCCAATTACTTTAGTGCAAATATCAACCACAAAAGTAAAGACCAAAAATTAACTTTTCTTGTCAATACATCCTATAATCTCCAATCGAATACATTGCCTACAACAGATTTAACTTCAAAAGCATTGCGTTTAGCACCTAATGCTCCGAAATTGTACAATGAAGATGGAAGTTTAAATTGGGAAGGAGGCTCATGGTCAAACCCCGTAGCGGTATTAAACTCAATATACAGAAACGACACGAAAAATTTATTGCTGAATACTAATTTGAGTTATCAAATTTTTAATGATTTCTCTATCAAATTAAATGCTGGATTAAATGATTTAAGTTTTATTGAAACTTCTATTCGCCCTCATACTCTTTATAACCCTGCCAATGGTATAACAAGTGCGAATTCTACTTCCTCTAAAGGAACGAATCAATCATTTTCTTATCTACTAGAACCTCAATTAAATTGGAACAAGCAATTGAATAAATTTACAGTTGATGCTTTAATCGGGGCAAGTTTCCAAAAAGCAACAAGTAATCAATTTAGAGTAACAGGAACGGGTTTTTCTTCCGATGAATTGATTTACAATTTAAGTGCAGCAAAGACACAAACCATCAATCAAAATTCGAAAGTTGAATATGCATATGCGTCGATGTTTACTCGATTTAATATAAAATATGAAGATAAATACATTATCAATTTAACTGCTCGTCGAGATGGCTCAAGTCGTTTTGGAACAAACAACCGATTTGCAAATTTTGGAGCAATTGGAGCCGCTTGGCTTTTTTCGAGAGAAAATTTTCTCAACGACTCATCTTGGTTGAGTTTTGGAAAATTAAGAGGAAGTTTTGGACTAACAGGAAGCGATCAAATTGGCGATTATCAATATTTAGACACCTATACAATTGGTAGTACAAAATACGATGAAATAGTTGGAATGGCTCCGTCTCGTTTATACAACCCCAATTTCAGTTGGGAGAAAACTCAAAAAATAGAAGCAGCTTTAGAACTTGGTTTTTTGCGAGATCGCTTGAATCTTTCGATGGCGTATTATCAAAATAAATCAGGGAATCAATTGGTTGGAATACCATTACCAGGAACAACAGGTTTTTCATCCATTCAATCAAATTTGAATGCAGTGATTCAAAATACGGGTTGGGAAGTTGAATTGGAAACTCATCCCATCAAAAAGCAGCATTTCAAATGGTCAAGTAGCATAAATTTAAGTATTCCAAAAAATAAATTGGTGTCTTTTCCTAATCTTGAAGGTTCTACTTATGCCAATGCGTATATGATTGGAAAATCCACCAACATTCAAAAACTTTATCATTATGAAGGAATTGATCCTGCGACAGGTTTGTATCAATTTAAAGATTATAACGGTGATGGAGTTATTTCTCCAATTGATGACCAGCAAAGCATCAAAGAAGTTGGTATGAAGTATTACGGAGGTTGGAACAATTCTATTCGATACAAAAATATTGAATTCTCCTTTTTATTTCAATTTGTAAAACAAACCCAATTCAATTACGATGCGAATTATTTAGCACCAGGTTCATTGAATAATCAACCCATTGAAATGTTGAATTCTTGGTCATCAGCTAATCCAAATGCCGATTATATGTTTTACTATACTACTGGAAAAGCGGATTGGAATAAATTAAGCGGGTTGATTAATCAAAGTGATAAAGCCGTTTCAGATGCATCTTACATTCGATTGAAAAACATTACCATTAGCTATCAACTTCCATCAGACAAAACTTTTTGGAAAAATGCGATGATTTATTTCCAAGGACAAAATCTTTTGACCATTACAAATTATTTCGGATTAGACCCCGAGTTTGTGCTTACAGGTTTTCTACCACCACTTAAAACCTATTCTTTTGGATTACAACTTAAATTTTAAACACATGAAAAAATATACTTTATTATTCGCTGGCTGTTTGCAATTCTTATGTTTTAGTTGCGAAGAGTTGATAGATGTTGATTTACCTACTACACAAATTAATACACCTATGGTTTATACAGATGCTGCAACAGCAAAAGCGGCATTGGCAAGTTTATACAGTGCTACACGAGACGATTCTTTTGTGAATGGAGGAATGTATGGAATTGGTTTTATGACAGGAGTTTATACGGATGAACTTACAAGTTATTTGAGTGATAGTCACAATTTAAATGCTTTTTATGACAATCAAATTCTTGCCACTAATTCTGCTGTTTCAAAATTATGGGACAGTTCTTATAAAACAATTTATGCCATTAATCTTTTCATTGAAAATATGCGTAAAAGTACTTTAATCAGTGAAGAAGATAAAAATACGATGATTGGTGAAGCACTTTTTCTTCGCGCGTTGCACTATTATTATTTGACAGTTGTATTTGGTGATATTCCATATACAACGACAACAGATTACACCATCAATAAAACATTAAACAAAACACCAGTTTCTCGAATTTTCGTACTAAATCAAACAGATTTAGTAGAAGCTTCTATATTATTAAAAGAAACTTATCGAAACCAAGAACGGATTTATCCAAATCTATACGCAGTTAAACTTTTATTGGCTCGTCAATATGCTGAATTAGAACAATGGGATAATGTTCAAAAAGAATTGAATTTGGTTCTGAATTCATCTAATTATGGATTACGAAATGAACCGAAAGAAGTTTTTAACAAAAGTTACAAAGGTGTCATCTGGCAATTAAAACCTGATACTGCATTAAAATCAACTTTTGAAGCTGATTTATACAATTCAACAAGTTTCCCACCTTCATCTGCTTCAATTAGTCATCAAATTATGAAAATGTTTGAAACTACTGATTTAAGAAAAACACAATGGATCAAGACTATTTCCAATGCAACATCAACTTACTATTTACCTGCTAAATATAAAAACAAGAATGGTGAGAATAGTACAGAATACAGTAATGTTATGCGCATTGAAGAAGCTTATTTTCTTATGGCAGAAGCTCAGATCAATAATGGGAATATAGATGCAGGAATTGAATTTATCAATCACATACGTGAGCGTTCAGGCTTAAGTAAAATCAATACAATTCGAAGTAAAGAAGAAGCAATTGATTGGTTATTGGAAGAGAAAGAAAAAGAGTTTTTCTCAGAATTTGGTCATCGATTTATAGATTTAAAACGAAATAACCGATTAAATCAATTGCAGCTAATTAAACCAAATTGGAAATCGTTTCATAACGTTTTGCCATTACCTCAGAAAGAATTGTTACTTAATCCAAATCTTAATCCCCAAAATGAAGGCTATTAATTTCATATCCATTGTAACTCTCATTTTATTTTGCCCTTTTTCTTTAAAAGGGCAAAATAAAATTGATGAAGGTATTTTCAAACCTTTCGTTCAAGATTTTACACCTGATGATAGTTGGGTGATTTACAGTAAATTTTATAGAAATAATCCAAATCAAACTGTTTTATACCATCAGCCATCGCATAAAATTATTTCATCTCTTTCACAAAATGCACGTTTTTTTCATCAAGATGAAATTGTTCAATTCAAAAAAGATTCCTTATCGATTAAAAATATCAATTTAGAAAACCTTTTCTCTATTTCTGATGTCATAAAATATGAGTTGTGGTTAAATAAAACTGAAATCATTGCACAAACCAAGCAAAATGAAGTCCTTTTTATTGACAAGCATAAAAAAATATGGAACCAATTTTCAAATGTGATCAACTACGAGATAGATCGATATTCAGAAAAAACACTTGTAACAACCAGTGAAAAAAAAGATGATGTAACTACTTTTAATCTGTTCTATGTTGATGGATCTTCAAAACAAACAATTAAAATAGGTTCTTTTACTATTCAACCTCAGGTGTTGAATTGGGGAAATAAAAACAATCGTTTTCTAATTCGTGTAGAGAATAAGGTGTATTGGTATAAAAGCCCAACATCAATTCCAATTATCACGACTTTACCACTTCAAGTTGGTCAAACTTTACAACTAATCAAGACTTTTATTAGTCACGATGATGAATTGGTCTATTTTATCTATTACACATTCGATGAAAAACAACAAAAAAAGAAAGGTGAAGTTGAAATCTGGAAAAGCAATGATTTACATTTGGAAGAGAAGAACATAAAAGCACCTCAATTAGAAAAATTTCAAGTCTATTGGGAATTAGAGAAAAATGAACTAACGTTATGGAATGATGATAATTTCCCAACGCTTTTATTTTTCAATCACTCAAAATATTTCATCAATTTTAATCCATTAACTTATAAAGATTACATCAAGAACAATACAGATTTAACTCTCTATTTATATGATCCTCATACAAAAACTCGAAAACAAATTACTGATAGAATTGAATATCCTAATGAAAATTTGAGTTATAGTGAAGATGGTCGTTTTATCTTATTTAAAGAGCTTAACCAAAAATTTTGGAAGATTTATGATGTTGAGAAACAACAATATTTTACTATCCCTTATCAATTAACACAACCACCGATTTGGTCAAAAGACAAGAGTAAATTTTACTTTTTTGATTCCAATCATTTTTATAGTTATAATTTAAAAACCAATGAGATAATATTAATTCAATCCTTCAAAAGTCAGATGTCGTTTCGTTTTCAAGTCTTGAACCAAAGAACATATTCAGATCAAGTACAACACAATGGTGATTTTGTAAATCTCAGAATGTTTGTCCCTGATGATGTAGTTTATATAGAGGTAAAAGATACTAAGGATAATTCAACAACAATTTATTCTTACAATTCAATAACTTTAGTTTTTCAAAAATTAGTTCATTCTCTTGACAGGTTGAGTCAATACAAGATTAATTCTCAAACATCTTCTATTTATTATAGAAAAGAGAATTTTAATTTACCTTATCAGTTAGTTTATTACAATAGTAAAAAAGAACAAGTCATCGATCAAAATATAAAGAAAGAAGAGGAATTAAAAAATCACCGTTCACAAGTTATCTACTACAAAGGCTATAATGGTGAAAATCTGAAAGGGGTTTTGTTGTTTCCGATTAATTACAACCCATCCATAAAATACCCCTTAATTGTTGATATTTATGAAAGAAAATCAAGCGTAGCTACTATCTTTTATGAAGAAACCTATGAAAATCCAATTGGTGTTAATCCACTTTTGTTTAATTTGAATGATTACTTTTATTTTCTACCAGATTTAGATTTCAAAAAAGGAAATCCAGGAAAAAGCGGGTTGAAAATCCTTCTTCGAGCAGTAAAAAAACTGAAAGAAATTCCACAAGTAGATTTACAAAAAAGTGGATTAATCGGTCATTCATTCGGTGGATATCAAACAAGTTTTTATCTAACCCAAACAAAATTTTTCAAAGCAGGAATTGCTGGAGCTGGAATCCATGATTTAACAATGGAATACTACAGCTACAATTACAATTTTAGCCGACCAAGTTATTGGCGTTACGAATCAGCTCAATTAAATATTGGTAAACCGCAAGCTGATGTTCCAAGATTATACCAGAAGAATTCTCCTATTTTATATGCAAAAAAAATGAATGCATCTTTGCTTTTATGGACTGGAAAAGAAGATTACAATGTTTTTTGGCATCAATCAATTCAAATGGCAAATGCGCTTAGAAGATATAAAAAAGAACATGAATTATTGTTGTATCCGAATGAAGGACATAGTTTTATTCAAATTAGTAATCAAGTAGATTTAACAAAAAGAATACTCGATTGGTTTGATTTTTATTTGAAGAGAAATAAAGAAACAGAATAAAATAATGCAAAACAAAAAAGGTATGCCTCTAAAGGCATACCCATTTTTATTTAATTACTAATACGATACAAAGGTGTGACACACGATGTTTCAGTTAATAATTCGTTTAATGGATGTGAGACATTATCCTCATCTGTCCACGTACATAATTGACCTGGAATCTCACTACATTCAGCCTTAGGAATACATTTAACGTTTTCTTCGTCAAAGAAGTATCCCATTTTGTTGACTGTATTTTCTTTCTTCGCTTGATTTGTAGCGAAAGCTGCACCAGTCCCCATTAATACAATGACAGCTGGTAAAATAATTTGTTTTAAATTTTTCATTTTAATGTGAATTTTAGTTTTGCCTACTTTTTTACAGGTTTTCGGCTTTTCCTGTTTTAAACTGATCGGTTATAGCCGGCTTTAGTTTATAAACAATCAATTCATTTCCAATTAGTGCATAAAAATGAGAATCAGTCACTAAAAAATCAGAAAGCTTGTTCTTATCGCGATCTTGAACAATAAAACTTCCAATATAATGCCTACGATCTGTTCGGTACACATCAATCACATCAGTTTGTTTCCACTGTTTTTGGGATTCAAATTTTCCCATTAGCTTAGAGATATTAAACAAGAGATGTCGATGTGCAACCATTTTTTTATTTACCAATAATGGAGGAGCGCTCATTTTATTTTTTCCATCCGATAGATGACTTACTTCAATTTTTGCTTGATAAGTAGTATCAATCGTATTTAATTTGTGTTTGATGTGTAAATCTTGATCCATTACAATAAATTGATTACGGTAGTAATAAGTATAAACCAAATCATTTGTATATGAATCAGAAACCAATAAACCATCTGTATCAAAAACACCATCAATTTGTTTTTCGAGTACAGTTGAAATCAATTCTATTTTTGGCTGTTTGTTTAAATTCAACTTTCCTAAAATCTGCGTATTTGTTGAACTGCTTTGAGTACGAATTGCAAAGTTGGTAGAATCAATCACAACCAATTGATTGAAAAAAGCATCATTCAAACTGATGGTTTCTGCATGTAAATTGGTTAATTTTCCTTTGTAAATAACAGGAACTGTTCCGTCGTACAAATAAAAGTAACCATTTTTGACACGCATCATAATGGATTTAAAAGGGTGATCTTTAAAGTCCAAATCAATCTTTTTGGAAATGATTTGATCTGTATTGGTATCAACACTCGTTAAAACAAGTGGAGCAGTATAATTTCCTAAATACAACGTATTATTTTCAAAACCTGCAAAATAGTAAGAATTAGCACCTAAATCAATCGCTTTTTCTTCGATAATTGGATGTTGTAAATACCTTCTCGTAAAATTATTTTCTTGTTTGATGATGTGTTCAGATGTAAGAAATAACATAATGACACTTCCAATTGAAACAGTTGAAATAGCAAAGAAAGTAACAAATAGTTTCTGTTTACTTTTTTGATAAATTGCTGTTTTACCCAAGTAAATAGCAATTACAGCTAATCCAACAAATACCATATTGAAAATCAAATGTTCTGTCCATCCAAGTTTCTCTAGAATTCCGCCACAAGAACATGGAACAAAATCACTGTAATTAATAATCAGATAGATATAAACTGTAAAGGCGAGCATCAAACCATAAGAAGCATACAACCCAATTTGTTGTGTTCGCTTGATACCAAGCAATAATACAATTAGAATTTCCGCAATAATTACGGCGTAAGATATAAATCCTGCATAAGCACTCAATAATGGTGATTGCGCCAATTGAATTTGAAAATTCTCAAAATCGATAAGCTTACTGACTGCTGCATAGACAAATAAAACAATAAAAAGGTAGCAGATGAGTGTTTGTATAATAGGTATTAATTTTCTCATGTTTTTGTGTTTTACGGTTAACGGTAAAGGGTTAACGGTTAATGCTATACAAAGTTCAGAGAAGTTATTGAGCAAGTCAATACCTATTTTTAGAAAAAACAGACCAATTTTTGTTAATTCTACTCATTTTTTAAAAATAGAACTCATTTTTTTGAAAAACATCTCATTTTTGATGAGTTTTAGAATTGTTCTATATAAGGTGATCTTATTTTAACCAGATTATTTGAAAACCTTTTTCTCGATATAAAATTCTTTTAGAATTCCACTCAAAATGGGGATTTATTGATGAATTGCTTTAGAAATTATGTTAAGGTTTAGTTGTTTTTAGAATATAACTTTTTTATTGCCAGAAATGTTAGTATGAGATGACGATATTTTACCCAATGAAAGCCAATTTATGAAGTTGCATATTTTTTATTATCTTGCTCTAAAATAATAAAAGTTAAATTATGGCTAGTTCTATCAATTTAAAAATATTCAAAGAATTTATTAAGTCGAGTAATTTTGGAGGTTTCCTCCTTTTTTTATGCGTACTGATTTCTTTAATTATAGCTAATTCATCTTTAAGTGACACATTAAAAAGTGTATTATCTTATGAATTTGGAGTCGAAAATAGTTGGATTCATTTAAAGTATAGTACAAGCATGTGGATTAATGATGGATTAATGGCTATTTTTTTCTTACTTGTAGGTCTAGAAATAAAAAGAGAAATTGTAGAAGGTGAACTATCATCACCTAAAAAAGCTATTCTTCCTATTTTAGCAGCAATGGGTGGTGCGATAGTGCCTGCGTTAATATATATATATTTTAATATAGGTTTGGATACTTCAGGTGGATGGGGAATTCCTATGGCTACAGATATTGCATTTGCATTAGCAGTTATATCATTGTTAGACAAAAGGATTCCGATAAGTTTAAAGATTTTTTTGGCTGCATTAGCTATAGTGGATGATCTGATAGCTATTTTAGTGATAGCTTTATTTTATTCATCAGGTATAGACTTAGTGTATTTAATGTATGCGGGTGTAGGCCTAGGAGTATTAGTGTTAATGAATAGATTAAACGTTGAGAATCCTTATTTATATTTGATTCCAGGAATATTTATATGGTATTTTGTACATCATTCGGGTATACATGCTACAATAGCAGGTGTATTAGTAGCAATGACTTTACCAACAAATAATACTGATCAAGAATCGCCATTAGAACGATTAGAACATGCCTTAGTAAAGCCTGTAAACTTTATTATTATTCCAATTTTTGCATTTGCTAATACTAATATAACTATTTATAACGAGATGCTTGAAGGATTAAGCTCTCCTTTAGGATTAGGTATTTTATTAGGTTTATTAGTTGGTAAACCAATAGGTATTGTATTAAGTTCCATTATTTGCTCAAGATTTGGCATTGGTCAGTTACCAGAAGGGAGTAATTTAAACCATATTTTAGGTGTAGGATTATTAGCTGGTATCGGTTTTACGATGTCTATATTTATATCTAATTTATCATTTAATAGTGAAATATTAATTGATGAAGCTAAATTAGCCGTTTTATTAACATCTTTAATTGCTGGAGTATTAGGCTACTTGATTTTGAGAAAAAGTAGTAAAATAAATTAATAATACTTACTCGAATTTTTAATTCTCGATTATTTGATCAGATAACAAAATGTAGTTATAAATGGAAATAGGCATATGATGAATACGGAGAAGAAGGTTTACTTAGAAAGAAAACAATAACTCGTACATTTCCCAATCAAATCAAGCAAGAAATTGTAAATAAAATATTAGAACTTCGAAAAGAACATAGATTAGGGACTTGGCGAATTAAATTGTATTTAGAACGTTATCATGATATTTTAATATCAGAATCAAGTGTTTATCGTATTCTAAAACGCAATAATGTAGGTCGATTAGACAGAAAGGTAACTAGAAGAGCTATGCATAGTATTCGATATGAAAAAGAAACACCAGGTCATCATGTACAGGATGATGTTAAATTTCTAATTTTTCAAGATGCAAATGGCCATAAAATCAAGCGATTTCAATATACAGAAATTGATGATGCTACACGAATTAGAGCGCTTAAAATCTATGAAAAGCACAATCAATTAAGTTCAATTGATTTCATAAATTATGTTGTAGATAAATTTCCTTTCAGAATTAATACAATTCAAACAGATAACGGACATGAATTTCAATCAAAATTTCATTGGTATGTTTAAGATTTAAGAATGAGACACAGGTTTATAAAAGTAGGAAGACCTTGGTTAAATGGAAAAATTGAACCATCTCATTTAACTGATAAAAAAAGAGTTCTATCAACTTTTAAGCTATACTAATGATCCCGATCTAAATCAAAAATTAGGGGAATGAGAAAAATTTTATAATCTAAATAGACTTGATATTCATTTAAAGTAAAAACACCTTATTAAATACTAAAATCAAAACTAAAATAATTATATTTAATGCCTACGTAGTGATGAAGTACGACAATTAATATCAATAAAATGTCTATGAATAGAATATACAAATTGCTCAATCTACATATTGGAGAAGAAGATAAGAATAAGGTCAAAGAGGATGTACAAAGTAATATCTCATTTAAAGGAGCAAATTTATGGATTTTAGCATGTGCTATTTTGATAGCTTCAATAGGTTTAAATGTTAATTCAACAGCAGTTATTATAGGAGCTATGTTAATTTCACCTTTAATGGGACCAATTGTAGGTTCTGGTTTTGCATTAGCAACTTATGATTTTACCCTATTAAAGCGATCTACTAAGAATTTGTTTATTGCAACATTAGCTGGATTGGTAGTTTCGTGTTTATATTTTTATTTAAGCCCATTTAAAGAAGTAGAGTCAGAAATATTAGCCAGAACATCGCCTACAATTTATGATGTCCTAATTGCTTTTTTTGGAGGTGTCGTAGGAGCTATATCAATAACAAGAATTGAGAAAGGTAACCCAATACCAGGGGTAGCAATAGCTACTGCATTAATGCCACCATTGTGTACAGCAGGTTTTGGTTTAGCAACTCTCAACTTTAAGTTTTTAGCGGGTGCATTATATTTATATAGTATAAATTGTTTTTTTATTGCCTTATCTACATTTTTGGTATTGAAATATTTGAAATATAAGCCAATACAAACCCAAAACCCTGCACTAGACAAAAAAGTACGACTAACTATAACTGTTTTGATGTCTTTATTAATTTTACCTAGTTTCTATCTAGCCTATAATCTATTACAAGAAAAAAGATATACACAAAACGTAAATACATTTATCCAAAAAGAGTTTCAGTTGAAAGGTAAAACTATTATTTATAAAAATGTAAACTTTAGATCAAATCCAAAACGTATTGAACTTGCATTTTTAACAGAGAAATATGATAGTTTACAAATAAAAGAATTTAATAATAAGCTAGCGGATTTTGGTTTAGAGAATACAACTTTAGTTGTTCGACAAAATAATAGTGATTTAAAACAAGAAATATTAAGTGAAATAAATAAAAATCAGCTAAACGTAACAGAAAAAGATTTACAAATACAACAATTAAAAACACAAATAGAACAAAAAAAAATTGGAGATGCTACTACTGAACGTGAAATAAAATCCTTGTTTCCTTCAATACGTTATGTTTATTTTGGGATTATTCAACATTATAGTGATAGTTTAAAAGAAAAACCAATAGTGATATATCATTCAGAACAAGAAATTGATGAAAATCTATTGCATAACTGGTTGAAAATAAAATTAAAGAGTGATAATTTAGCATTGATTAAAGAATAATATTTATTTTTCGATTCTAAAAATCAGATTTAGAAGATGTTACAATATTTTATATAATAAGGTTATTTATAATCTGATAATCCTATTTTGCTGAACGATATAATAATACGAATTCTTAAGTTAAATTTTTTTAATGTTTATTCTTATTTTGAATTACGTCAAAACCTTTTTTCTCGATACAAAATTCTTTCAGAATTCCACTCAAAATGATGGTTGTATAGTTGAAATGGGCAGAATCTACAATGTGATTGTATTTATTTTAACCACATAGAGGTATAGAAATTAGAAGATTTACAAAAGAGTAATCAATAGTTTACCATAGAGTTTTCATTTTATGAAAATGAGAATATTTTTAGTTGAGAGGTTTACGGCCAAGAGTTTTTTGATTACTTTTTTGCTCATTTCCCTGTAAGGCATATGAATACCGATAATTAAAATAGATAAGCTATGAATAAAAAAGTGATAGAAAGTACTTTATGTTCATTTTTTCCTTGATGAAAAAACGAACCAAAAAAATCAAGACTGCGATTTTCGACGTTCAATTCTCATCTCACGCACTAAAAAGATTAAATGATTCGCATACGCTCACTAATCTTTTTAACGCTCGTTTCAATGGATTGAAGCTCGTCTGCAAATCGTATGTCGCTTTGGAATTTGTTATTGAAAGTGGATTTGAATATTGAAAAAGGATAAAAACGTAAAACGTTAAGCGTAAAACTTATTACGTAAACATATCGCTCACTAATCTTTTTTACGCTTGTTTCAATGGATTGAAGCTCGTCTGCAAATCGTATGTCGACTCTAAAATTCGTTCTTGACAACGAATTTGAGTATTGAAAAATGTTGTTCACCACATAGATACATAGAACTGGATGATGAAAAATAAAGAGCAATAGAGAAGATAAATCTTTTAAACATAATAAGGAGATCGCTATGTTTCAGTTTACTGAACTATACAATCTCTAAAAAAGATAAAAACTATGTTTCTATTGTGGTTAAAGATAGAATTAATAAAAAACTCGTAAAACGTTAAGCGTAAAACTTATACCAAGACCGTTAACCTATAAACTCATCGAACATCGAGAAGACAGTGGTGACTGTACTTCGATAGTTTAGACAATTAATCGAGGGATTTCTTTTAAAGGAATTTGGTGTTTCGCAAATGTACGTTTTAAGGTATTATAAGTGGAGAAACCACTTTGAATGGTAATGTCCTTGAATGGAGCATTGGTAAACATGATCAATTCTAAGGCTTTCAACATTTTTAATTTTTGTTCGTATTCTGTAAAGGAGCAATTGAAATAGTAGCTGAATCCTTTCTGAATTTCATAGTAAGTAAATTCCGTATCTGTTGCAAAGGCATAAAGTGTTTGGTTCTTTTGCAGGCATTCTTTGTAAATTAATTTGAGCTTTTGAATGGGAATATGATAAAACTTTTTCCAGTTCTCCTTTAATTCTTGACTTATAACTTGGATCGAAACACAATAATACGCAAATTGATCTTGTTTGTGTCGGTGAACAAAACCTGCAAGATGATGGTAACCGTGTGATAAACCTGAAATATCAATAAGAAAAGGAAAATATTGGTTTTGATTATAAGTGATTTGTGTGTTGTTTTTTAAAAGTTTGTAAAGTGCTTCTATGTCAACATTAAAATCTATTGATAAGGTTGGGGGACGTGGACATTCGCAGAGGTCATTGAAGTAAAAGATTAATTGCGGAATAAACAAAATCTGTGATTGATAATCTTGTATCGCAAACAAATTGATTTTTTGAATAAAGCCAAATGCATATTCAATCATTTGCATATACTGTTTGTTTAGGATATCTTGTTTTGCTTCGACTTGTGGTTCATTTTTCTTGATTACATCTCCATATCGATGAATAAAAAAGTTCAGGTACTTGATATATTCTTCATATACTTCAATTTTCATACGCTTAAAAATTATAAATACGTGTAGTAAAGATGTATTTGTCTAATATACAATAAATTATAATATAAACAAAAATCCCCTCCAAAAGTAGAGGGGAAATAGTTAAAGTACAGTGACTTGACCTAAGTAAATAGATGGTGCAGCGTCTTGCTTTATGACGGATAAAAAACTCATCCATACATGTACATCTGTTCCTTGATATTTGGGTAGAAATTGGAGTACATATGATTCTTCGGAGCGTTTTACAGTTGTTTGTACAACCGTTGATTGTGCTTTTGTATTCCCATCTTCTACATACAATATAACCAAGGTGTCATTTTGATCCACAAGTTCTGTTGCATTATTGGTCCATGTAATCGTTACCGATAGTGGATCGTCTGCAATAACATTTACAGGTTGTGGTTCGAGTAAATTACCTTTTGTGAATTGAATAGCATCATATTCAATAGAAAAGGTTAACGTATCCATATTACAAGGCATAGATTGTAATAAATTTGCCATGGCTTGATTATAAGGCGATTTTAAACCAGCCCTTTTTCCGTAATAGGTTTTAGCCAATGCTTTATACCCTTGTATAAACTGCACAGCAAAATTGAATCTGTCTTTTATAACTTGTTGTTTTGGCGTTGGTATACGATTTGATTTTCGTGGTCGTATACGAGAAATTTCATTTCCTTCGATATTCGAAACAACAATTCGTCCTGTACGTCCTCGCGTACCCGACAATAGAGAATCTGTAATTTTTCCCATTTTTAATAGATTTTAAATTAAACTTTATTTGATTTGGTTCAGCAACAATTCGAAATTATGAGGAATGATTTGAAGAGGTTAATTTATGGTTATCCATGAACGAAATTGGTTGATGATGAAGGGGAATGATTGCTAAGGATGTAGATGTTAGATGTACAATGTATTATGTATTATGTAAAAAGTAGTTGTTAGATATGAGATATGAGATTTGAGAAGTGAGATTTTAGAGTTGTACAATGTATTAAGTACAAAGTAGATGTTAGATGTTAGTATTGAGAGGGTTGTTGTACAATGTATTATGTATTTGAGGTTAAGAATGTGGTTCTGAACATAATTACGAGAATAAGAAGATAATTAGTAGTTCATTATTTTATTACGTTCATTTTTATTCATGAGTTATTATTGTTTTCAAATGAATTCATATACCCTTTGGGGAAGTCTTGACACAAAAACATTTGAAATTAAAAGGAGAAGCTCCAGTGGAGCTTAGGTAAAATTGTTATAAGTTGATTAATAATTTTACATTCATTTTTACCTTGACGCAAAAACGAACCAAAAACGTCAAGACTGCGATTTTCGACGTTCAATCTTCATTTTACTCTCTAAAAATCTTAAACGATTCGCTATCGCTCACTAATCTTTTTAACGCTCGTTTCAATGGATTGAAGCTCGTCTGCAAATCGTATGTCGGCTTTAAAATTCTTATTTAAAGCAATCTCGACTTTTCAGCAATGACGATTTATAAATACTTTGTTGAAAGTGGATTTGAATATTGAAAAAGGATGAAGAAAATGGCATTAAAACTCTCACGTTAAGAAAATAATTTAAGTTTTAAGTATTGAGTTTTAAGTAATAAGTTTTTACAAAATTTATGAATGAAAAAAGGATTAGAAAAATGTCATATGATTTGGAGACGAGAGTCAAAAAAGTTGAAAGTTATGGTTAAAATGTTTTACTGTTTGCGTAGCAAATGATTTAAAACATTCAATGGCTGAAACTTATTTTGACCGTCGAAAATCAAAGACAAGTCTTTTTTCGTTAGTTTTTTTGACTATTCCCCGAAGGGCATATGAATACCGATAATTAAAATAGATATGCTATGAATAAAAAATGAAAATAAAGAACAAATTTGAAATAAAAAAACAAAAATCCCTTTCCCAAAAACAAAGTTGGCGCGATGTACAGGAAAAGGAGTGGATTTTAAAACTAATGTTGAATTTAAAAAAACTTATGTAAAATTATGAAAGAGTAAACAGATTCACACTCTATCCCCCGAAGACACCTTAAGAAGAAAGTAAATGATCTTCATAAAGTGATTAGTGTTAATTTTTTTCATTTATTAATGTATTTTTTAAAACTGTCGGAAGGGGATATTTTGAGGAGGCATAAACAGGTAAGCGCGAAAAATAGAGATGAAATTCTAAATTGAATTTACGATAATTAGTAGCTTATTATTTTATTACGTTCATTTTTTTTCTTGATAAAAAAAACGAACCAAAAAAAATCAAGACCGCGATTTTCGACGTTCAATTACCATTTTACGCACTAAAAAGATTAAATGATTCGCATGCGCTCACTAATCTTTTTTACGCTTGTTTCAATGGATTGAAACTCGTCTGCAAATCTTATGTCGACTCTAAAATTCGTTATAAAAAGTGGATTTGAATATTGAAAAAAGAGTTAAAAAACCGGCATTAAAACTCTCACGTTAAGAAAATGTTTGAGTGGAGCGTTAAAAAGATTTTAACCCGTAGGGTTTTTAAAATCTTTAGTGAAATGAGAATATTTTTAGTAGAGAGGTTTACAGCCAAGAGTTTTTTGATTACTTTTTTGCTCATAAAAAAGTGATAGAAAGGTTATTCTCGTTTTTCAAAACTATATTTCATTCATTTTTTTTCTTGATAAAAAAAACGAATCAAAAAAAATCAAGTCTATGCTTACATGTCGGTCAATAATGGCTATTCGCTAAATGCTTTAGAACATTCGCATATGAAATGCGAACATAAATCATTTTTAACGCTCTTTACGCCGAATTGACGCTCGACTTTTCAGCAATGACGATTTATAAATTCATTGTTATAAACGAATTCGAATGTTTAAATAGGAATTAAAAAAAAATCCGACGATTTAGAATCGAAATGTAATTCAAGTTTAAATTATTGGAATAGAAAAAGTTGGAGTATCTGAGTGGAGCGAGTTGCCAACTTTATGGAAATAATTTATTTAAAATACCTGAGCCATACCATGGCTCCTCCTCTTAATCTCAAATGTTGTTAAAAGAGAATTTGAATATTGAAAAAAGAGTTAAAAAACCGACGATTTAGAATCGAAATGATAACAAATTTTAATTAAAAAAAGGATGAAGAAACCGGCATTAAAACTCTCACGTTAAGAAAATAATTTAAGTTTTAAGTATTGAGTTTTAAGTAATAAGTTTTTACAAAATTTATGAATGAAAAAAGGATTAGAAAAATGTCATATGATTTGGAGACGAGAG